>Ga0114951_10005449_pt1 | contig 11733 bp, 12 predicted proteins | sample AM7aDNAmetaG_FD_88677 | JGI IMG/M metagenome (GOLD analysis project Ga0114951, IMG submission 88677) | Freshwater microbial communities from Finland to study Microbial Dark Matter (Phase II) - AM7a DNA metaG | ecosystem: Environmental > Aquatic > Freshwater > Lake | place: Finland: Lake Alinen... | reverse complement strand
AGACATAAGGCACGAAGATTCACCAAGTATAAATTATTGATTTATCATTGAATCTGGTGCAACTCTTTCTCCCAAATTATTTTTTTTCCAAACCCTAATCTGTTATCGGTCATTTTGATGTAGTGGAGTTCAATAACCCATAATTTAAAAGGAATAAATAAAGCAAGCGGAAATCGTTTAATGTAATTTTTCCTAAGAATTTCATCATTAATTTCTGAAACTTTTCCTTTGAATTGAATACCTCTTATGCGGCTGATAAATATTGTTTCGAGAGCAATGGTGCCTGCAACAATGGGCTGTTTTATGCAATCCTGTATATGTCTTGTTTTATCGTCTGATGCGAAAATAAGTTTGTTTTCAGATTCAATGTAAATGTAAAAGATAGAAGCAGCATATGGCATATTGTCTGAACTAGTTGCCAAATTAAGGACATGATGTTTTCTGATAAATTTTATAATCCGCTTGTCAATAGGGTTCATCTTAGTTATGATGTGTGTCAAAAGATTGCATATCACAAAGTCTTTTATAAACGCCATTTAATGCAATAAGATCAAAGTGACTGCCTTTCTCGATGATTCTGCCTTCCTGCAAAACTATAATCTCATCAGCATGTTGAACAGTAGTAAGGCGGTGAGCAATAACTATTGATGTTCTGTTTTTCATCAGGTTAAAAAGGGCATCCTGTACTAATTTTTCCGACTCGGTATCAAGGGATGATGTGGCTTCATCCAGGATAAGAATAGGAGGATTTTTAAGTACGGCACGGGCAATACTGATACGTTGTTTCTGCCCACCGGATAACTTGCTGCCACTATCTCCAATATTAGTCTGATAGCCTTCTTCCATCTGTATTATAAACTCGTGTGCATTAGCGATTTTTGAGGCTTCAATCACATCAGTTTCACTGACGTTTTTCATTCCAAAAGCTATGTTATTTAAAACACTGTCGTTAAAAAGAATTGACTCCTGTGAAACAATCCCCATTAAGCCTCTGAGGTCACTTATAATAAAATCTTTGATGGGAATACCATCTATTAAGATTTTTCCTTCAATACAGTCGTAAAAGCGTGGTAATAAATTAGCAATAGTAGTCTTGCCACTGCCCGACACGCCTACTAATGCAACAGTTTTTCCTTTTTCAATGGTCAGGTTAATATGATTAAGTACAATGTCTTTTTCATAAGAAAAACTAACATCATCAAAGACAATATTTTTTTCAAATGATTTAATAGGAATAGCATCAGGTTTTTCTTCAATGATTTCGGGTGATTCGAGAACCTCAAAAATCCTGTCGGAAGAAGCAATGCCTTTCTGAATATTATAATAAGCTGTAGAAAGAGCTTTAGCAGGAGGTATGAGTTGTGAAAAAATTACGATATAAGCTATGAATACTTCGGGGCTAATGGTATTATTCTGACCCAATACCAGCTTGCCACCAAACCACATCACCACCACTAATACTAATGCACCTAAAAATTCACTGAAAGGAGCAGATAAGTCTCTTTTACGGAACGCTCTGATCATTAATGTGTTGAATCTTGAGTTTGTTTTCTTAAATTTATTTTCAGTAAAATCAATGGCATTATAAGCTTTAATAATACGCAAACCCGAAATACCTTCTTCAAGCAAAGACATCAGCAAACCCAATTGTTTCTGCCCTTTTGCAGATGTACGTCGTAGACTTTTTCCAATGCCACCTATAAGTAAAATAGTAAAAGGCAATAACAACAATACGAAAAGCGTAAGTTTTACACTAATAAAGAATAAGGCAAACATAAAAAACATAATGGATAGGGGCTCACGGAAAATCATTTCCAAAGAGCTGATAACAGTCCATTTTACTTCTTCTACGTCATTGGTAGAGCGGGCAATGATATCCCCTTTCTTTTGGTCAGTGTAGTAGGAGAGAGGGAGTATGAGTATTTTGTTGAAGATCATATTACGTAAATCTTTTACAATACCACAATGGATTGGTGAAAGAAAATACATGGCAAGATAACGGAATAGATTTTTGATAAAGAAAAGCCCTACAACTAAAAAACATATAAATATAAGTGCATCAGCCTTTCCCCTTTCGGTAATGATAATACTAATGTAATAATAGAAATTCTGGATTATTGCATTGGTATTAAAAGATAATGGGGGGGCTACCTTTACAAGTTCTACAGTTCCAAAAAGTAATCCCAGAAAAGGCACTACCATTGTCAAGGATACCAGAGAGAATATAACAGCCAATATATTGAAGGTGATATTAAGCGAGGCGTAACGCCAATAAGGTTTTACAAGTTTAAGGATTCTGGTGTATTTTCTCATCTATAATAAATTTAAGTTAAATAAAGATTAGAGAATTGGAATACTGGAGTAATGGAGGATTGGAGTAATGGAATATTGGAATGTTGGAGAAATGGAATACTGGAGTTTTGGAGAATTGGAAAAATGGGATGTTGGAACATAGGTATAAATCTTTAATAATTATAATGTATCAATCCAGTTACCATCCTTTGATTTTCTTTGTAATGATTTAATAAGTTGAATAAGTTCATTTTCTGTTTTAAAATGGATAACATCCATTAACTCAAATTCTGCTTCAGTTATCTGCTCGGCTTTGAGAAAACTAAATATACTAGAATAGAACTCGCCACATGAACCTAATGCAATATTTAGAAAATTAAGATACTCCTTAATACCTCTTCTCGAATATCCTTCTGCAATATTTCTACTTATACTATGAGATGCATCAATACAATTTGAGGATGTTTTCTTAAGTTCGTATGGAAATTTTATTAATATTTTGCAAGATACTACATACAATTCTATTGCATCATTCCATACCCGAAGTTTTGTAAATCCCCTATTAATGTTATTTCTTTCCATTATTCCAATTTTGTATTAATTTAAATTTTAGTTTAAAACCACAGAAATTACATTCTTTCATTTTCTCCAACTCTCCATCTCTCCATCTTTCCTCCCACAAAGTTACTCTTTTTCTGGTTTTATTATAAACTTCAAATTTGAACCAAAACGAAAAAATCTGTGATATATTCTGCCTGCCCATGAGTTAATATTCATTTTCTTTCGTGAATAGCTATAATAATCTACAATCAGAAAGCCTTCACTTTTAAAGAGAAATTTCATTGCGTTAACTGTTGGTTCATAAAGATGGTCAGGTGTGCGCCATGATTCCCAAGCGTTTTTAAATAATCCCAATTTTTTAGTTACATGTTTTACAAGTCGATCTAACGAAAACATATTTGGAACGCTTATTATAAGTATGCCTTCACTATCAAGTAATTCCTTAGCTTTTTGAAGCCATAAGCGGGGGAAAGGATAATGTTCAATAACATGACTCATATTGATACAGGAGAACTTCTCTTCTGAAGTGAAATTTTCAAATTTATGCGTAAGGACGTTAATATTTAATCTGGCTTTTACTAATTCAGCCATACGGGTTGACACTTCAAGTCCAGTAATCTTTTGAAAAAAAGGCTTGGCTCTGAAAATAAATTTTCCGGCAGCTGAACCAACATCCAGCAAGTGAGTACGCTGAATATCATAGCTGCAAATCTCAAAGATCTCCTGTTTTTCGAAAGAGGTTTCCAGATTGTAAAAATCGTCTGTGATGTTGTATCTGTCATCATCATCAGCATAGAACTCATAAGCATCAAAAACAAATGCATCATCGTACAAAGGACGTGGATTAAGATAAACTAATTTGCATTTTTTACAAAGTACATAAGTATATTGCAATTTGTCACCAAATTTTTCCCATTCTTTATACTCATCACTATTGCAAACAGGGCATTTTACAGTTTCCCATTTCTCAGGAATATAAGCTTTGTTTTGGAGTTTTTGCCTTGTTGACATGAAATCTTTTTACTGAAGTCGTACAAAAATATTAATTTTGTTTTGCAAACCTACATCATTTTTACAAAATAACAGCATTGAGATATTAAAAGCATGGATACTAAAAGGCAAAATAAAATAGCAAGGTTAATTCAAAAAGATATCAGTGAGATTTTCCAGACTGATTATCAGAATTTTTTCGGACCTGTAATTATTACAATAACCAAAGTTAGGGTAACTTCTGATTTATCGCTGGCACGAATCAATCTGAGTATATTTGGCACAGACAATAAGAATGCTATCTTAGAAAATATTAAGAAACAAACCAAAGAAATAAGGCTTAAATTCAGCATGAGGGCTAAGAACCAGTTGCGCATCATGCCGGTTTTTGAATTTTATATTGACGATTCGCTTGATTATATAGAGAAGATTGAAAATTTACTGAAAAGCTAATAGTATTTCAACTTTTAAATAATAATTTATTAGAAGATTATGCAATACGACCCCATAAAAAGAAGTCTTGGCAAAGTGTTTAGCCAATCGATAGGCATGAGGAAGTTTTTATACCGCTTATTGGACTTGCTTTTACTTAGAAGTTGGTACATAAGAAAAGAACTTAAAATATGGGCAAAACAAAAAGATGGGTGTATTCATGCTTTAGATGCAGGGTCTGGTTTCGGACAATACACTTATTTTTTACAATCATTAAATAATGAATGGAAAATAATAGGCGTTGATGTAAAGACTGAGCAAATAGATGATTGCAATAACTTTTTTTCAAAAGCAGGTTTTAGAAATGTAAAATTTGAATATGGCGATTTAACCACATTTAAATCTGATAATAATTTCGACCTTATCCTGTGCGTAGATGTCATGGAACATATTGAGGATGATGTGACCGTGTTTAATAATTTTGGTAGAATTATTAATAATAATGGAATGTTATTAATATCAACACCTTCAGATTTAGGGGGCTCAGATGTACACCATGAAACAGAAGAGTCTTTTATAGATGAGCATGTAAGAGACGGTTATAATATAGACGACATTAAGCAGAAGTTGTTTAATGCTGGCTTTTCAAAAGTTGATGCTGTTTATTCGTATGGGAAATATGGTAAAGCTGCATGGAAAATGTCTATGAAATTTCCTATAACAGTTCTTAATATTTCCAAGCTGTTTTTCATATTCCTTCCATTCTATTATATCATTGTCTTTCCGGTTGCATCCTTGCTCAATGCATTGGATTTACGTTCAGACAATAAAACAGGAACCGGATTAATAGTTAAAGCTGTAAAATAATTTTTAAATGAAACTACCTTTCTTTATAGCTTTCAGATATCTGATATCGAAAAAAAAACATAACATTATCAATGTAATTTCAGGCATTTCGATCAGCGGTATTACATTTGGTACAATGGCTCTGATTATCGTTTTATCAGTATTCAACGGGTTTGAAGCGTTGGTAATAAAGATGTTGAATTCAATCAATCCTGATTTGCAAATTACTGTTAAGGAAGGAAAGACTTTTGAACTTGATTCTATTCAAAAAGCATCTATAAAAAAAATAAAAGGTGTTGTTTATTACACAGATGTGGTGGAAGAAAATGTAATGCTTAAATATAATAACAAACAGCATATTGCTGTCATTAAGGGTGTTAGCAACGACTTTTTTAAGATGTCGAAAATATGCAAACTTGTTTTTAATGGCAATTGTGAAGTAAAGCAGGGAGCTGTTAATTACGCTCTTATTGGGAATGGGGTTGCTAATGTATTGGATATAAATACAGATGATTATATGAATATGCTTTCTGTTTATGTGCCACGCAGAGGTACCCGCTCTGTTACTGACCCGACAAAAGCTTTTAATAATAAACTTATTCAACCCGGAGGTCTTTTTTCTGTTGAATATGAATATGATTCTAAATATATTATTACTGATCTGGTTTTTGCAAGAGATTTGCTTTCTTATAATAAAGAGGTGACAGCTGTTGAAATTGGAATTGATGCAGGTTCTGAGGTAGATAAAGTTAAAAATGAAGTAAAGCATATTCTTGGTAATAGTTATGAAGTAAGGAACCGTTTCGAGCAACAGGAATTGTTGTACAAAGTAATGAAATCTGAAAAATGGGCAGTTTTTTTGATATTAACTTTTATTTTGATTATAGCTATTTTCAATGTTATTGGTACACTTACCATGCTTGTCTTAGAAAAGAAAAACGATATTTCAATACTTTGGACATTAGGAGCAAACAATAAATTATTAAAAAAGATATTTTTTATTGAAGGAATTCTTATCAGTTCTTTTGGCGCTCTGCTTGGATTGATATTGGGAGGTTTGATTTGCTGGATTCAACAAACATGGGGTATTATTTCGATGAGTTCGGGGCGAACTTTTGTTGTTGATGCCTATCCTGTGAGTATGCACTTTTCAGACTTCTTTCTTGTGTTTATTACAGTCCTTTTGATTGGCTTTCTTGCTGCATATTTACCGATACGAAATATTAACACAAATAGCATTGAAAAAGGCTATTAATAAAACCAATCAAATACTTTTTTTTATATTATTCAATGGTTTTTTTGACTTGAAGAGATAGAAAGATATAGGGAAGTTAAAAGCTTTTTTCAACACTTTTGTGAGTATTTTTTAGTAATTTTGCTTGTGTAAAAAATATTTTGTTTTGACGCAATATTGATATTAAATATCACTAATATTTTAACAAATATATGAATCAAAATACAATTATACATGCTTTAATTAATAATGCATCTGTCAGACCCGATAAAATAGCTTATATTTTTTTGTTAGATGGACAGCATAAAAAGCAGGAAATTACCTTTTACGAACTTTATCTTAAAGTTCTCGAATACTCAAAACTTCTTGAAGGTAGATTTAATAAAAATGACAGGGCATTGCTATGCTATCCCTGGGGATTAGAATATATTATCAGTTTTCTGGCATGTATAAATAATGGTTTGATTGCTGTTCCTATCTTTCCTCCAAATACAATAAACAACAGTAGAATTAAAAAAATTATTGCTGATTGCACCCCAAAATTTGCCTTAACATCTAGCGAAGTTGCTGAGAAAACTGATGAAGCGGATTTTGGATTAAAATTTCTGGGACTACACTTAAATGAACAACAAAATTTGAATGAAACCACAAAAATAAAGTTTGAAGTTAAAAATGATTTTGATTTTAAAGACATAGCACTTTTACAATATACATCCGGGTCAACAAGTAATCCCAAAGGCGTAATAGTAACGCACAGTAATATGCTTGCTAATTCAAAGCTTATTACGCAAAATTTTCAACATGATGAGAATACTGTTAGTGTAAACTGGTTGCCTCTTTATCATGATATGGGTCTTATGAATGGAATAATCCAACCAGTTCTACTTGGGATGACATGTGCAATTATGTCACCTACTTCGTTTCTTAAAAGGCCATTTCGCTGGCTAAAGGCTATTTCTGATTTTAAAGAGCTTGGACTTATAACCAGTGGAGGACCTAATTTTTCTTACGAAATATGCTGTAATTATATTGATGAAGAACACATGCGAATATTAGATCTGAGCAAGTGGCATATAGCTTATAGTGGTGCTGAGCCAATTCGTCCAAGTACATTAAGAAGGTTTGCTGATAAGTTTACGCCTTGTGGTTTTAATTATAAAAATTTTTATCCCCTTTATGGTTTAGCTGAAGCTACGCTTATGGCTTCTGCCGGTAATATAAATGATGAACCTATAATTAAAAAAATTGAAACCGAAAGTATTAAAGCAGGAAGAGCTATTGAAACAGATGGAAATGACAATTATAACTATACTGAAGTTGTAGGTTGTGGTACTAATCTGGATGGACAGAAACTATTAATTGTTAATCCCTCCACTTTGTGTAAATGTGCAGAGAATGAAATAGGTGAAATTTGGATAGCCGGTCCATGTGTTTCCAATGGTTATTGGGATAAACCTGATATTAATAAAGAAATATTCGACGCTGAAACAAAAGACACAAATGAAGGACATTTTCTTAGAACCGGAGATTTAGGCTTCTTTATCAAAAATGAATTATTCGTTACAGGAAGATTAAAAGAACTTATTATAATAGGTGGTAAAAACTATTATCCCCAGGATATTGAATTAATTGTCGAAAATGAGTATAAAGATATTCGGGCTGGTTGTGGCGCAGCGTTTTCAATTGATATTAATGATGAAGAAAAACTTGTTATTGTTTATGAAATTCATCGAAAGTATTTAAAACATATTAATATTGAAGATGTCATTAGTTCTATTAGAAGAGCCGTTTCACAAAATCTTGGATTAAATGTTTACGATATTGTTTTTATAGAAACATCATCATTCCCTAAAACTTCCAGTGGAAAATTACAGAGGTTGCTAGTAAAGCAATATTATCTGAATAATAAACTTAAAGTGATAAAAAGTAGTTTGTAGAAATATATTTATTAAAAAAAGCATAAAAATGTGTGATGAAAAAGAAGTGTTTAATAAAAAGGCTTCAGATTGGATTATTAATAAAATTTCTTTGATTTATAAGATCCCTTCTGACCATATTGATGTTGATAAAAACCTGTCTGATTACGGTCTCGATTCAATAAATGCAATAGCTATTACAGGTGAATTAGAAGAGCTTTTTGAGATAGAATTACCCTCTGCACTTTTATGGAATTGCAATACAATATCAAAAATTGCCGAATATATTAGTGCTCAAAAGTTAGATAAAAATTAATTTTGTAACGGTCACAAGTAATTAATTTCTAATTGAAAATATAAAATGAAAAAAATAGCAATATTGGTATTAGTGGATATAATGATGTTTTGGACAGTTAGTTATTGCCAGAATAATACTGCTCTTGATATAGTCAAGAAATATGATGAGCAGTCTTCATTTAATGATGAAACTTCAAAAATGACAATGGTTTTGCTTAATAAACAGGGGGATAAAAGGGTAAGAGAAATTGTCAGATATCTTGTCACAGATAAAAATGACAAGCGCTCATCATTAATTAAGTTTTTATCTCCTGCTGATGTTAAAGGTACAGGATTTCTTGTTATTGAAAATATAGGGCGCGATGACGATCAATGGCTTTATTTACCAGCTTTCAATAAATCAAGGCGCATTTCATCTAGCAACGAAACTGATTACTTTGTAGGATCTGATTTTACTTATGAAGACTTAAGCAGAGAAGATTTAAATGAATTCTCTTATGAATTGCTACCGGAAACAACTATTGATGGCCATTTATGTTACCAGATAAAAGCCTTACCAAAATCAGAGAAGAAAATTAAAGACAGCGGATATAGTAAACGTGAACTTTTTATCAGAAAAGATAATTATATACTGGTCAAAGCTAATTTCTATGATAAAAGCGGATCTTTAATAAAAACATACAGTACAGAAAATGTAAAGTTGGTTGAAGGAACTCAAAAATGGAGGGCTTTTACTTTTGGAATGGCAAATATAAAAAACTCTCATAAAACAGTTATAAGTATCACTAAGTTAGATATTAACAAAAATTTAGATAAAGAAATATTTACTTTAAAAAATCTTGAAAAACAGTAATTAGTTCCTATCCATAAACTAAATGAAATAAAAAATATCAGCCACTGATTCACAGATTATTAATATGAAATTTCTTTTAATCTTTTTCTTTTGCTTTATAGCTTTTTTTCAAATTTCATTTGGACAGGATAATAAATTTGAATTTTCGGGTTTTGCCAGAATTGACCATTTCTTCACTTTTAAATTTTATAAACCTCCAATCATTAATGAACGTAATCAGGGTTTATTACAGACAAACCTATCAAAAGAGTTTCTTGGAAAAATAAAACTTTTTACTGCCATTGAGTTCAGAGGCGACTTGTCAGATCCTTCAAGGAACAGGATATACCCGAAAGAATATTACATGAATATATCTTTAAAATCACTTGAATTGAGGCTTGGTAAACAAAAATACTTTTGGGGAAGAGCCGATGGCATTAATGCCACAAATAATATCTGCCCTGTTGATTACACAGACTTTTTAGATGCTGATGATGAAAAAATTGGGCAAATTTCGTTAAATAGTAAGTATTATTTGAAGAACTGGACTTTGAATGGGGTTTATATTCCTTTTTTCAACACTTCTATACTGCCTGTAAAAAATTCTATTTGGAATTTACCTCTGCCTACAGTTATTTCTGGCCCTTGTGGCAGGTATTTCACACCCGTGTTTAATTATCTCCCTGATTATGCTCCAGACAAGAATCTTAAAGCAGGACAATATGCTTTCAAATTAGATAAACAAGGCTCGGGGTTTGATTTCTCAACAAGTTATTATCATGGATATAGTCATCTGCCCGAAATAACTAAAACCTTCAGTTTTTTAAACTCTGATTCCATTCAGGTCAATATCTTGAAAAACTACCTTCCCAAAGACATCGCTGGATTTGACTTTGCTACTACAATAGGTAAATTTGGTGTCAGAGGTGAGGGAGCTTACTTCCTAACTTCCGGCAAACAGGCCAAGCTAATAAATTATCAGTATGATTATCTTCAGTATGCATTGGGTATTGATTACAAAAAAGATATTGATAATAATAACCTTTATTTCATCCTGCAATGGATACAGGAGATTGTCCCTTCAGGCAATAAATATCCTGAAACAAGTTTTAATCATATTTTCCAGAAGTGTCTTTTGGTACGCGCTGAAATTAATTCAAGGAATATATTATCTTTTTCTATGCAGGCATTATATGATGTTGTGTATAAGGATTATTACCTGAAACCTCAGATTAATTATAAGATATTCGATGGGCTTGAATTAATAGGTGTCGTTGATATTTTAAATGGTGATGACAGATCGTTATTTGGAATATATAAGAATAATGACAGGGTACAGATGAAAGTAAAATATAGTTTTTAATTATTTTCTTTATTTATGAAATCAAAACCTTTTCTTTTTAACACGAAGGTCTCTTCAGTTGCAAATAAAGTTGAAAATTACACTTTATATCATAAATACTGCAAGCCTAAATTAGCAGAGATGCTGAATAGTCTGAAACTGGATTATTCATATATAAAGGCGAAGGGTAATTACGTTTATTATTTGGATGAGGCGAATGCCGAGGTGCCAGTACTTGATTTTGTGGGTGGATTTGGGGCCACTTTTCTCGGGCATAATAACCCTGTTTTAAAAGAAACATATAAAAAATGCCTGGATGATGATATGCCTATGTATGTGCAGAGTGCATTGCGTCCTGCAGCTCACCGGCTAGCCCAAAAACTTAATGAGTTAGTACCGGCTGAGAATAATTATTATTGCCATTTCTCAAATAGTGGTGCTGAATCTGTTGAAGCTGCATTTAAACATGCGTATAAAAACAGACTTGAGATAATTCAACGGAAATATGAAGAGATAACACGCGGTTTACATGATGTGTATCATTTTATTGAAAATGAGCATATTGATGTTGTTTTACCTGAGGGAGTAAAAGAATTATTCAAGTTCAGAGATGATGTTGATGAGTATAATCTTGCGCAATATGAGAAATTTCAGAGTAACCCGGTGTTCTGTGCTTTTAAAGGTTCTTTTCATGGGAAAACGACTTCTGCTCTTAAAGTTACATTCAACAAAACATTTCGTGAAGGTTTTGAAGGCTTGAGTGCTATTAACTCTGTTTTTATTGATTTAGATAAACCCGAAAGACTAAAGGAAATTGTTAAAGAGAATGAAATTAATTTCCTGGTGCCAGAACTCGAAGAAAATAAACTAGGGGTCAACCTCAATAGTTGGGGAGAAAATTAAAAAATAGTTAATTTTGTCAAAAACATAAACCATGGATTTGACAGATTTATATAAGTTATTTCTTCCTGAAGAAGTAAAAGATTATTTT
>Ga0114951_10005448_pt1 | contig 11738 bp, 6 predicted proteins | sample AM7aDNAmetaG_FD_88677 | JGI IMG/M metagenome (GOLD analysis project Ga0114951, IMG submission 88677) | Freshwater microbial communities from Finland to study Microbial Dark Matter (Phase II) - AM7a DNA metaG | ecosystem: Environmental > Aquatic > Freshwater > Lake | place: Finland: Lake Alinen... | reverse complement strand
TAAAACATTGGGCTATTCTCATTCATCCCTTCGGGATTATCCGAAACTGCACGCCAAGTTGTGGGTAATGCTCAGCCCTGGAGTGAGGGGGATCTGGGCCACAGGTCCCTTCCTGACACCCTCCAGACCAAGTCCCAATTCCTAGCGGCATTGGACATTCCTGTCCGCAACAGACGATTGGACGACTCCAAGAGTCTTCGCGGGGAGCCGAAGCGCGCTCCTGCCTTGCATCTGGCTGGCAACGCGCTTTACGCCCCGGCTACTCCGCCTGCCGGGGCGGTTGGTCCGGCATGGCAGCAGGCGATGGCCAGACGGCATCCCGCCCAGTCCATAAGCCGGCGGGACTGCCGGGTGGCGGGGTCGGATCGCCGCCGTCATCCGTTCCGTCCATACCAGCGGAGTAGAGCAGATAACTCCCGTCGGGCTTGAGGCGATAGATGAGCGGCTTACCACTCATGCAATCGTAAGGCACCGCCGGTAGAAGCTCCGGGACCAGCGCCGCCAGGCTCGGCGGCAGTTGGCCATGCCGCAGTTCATAGCGCTTCAACGCGATCGCGGCCAGCGTCATCTGCCGCTCGGTTTCCCTCTGGACGGCCATCTCGCCGGCGCGCGTGTAGTTGGGGATGCTCAGCAGGCTGAAGAAGTAGCGGATCCGGTCGAGGGCGCCGGCCAACTGACCCAACCGCGCGCCGGCTTTGATCACGGCCCGATTGGCTTCCGGCCAGGGCCGATGCGCCTTGACCAGCCGCAGCGCCGCGATGCCCGCCTGCATGGTCTCCAGGTAGAAGAGCTCATCGGTGTCGATGCTGGTGATCTTGTAAGCGGGATACAGCAGGTGGTCGGTGAAGGCGTTCCCAAGGATCGCCTTGGAGGGGCCCAGGCCCGTGTACCAGGTTGCGCGGAGCTTCCGCCCGATCTCCGGCCCGCTCGAATGCCGCGCCTGGGCAAACCACTCGTAACCGGCCGCGCGCTCGCCCAGCAGGCCTTTCTCCGCGGCCTCGACCAGGTCCACCGGCTCCCAGGCCTGCTGCAGCCGCGCCAATTGCGGCTCGGTCCAGCCCGGCGCCTGGAGCGCCTCCCAGGTGGTCATCAATCCGAGGCCGGCAACCGCGACCCGGATCATCTGCGCCAGCAGCGCGTATTCGTCCCGCTCCATTTGCGCCAGCGCCACCAGCGCCTCCATGTTCCGCAGCCCCGCCTCCAGCCGTCCCTGGTGCAAATCGCTTTCCGCCGCCCCCATCAGCCATTGCGCGGCGATGCGGGTGGACACGAAGTTAACGCGGCGGGACAGCAGCATGTTCGTGGCGGGCCCCGCATCGGCGGCCGGCTGTTTGAGCGCCTCGCGAAGCTCCCGCAGCGCGCCCTGCGCCGCCTGCATCTGCGCCGCGAACTCCTCCCAGGTGCCGACGCTGCCGGGCCCGCTAGGCTGGGGCCAGACCGGTGTGGCCTGCCGCCAGGTGACGCCCGCCTGCCCGGGCCGGACGTATTTCCGCTGTTCCAGCATGCCCGGGTAAAGCCGGCCGCCGTTGAGCTTCGCCGCCGCGTTGGTGATGATCGAGTACGTATCGGCCGTGGCCGGGCGCCGTCCGCGGGTGAGTTCCTCAAAGGCGAGCTTCTCCCCGCCGGCCCGCAGCTGCGCTTCGTAGCGCTGCCGGGCCAGCCGGCTGCCGGAGTGGGAACCCAAAAGCGCCATCACCGCCAGCACCAGCGCCAGCGCTCCCAGGAAGACCAGGACTCGTAATAGCTTGCTCATGCACTCGAACCGACGGCCGCCCCTCACCCCGCCGCGCCGGCCAGGGATAGTTGCGCGGCCAGGGGCGGCTGGCAATGCGCAACCGCCTCGGCCACTTGGATAGGCGCCCGCGCTCCCGGCGAACTGCCGGATATCCAACCTCCGCAGCCGCTCAGGCGGGGCTAACGGGCCGGTGAAAGGCCGAGGGCACGGAGTTGCCGCTCGGCATCCGCAAAGCCGGGGTTCAACCTGAGAGCCTCTTTGAGGTGGACGATTGCCTCATCCCGGCGCCCGCTCTCGGTGAGCGCGGCGGCTAGGTCACACTCGACTTCCGGGAAATTGGGTTTCAGCTTAAGGGCTTGCTCAAACTGTTGGATCGCCTCGGGAAACCGGCCCTTTAAGGCCAGCGCGTTGCCCAGGTTGCTGTGGGCCTGGATCAGGGCCGGCTTGAGCGCGACGGCCAGCTCGAATTGTTCGAGGGCCTCATCCAACCGCCGCTGGCTTTTGAGTATCGCCCCCAAACCGTTGTGCGCCTCGGCCGACCTCTGGTCCAGCGCCAGCGCCGCCTGAAACTGGATCATCGCTTCCTCGACGCGGCCCGTGGTCAGCAGCGCGTCGCCATAGGTGATCCGCGCATCCTTGTCGGAGCCAGCGATCTGCACCGCCCGGCGGTAGAGTTCGAGGGCCTCATCCGTCTGCCCCCGGTCGGCCAGGACACCACCGAGCAGCAGGCACGCCAGGTAATTATTGTCGGTGGCGGCCACGCCCTGGCGAAAGAGGGTTTCGCTATCGCGCCAATAGCCAACCTGCCGTCGCGCGAGGACCAGGCAGAGGAGCGTCATGCCAGCGGCGGCCAAGGACACGACGACCACTCGGAAACGCCGCTTCCGGGTCAACGCATACCCTCCCCAGACACAGATCAGGATAATTCCTACCGAAGGAATGTAGCTGTAACGATCCGCCATCGACTGGACGCCTACCTGCACTAACCCGATGACCGGCACCAAAGTGCCAACAAACCAGAGCCACCCCACCAGCACCCAGGGAGCGCTTCGGCGCAGCGCCAGCGCCAGGACCGTGAGAACCACCAGCAGGAGGCCTGACGCCAGCACCACGCTCACGGGCCAGTGGGTCGGGTGCGGATAAAAGAAAGCGAGCTTGGCCGGATAGAAGAGCTTGCCCAGATAGCGGCAGTAGGCAACCAGCGCGTTCGCTGCCCGCGCCGCCCAGGATAAGGTGGTCATCTCCACCATGGCGCCGGCACTCTGCTGCACCTGAAAAGTCACGGCGCTTGAAAGCCCGGCGAGCAGAAAGAACGGCACTTTTTCCGCGAATAGGCGGAGCATCATCCCTTGGGAGCCCAGGAATTGCACGCGGGCGGACAAGAACTTCGAACCTTGAGCCTTGAACTCCGAACTTTGAAGGTCGGGCCCGGGGGCCGGCGACGAGAAGCGGCGCAGCGGCCAATAGTCCAGGAGCAGCAGCACGAACGGCAGCGTTACGAGCATCGGCTTGCTCATCAGGCCCAGGGCAAACATGCACAAAGCAGCCCAATACCAGAAGCGGGCAGGGAAGGGGCGAGCCTCGCCCCCCAAACCAGGAACTCCGGGACGTGCCGTGCTTTCGGCTGCCAGCTTCGGACTGCGGGGTTCGGACTGCGGGGCTCGGATTTCCGCGAAACGGGCATATGCCCACAGCGCCAGCATGAAGAAGAAGACGCTCAGCACGTCCTTCCGTTCCGCCACCCAGGCGACAGATTCGACGCGCAGCGGGTGCAGCCCGAAAAGGGCCGCCAAGAAGAAGCTCCGCCACATGGTGCCAGTCATGCGCCGGAAAACAACGAATAGCAGGACTGTGCTCAGACCATGCAGCCCCAAGCTCGTCAGATGATGTCCACCGGCGCTTAAACCGAAGAGCCGGCAATCCAGCATGTGCGAAAGCCAGGTCAACGGGTGCCAGTTTCCAACCGCCTGATTCGGCTGGAAGGCCCACTTAATTCCCTCCCAGCTTAGCCCGGCCTGCACCGGCAGGTTGCTCGTGACATAGCCATCGTCATCGTAGCTGACAAAGCCGTTCCGAAGCGAAGGCAGGAACGCCGCCCCCACCAGCAGGAACAGGACGAGGCCGAGCCCTATCGGCTGGCTCTCATGAGACAGAAAGCCCGGATGCCGCTCGCGCGGCGCGGTGCCAGGTCGGTCGCGGTATCCCACGCGACCTCCTGAGCCAGGCCCGTCACCAGGCTCAAAAGCTCTTCGTCTGGAATCGCGCTTTGCCATGTTCAACGGTCATAAGGGGAGCCTTTTGCTGTCCGCTACTATGCCGGTCATCTTGGCCATCCCCGCGGCGGCTGACAAGCCGGATAGAACAGCCGCGGCGGCAGCCGGCACCCGCTGGCAGCGACCAGAAATAAGGTGAAATAAGGTGAATGAATGAGACGTATCGCCCTGTAAAGTAGAGGTTGTACCTAATATTCTCGCATATTTTGCTTGCTGGATCACATAAACATGTAGTACGCTATCTCCACGAATCAAGATAGTAGTCATAAAGTTCGTGGGCGATAACGTTTTCCCTGGTTATCGCCATAAAAGCTAACCTGTTATGAAAAGAACCAAAAACCTCCTCACTCGGCCAACCGTTCGCGGATTGGTATTAACCATGGCAGTCGCCGGACTGTCCAGTCAAGTCGCTCGCGCCCACCCGTATGCCTCCGGCATTACGAACACCGCTGGAACCATCTCGTTCTACTTGAATGAGACCGCGGATACGGTGGGAGTTTACTTCCCCGACAACAATTCCACCAACTTCCTGGGAAGCGGGTTAACCGCTGGCGTCCACAGCTTCGCTTTGGGAGCAGGCACCAACAGCTACGTCATCACCGTAAAGAAGGCCGGCAGCGGCGCCCCGAATCAGATCAGCTCCGATGCCAATAACTTTAACAAGTTCTTTGGCGGTCGTTGCGTGGCGGTGAACCCGCATCCGACCACTAGCAACTTCGGGCGTATTTACGTCGGCAACGGATCGGCGGGCACCACGCTCAGCCGCAGCGTGCAGAAAGGCATCTACGTTCTCAATGCCGATCAATCTGACGCTGTGGGGCAAGGTAATCTCTCGCGCTCCGCTGGCATCACCTGGGGCACCTCATCCACCTCCTATGCGCCCTATAAACTGAGTGTCGGGCCGGACGACTATGTCTATATCGCCGACGCAACGACTGACGGCGCGCAAATGTACCGGGCTAATGCCGACATAAGTGGCACCGCTGACTCGCTGTTAAGCGGCCGCGGACTTCTGGCCACTCCAGGAGGAGCGACGGTTAATGGCACTCCGAACGTCAATCACGGCCGGGTTGCGAGCAGCCCGATTGCCTACGGTTCATTGGCGGCAGGCACCCTGCAAGTCTATGACGTGGATATCGACTTGCCGCCGCTGTTGTACATCCAGCGATATGATATCAATGCTGGTCCGCTGCCTTACGCCAGTGCGCCGACTACGCTGGGAAACGGGGTTCTGGGCGGCTTTGCGGTTTACTGCGATTTGCGGCAGGCGCCGGACGGCAAGTTCTTCCTGAACGAATACCGCGCCAACTTCGCGGCTAACACCACCCTGAGGGTGTTCGACACGGACGCAACCACCGAGCTCTGGAATGATACTGCGGCTTATGGTGGTTCCGGCACCCCGCTGATCGGCAGCTACGGCATGGCCGTGTCGCCGGATGGCAAGTACGTCGGCACAGTCCTTGCCAACGGCAACTGGACCTTCATGCGACTCACCAACGGCATCCCCGACCTTTCAACGCTGGTTACCAATACCCTGGCCGGCGGATCAACGGCCCGTGGCATTTCGTTCGACTCGGCCGAAAACGTTTACCTGGTCAGCGGCGGCTCATGCCTGCTGCGCGTGTTCAGCCTTGGCCTGACGACGACCTGCATCACTAGCAACGACGCCAGCACAGTCCACGGCAGCTTCAGCTTGGTCACCCCGTCCACCACCGTCAGCACGGTGGCCACCGTGCCGGTGACTTCCCAAGATACCACGCAGCCCAAAGGCCAATTTACCATCACGCGCACGGGTGACACCACGCTGGCCCTGGCTGTGCCTTTCACCCTGACCGGCACGGCTACGAATGGAATCCAGTACACCACCTTGCCGCTCACCGCGACGATCCCGGCGGCTCAAGCCTCGGTGAATGTTTTTGTGACCGCCATCCCGAACGCGATTCCCGGCCCCACCCGGACCGTCATTATGAGCGTGCTGGGCGCTCCGAGCTACTCGGTGGTAGCGCCTTCCAGCGCCACGGTGGTCATTGTGGACACGAACAAGCCCGCCATTAGTATCGCGCTTACCGACACTCAATTCTACGAGCGGACCAATGACTTCGCTCGCTTCACCCTCTCCCGCTTGGGCAACACCAATGTGGACCTGCCTGCGATCAACGTTACCTATGGCGGCACGGCGGTAGCCGGCACCCATTTCTACGGCTACGCCAGCACGAATATGGCACCCGGGACTTCCACTGAACACGTTTATGTGTACCCCATTCACGACGGTGTAGTGACCGGTCCCTTGACCGTGACCGCCAGCGTGGCGGCTGCCGGCGACGGCAGCTACACGGTCGGCACACCCGCCACCAGCGGGGCGGTGACCCGCGTGGACTCGGATGATCCGCCGGAAACGGTGCTCTGGTCGGACAATTTCAGCACCGACACTTCGGCAAGCTGGACCAACCTGTTTGCCGCAGCTCCCGACCCGACGCCTGATTATGACATCAACGTCCTGCCGGCTAGTGGAGCGGGCGGCGCCATGGGAACCTGGCCGTTTGATTATAGCGCGCTGTTGATTCCTTCAGCGCCGCACACCACGGACGGCTCCACCAAAGGGCTCTTCCTGACGGTGAACAAGAATGACGCGATCGCAGCGGCAGCCGCGCTGAACCTCTATCCCATCGGCCAAAGTTTCAGCGGCAACTACGCGCTGCGCTTCGACATGTTCCTGATCCGCAATACCCTGAGCGGACAGACCGAATATGCTCTGTTTGGGATCAATCATTCCGGCACCAAGACCAACTGGTTCCGCAACAGCACGACGACGTTCACCGGGGTGGATGCGGCGGCGTGGGATTTCGACGGCATCTTCTACGATGTCGAGGCTGACGGAGCTTCCTTGGGGGATTACGCCAGCTACACCTCGCCGAGCACCGCCACCCGCAACCCGACCCCGATCCCCGCGGGACCGGCAACCGGCGGCGGCCGTTGGGCCTCAACGCTGGAGAAGGTCTTCAAATCGCCGCCTTGGACCCCGACGGCTGGCAATGGCGGCACTGCCGCCAATGTGTCTGGCACAACCACGCCGATTTGGGCTGATGTGGAGCTCCGGCAGGTTGATGGGATCGTCTCCTGGTTCATCAACCACGAGTTGATTTGGGCCTATACCAACACCAGCGGCTACACCAGCGGCAACATCATGCTGGGCTACACCGATGCCTACGACTCGATCGGCGACGCCGGCGGCGCGGTGATCTACGCCAATGCTCGCGTGATCAGCCTGGCCAAGCCGGTCATCACGAAGATCGCGCTGAATGCGGGCAACGCGGAAATCACGTTTAGCGCGAATGCGGGCGACGTGGTGGGCCAGTTTACGCTCCAGTCGGCGTCCGTGGTCAACGGCACCTACCTGGATACCAGTTCCACCATCACCTCTCTGGGTGGCGGCGCCTTCAAGGCGGTAAAGCTGGCTGGTGCCAGCGCGCAATACTATCGGATCCGGAGAATCGAGTAGTCACGGACCCTGGTCCGGCGGCCTTCATGGAGGCATCCGCCAAAAGCGGATGCCTCTTTTGTTTGTAACGGGCAGGGCCAATTCACGAAGCTGTAGGAGACGACGTGAGGAGTCTCATTTTAGGCGACAGCCAAGAGATCGGAGACTCCTCACGTCGTCTCCTGCAATATTTGGCCTCATGAATTGGCGCTCATAAGCCCGACAAATTGTAAGTCGAAGCTTGACCGCTCACGCGGTTCGGGCATACTGTTAAGTTGTTAAGCGCATCGCACATTGCATTATGAATTCCATCCCATGCATTGAACGGAAGCCGGCCCGACTCAGGAAACTGGTTCGAAGAGCCTTCACGCTCATCGAACTGCTAGTCGTCATCGCGATCATCGCTATCCTGGCCGCGCTGCTCTTGCCGGCTCTGGCGCGGGCCAAAGCCAAGGCCGAGGCCATCACCTGCCTCAACAACATCAAGCAATTGGACATCGCGTGGCTGATGTATATGAACGACAATAGCGGCTACCTGGTAAAAAACGAGGGAGCCTTTACGGTCGACCTGAACCGCTGGTGCACGGGTTGGATTGATTGGAACTACCAACCGGCCAACACCAACAAACAGGACATTGTCGATGGTGCGCTGGGACCCTACATGGCGCGGAGCCTTGCTTCCTACAAGTGCCCCGCCGACCGGCTGCCAGCTCTGAACGGGCCGCGGGTGCGGAGTTATTCGTTGAATGCCTTCATGGGCGGCACCACCGAATGGACTATCTATAATTTTACCGATTATCGCTGTTTCCTGAAGGAAGGCGATATGGCGCGTCCGGGCCCGGCCAATGCTTTTACTTTTGTGCACGAGTGTCCGGACAGCCTCAATGATGAACTCTTCGGCATCCACATGCCGACGCCAGCCTCGTCCTGGCCAGCCGGAAACGCTTCCTGGGATGACGTACCCTCGGAGCTTCATAGTGGCGGCACCGTTTTCGGCTTTGGCGATGGCCATGCTGAGTTGCATAAGTGGATGGACGCGAATACTCGAAATCCGGTGGCTAAACAAACCCCGTGTAAAGGAACCGGGCAAACCTCCGCCCGAGATCACCAGTGGCTCCAGGCGCGCGCCAGCGCACCGAAGTGATCCCGGCCGGGCGGTGAATCCGCAGCCGTAGTTTCGGGTTCGCCGAATCGTTGACTTGGAGGGAATCAGCCGCCATATTCGGGCGGTGGATTTCGATATATCGCATCTCCTGGCCCAGTGGGATTATGAGCCAGGCCAGGTTGTTGTGCGCCGGTTCAAGACCAAGGACGGCGGCGAGAAAATTCAGCTTCGTGTCGATTTGGGCCTGCTGCAAATGAACGTCGAGGGCCGGCCGGATGGCAAGCGGCCCTATGGCTACCCTTCCCTGTTCGAGCATCACCGCGCGCGGCTGCACAAGCATGTGGCGGCTCACGCAGGGAGCGACGAGGGTTTCAAGCTCAAGGCGGAGGATTGCGCCCGGCTGCAGATCGAGGCCTTGCAGTATCACCATCGGTACATCTGCCTGCTGCAACTGGAGGATTACGCCGCCGTGATTCGTGATGCCGAACGCAACCTGGCGGTCTTCGACTTTGTGAGCCGGCACGCGGAGTGCGAGGAATTGGCTTGGGCGCTGCAGCAGTTTCGCCCCCAGCTCCTGATGGTGCTCACCCGCGCCCGGGCGGCGGAAGCGCTGGAGGGCAATGATTACACGATGGCGATTCAGCTGATTGAAGAGGGCCTGGAGAAGATCCGCGGCTTTTGCCAGGAACACGCCCGGGGCGACCTGGCGGAAACTGGCGGCGAGGTGCGTTCGCTGGAGAATTGGCTGGAGGAAATCCGCGCCAAACGCCCGCTCTCGCGCCGGGAGAAGCTGGAGAAGGCCCTGCATGAAGCCATCCACAGCGAAGATTACGAGCGGGCAGCCAAGGTGCGCGATCAGTTGCGCAACCTGAAGCCGGCGGATTGACTCCAGCCTCCGAACTCCTGACTCGCTGCCTGATTCTGAAGCGGCGTGCCATTTGCCTCAGCCCCATTCCAGGTTGGACGCTTGCTTCCCCCTCACCCCGGCCCTCTCCCTTGGGGCTAAGCGTTACCCACAACTTGGTGTGCAGTTTCGGTTAATCCCGAAGGGATTACGCCCTCCAGCCCAGGGTTGCGAGGCACGAGCTACCCTGGGAAAATGGGTCCGGCAATGGCCAACCCCAACGGGGTTGCGGCCTGGGACGGAGCGCGGTAGTCACAACCCCGATGGGGTTGATCGCCAATTCCGCGGTTCACCCAGGGTAGCTCGCTGCTCGCAACCCTGGGCTTTGAGCCGGAATCCCTGTGGGATTCGCCCGGCCGTGCCGAAAGATGTGGCTGAATCGGCCTGTGTGGGAATGCCACGAGGAGTGCTACAAGCCCCGCAACTTCACAGGCCAATATTCTCATTGTGACGAGCACTCTCATCATCGTTGATAACACCGCAACCCTGCAGATGTTCCGCGCTAACGCAGTTGTTCGCTCGATTATTTGTGACTCTCACGATTCGCCTCCCATTTCTTTAGGGCCTGCTGGCAATCTGAGCAAACGTAAATGACTGCCTGGGTGGGGGTGCCAAGGATACACCCTCCGAGCACACATTCCTCAGCGTGGGGAAAGCTGTTTGTGCTGGCAGCTTGGCGAGCGCGACCGTACTCGTTCGGGCGAATGAGCCCGTAGGCGATTGGCACCTTCGTCTTCGTCATGTGGATGCCGTGAAGCTCACAGGTGCCGGACGCCCCTCTCGTCACATCAGCAGTGTATTTATCACAGCCAGTCAGAGCGAGCAGCAGCCAGGTCAGCGCCATGTATCTGGTTCTGTTCATGCGTGTGCCACGAGCCAACAAGTAATTATCCAGGTCTGCATATCGCCCCAGTTTGGGGTGATAGGCGAACGGCTCCTCACCACTGAAGAAACCTTTCTCTTCATCGACGGCACCTTTGCCCGATGGCGGGTCTCTGTAAAGGGAATTAATTCAGCCGCCCCAAGCCACCTCAAAGCCACCACAAGGCTTGTTGCGAGCCATCAACTTGGGTGTAGCGAGCCACCCCAAAGCCACCCCCATGCTTCACCAAAGCCACCCACATGCGACCCTCATGCGACACCAAAGCTTCACCAAAGCCGCCGGGTTTGGCACTTCTCCGGGATCACCCCGTAATGCCGGGACGCTGAGGCGGCAAGGCCTCTGCCTGGAGAGCGCCTGGCCTGCGCACACGGGGTGGCGTTTTCGCGAGACGCTCCGCCTGAATTCCGCTATTTACATGTTTTTCCCTGGCTGGGACCATCGTCGCGTCGTTGAGACTGATATGAAACCACAAGCCGCATCCCAATTCAGCCGCCGCCAGTTCCTCAAACGCGCCGCCACCGCCGCTGCCCTGCCGCTCTTCGTGCCCGGCTCCGTGCTGGGGCTGAACGGCGCGGTCGCCCCGAGCAATCGCATTGTCTTCGGCGCCATCGGCGTCGGCAACCGGGCGCGGGACACCCTCCCGACCTTCCTCTCGTTCCCCGAGATCCAGTATCTTGCGATGAGCGACTGCCGGGCGGACCGGCTGAAGAGCGCGAAGGAAACCGTGGACCGCCACTACGGCAACCAGGACTGCACCGCTTACCCCGACTTCCGCGACCTGCTGGCGCGCAAAGACGTGGACGCCGTCTCAATCGCCACGGGCAACCGCTGGCACGGCCTCGCCTCGATCTATGCCGCCCGTGCGGGCAAGGACATTTACTGCGAGAAACCGGTCACGCTCACCATCGGCGAGGGCCGGGCGCTGGTGGACACCTGCCGCCGCTACGGAGCCATCTACCAGGCGGGAACGCAGCGCCGCTCAACGGCTTCCTACCGCTTCGCCATGGAGATGGTGCGGCAAGGCAAGCTCGGCCGGGTGCACACGGTCGAAATGCAGGTTTGGGCCGGACCTGCCCTACCGAATGACAAGGTGGCGCCCGTCCCCGACGGCTGGAACTACGACCTCTGGCTGGGCCAAAGCCCGTGGTATCCGTTTGTGCCGGCCCGGGTCAATGCCTGGCAGTATTTCTGGGACACCGCCGAAGGCGTAATCACCGATATGGGCTGCCATTACACCGACCAGATGCAGTGGGCCCTCGACACCGACCGGAGCGGCCCGTTGGAATTCGAGGCGAAAGCCGAATGGCCGGACCCGGCGAAGTTCTGCAGCGACACGCCTGTCACCGGCATTGCCCGGTGC
>Ga0114951_10005447_pt1 | contig 11738 bp, 8 predicted proteins | sample AM7aDNAmetaG_FD_88677 | JGI IMG/M metagenome (GOLD analysis project Ga0114951, IMG submission 88677) | Freshwater microbial communities from Finland to study Microbial Dark Matter (Phase II) - AM7a DNA metaG | ecosystem: Environmental > Aquatic > Freshwater > Lake | place: Finland: Lake Alinen... | reverse complement strand
TAGGGGTGGGTTTTGTGGGGCGAAGTTAATGTTGAAGGTTGGTGGGTGGTGCGGTGGGGTAAAAATGGGTGGGGGGGGGGGGGAGGCGAAACTGGAAAAAATAATATTTATTCAGTCTCTGAAGTTTTGAAAAATAAAGGAATAGATATTAAAGCAGAAGCAGTTGGAGGCAGTAAAAGACGAACATTGACATTGGATGTTTTTAGCGGGATTACATATTTTAGTGAAGGTGAAAGCGGAGATAAAATACTTAATAAACCCGGCGAAGAAGATTTTATCGGAGGGGAATATTTTAGGCTGGAAAAGATTCTTTCCGAACAAGTACCGTTAGATATTATGAAAGACAGACTAAATATTAGCTTGAAACACTTGGAACAATCAAATGTCTATTCTAAATCCATCACCGAGATAATTAGAGAGCCTTTTTTGGTGTTAGACAAAGAATTAAAAGTGAAGTTAGCCAATCCGTCTTTTTGCAATACATTTGGGCTTAACAAAAAGGATGCAGAAGGAAAACTGCTCTATGAAATTAATTGTGGAAAGTGGAATATTCCTTCGCTTTTGATTCTATTGAAAGAGATATTACCCAAGAAAAACACAATAAAAGATTATCAAATAGAATATGAGTTTATTGATTCAAGAAAACAAATATTTATGTTGAATGCAAGAGAAATAACAAATAGAATCACCGAAGAGAAAACCATTCTACTTGTCCTTGAAAATATAACAATAGTAAGAAATGCAGAAGATGTAATTAATAGAATATATGGGGCTTTATTAAACAGCGAAGAAAAGGAATTTGCGGCAAACCAGCAATTAGCGGCAGGCGGACAACAGCTAAGAGCGGCAAACCAGCAATTAGCGGCAGGCGGACAACAGCTAAGAGCGGCAAACCAGCAATTAGCGGCAGGCGGACAACAGCTAAGAGCGGCAAACCAGCAATTAGCGGCAGGCGGACAGCAACTAAGAGCGACCAATACACAATTAGAAAAAACTGGAGAAGACCTAATAAATTCTATACAAAAATTGAAAGATTCAGAAGCAAAATATAGAGTATTATTTGAAAATATCCATAGCGCAATCATTGTTGCTGATACGGAAACCGGAGAAATCCTTGATGCAAATATAAACGCAGAAACACTGTTTGGCAGGGAAAGAAAGGAACTTGTAGGGATGAATAGGGCTGAGCTACATCCAAAGGAACAATCTGAATATTATCAGAAACAATTTTTAAGCCATGTTAAACAAGGAAATGTATTATTTTCTGAAGCATTGATCTTAAAGAAAGATGGGACCAATGTCCATGTTCATATGTCTGCAACAATAATAGATCTAAACGGTAGGAAAGTAATACAGGGCGTATTTCAAGATATTACAGAACAAAAGAATATTGAAAAGCAGCTCCTTCAATCTCAAAAAATGGAATCTATAGGCAATCTTGCGGGAGGAATTGCACATGATTTTAATAACCTGCTAACTGTTATTAAAGGGAATATCTATATTGCACAGAGAAAAATGGGCAAAGAAAGTTCTGCCGTAGATGCTCTCGATCAAGTTTCAATAGCAGTTGACAGGGCTGCTGCACTAACAGAGCAAATGCTGCTTTTTAGCAGGCAACAGCCTATGATTGTTATTAATTTAAACATGAACGATATTGTGAAAAATATCTTTAAAATGTTGTCACGCATTATTGGTGAAGATATTAAAATAGAAAAGAAGTTGCAGAACGGCTTATGGAATATCAAAGGCGATAAAGTAAAGTTAGAGCAAATATTATTGAATTTAGTCGTAAATGCTCGTGATGCTATGCCCAGCGGTGGTGAAATTAAAATAGAAACAGAAAATGTAACATCTGGGGACGAAATTTTGTCAAATATCCCTGGAGACTTGCCGGGAAATTTTGTTAAATTCTCTGTGCAGGATACTGGAATTGGAATGTCAAAAGATATTATTAAGCACATATTTGAACCTTTTTTTACTACAAAGGGTGTAGGGAAAGGGACTGGGCTTGGGCTTTCAGTGGTCTATGGTATTGTCAATCAGCATAAAGGACGGATAAACATTAATAGTGAACCTGGCAAAGGATCCACATTTAGTATTTACTTGCCGGCTACTTCAGAAACCAAAACCGCCTTAAAAGATAAGAATATTGATGTTAAGTGCCTAAAAGGAAAGGGAGAAAGAATACTTATTGTTGAGGATGAGCCGAGCATAAGGGAATTGCTACAAGCCCTCTTAACCAATAATGGGTATACTGTGTTCTCGTCGGGAAGTGCCCTGGGAGCTATTGAAGTTTTTAACCGAGAAAAACATCGCTTTGATATTGTTTTTAGCGATATAGTACTTCCTGATAGAAACGGTCTTGAACTTGTTAAAGAGCTTCTCTCTGCAAAACCCGGCTTAAAGGTAATTTTCTCTAGTGGATATATGGATGAAAAGTCTCAATCAGAAATTATAAAGGACTCAGGTTATGCCTTTATTCAGAAACCCTATGAACTAAATGTTCTATTATCTGTTGTTAAAGAGGTCCTGAGTAAGTGATGTGTCGACTGACAGAAAAAGACTATTATTAACTATTCAAGTAGTCCACTAAACTGGGTAAGGTTCAAAGCATATGCTGATGTAAACTTGAAGCTTAACAATTCGGGGTCAATAGGTACTTTAGAACGCAATCCTATTAGTCAAGAACATTTAATCAACTTGATGCAGGAACATATAATTATTGAGTTTGACAATGGCATATATACTTGGAATAATAAATATAGATTCATAAATAATGACTAACTATTTCTCGAAAAAATAATCACCAGAATGAATTTTTGCGATAGGAGATAAAATGGGGAACGAAGCAGAAGATAAGGCACTTGGTAAGAATATAGATGAAACTCTAACATTTAACGAGATTCGCAATTTATTAATACTATATTGTATTCTCTTTGTAATATACTTTTTTATTAAACATTTTGACTCTTTAATATTAAGTGATCTTGTGATATTGCTTCCCATATATTTTATTATATTGTGGTTAGTATTTAAGTATTTTCGTAAAAGTAAAAAGATTTTAGGATATATTGCATTGATATTATTCACATTTCCCTATGGACTTATTTTCCTTATTTTCAATAAAGATATTAAAGTAATTAGAAACAATGAAACACAGAGAAACAAAAAGATGGATAATCTTTGATATTAACTTCTGTCTACATAAGAGTGGCCGTGCCTAATTATTGAAGAGATATTATATTCTTATGAAAATTTAAGATTGAAAAAATACGCCGCTACTTATAATCTACCTAAATATCGAAACTAGAAAACACAAGGAACTTTAACTCCCTTGGGTTTTTATTTTTGTGTGGTCAGTGTAAAATTATCCGTTCTAAAAGGGCCCGCCGGCAGGCCGTCTTTGTTCCACAGATTGACTTCAGGATAATCATTCCAGCCATACCTGACAGCGACAGGGCTTGTTACCTCAGGACTGCTTACCACTACGGTATTTTCCACTATTTCTGCGGTTGCGGGCACAAAATTCTTATTTGAACCGGCAATGCTAAAACCCTTTAAGGCCCCGTCTTTGGCTTCTAATCCGCTGCCTGTATGAGTAAAACTAATTACAGCTTTACCGCCTTTTATGTCGATTTTATCATAGACCGGGCCCATATATTCCACGGCCTTTCCATAAGCGAGGGCTTTTGCCGCGAGAGCCAGCCTCTCCCCAACCGGTTTTTTTCTTGTCGGGTGGATGTTTGTTCTGTCTCCGGCGTCGACAGTTACCGCCATAGCTGTGTTTTTTACGGTCTTTAAGGTAAAAAGCTGGGAATCTCTGAGTTCCGGCCAGGTGCCTATACCGCCATAGGCCAGATCTGTGGTTATCTCCCAGGGGGCAAGCTGGACAAAAAGAAAAGGAAAGTCACCCTGGCCCCAGTCCCTGCGCCAGCTTCTGATAAGTTCCGGAAATTTTACACGGTAGTCATAAGCTTTCGAGCCGTTGGATTCGCCCTGGTACCAGATAACGCCCTGCAGCGTGTAGGGGATGAGAGGGCTTACCATGCTGTTATAGAGGATGCTTGGAGTCCAGGAAGAAGCTTCGCCTTTTTTCTTGGGCTTGCCCGCGAGCTGTTTTCTTGCGGCCTGCACTTTTTGTTTTAGCTCCTCTGCCTTTTTTAGATATTCCCCGGGGTTCTTTTCATAAAGTTCATTCAGGCCGGGATCGTTGGAAAGTCCGAGTGCCTCGGCGCTCAGCCAGGATTCTACGGGGGAGCCGCTGTAAAAGCTCAGGATCAGGCCCACCGGGACCTTTAATTCTTTTTGAAGTTCCGCGCCGAAATAATAAGCCACTGCGGAAAAACTTTTTGCTCCGGACTCGGTGCACAGTACCCAGCCGGAACCGGCTTTTTCCAGGGGTTTGGCAATAGCTTCAGCTTTTAAAGCTGAAGGTGATTTATAAAATCTTATCATAGGATTTTCTATTTTTATTAGATCAGCGGCTTCGGCCGAACCGGAAAGAGTAACACCCATGTTTGACTGGCCGCTGCAAAACCAGACTTCGCCGACCAGGACATTTTTTAACTCAATAGTGTTTTTTCCCGAGATCTTCAAAGTAAAGGGCCCGCCGGCTTTGACCGGCGGCAGTTTGACCGCCCAGGTTCCGTCTTTAGCCGTTACGGTTGCCTTGCTGTCAAGAAAACTTACGGTTACGGCTTCGTTTTCTCCGGCAAAGCCCCAAATATTAAGCTCTTTCCCCTGCTGGAGGACCATGTTGTCCGAAAAGATCCCGGAAAGCGACACGTCGGAAAAAAAGCGGGCCGGAATTGTGAAAAAAAACGCCAGTAAAAGATATTTTTTCATATTTTTCTCCTGTTACAAGAACTGACCGCTCTTATTATATAACATAGGCCATATCAGCGCAAGTTATTTGCCCTGCTTACTTAAAAATTCCTCAAAAAGATAGAAGCAGAGGATATTAGAACTGTAGTTGCTTGATTTATCAAGCATTTTTGGCCTCATAAATGAGGCAACTACAAAAATTTTCCAAGATGAGGAATTTCCGCTGTTCACTTAAACCTTTGACAATAAGAGACAGTAGTGATATAAATACAATATTAATTGTTCAGTGGAATCAAAAGATTTGCTATCAGTGAAATCGTTCTTTGTGAGGAGGAAAAATGGCCGTTTTGATAAAGGAAGTCGAAAAAGACAGTGAAATGAAAGAATTCATAGACCTTCCCTGGATGATCTACAAGGACAATCCCTACTGGATACCCAATCTTAAGAGTGAATACAGAAAAATGCTGGATGTGAATAAATATCCTTTCTGGCAGCATGCCAAAAGAAGACTTTTTCTGGCCTATAAAGATAATAAACTTGCCGGCCGTATCGCGGCTATAACCGATGAGATGCATAATAAAATACATGAAGAAAAAGCCGGTTTCTTCGGTTATTTTGAGTGTGTTAATGATACAGAGGTTTCGAGAGCGCTTTTTGACGCGGCCAAGGCCTGGTTAAAGGAACAGGGTGCTATATATATGAGGGGGCCGGCGTCGCCATCTTCAAATGACGAGTACGGCTTTTTATTGGAAGGATTCAAATTTGAACCTGTTATCATGATGCCTTACAATCCTAAATATTATCTCAAACTTTCCGAGGACTACGGGATGAAAAAAGCAAAAGACCTTTACGCTCTCCTTAAGAGCAAATATACCGGGGTACCCGAGAGAATAGAGAGGATGATGGAGCGAATAAAAAAGACTTCCCAGTTCAAATTAAGATGTTTTGATATTAAGAATAAAGAAAGGGATGTCCAGATCATAAAAGATGTTTACAATCAGGCCTGGGAGAAAAACTGGGGCTTTGTCCCGATGACCGACGCGGAAATGGATTGCGCGGCCGAGGGCATGCTCCAATTCATGGATCCCAACGTTGTAATTATTGCCGAGACCAAGGAAGGCAATAAACCCGCCGGCATAGCCATAACTCTTCCTAACTTGAATGAAGTACTGAAACATTTGAGCGGTGCCGAGGGTATGATGGGTATGGGACTGATAGGGTTGCTTAAGTTCCTCTGGTATAAACCAAAAATAAAGGGCTGCAGGTCTTTGATCGGAGGCTGCTTGAAAGAATACAGGCAGACCGGGCTGGTAGCGGAGATCTTCTATGAAACGGCTATCCGCGCGAACGGCAGGTACGAGTGGTGTGAAATGAGCTGGAACCTTGAAGACAACGATCTTATCAATAAATTCGACAGTGATATCGGCGGCTTCTTATATAAGAAGTACCGGTTGTATGAGATTCCAATCGTTTAAACTTTTAACTCGCGAATTAAATAATTCTGGTCGGAATTAATTTGGTAGCGGCAAACGGTAAATGAAAAAATGAAAAAAATCTAGTAAGGAATCTTAAGCGGAGTAGCGAAATCCGCCAACGCTTTGTGGCGGAAGCGGAATCCAAAGGCTTTGCAATCTCGTCGAAAGATCCGCCGTATATAACTGGCGGAAGTGGAATCGATATAAAAGGGGGCTGTTAATGACATTTGTTCCGGATCCGAAAAAATTTCGCGTTGTTTCTCTGGAGCTCAGTTTAAAACCTTTCTTCGATAACACGGCGGAGACCCGCCTTGCGGTCTGCCGTAAAATGTTCAGGCAGTGGCTGCCCCTTTGTGAATATGCTGAGGAAGTGCATGTGATGCTTTGGACGGCCGACGGTTCCGAGATACTTGATTACCGCGGTGATATGAATACCGAGCTTGAGTGGGCCCGTTATCTCGGCGGTGCAAACCGCTGGAGTCATTCGCAGGAACTCAAAAAAAAGGGCGGTATCGCCGATGAGAAGGACACGCAGGGAATAGGTGCGCACGGGGATTCTCTGGATCCAAAGGGTTTGGGCCTGCATAGAAGGCCTTATATTTACCGTGAAAATCCCGCGGTTTTGACCTATGGCTGGCTAAAAGGGCTGGTAGAAGACCTGAAACGGGAAGGTCAACGGATACTGGAGCGCCCGGTAAAAGTAGGAAACACTTTTGATCCGGGTCCGGAATTTGCCAAGTCACCCTTTAAATACGAACGGCACCGTGAGATCTGCCTGGGTGGTGCTTTGTACGGGAAGACTTTTCTCGGGTGTGCCGCTGTATTAAATGGAGATACCGTGGCCTATGCCGGCTTTCCCAAAGGTATTCCGGATAAAACTTCACTCGGGACTTTTTTTGGCCGCCAGCTTGGCGTTTTTAACCGTGATCTTGGACTGGATTTTATCTGGTTCTCCAACGGTTTTGGTTTTGGAATGGAAACCTGGGGTTTAAACGGAGCAGTTTTTGACGGCTATAAATTTAAGCCCGAAGCAGTGGCCCCGTCAAAGGAGGGCATACTCCGTTTCTGGCGTGATTTCCGGGCGGAATGTCCCCGCCTGCTGGTACGCACGCGCGGGACCAACCTGACCTCGGGTGTTGATATGGCCTCAGACGGTGTTCCCCTTCAGGAAATATATAAGTTTGGCCCGCTTGACCCGCCGGTCAACTCGCCCTGGGCCGCGCTCGACGCCGATTTTGGCCTGGAATTTGCCGGCTGGATGTCGCATATTGCCGAACTTCCCGGGAAAGGATTTCCTTTCCGTTTTTATACTCACGACCCGTGGTGGATGAACAGCCCCTGGCTTGACCGCTATCAGCGTTTTCCTCACGATATCTATATGCCGCTTTCAATAGGCCGGCTGAACGGGCAGGGTACGGTTGAAACACCGGATACCCTGGCTTTTCTTTCGGTGGATGACTCAAAAGGAGAGCTGCCCGCCCAGGTCCCTGCGGATGTGACCTCGCATATACTCCGGGCCCGTGAAAACGCCCCTGATCAGGCAGGCCCGCTGGTCTGGGTCTATCCGTTCGCAGAATATCATGAGAAAGTTTTTGGCAAAAATCTGCGTTTGGAGGAAGTTTATTTTGGGGACTGGTATATACGCGGGGCAATAAATAACGGCGCCCCTATAAATACTGTTATCAGCTCCGGCAACTGCCTTAAAGCGGCGGCCGCGGACCCGAAAAAATTTACCGGCTCTATTCTTATTACACCGGTTCCGGACCAAAGAAGCCCGCTTCGGGCCGCCCTGCTTAAACAGGTAAATAACGGCGGACGGGTTGTTTTTTACGGGCCTATTGCTCCCAAGGATAGGGAACTTTTAGAGCTGCTTGGCCTGGCCCCGGCGCCGAAAGTTGAGGGCGATCTTACTATAACGTTAGAGGCCTCCTGGGCGGAAGCCGATGGCTTGAATTACGGGACAGTGCTTCATCATCCGGCGATAATTTCCGGCGGCCCGCTGGCGCTTTCCTCCGGTACTTCCGGGCATTTGCGGACTTTTGCTGCCGCAAAGCTTGGCTCGCAGTCTTACGCCCTTGCCGTGCTGGCGGAACAACCGGCGTGGAAGGGCGGAAAACTCGGCTGGCTTCGCGGATCTGTGACCTGTGATGAAACCCGTATGGGTGGGCCTCTGCCTTTACCGCTTTCCGCGGCAAAGTATTTTCCTGCCGAATTAATGGTGCGCCTGATGACGGCTGAAATGGGCGGCCCCGGCATCCGGCACAAAAAAACAAATATCGCACAACGTACGCCCCTGCATACCGTATCGCGCTCGCGTAACGGATATTTCTTCAGCGGATATAATCCTGCTGATGTGACCGCTATCAGCCTGAATACACCGCACGGAGCCCCGCTCTTTACCGGCGCTCACGCGATGATAAGTAAAGCCGGCGCGCGTTATCTTCTGCCGCCCGCCTGGCATCATGAATGCCGCGTTTTCATACAGCAGGCCGAAGTCTCTAAGGCCGAATGCCGTGAGCTACCGGCGATACATTTCGGCATCACCAGGCGCCTGCTGGTTACCGGACTGAAAGATGCTATTGTCCGGTTTTTCCCTGTTGCCGGCACGGAAAAACAGGTTGCGTTTCTGTCTGATCCGGCTTTCCCTTATCTGGTCGGAGATTTTAAGACGCCAAAAAAAGTTGACGGAATTGACGGGCTCTACCTGGAAACCGGCCCGGTTTCGGGAGAGATTCTATTCTCCTGGTAAAAGCAGAAGAACAGAAGAACAGAAGTACGGAAGAACAGAAGTACAGAAGTACAGAGGAACAGAGGAACAGAGGAACAGAAGAACAGAAGTACGGCAGACGATAAACAGCGGACAGTTGGAGCAAAAAGTTACTGCTGTACTTCCGTACATCCGTTAGCTGTCAGCCGGCTGTACTTCTTTACAGGGGGAGAGATTATGCCTAAAATAAAAGTTACCGTCTGGAATGAATTCAAGCACGAGTTGATAAATCCCAAGATAAAGAAAATCTATCCCAAGGGGATGCACGCGGTGATTGCGGCGGCACTCAATAAGGACAAGGGGATAACCGCTAAGACCGCGACCCTGGCGGAGCCGGAACACGGGCTTACGGAAGAAGTTTTAAAAAATACAGATGTCCTTATCTGGTGGGGGCATATGGCGCACGGTGAGGTTAAAGACGATATAGTGGACCGGGTGCATAAGCATGTCCTCCTGGGCATGGGCCTTGTTGTACTTCATTCCGGGCACTTTTCAAAGATATTCAAAAAACTCATGGGCACCTCCTGCATACTTACCTGGAGGGAAGCCGGGGAAAAGGAAAGATTATGGGTCACACATCCCGGCCATCCTATATCCGAAGGTTTACCGGAATACTTCGAACTTCCGCATGAAGAAATGTACGGGGAGTTCTTTGATATCCCGTATCCCCAGTCACTGGTTTTTGTGAGCTGGTTCAAGGGCGGTGAGGTTTTCAGGAGCGGTTGCTGTTACATCAGGGGTAAAGGCAAGATATTCTACTTCCGGCCCGGCCATGAAACCCATCCCACCTACCATGATAAAAATATCCAAAAAGTCCTGGTAAATGCCGTAAAATGGGCAAAGCCGGTGGTTAATTCGGCGAAGATCCCGAATGGCCAAGCAGTAAAACCGATAGAAAAGATATAAAATAGTTAATAAAGTTCGTAAGGTCTAAAATCGTTGCAGGATATTGTTTTGTTTGATCAATGGAATCAAAAAGATTTGCAATCAGTGGAATCTTTTCAAAAGGTTAGTAAAGTCTAAGGTCATACCTTAAGGTGGTATTTATTTAGTTGTTTGTAGTTGCTCAATTTATTGAGCGCCTGTGCCGGTACCACAGGTAGATGTAATGCGGTTATAGTGTTAGTCCAAATAGCTGCTAATATCTTTAAATTTTTCAAAATTTATTATTATTGTCAAGGCTTGACAATACAACCATTTGGTTGTATAATTACATTGGAAAAGGATAGTTATCTTGGGTGCTATTAAGAGTTATTATTATTTGACAGAGTCAAAAAAGGTTCCGGCCAAGGAATTTATTGATTCCTTGGATATTTCAACTCAGAATAAGTTTTTCTTTGTTAAGAAGTTACTCGAAGATTTCGGCTATAGGCTGCCAAAGCCGCATGCAAAGTATATAGGGGATAGTATATTTGAATTAAGATTTACAGGGAAAGAAGGCGCTATCAGGGTTCTGTATTTTTTCTTTCACCAAGCCAGCGTGATATTTACAAATGGTTTTGTAAAAAAAACAGATAAAACGCCGAAAAATGAAAAAAAGATTGCCATCGAAAGAAGAAAGACATTTTTAGCCGGATATTAAGGAGATAAATAGAATGAGAACAGTTAGCGTTGATGATCATCTAAAAGAAAGCCTAAAAGATCCGTATTTTAAAGAACTATATCAGCTTCAGGAACAAAAATACGAGGTTGTGAAGCACATAATTGCCTACCGGATAAAGCACAAACTCAACCAAAGTGCTTTGGCCAAAAGGGCCGGTGTTACACAACAACATATTTCCAAGGTAGAAAGCGGTGAATTCAGCAATATTGCAACTTTGGAGAAAATTCTTTTATTTATCGGGTACACAATACGGGTAGAAGCTGTCCCGTTGAGCCAAAAAGCAAAACAAGAGATTGAAAAGTTGGTTCATTCAAAGAAAAGAATGCAGGTTGCATAAGAAAGAGATATATGAAATGTCCATAAAGTTCGTAAGGTCTATAAGGTCTTACATTAGGGTAGTACTTAATTAAAAAAAGCCGAAAACGAAAGAGATTTGTTTTGCATTATGCGTTCATTAATGTTAATATCCAGCAATGATTTTTAGACCTTATGGACTTTATAGACTTTGTGACCTTATAGACCACGCGGACCTTGTGATCTTACTTCCCCTTTGAATATGCTATAAACTCCGGGATCGTCTTCAGCGGGTGGTAGTGCATTTTGTTTGCTCTCAGGGATTCTATGCCTTCATCGCCCATGGTGTTAAAATATTTGTAACGGGAAAACTCTCCGGCCATTTTCATAAAAATATATTGCGAGGCCCCTTTAACTTCATGGTCGGCGACTTCGAACATTACGCAGAAAGTATTTTTTCCGAGCGGGACGCCGAAAGTATAGGCCACGAGCTTATCGTTGGAATATAGAACCCTGCCTTCCAGGCCAAGGGCCTCAAAATTCATAAAGGCCCTTTTATGGGCTTTGTCAACGTTCTTAAGCAAAAAGCTCTCATTGTCGTTTGCAGCTTTTTCTCTTTTTTCTGAAAGCCATTTAAACAGAAGGTCAGCGCAGCCGTTCAGGTGTTTTAAGGAATATTTTTTAAAGGCATAATTCTTTTCTTTTTTGAAGGTGTTAATGAGCCAGCGGATATGTTTAAATTTATCACCGCTTAAATGCTCGAGTTCTTTCCGTT
>Ga0114951_10005445_pt1 | contig 11743 bp, 14 predicted proteins | sample AM7aDNAmetaG_FD_88677 | JGI IMG/M metagenome (GOLD analysis project Ga0114951, IMG submission 88677) | Freshwater microbial communities from Finland to study Microbial Dark Matter (Phase II) - AM7a DNA metaG | ecosystem: Environmental > Aquatic > Freshwater > Lake | place: Finland: Lake Alinen... | reverse complement strand
GTCGATTGATAAATATACTGATCAAACGACTTAGAAAAATATTTTATCTTAAATTTTTTAGTTATCATTTATAGCCTTAATTATTTTTGATTTGTTTCTTCGCAAAGAATAAATTTTTGATGAATAGTGATGAATTATACTAACTAAATCATCAGTTATTTCTTTTATGTTATCTTTTGTATCAGATTTATTAATAATTATAATTTCCGTATTAAATTTTTCAAATATAGTTTTCAAACCATCAAATCCAAATCTACATAATCTATCTTCATATTCTATAAATATTTTTGATACTACACCATCTAAAACCATATTTATTATTTTATTATAATATTTTCTATTATAATTCATACCAGATGCTATCTCACTATATGTATTATTTATTAAAACACCATTCGAACTACAATAATTAGTAAGTCTTTCTATTTGTCTTTTTAAATTATCAGATTGCCCTGTGGTTGATACTCTTGCATAAATAATATTTATTTTTTCTTTTATTTTAATATCTTCATCAAAATAATCATATCTACCCGATGGTGTTTTTTTATATGAAATTTTATTATATCTTACCCAATTATATAACGTATTTCTTGTTATTTTATATTTATTTAAAACTTCTTTAGCTTTCATGATTATATATATTAATATTAAAAAATGTTTTTTTCTATTTTTGGTTATATTGTTATATTTTTATATAAAAATGATAGCTAATAGTCATGACGTGACCTATGAAGATATTCCAGAAAATATTGATTTTTTGTTTCTGAATAAAAAAAAGGCAATTTTCTTTAAAAGAAATTAAACATTTTTCAAAAAATAAAGAAGATTTGTTACATTTTATTGAAGCTAATAAATTTGGATTATAAGAATCGTTATGAAATATATAAAAACATTTGAAGTGTCTATGAATTTTAAAAATTCTATAAATCAGCCAGAAATTGGTGATTATGTTATTTGCGAAGATACTGAATCTTCAAAAACAAAATATTAAAGAATTAAATGATTTTTTACTTTTACATATAGGTATTATAAGTAGCATAAGTTTTAATCATCTTAAATATGAAGTTAATTTTAATTATGATATTCCAAAAGACCTTAGTTTTAGATTTATTGGTAAAACAAGAAATTTTAGCTTAAAAGAAATTAAGCATTTTTCAAAAAATAAAGAATATTTGCAGCATTTCATTGATGCTTACAAATTCGGAATTTAAATATTTTTTAAATATTTAATTTAATATATAAGAAAAAAAGTTATTTTTTATTAAATTAAATATTTTTTAAATATTTAATTTAATATATAAGAAAAAAAGTTATTTTTTATGACGTTAGAAGAGATATATTTAAAAATCGAACAAAAAAGGCTACAAAAATTAGAAGAAGAACGTCTTTTAGAAGAAAAATATTTAGAAGAAAGGGAAAAACAAAGACAATTGATTCTTCAAGAAAGAAAAATATATGAAAATATTTCTTTTTCTAATTCTAACTCGTCATCTTCGGCTGGCCATAGAACAATATCAACTCTGTCTGTAACACCATCAAATCAAAATGTAACATATTTAAGTGGAACAACAACTTTTAATATTACATCAAATTATAAATGGACAGCTACATGTAATCAATCTTGGTGTACTATAAGTCCTTCTAATGGTACTGGAAATGGTATTATTACTGCAATATTCACTAATAATATACTATCAACGAGTCGTACAGCAAATATAATAGTGAAGGTGTCAACATTAACGTTCACTGTAACCATAATACAACAACCAACAATTGCTCCGGTTTCACCTACACAATTAACTCACAATTACACAGATACTCAAATAATATGGAATTGGAGTAATGTTGATAATTCGACTGGATATAAAATTGGAATTACAAATGTGTATTCTAATGCTACAGATTTAGGATTAATACATACATATACTGAAACAAATTTATCAGGGAACACAACATATACTAGATATGTTTGGGCATATAATATGATTGGTCCTAGTCCGGTATTAATTTTATCTGGCACAACATTAATGTCTGATACTCAAATTAATTCAACTTTTGGAAGTAGATTGGCTGTATGGACTAAATCAGGAGGCACAGACGAAACTAACTCTTATTTTATAAATAAGATAGGATCACAAGACAGACTATCTATATCTGAAAATAATGGAACATTTGGCGTTGTTCATCCGGGTAGAGGAATTTCTTATGATAGAGCAAAAACTCAGTACTCTGTTACTAATGGAAATATGCCAACAAATTTTAAATTGTCAAACAATTCTATAACATTATCAGGTTGGTGTAAAATAATGACTTTACCAGCTGGTATTAACAATTTGATTTTTGGAAGTCCATATGCATCGGCTTCTGGACGATATTATGTTGTAGTAACATCTGATAAAAATATAAGAGTTGAAATTAATGGCACAAAGTCGGGTTCATTAAATATGATAAGATATGATTATCCTATTGAACTCGGAGTGTGGTATCATGTTTGCTTATCAATAGATACAAATAATGGTAATTATGTTTTATATGTAACTCCTTATGGTTACGATTCAGTATTTGATTGGGTTACAAGCAGCTTATCTGGATTTACTTTTTCTGATGTTGCTATTCCATTTTATCTTGGTGGATATGGTGTAACAACATCAGGAGTATCAGTAATTAGAGATGTTAGATTATTTAATTCTGCACTTTCTCCTACTGATGTATTAAATTTATACAAACAAGAGTATGTTGCAGGATCTATTGCATGGTGGCCATTAGAAGAGAATAAAGCAGGAAATATGAATTCTGGAAGTACTACGACGGCACCATATCCTATTAGAGATTGCGTTGGATCTAATCATCTTCTTAATTATAATTTTGATAATACATCGTTAGTTAATGGCAAATGGCCTTCATTGTTGAATAAATATGGATACACAACTTTAGAAAATTTGGGAGTGGATTTATTACAAGGGAGGGGTACTTTTACGACATCAACAGGGTGGTCACCAGATGGAGCTTTTTCAGTAAGTGGAGGTAAATTGAATTATTCAGGTAATCCAACTACAGGGTCGGCTGCACCATATTATGACGCATACTTAGGATCTAATTTAGTTAAGGGAAAAACATATAGAGTTCAATTTACAGTAGGGGGAGTAGCTAATGGAAGTGTTGCTACAATTGCAATTTATAGGGCCAACTCATATACGCCAACTACATTATTATATTCTGGAACATTCGGAAATGGAGTTCAAAATATATATTATATTCCTGATACAGGACTAAGTCAATTACACTTAGCTATCTATGGAACTACAAATGTAGTCTTCACTATTGATGATGTTACCTTTGTACCCTATGATGGAGGTATTATTTCCCCATTATTAAATTCAGGCACGCCAACTACCGACCCATATTCAAGACCTCTAACTTTTGTTGGACAGGCTAAATATAACTTATTAAAAGTAGGGTCAACAGCAGTAATTCTACAGGATAATGTTTCTGAACTAATAAATTCGACTCTTCCAACAACTGTTAATACTTGGTACGATAATACTGGCGTGGCACAGCAAATAAATTTAACAAATATATATGGATATCAATATGCTAATCAATACTATAATAATGGAACATTATTACTTTTAAAACAAGGTTCAATAATAACTGATCGGGAAGATACTATACTAAAAGCATATGCTGGAATACCTAATTCTCTTAATTTTAAGGTACAATGGATTAATGATTTTGCCAGAATATCTTTTTATGATATTTCAAATGGTGTTTCAACTTATGAATTATGGGAAAGTGTTAGTGGTGGTACATATTCTTTAGCACACACTTTTAATACAGGTGAAACTTCTTATGATTACTATACTTGGTTTACCGCATCTTTAAAGTATAAATTAAGACCTGTAACCAACGGAACACCTGGTTCATATACTCCTGAACTATATATAAAATCACCTTGGGTATTTAAATCGGATCAATCAGTTCTTACTTCAGTATTAATTAAAGAAATTCAACCTGTGATTGGTAAAAGATTAATCATTAATTGGGGCGATGGAACTACTTTAAATGTCTCTTCTGATTTACACGCAATTCAAAAAGATTATACGATTCAACAAAATCCTTATTTTATTCAAATAGGTGGAGATATAGATCAATTATACTGGATTGATATGCCTTATAATTATACGAGATTGTATGGTGATTTAACTAAATTATTACTACCGTCAACACTATATGCATTTCATATGTATTTTAATAATTTCACAGGTGATATAAGTCATGTTTTAATGAATCTACCCAGTGGAATAAGAATTTTTCACATAGAGAATAATCAATTGACAGGAGATGTAACTAATTTTGACCCTTCAAGATTATTGGTCTTTGACGACTGTCATCTAGCCAATAATTATTTAACAGGTGATATATCTAATTGGAAGTTTCATAATCCTTTTCCAGCAGTACAACCTTCTACTGAAGGACATATAACTCTTAAACAATATACAAATACTTTAACTGGAAATTTAACTAATTGGACATTGTGTTCAGGAATGTCTATGTTAACTATAACAAATTTTGTAGCAGACATCACCAATTGGGTTATTCCTTCAACATTATGCGTATTTAGAGGCGATTCTTCAGGAATAACTGGTAACATAACTAATTTTATACTACCTACGGTAGTTAGACAAAATGAAGGATTTAGTTGGTCTTTTAATAATGCTCAAGTTTCAGGTGATCTTTCAGGTTGGATAATTCCTAGTGGTATTGGAGTTCCAGGAGCAGGATTTTTAACAATGTCTTTTGAAAATTGTAATTTAAGTAAACTTCCCGGAGGAGCTTTTGATAACTTAGCTACATATGATTTTCTCAATAATCAATGTAATTCTACTGAGATAGATAGAATATTAGCTCTTATTGATGCATATTTCACTTCAGGAATGGCACCAAAAACTTCTTGCACATATAATTTAAGTGGAACAAGGATGGGAATTCCAAGCTCCACAGGTCTAAGTCACATAACTTCTATAATTAGTAAATATATAACTGCAGGAAAAATTGCAACAATTATAGTTAACTCTTAATTATTGAAAATTTTAATATCTTTTCTCAATTCACAAATTCTTTTGTGCATTTTAGAACTATTATAAAATTTTACCCATAATATTCTAGTGATAAAAAAATACAAAGTCACAACTAATAACACATAAACAGTTGATAAAGAATTTATAATTAAAAAATATAAGACAATTGGAGAATTAAAATGTAAAAACTTTGATATTTTAGATAGAATGGTATAAATTTTAGATTTTGCAAAATGAACACCAATCATTTCATCAGTAAATCCCATTATATTTTCCATTTTCTTTTATATATTAATAAACAAATTTACATTTGCAAACAAAAAATAAAAAATTTTTTAACATTTATTTTTAATATATACTAAAAAAGAAAAACAAAGATGATATTTAATAAAATATATGAATTTTTAGAAGACAAAGATAAGATAAAATATTATCAAATGATTGATTATACGAAGATTAAACCTAATATGAATAGTGATGAAATCAAAAAAATATGTAAAGATGCTGAAAATAATCACGTATATTCTGTTTGTTTTTTACCCGATAATATTAGTGTAGCACATTCTTTTATCGGGAACGATATTATATTATGTGCAGCAATAGATTTTCCAAAAGGCGAAAGCTCAACCAAAGATAAAGTTAAAGAAATTGAAAATTCAATTGTAAATGGTGCAAAAGAAATTGATGTTGTTATAAATTATAATCTTATCAAAGATGATGATCTACACGAAGATTTAGATGAAGAAATAAGAAAACTCACAGAAATTTGTCATCGGGAAGGTGTAATTATAAAAGCAATTATTGAAATTGGTTATTTAACCTATCAGGAAATAGAAGAAATTTGTAATATGTGCGTTGAAAGTGGTGTTGATTATATTATGACATCAACAGGAAAATTAAAAAATGATAATTCTTTTGAAGAAAAATTAGAAAAAGTTAAATATATTAGAAAAATAATTCCAGATGATACAAAAATTAAATTTAGTGGCGGAATTAGAAGCATAGAACAAATAGAAAAAATAATTACAATTGTAGATAGAGTTGGTACCAGCATTATTCCGCAATAAAAATATGAAACATTTACAAACATATAAAAAATTATTCGAAAATGTAAATCAAGGCGATTATGTTTTAGTTGAAATGAAATAATAAAAATCAAAGTACAAAGAATAGCTGATAAAATAAAAAATTATGATAATAAAATTTAAATTATTTGAAAATGCGTTTCGTCATAAGCAGAGACTCACTGATATTGAAGATAAACAACTTCATAAAGTAGTTCATCATTTTCTAAAATTTTTTAATTTTTTTTCTTTTTTAAAAAATAATTTAACTACTAATATAAATTGTATGGGTCAAATACGTGTTGATCATGATATTTATTATAAAACAACTGCTGAATCTAAATATGTATTTTTAACAATATATTCAAATCAAGATTCTTATCCAGCAAACGAAAAAACTAAAAAATGGGTTTGTGTAATAAATGATTTTTCATCATATTCACCTGAATTTTTCAAAGACAAAAATAATGAATTAGAAAAAATAAATAAATTTATAAAATATATAATACCAGAAGGTATAATTAATTTACATAATGTTAATGCTTTTTTAAAAAAATTTTCAATTGAAAATTATAAAATTTTTATAGATAGTGAAAAATTCGGACTCTAATTATGAACAAGTTAAAAACTTTTGAAAATTTTGAACAACCAATAGAATATCCATACGATAAAATGAAAAGTTTTGTTGAATGGTTTAAATATTTATTTGGTTCAAAAATAAAACAAAAAGAACATTGGACAATTAGAACAAAAGGAACACATGGCGAAAAATATATCAATCAAACAAAATTAGGAGTATCTGATATAGTTTATTTTGTTAATTCGATATTTATTATCCCGGAATATTCAAAAGAAGAAAAAAATAAAGAAATTTTAGAAAACGCTAGAAAATTTGGTTTAATGGTAAATGATGATATGGTTATAATTGGATATGATGGTGTTTCTTTTTTAGAACATCCTGAATATTTAAAAACTTTTAGAAAAAAATTACAAGCAGCAAAAGATGCTGAAAAATTTGGATTATGAATGCAGTAAATATGAATAAAATTGTATTTAAATAAAAAAGAGAGCAAATCAGCTCTCTTTTTTTGTTTTTGAAAAAAGTAATAAAAAATATCTTTTTATTCCATGATTTTTACATTTACTGCATTCAATCCTCTTTTTCCTTCGGCTAATTCAAAACTAACCTTGTCGTTTTCATATATTTTGTCGATCAAATTTGATGCATGTACAAAATATTCGGTTCCAGATTCATTGTCAATGACAAATCCAAAACCTTTCGCATCGTTATAAAATTTAACAATGCCTTCTAAATTACTCATTTTATTAAATTATTTTTTATTTTGTGAAATAATATTTCACATTATATATATAGTAATAAAAATAATTAAGTTTTAGATATTTTTATAACCATAAATCAATTAATTTTGTAACACCCAAAAATCATATGCGAAACCTTTTGTAAAATATGTATATGGTAAATAAAAATAACCATGATCTCCCCAAGAAGAACCCCAAGAATTTCTACACACAAACCATTTTTTAGTATCGTTATATCCTACAATAAGTATTGCATGACCACCTAACAATTTTTCTTTCTTTTTAGGTAAAAGTACAATTCCAGTTTTTGCTGTTGCATCAGATTCGAATGATTCATAAACATCAATACCCGCCAAGACCGGCTTTTGTTGCAGCACTAAAACTTGTTTAATTTGTAATTGTGTAGTTACTGAAATATATGATTTTATTTTATATTTTAAAGCGTTTGTAACTGCGGCTGGTGTTGGTTGATTTGTAAATTTACTAATATCATATGGAAAATAAGATTCTTCACATACTCCATATGTTTGCATTGCTTTACCGATATCTCTCATTTGTGCACCACCGTCTTGTGAAACATCACCTTCTATAAATCTTTCTTCATAATATTGAAAAAGACGAGATAAATTAACTTGTAATTTATTTAACATTACTCTATCAGCAATGCCCGCATTTGCCGTACAGCTGCCGAGTTCTAATTGATCATAAATTGGCGGACATTGTGAAATAAGAGAAATAGTTTTAGGCATCGTAATTTTCACAGATGGATGAATATCTAAAATTGATTTTAATTGAAAATCTCTTTCATCTGCTGCTTGTTTTTTTAAATTATAATTATGTTTTGTCATATGTTTTTTTATTATTTTTTAAAAATCAATTATAATGATTTTAATAATGCTACAAGATTTGGTTGAGGTGGTAAATCGAATTTGTCTTTTCTAATTGATGAATGCAACCATATTCCTGGGTAACCTGTCATTGTTAACGGATTATATTCAAAGGCAGTTTCACCAACGCACGACAGTGCCCATTGTGAATTTGCGCCTAAATCGCCATCTTCAATTAATGGTTTTCCATTTAAACCAACAAATCCATTTTGATTAAGCCATTGTTGTTGTTGTAAAGGTGACAAACCAGATGGTAAAACTAAATCTTCTTTATTTATCCATTCTTGTATTCCACTTTTCAAATCAATATTATAAGTGGAAGACAAATAAAATAAAAGTTGTCTTAAACTTTCCAATTGTTTATCAGTATATTTATGATAATATGTATAACCTCTAAAAGGTTTATCTAATCGAACAACTTGATCTTCTGGAACTGGTTGATGAACATAATTCATATATTGACCTGTATTTGATAAAACTAATGGTCCATAATTACATATTTCAATTGGAATAGAAATCTTATCAAACAAACCGTTTGTACCTTGAGCACCAAGATGAAACGCCCATTTAGTTTCAGGAAAGCATCTAACAATAACACCATCCCAAGTTGAGTCACCATTTGATGTACTCATACCACCAATAACAAAAGGTGTTGCTATTTTTCTAACACTTCCATCTGGGTTGGAATCTGTATTCCAACCAGATACTACATAATCTGGCCGGCAACTACCGGCCGTATGATGTAAATAAATAGTTGTTTTTTTAAACTCATCATTATAATATTCTTTAGGATTTAAAAATATATCTTTGAATTCCATATTTTTTAATTATTTTTATTACTATTTGAAAATAGTTTAATCGGCTTATTTATTGTTGAATCATTTTCTAAATCAGTTGATGTTTCTACATGATAAATATTTTTTTCATTTTTAAAATCTCTTTCAAAATTTGGTATATCATATATTGAACCAAGATCTGTAATTTTTTTATTTGCACCAGCATTAAATAATTTTTCATCTGGCTGTTTTATTACTGGTTTTATATTTTCAAACACGTTTTCGTTTTTTAATAAATTATTTGAATTTGTGTCATTATTAAAAACTCTTTCGTCCGGTTCTGTGTGTTTTTCCACATTATTATTAAATACATTTTCTTCTGGTTTAATTATAACTTTATCAACATTATCATAAATTTTTTCGTCTGGTACTGTATGTTTTTCTACGTTATTATTAAACACATTTTCTTCTGGTTTAATTATAACTTTATCAATATTATCATAAACTCTTTCATCTGGTTCCGTATGTTTATCTATATTATCAAATAAACGTTCTTCTGGTTCTGTGTGTTTATCAACATTTTCAAATAGACGCTCTTCTGGTACAGTATGTTTATCTATATTATCATAAACTCTTTCATCTGGCTCTGTATGTTTATCTATATTTTCAAATAAAACTTCATTAGGATCGGTGTGTTTATCAACATTAACAAATAATATTTCATCTGGAACTGTATGTTTATCTACATTTTCAAAAAGAATTTCATTTGGATCTGTATGTTTGTCAACATTTTCAAAAAGAACTTCATTAGGATCGGTATGTTTATCTATATTATCAAATAGAGTTTCATTTGGTTCAGTGTGTTTGTCAATATTAACAAATAATGTTTCATTTGGGTTTGTGTGTTTATCTATATTTGTAAAAAGTGTTTCGTTGTTTGGTGTTTTTATAATAAAACCATTAGGAATAGTATAAACATCACCAGTAAAGCCATATGCTTGATTTGGTTTTTTATTTAATAAATCGTGGTTATTAGGAACAATTTTATCTATAATAACATCAACATTTAATAGTTCTTGAAATAAATTATCTGCCATATTATGAATTTCTTTTTTTAATCATTTCTTGAATATATTGTTCTTTTGGTAGAGCTTTATTTATTTTTTGATCTGATTTTTCTTCTATTTTTTCTTTTTGTATACCTTCAGTATCGTTAATTTCTTTAACAATATCAGCTAAATACTTATCTATTGGTATTTTTTCATCTTCTTCTCCAAATATTAAATTATAAACTGTTTCGGAATTAAAAATATAAAATTCTTTTTGTGAAAGTGTAAAGTCTTGATAAAATTTCAAAGTTCCAATAATACCATAAGATAATATTTGTTTTCCAGTCATATTAAAATATTTCATTATAAATGGATCTTTAATATCTATTTGTTCTCTTTTTTGATCAATTAAACTTTCACCCAAATTCAATTTAAAAATACTGATTTGTCTAAATTTATTTAATATATATGTGTTTGCTACTACTATCATGATTCGTAAATATTATCTTCTAAATCTTTTTCTTTTTTCTCATCTTCAAGCTGTGCAATTTTTTCAATAAGAAAATCTTCTTTAATATCTTCCACACTAATTTCTTCTACTAATTCTTTAACTAATTTTTGTTTTTCTAAATCTGAATATTTTTTAATTTTTAGCAAAACTTTTTTCACTTCTACATTTTTTTTGACAGGAGGTGCTGTACCATTTTCATCTTCTTCAAAAATTTTCCATTTTAAATTTTCTGGTAATTGTGATGGCGGTGCTTGTGCTTGCGGAGCTTGTTGTTGAGCTTGTGCTGGCGCTTGTGCTGGATTTTGATCTCCCGTTTCTCCTAATGTTCCTTGTGATTGTGTATCATTTTGCATATCATCTAATCTAACTATAAAATTGACTTGATAATAGTTCTCAGGTGATGTGAAATCGAACAAGAGATACTTTTCCATGGCATTAATGGTTAAACTCGTCTGAATCTGTCCTAATTGATTTCCTTGCTTACCAAAAGATCCATCCTCAAACCAATTATTAATTTGTGCTTCAAGTTCTTTAAAAAAAACAGAAACTTTATAATCTGGTGACTCCACATATTCTTCGAAAATTTTTCTCATAGTTGATTTTTATTTCTATATATAAAAAAATATATATAGCAATATGAAAAATATTAAAAATATTTTAGAAGATGCTGAAGTCACTCAATGTAATACAACAGGCACGATGGGCGATGTTTCGCCAGGTGGTGGACAAGCATATCAGAAATCTGGTGGATTAAATGGAGAATTTGGTATTAGTTTTACTCCAAAGTCAGGAAAAAATTCTGCAAGTTATAAAAATGTTTTGCAGAGTAAGAAATATTTTTTAAAAAATAAAAAAAGAAGAAAAATGAAAAAATTTGAATCAGATGGAATGGGTGATGTTTATTCTGCACAACCTAGTAATACACCAGGATTGTTAAATACACCTGAAAATGTTCCTGCAAATATTTCTACTGGAAAAACAATGGAACATCTAAAAAGTTTTAGAGATTTTGTAATAGAAGATGCTTCCGCAACAATGGGAAATTCAAATGGAATGGG
>Ga0114951_10005444_pt1 | contig 11747 bp, 11 predicted proteins | sample AM7aDNAmetaG_FD_88677 | JGI IMG/M metagenome (GOLD analysis project Ga0114951, IMG submission 88677) | Freshwater microbial communities from Finland to study Microbial Dark Matter (Phase II) - AM7a DNA metaG | ecosystem: Environmental > Aquatic > Freshwater > Lake | place: Finland: Lake Alinen... | reverse complement strand
TGACCCCGACTGAATCCTGCGCTTTCTCTTGAAAACTGCTTTTCGGATCCATATACAATTTTTTCTCGATAATTTCCGACAATTCCACTACCACATTTTTCATAATGAAATCTCGACATTTAGCGTAGCCGGCTTCTTTTTGATCTAAGTAGATCGCGCCTGTAATGGCTTCAAAAGCATTAGCCAACAAATATTGCCGCGCCCGGCCGGTGTCCTTGGCTTCGCCGCGACTCATCATCAAAAATTCTTCCACCCCAAGGCGTCCCGAGATTTTGGCCAACATTTCGCCGTTCACCAAAGCCGCGCGCCAGTTGGTCAGCTCGCCTTCCGGATTGGGAAAATTATTATACAGATATTCCGTCACCACCAATTCCAAAACCGCATCGCCCAAAAACTCCAGCCGTTCATTATGATCCAATTTATAGCCGCGATGCTCATTCAAGTATGAGCGGTGTGTCAGTGCTTGCTGCAACAATTCGGGGTTATTAAATTCTACTCCCAACTTTTTTGCGAAATCTTCAAACATGGAATTTCTAATTGCTGATTAAACTACTCTTATTTTGCATCATCCTGCTTTTCATCATTTGCCATTTTTCTGCCTTTCTTCGATACATCATCTTTCATCGGTTCGCCCAATTCCCGATAGATCGTGCCCAGCACGCCGTTCACAAAGCGGCCAGAAGATTCTCCGCCGAAAGATTTAGCCAATTCGATGGCCTCATTGATAGCCACCTTAGGCGGCACCTCTTCATAATTGCCAAAAAGCAATTCATAAATGCCCAAACGCAAAATATTCCGGTCTACGATAGTCACCTGATCCAAAGGCCATTCCGGCGCGCATTTCTCAATCAAGGGATCAATTTGCCCGATATTTTTAATGGTATTTTCCACCAAAAAACTAACAAAGGCGTTGTCGTCCATCCCCGGCCCGAATTCTTTAATGTTTTTTTCTATCAGCTCTCTTATGCCCTCGCTTTTTTTGCCGTTAAAATCCCATTCGTAAAGACATTGCATCGCAATCGAGCGGGACAAGTGACGATTCGCCATTTTTGTCTGTGAGCGAAGCGAGCAGGAACAAAAATGAGCGTCCCGCACAAATTCGCAGTTAAATTATTTTTTTGTACAGATTAAGCCGCAGGCGACCACGCACACCGATTCCTCTATAAGTAGAAACTCAATTGGAATTTGCTGCGGGAAGCCCACAATTTTATTTTTTAGCTTTTTTATCGATTTTTTTCATGGTATCCACCACTTCCTTGCCTTTGTAGAAACCACATTTTGGACAGACCAAATGAGGCAAAATTTTAGCCTTACAATTAGAACAAGAAACCAAATCTTTTGGTTTAATCTGATGATGGACTCTGGCTCGATCACGTCGGGCTTTAGTGTGATGTTGTCTAGCGACTGGCATAGCTTTGTATTCTTAAATATTTATAACAAATTAAGCTTATCACTAAATAGACGGTTTGGCAAGATTTAGAAGTCATACTCAATATCTCCTAGCTGATCCGTTCTTTTGACTAAGATTCCCCGTGTCTTCAATTTATCCACCACCTCCGCTGCCGGGTGCCCATAACGATTGTTGGCGCCGACTGAAATGATGGCTTCTTGCGGCCTCACTCTATCCAAAAATTCAGTGCTTGTAGCATATTTGGAACCATGATGGGCCACTTTCAAAATAGTGGCCGCTAAATCGACTCCTGCGGCAAAAATCTTAGTGTCTTGTTCCGTCGGAAAATCACCGGTGAAAAGAAAGGAGTTTTGGCCGGAAGTCATTTTGGCCACGATGCTATCAGCATTCGTGTCTTTGGGATTGTTCACTAAATTTTTTCCCGGGTAAAGAATAGCCAGATTAGCCTCGGCTAATTTTATATTCATCCCGCGCTCGCCTCTTAAGCGATCGATTTTTTTCTCATCGATCAGTTGCAAATAATTTTTATACGCGTCCGAGTCGCCCGTGGCGGCATTATCCATTTCTTCGCAGACCTTATAGTTTTTCAGCACGCCGATGAGGCCGCCAATGTGATCTTGGTCGGGATGCGTCGCAATGACCAGCTCGATCGTCCGGTCCCAAAAAGGAATATATTTGCCCAGTTCTTCCAATTCTTTCTGACTGCTCGGCCCGCCATCGATTAAAATTTGATTTGAGCCTTTTTCAATCAGAACAGCGTCCCCCTGCCCCACGTCCAAAAAAACAATTTTCAGTTTCTGATTGCGCAAGTGCAAAATGATGCCAGCCAGAAGCAGGCTGATAACAAGCAACATTCCTAAAAATCCATAAACTATTTTCCGACTTTTCATTCTTGAATTATAGAATTATACGGAAAAAATTTCAATCACCTATCTATGGAGTTAAGTTTGTTTTTGATTTTATATCCCCGACAATGCTTGAGTACTCCGCAATATGATTGCAAGGACTGTTGAAGGCTATTTTCGCTTATATTTCCTATTTCACAATCCGCTTTTTTCTTTTTTATTTTGTGGAACATTCTTTGTTTTGTTTTTGTCCGCATAACAGAGTAGAAGGGAAAGCGCACATAGCCCAAAAAATCAATGCCTTGATGCCATTTTTTCAAACTAATTTTTTGCGGATGAATTTTTATTTTCAACTCTTCTTCTACGAAGACTGATATTCTCTGGAGACAATTTTCAAGAAAATCTCGATCAAGTGAAAGAATCACAATGTCATCGGCATAGCGAATGTAATATTTTGCTTGCAATTCGCGTTTGACAAATTGATCCATAGCGTCTAAATAGACATTAGAAAAAAGCTGCGAAGTGAGATTGCCCAGCGGAATACCCCTATTCTCCAAAGCTTCAAAGCTGTTGATAATAATTTTCAGAAGCTCCATTCCTTCTTCATTTTTTATTTTCTTTTCCAAAAACACCGATAAAATTTCATGATTTACTGAATCAAAAAACTTTTTCACGTCAGCTTGAAGAACCCAGACCGTCTTGGTGTGATTGCGTGAAAGTTTCAAGGCAAAACTGTCGAGACGTTTTCCTGCCAGATGAATGCCTTTTTCTTTCCGCGAAGAATAGGAATCGAAGATAAAACTTGGCTCAAATAACGAGACAATCACGCGATGGATGGCATGATGCAACACCCGATCGCGCACTGAGGCTTTCGCAATTTCTCGGCGCTTTGGGTCACACACGACAAATCTGCTATACTGACTATGTTGATAGCGTCCCAATTTCAAATCATTGATGAGGCCAAAAAGATTCTCTTCCGCATTCTGGGCAAATTCCAGCACATCCATTTTTTTCATTTTTCCTTTTTGGAATTCTCGCCAAGCGCCAAAAACATTTTCTGGCGCAATAATTTTTTCAAATAAAAAATCATGACTACTAAGACCCCCCCCCCCAAGCTTTTTCCGAACCGATCATTTTTCATAAACTTTCTGATTTATATTTAGCCACGCACAAACGCGTCATTCGCTTTCCCAAGCCATCACGCTATTCACTGGGCGTGCGAATGGAAAATACACTGCTGGAAATTTTCGAACTGGGTTATCTGGCACTGACCAAACAAAACGCCTCCAAACTACTTATCATTAACAAGATGGATATAACTCTTCGGATGTTTTTTATGCATCTGCGACTGGCAGAAGGCACGCGTTGCCTCAATGATACCGGCTATGCCGAACTTTCCAAAGGCGCGCTTGAAATCGGACGGATGATTGGCAACTGGCTGAAAGAAATCCGTAATCCAAAAACCGCACCAGACATGCGACCGGATCTGAAATCCAAAAGTCTGCCACAAGACAGACTTTTGGAACTTTGATTTCTTCGGGAAGACACGACGCCCAAATTGTCATTGGAGTTGTCCGGCCTATTCCTGTTCACATTCGCACCGTTCGCATCCGCATTGCCAAAGTTCAGCAGGTTGCCGTCAGACGAAACATCGTGTTTGTCGCATGCCGTCCAGATCTTCATCGAAGCGGATGCTCACGCATCGGCGTCAACTGTTGGGAATATATTACGTGCGCGCTCCTGTTCCCTTTTCCATAATTCTCGCGCCAGCATCCGACAAGCAGAAATCTTTGGGAGTGCGGCGCGTGCGCCACACTTCATTACCAGATCAATCATACCACTAAAAAATATTTCTGACGAGAAGATTCAGCCTAAGTCTGAATAGCTTTCATCCCTAAACGGGCTGAAAGCTATTCAAAAACTCAAAATTCAAAAACCAAAGATTCACCAGCGGGAAGACACGACGCCCAAACGGCCAACGGAGCCGTCCGGCCTAGACCTGAACACATCCGCACCGTACGCAGCCGCAAGGCCAAAGTCCAGCAGGAAGCCGCCAGACGAAACACCGCTTGACCAAGAATATTTTCCATCAGTGAAAAGCTGCTTGCCTTTTTTGAAAGAAACCAAATAACGCAAGATGGTGTTTTGTAACGGTTCTCGCAGAAGCTGGGAAATTTTAAGAACAGAGAGCTCTTTTGCCACTTCGACGTATTTGCTGTTTTTGACCAATTCTGCAATGGCTGCTTTTTTCTGATTAAACTCTTCTTCCGCATTCTGATATTCCAGCGGAAAATTATTATTGAAGAATTTTCCTTTCGCATTTTTGATGAGCAACTCTGTTTGGGCTAGATAATTTTTATTGGTTGAATCTGGCAAAATATTTGGCGATACAAACTGCCAGCCAACCCTAGGAGTCTGTTTTCTAATTTCATCTTCACCGGAAAACCAAGCTCCACTTTTTATTTTTCCACTTTCATCAAACTGATCATTATACAAAAGATATTTGGTTGGATTACCCTCAGTATCTTTTTCAATCACATTGCTGCCGATATTTTTTATCGCTCGCTCAGCCATTTCTTCGATCGTGAGCGGGAGACCCTCGGGTGTTCTATCTATATTCAAAACCAGCATATCCCCCAACTTCTGATGAAGCTCAATTTCTTCTCGCGAAAAAGGTATCGGCGGAACATCTTTAGCTTCCAATTTGAAACCAAAGGCTTCTCCAAGATCATCCGGTCCGAGAAAAAATTCTTTCCCGCCGCGTTCCATCATTTCTTGCGCCATTTTGATTTGTTCGGATAATTCTCCAGGCAAGATTGTTTCCGTGTGCCTTTCCGTTCCCTCCAAAAATTCATCACCCAGTCCGGCGAAAAATTGCGCCCGCTTGCCATATGGATCAAGCACGGCCAACTGTTCCAAAGTCAGATATTTTTCTTTTTCCACTTCTTCTTTTTCTTTTTTGGTTGAACGAAAAGGCTTGAGGGCATCTTCCGTCAACGCTTTCAAACGAAATTCCGCCGCTGGCATTTTTTGGAAAAATCCCTTGCTCATCAAAATTCTAATCATCAGTTCGCGATCACGTTCCGGATAATCGCCCTTGGAAACAAAATCCAAAAGCCGTTCGTCCAGATAGTTCAAAAACTCAACGCCTTTCACTGCCTCGGTTTTGTAACCGGAAACTATTTTGAGAACACTCCCTGGATCAAGCACCGCTTTTTCCAAAACCGGTTTTTCACCGCGCGTGTTCGTCATACCATAATGATTGCCCAGTTCTTCGGCATAACCTTTTTGAATTTCTTTTGAGGCATCGATCAAAAATTTCAAAGTTTCCTTGGCCTCATTTGCGCCCAGAGGCACGCCGCAATTTTTGTCCATCAATGACGCCAGTGACAAATCATAAATTTCATCCGCCGGCATATAGCCGACTGAACGCATATCAAACACCCGACTCTCCGCGCCGTCCAGATCAAATCTTTCCTTGTGTTTGCCGCTTTTGATGTTGGCAGTCGCACCCCAGGCAAATCCCCTTTTAATTTCATGCGGTTTGCCGGTGTCTTCTTGGATGACCACATGGTCGCCCGCCTTGCGATTATACAGTTCCTTCAAAGAAAACCGCATATTGGTCGGCAGCTGATTGAATTCATCCATTAGGATCGGCTTCCCGCGATCAATTGCGGTTGTGTAGCGTCCAGGTTGGAAAAAAGTTTCCGTGCCTCCGCTTTCAGAAGATTTCAATAATGTTTTTCCAAAAATTTCCGCCGGCCCTGTTCTTTCCGTACAGCGCAAAACTTCCGGACTAGCTTTGTAAAGTTTTTTGGCCATATAATTTAGAAGTTCCGTTTTGCCCGTGCCGGTCGGACCTTCCAGGAGCACTGCATTGCCCTCTTCCCAACGCTTGCGGACCCACGCTGCATCCTTTTGTTGTGATTCCATAGCGGAAAAACCAAAATCAGTCATTTCTTGACGAACGTGCTTCAGATCGTGCATCCGGCAGAAAAGATGAGTTTCTGAGTTTTCTCTGAGTACGCTTTTTCTTTTTTCGATCGACTGTCCGATTGCGGCCAATTGCCGCAATCGTTCCTTGTCAGCCTCGGAAAATTCCCCCTTGCTTCTTTGCGTCACATTGAATTCAGTGCGTAAATTGGCCTCTTGGATTTTTTCCAAAACATACAGCTCCTGAGAAATTTTTTCAAAGTTTTCGTGCTGCTTTTTTTCCACTGCTCTTTCATTCCTGATGCCCAACATTTGATTTTTATCGCTAAATTTGAATTCGGCAGCCTTCCCGTCCAACTCCGTCAAGCGATTTTTGATGTGAGCGTCCGGATCTTGCTCGGCCGGATCCTTGCCACCCATAAATGAAAAAATATCTCCGGCTTCAATGGCCTCCGCCACTCCGGAAAAGCCATCTTCTTTGTTCCAAGTTTTTTTGTGTTCTTGCCAATCTTTACCTGAACGCTCCAAAAGATCTCCCCGCAAATTCTGACGTTCCTTGGCAATCTTATGAAAATTTGGATTTTCCATTGTCATATTGTTGGAAAAAATTAATATGTCTTATTATTCTCTGTAATGTTTATATTATAACTCTTTTAATTCATTTTTCAAAAGATCACCCAAAACTTTCGCCAAGTTCGCCGGATTCTCGCAGACTTGGCCATCGGGGGCATAAGTTGTCTCAACCGCCTTACCGCCCCTGGTAATGCCTACCCCAACGACCACCATGCCTTTTTCGCGCAAATCTTTCAAAACATTCTGCACCCGTGAGACATCATCACTTACGCCATCGGAAAACACAATGATGATTTTTTTCAACTTTCCCTCTTCAATTTTTTGCAAATCTTCTTCGCTGATGTTATCGCGGATTTTTTCCAAAGACAAAAAGTCATAGGTGCTATTGCCGGAGGTGTCCGCTAATTTTTTATAGACATGTACTCTCTGTTTTTCAGTCAATTCTTTGGAGAGAGGCTTCAGGATCTCCACTTGCTTTTCGTCGCCGAAAGACCAGATTTCTGTCCGCACATTCAAATCATATTCAATGTCGCGCCTTGCCTCATCCAACTCGTCGCAAAAATCTTTCAACGCTTCCATCCCGAGTGCCAATGCCTTTCTCTGCTCCTGTGCCTTTTGGCCATTCATACTTCCCGATCTATCCCCGATGAGCGTCACATCAAAATCGCCATAAAGCTCCTTGGGCTTTTCTTTCGGTTCGACCGTTTCCCAAACTTTCGGCTCGCGTTCGCCATGCTTGACTGCAATCACTGCTTCTGCCGGAAAGGCCAAAATTTCTCCCTCTTCAGTCGGATATTTTGAAACGTAACTTTTTTTCTTGCGTTCATTGATGATTTTCTGAAACATTTCCCGCAATTCTTCAATCACCGCTTCGTTGGTTTCAGGATTACGAATTTGTTCCAATTGATGCCAAAAATTTTCATATTCATTAAGTTCAGTGGTCGTCACACCCGCCGCCTGCGCATAAGCTTCTTTGGACATATCTTCCATACTTTTTCCGCCTTTTTTCTCAGCTACATATTTTTCCACTGCTTTTTTGATATCCTCTACTGGAATACTTTTTGGATTTTTTTCGTCATAATCCGCATATTCTTCTTTGAAATAATCTTCTGGATTTTGCGATTCTTCCCCGTTCCCGCTGCTCGGTTTTTTCTGCTGCTCCTTCACATCTTCTTCGAAAAAATTATCGACAATCGATTCAAAATGTGCTTCTTGCAATCTTATCCGCATTGCCATCGGTGTGTATGGAGAAGTAGCATAATCGATAAGTGAAACCCCGCTTTTGGAGCGCTTATTTTTAAGCTCATCTATTTTGGCGCGAACATCCGGCGCTACTGCACATTCTTCATCCGGCAGTCTAGCTTCGCGTAAAATTGCGTAAGAAAATTGCAAGTGCTTAGGTAATTTTGTAAAATCACTTTCCGTAAAAAGATTTTCCTTGTATAAATTCTCTTCCGTTTTTTCCAGAACCGGCGCTTTTTTCAAAACCGATCGATTCATTTTAATGTCATCGAAACAATTATCAAAAATGGCATAGCGTTTTTTATTTCTCAATTTTTCTGCGTGTTTATTCCAAATTTTTTCTCCACCGTCCTTATCCAATAATTCCTTCAATTCCAAAAAATGTTCGAACTCGTGTAACACTCCGAAGTTCGCCTTGTCTAAACTATAAGCTTCATCTTCAAAGAAAACGGGATTGACATACATCGCGCCGGCACGGAGATCAATGCCCATGGTTCGCACTTCCTGTGGAGCTTCACTGGACGGCTTAATAGCCACCGAACTGTCACCGGCATAATGGCGATAGAAATCTTTTTGTGCCGCAAAAAAATCTTCTGCCAAAGAAGTTTTATCCTTGTCAATCTCACCATTTTTGACCTCGCCCAAATCAACCAAATCATCCTCCGGTTTTTTTCCGTTTTTTATAGTTTCAAAAATATTAGACATTACCTTTATTATAAGATATTTCTAAGTTTTTAACAAAATATCAAATAGCTAAGTTTCTTTATTGGGACTACCGTTGATTAGCATATTTTGATCGCCCACCTCATTCCTGCGCATTTTTGAAAAAAGAAAAATAGCGCCTACTAAAATTATATACCAGAGCGTCACTTCCCACCACGTGATTTGAAGCGGCACGGCGGCATATTTTAAGCCCGCCAAAAAATTGATGGTGGCCATTTCATAGCGAAGCGGCAAAAAGGCCAACCAAGAAAAAACCGTGGCCAGCGGAGCAAAAATAAAGCAGAACATGGCCGCCAAAAAACCGGCGAGCATGGTGAGCGGAATCACTGGCAAAATCAAAAGATTGGCCAAAGGTGAAATGAGTGACAGCTGATTGAAATTGAACAAAATAATTGGCAAGACAAAAATTTGCGCGCTCAGCGTAAGGAACAGGATTTCACTCAAGCCGAAAACTTTATTCTTCTTGTCTAAATAGATATCAAACAATGGATAGATGTAAATGATGCCAAGCGTGGCCAGAAACGACAGTTGGAAACCGACGTCCCAACGGAGCAGCAGCGGATTAGCGAGCAACATCACGTCGGCGGAAAAAATCACGGCGTTCTGCGAATTGGCCAACCGCCCGTTTTTCATGGCCCAGATGAGCAAAATTCCCATTACCCCGGCCCGCACTGCGGAAGCGCTGAGGCCAGTGACAATCACAAAAAGAATGATCCCGACCACCGCAAACCAAAAAGCTTGCCGGCGCCAAAGACCAAGGGCGATACCGATGATCATCAGATATTCCGCGATAATGGTCACGTTATAGCCCGACACAGCCGTGACGTGTGAAAGTCCGGTGCGCGAAAAATCCGCTTGGATATTTTTCGAGAGTTGATGGCTGCCGCCCAGAATGAGCCCGATAAGCAATCCGGATTCCGGCGCGGGAAAAAGTGTGTTGATATTATTTTCAAAATTATTTTTCACACGCAGCAGGCCGGTGAATATGCGATTGCCACCCTGCGCATTCAATTTTTCAATTTTCGGTTTTTCACATTCCACATATACGTCTTTAGTGGCCAGATACATCTGATAATCAAAATCCGGCGTAAGATTTTTCGGTTTTATGAGCGTGCAAGCCAAGCGTAATTTTTCTCCGTAAGTAAACTTCTGATAGGCATTGACGTTCACTAAAATTTTTTGGGATTTATTTCCGTCCGGCGTCACCGTCAGATTTTGTGTCAAATCATTTATCTCCGGTTCTTTGACAAGTTCCACGACGCCGGAAAAATTTTGCTTATCCGCTCCCATTTCCCTCCCCTTTTCTAAATGCATCGTCGTTAGCCAAGCGCCACCGATGAAAAATATTATCGCCGTTGAACCCAATAAAACTTTTTTATTTTCATAAAAAACCAGGGCCAGAATGAGCGCCCCGATTGAAACAAAAAACAGCGGCATAACGCTGACGAGTTTAGGATAATAGAAAGAAGCGCCAAAAATTCCGGTTAAAAAACTGAGACTGAGGATGAAAAATGTTCTGGACTTATGCATGTCTTTATTCGATTTGAACAATTTTTATTCTAGCGGACGCGCCGCCGATAATTGCCAAAGAACTTTTCGGAACGTCAAAATGCTCCGCCAATACTTTTATTAGCATCGCATTGGCCTCGCCGTCAACCGGCGGCGCCATCAGCTTCACTTTATATTCCCCTTCCGCCGTTTTTTCCACTGAGTTTCGGCTGGACCGCGGAAGGACTTTAACATAAATACGCATGGAATATTTTTAATAAAAACATTGTCATCCTGAGCGGAGTGAGTCGCCGATGAGGCGACGAACGCAGTCGAAGGATCTGCCCATTACTACCTCGAGGCCTGTGCTCTATAGGAAATCCAGTGGTTACGCAAAGCAGATTCTTCGACTTCGTCCGAGTACGGACTTCGCTCAGAATGACAAAATAAATAAACTATTGCCTAATAACCACACTCCCGAGTTTAAAAAATTCCCAAAATAAAATTTGCCGCGGCTTCTATCTCCGGATCCCCACCACCCCAAAATTATGCTCGATACTTTTTTTAATCTTTTCCAAATCCAATTCTTTGCCCTTGGTTTTCTTTTTTAAATTTTGATCCAAAATTTTGAAATCTTCGCGATATTCTTGCAAATAGTAGGCCCGTGCACCGGTTATCCATTTGGCAATCTTCAAAAAATCTTTTTCCGTGTGCAAGCCCGGTACGACGGTGGTGCGAAATTCATAAGGCACGCGTGAATGCATGATGAGGTCAACGCTCAATTTTACGCGATCCAACATAGGCGCGATAAATCGCGCCTCTACACCAATCATCTTATCATAATTTTCTAAATTACTTTTAATGTCCATGGCGATATAGTCCACCAATTTTTCGTCGATTATTTTTTTCAAAACATCGGGCCGCGTGCCATTGGAATCCAACTTTACGGCAAAACCCATTTTTTTGATTTTCCGAATAAACGGAATAATGTCCGGCTGAATGGTCGGTTCGCCGCCAGTGATGCACACGCCGTCCAATTTCCCTTGGCGTTTTTTGAGGAAAGCGAAGAATTCTTTCTCCATTCCGCCGTGTAGAGACGCATTGCAATGCGTCTCTACGACCAGTTCGGGATTATGGCAAAACGGACAACGAAAACTGCAACCCACTGTGAAAACCGTCGTGGCAATATGCCCCGGATAATCAATGAGCGTCAATTTTTGGTAACCACCGAGAATCATAACAATAGCAAATATTTATTTAACAAAATTTTAATTTAGTAAAAAAATTTACAAACATGCTAGTTTCTCAAATTTCAAATTACTAATTTCAAATTTCTAATGAAATCCTAATGACTAAATTCTGAAATTTAGAAATTAAAACATTCATTTGAAATTAGAAATTTGAAATTGAGGGTTAATTAAACAATCGGGAGGCTATTTTTCCAAAATTTCTTGAATTAGTTTGTATCTGCGCTCTTGCGTCAGTCCTCTGTGGACTCGCAGGAGCGTTTTTGTTTTTCCAAAAAATCCATC
>Ga0114951_10005442_pt1 | contig 11749 bp, 14 predicted proteins | sample AM7aDNAmetaG_FD_88677 | JGI IMG/M metagenome (GOLD analysis project Ga0114951, IMG submission 88677) | Freshwater microbial communities from Finland to study Microbial Dark Matter (Phase II) - AM7a DNA metaG | ecosystem: Environmental > Aquatic > Freshwater > Lake | place: Finland: Lake Alinen... | reverse complement strand
CAGCGTCCTGCCGATCGGTCCATCCACGCGCCACGGGTCATAGCTGGCGAAGTAATGATCCCAGATCGCCAGCTCCAGCGGATCCCACTCACCAACCTCCTGCAGCCCCTTGCCCAGGCGGTGACCCACCCGGCACATAAGCTGCAGCATCGGGATCCGCTTTAAGAGTTTGGGGCGCTGTCTCTCCCGCTCGGCAGCCGATTGACCTCACTGGACACTTCAATCAGCGCCGAAATAACATCCCAATCCAAAGCCTCAATCTCCGCGATCGAGGCAAACGCCGGCTTGCCGTCGATCTGCACCGACTCCAGCACCTGGTGCAGGCCCGAAGCCTTCTGGCGGCCGATCTCCAGCATCTTGCCGGCCGACAGCCGTTTGATCTGCACCTCACCGACCACCGGTATCACCCGCGTCTCGACACGGGCACGATTCATCACATCACGCAAAGCCATTGGGTTTCTCCACGTTCATTGTTGTCGCCGCGTCTCCGCGTCTCCGCGTCGCCGCGTCCTTCGCTCGCCTACGGCGCCGCCACAAACGACGGCCGCTTATGCGGCTGAATCTTCACCGGGTGCTTGATCTCTTCGGTCTTCGGAAAATTCCGATCCAGACCCGATAGATAGCCGGGGAAGATGACCTTGGACCCATCCGCCATGAGGATCTTCCAGAACTTGATCACGCCCACCAGAGACTCCATCGTCGCGATCTTGGCCTTATTGAACCCCAGCGTCAGCGACAGATCGCCCAGGACAATCCGTTTGGGGATGACCGTTTCATCCTGGGTATCCTGGTCCTGGCGAAGGTAGGCATATTTGTCCACCGTGACGCCCGCCCCGCCGGGAAAATCATCCACGCCCGCGATCAGGTTGGATGGATCCGCCTGCGTGTTGAAATCCAGTGTGGCGTCGTAATTCCCGTAGTACAGCTTGGTCCCGAACGATTCGGCGTAGTTCCTTGTGGTCGTATCTTCCATGAATGTTCCTCGCCGCGGCGAGTTCCTTTCTTCTTGTTACAGTTCCCGGCTACACCGGGATGCGTTCATATCTCACATCAAAATTAAACACCGCCATCCACCTCGCCGCCTCATCACGTCCAACAATCCCCGGCACGCCATTCAGCCTGACGAGTCGCACCAGCCAGTCGCCCGCGGTTGCCCGCTCCGCGTCATCGATCAGGAGGCCACTGGCATCCATAGCCTTCGAGCGAATCACCCAGCAGGATGCCGGATGCCCATCATCATCCAGCAGCGCCTCATGCACCTGGTAGCTCTGCCTCAGCACGTCGCCGGCGACGATGCCGCGCGTATCGCACTGCACCGCCATCGACGCCATGCGAACGAACCCGCCGGCACTGTTTCCGCCATAGGTTCGCAGCACGCTATAAACCGCCGTCGATCGGGCTTCGACGGCGTCATGAACCCAGAGCGAAGCATTCGCGACTTGCCCCGGATCGGCCAGAAACACGAGTCCATTGCCCGCGCTCTGGCGCGCCGTCTCCGTGCCGATCGCCACGGCCAACGACAGCAGGAAGTTTCCCGGATCCGTTGCTTTCATTTGGTCACACAGGGTCAGGGATCGTTAGTGCGAAGCACCCGACAGGGCGGTTACGCTAATGATCCCTGACCCTCTCTTATCCGGCGACAATCTCGACCTGCAGCGTCTGCGATCCCGTGCCGGTGAGCTTCATCGTCTTCGCTCCCGAGCCGACAACCGGCGCGAGATTACACCCGTAGAAGGTCACCTCCTGGCCCGGCTGCAGAATGGTTTTGAACGTCGATCCCATCAGGTCATAGGAGTTGGTATCACCTCCCTGAATGGTGATCGGGTTGGCGTTGCCAGCCGGCGCCTTGAATCGCGCGAGCTGCACCCGCAGTCCCGTGCAATCTTGTGCCCCGCCTCCCAGGCCCACCAGGGCGGTGAGGTCGATGTTGACCGTCCCCGCGACCAGGGTGGCGGTAAACAACGCCGACTTGCTCACCGGAGGCGTCGTTGCCGCCCCGAGAACCACCGTCGTGTTCATTCCATCCAGGGTGACCGTTGCATCCGTCGCCTTGACAAATGCCGATCCATTGCCGGCCGGGGTCTCGACCACCGTCGCGATCGCCTGATATGTCAGTGCCGTACTCATCTTCGATCCTTTCCTGGGAGCGCGGACGTCCCCGTCCGCTCTTCCCTATGGTGTTACACCTTTGACAAACACTTCCACGTTTCCCATGCCCTTGTGAACCCGATCGTCCGTCGCAACGACGTCCCAGACCTGGGCATCGCGTCCAGTCGCCTGCACCTGGATCCGCCGCATCAGCGTCTTGCTCAGCAGCGCCTCGCGCGAATCCTCGTCCAGGACCCGATCCAGAACATACACCACCGCCGAGGCATCCTTAATGACCGCCCCCAGCTCGTAATGATGCCGGGACGTCGGCACATCGAGCACGGCGGGCATGGCCAGGGCCGTTCCCTGCGTCCAGACGACGGACCCCGCGCCGGTCACCCGGCCCGTATCGATCCTCAGTATGGTCGCATTGCTGATCATCATTCACCCCAGGGCTCACACCCTGGGCTCGTTTGTTTTCTTTACAACATCGCTCCGCTGCGTAGTCTGAACCGTCCCATGATCCGCGCTGCCCGGACGCACATCGGCTGCGGATCCGTCGCCATGCGCAGGTAATTCTCAGACAGCGACCCCGCCGCCTGCCCCGTCAGTCCATCCGTGATCGCCTGCAGCCGATCTTGCCGATCTCCAGCCAGGATCGAATCCGCTTGCAGCACTTCCGCCGTCAGCACATCAGGGGGAACCACTACCGTGTTGGTGGCAGCATCCCAGTCCCAAATGACCGACATGTTCACATGGCCGGCATACATTGGACTCCTCCACCACTCCCCTAGTCCATTCGCCGGCATTCCATTCTCCCATCGAGGGAACTCTCTCACCTGTTTCGTTCCGGTGATCGACCCATCCGGATCGTATTTCGAGCCCTGGTAGCGCATCCCCGTGTCCACATCGATGCACGCCAGCATCAGCGCCGCCCCCAGCGCCGCATCGGTCGCCACCGTGATCCTGGACAGCCCAAACGAGCTCGCCGTGGCCCTCGCCGTGGCCAGCGTGTTATAGGCGGCGAGGGGCCCGCCCGGTGCTGCTGGAGTGACGATAATCGGGTCCATCAGTCTGCCTCCGCAACGAATGACCGCCCGACGATCGGGGTCTCGCCGACCTTTGTCATGAACAGGTAATAGGTGCTTCCCGCGTTGAGCAGGAACGTCGCCTCGCCCGAGGCATTGCTACGCAACGTCCCCGCAACGACGTGGAGGCCAGCGGCATCTGAAGTGATCCAGACACTGGCATCAGCGACCGGGGTTCCATCCGCATGCTGGAAGGGTCCGACCGTGACATGATCGGCGCCGGCCCCGGCAGGATTGGGCAGACTGGAGATGGCCGACAGGATGCTCTGCTCACTGGCCACGACGCTCCCCGCGGCCGCCGACGGCTGTGAGGTCGGGGCGAGCTTCAGGGCATCAGCGACCTGCTGCTGCGTCAGTCCGCCGCCTGCACTCACGCTCGAAACCGCGACATCCAGGCGATTAAGGTGAGTCGCGTCGAGGCTCCGCCCGTCCAGGGCCGTACCCAGCGACGTGAGCGTCAATGTGTTGTCCGGTGCCGTGTATCCGGATGACAGCAGCCAGTCTCCCTTCCCATTGAGCGCACCAGCGCCGATGCCATTCGCCGTGAGCCAGCCTGCGGGGATCGCCGGGAGATTCGTCAGCGTCGTCACCGTGCCACTGTCTACGATGACGTGTTGCGGCGCCGCCAGTGTGACCCCGGACGTGACAGATCCGACCGCACCGGTCACCGAGCCCACCGCTCCGGTAACCGAGCCGACAGCGCCCGTCACCGATCCAACGGATCCGGAGAGGTTGCCGGTGAAGTTGACCGTTGTGGCCGAGTTGCTTCCGGCGATGAAGTGCCCACCGGCAGCACCAGGGATGACATTGGCGATATAGAGGCACTTACCGATCGAGCTTGCCGTGGTGAAATCGCCCGCCGTCGCATCCTGCCAGATCGCGGTTGTCCAACTGGCTGGCATCGAGGGCAGCGTGACTGCGGAGGTGACCGAGCCCACCGCTCCCGTCACCGACCCGACAGCTCCGGCCACTGAGCCGACCGCGCCCGTTACTGATCCCACGGAACCCGAGACGTTACCTGTGATGTTGGCGGTGAGCGCCGTCGTGATCGAAGTCGCCGCGTTGGTCCCCGCGATGAAGTGCCCGCCGGCAGCACCAGGGATGACATTGGCGATATAGAGGCACTTACCGATCGAGCTCGCCGTGGTGAAATCCGCACCCGTGGCATCCTGCCAAACGCCCGTGGCGATCGCCGCCACCGTCGGCGGTGTCGTCGTGTTCCAGTTTCCCGATGCCGCCACCACGCCGCTGGTGACGTTGAGCTGACCAGTGCCCGTGCCCGAAGAGATCAGCACGCTCGCGCCCAGGTCGCGACCAGTCTGCGTCGTGCCGCCGATCGCCGTCGCGTTGACGGGAAGAGCCCCGCCCGATGATGCCATGAAGCTGTCCCACACTCCGGCCGGCACAACTTCGAAGTCCTGCCACACCGGAAGACACGACGCCGCTGCCGCAAACTGTACCCGCAGATGCCCCAGCGTGCCTGTGTCCGTCGTGTCCAGCGTCACCAGGTACTGCCCATAAGCGTCATAGGTGCTCGCCGTCACGGTCGCATGGCGAATCGTCAACGCGCCGCCGTTCTTACTGAGCATGATCCCGGTGCTGGCGTGATCGATCGCGGAGACCAGCCCGGTCTGCAGAGTCACGCCGTCCGAAGGGCTGACGAACGGGCCGAAGCTGATCACCCTGGCCGTCGACTGCCGCAGCATCATCTGCGCGTTGCAAACCACGGCCAGCAGCATCACAAAGACAAAGGTTGCCAATCGTTTCGGGTTCATCGTTTCCTCATGCGCGCGTAGTGCATCGCCTTGGGAGCGACACCGGATGCCGCTGGCGTGTAGGTGAATACCACCGAGATCGATGTGAAGAACACACCTGTGTCGTTCGAGTAAAAGCCACAGAGCATGGAGTTGGCTTCCGCCACCGACGCCAGGCTGATCACGCTGCTCTGATAGTTCGTCCAACTGGTTGTTACCCCAAACTGCCCATCCTCCGCATCGCCCGCGTAGACGCCCGACTTATTCCAGCAAACGGAGGCTGTTTTACCCGCCGCCCCTGACTTGATTCTCGCCGTGACCCTCGCCGTGATGCTGGTCGCACCGGCTGGGATCGACTGACCCATGTTGTAGTAATCGCCCTTGGTTCCGACGCCCGAACCTCGATAGGAAGAATCGTCATCGTCTGGAGTCATTACGTTAGACGGGGAGGTTCCAGCCGTATCTACGCACTGGTTCCAGACGTAGGAAACGCGCACGCTCGACAGCGTCGATGCGGTATAGGTCAGCGTGTCCGCCCACAGTGTCGCCGCCAGCAGCATGGCCAGGGAGAAGATTGCAGGTCGTTTGAGCATGGGATCCACAGTCATGACTCCCCTGAGCCTTGCCGGCCCAGGGGAATCGTTGGTTGTTATCGTTCCCACCAGCCGCTCTCGAACTCGACTGACAGTGGATTGGTGGCGCCAGAGAGCTGCCACAGGTACAGGACGGCATACTCCTGCGGTCCCAGCACGATCGGAGGCGCGGCGGTGACATAGCGCCCGGCCCCGGCCGCCGCCATGGCGCCCACGCCATCGACGCTGCCGAAGCGCAGCTCGTACTCATCCTGCACCACGCTGATCACGCTGCGCAGGGTTCCACGCGCAACCAGGCGAGCCCCTGCCGATGAGGCGGGAACCACCGGCACGGCGGCATTGGGAACCCAGAGCTGGCCGTTGACCAACCTGCTGGAACGCAGGTTCAGATTCACCGGAGTGATCTGGCTGGCGTTGCTCGTCGGGATGCGGCTGACGTTGTCGATCTTGATCGCGAAATGCGTGCTCGTTGCCGAGGCCGGCACCGTGCCACCGACGATCAGTCGCAGGTAGTCCAGGAACATCGACACGGGATTCAGGGGCGAGGAGTTATTCTTCCACACCATAAATCCCGCGGTATCGCTGAATGTCGCCTGCGTACCACCCGACCCATACGCCACCGGCGTGCTGGGAGTCGGGTTCGTCGCCACCATATAGCTGCCTTCATCGGTCAGGAGGTGCTTGGTGCTCGACATCACCCCGATCATGGGGCTGCCGTAAGCGTCCACGCGCTCATACATCTCGGTCGCATCAACCACCGCCTGCGGCAGCAGCCGTGACGCCCGTCCTTTAACTGTAATTGGTTCTGCCATTGCTCATTCCTTTCATTCGCAAATATCTCACGCAGAGGCGCAGAGACGCAGAGGAAGACCAGCATGACTGCCAGCTTCTTCTCTGCGACCTTTGCGCCTCTGCGTGAGGTTCATCTTCGTTTTCTCCGCCGGTCGGTTAGAACACCGCTTCCAGCGTCGCACTCACACCGCTGGCATCGCCGGTACCCGAGCCGCTGGGCGTCACGCTGAACCCGATGTATCGCGATGCATTGCTGGGCAACCGGAACCGGAACGTCGCCGCGGCCGCGCCAGCGGATGCAGCGCCCGTCTGCACGATCACGCTCGGGTAAAGCGTGGTCGGGCCCGACAGATCCGAATTCGCCGACATGACGACCGCATAGGTCATCGTCTTGGTGTCGGGGAGCTGAGCGGTCGTAACCGCCGGCGCGCTCAGCAGGAACTCCACATCCGGCTCCTGCCCGCCGACATTCTGCGTGTCGATCGCCAGCACAGTAGTCACCGCGCTGGTCGACGCCGGCAGTGCCCGCGTCAGCTTCAGCGCCGCATCCTTCACATTCGGGATCGCCATACCCAGCAGGCACATAAGGCCCACCAGGCTCAGTATCGTCATAAACAGTCCGTTCATCGTTTCATCTCACTTTCTTGGATCGCCGATCTCCCGATCGGCTCCTGTATTCCGGGGCTAACGCCCTCGGCTCGTCTTCGCTATTCCTTGGTCGTTTCCGCCGCCTTGGCTTCCTCGGGAAGATGCTAGCTATCGGGCTTCTTCCCCGACTCATCCAGCGGCGAGCTGGTGATCGTCACCATCTCCCCGCCGACTTCAGCCTCCAGATCCACCAGGTCACCCGCGCCCTTGCGGACGCCAGTAACCTCGGCCGGGGCGTGCTTGCCTGATGCGAGCACCAGGTGCACATCCGCCCCCACCTTCACATCGATCTTCTTGGCCACAGTTCACACTCACTCTCTTCGTTTGTGTATTCACTTCCGCAATCCGAAATCCGCTATCCGCTCTTCTTTAGAGCGTCAGCGCCTCGACATTGCTCAGTGCCTCAGTCACATGGACCGGGATCATCTGCCCATCCACACCCATGATCTGGTTCGGCCAGGGCGCTGTGGCACCGGTCGGGTTCGTCGCCGTCCGGCTCGCCTGGAGCTGCAGGTTCGATCGCAGCGTCATGAAGATGTGGTTCGGCCCGCGGCCCACCGGGAACTTCGCCAACGCCTGATTGATCAGGGCATCGGTCAGACCCTTGCCCGTATCGGCGGTCAGCTTCTTGATCCGGCACACCCGCAGCATGCTCTGCACCTGGAAGGCGGGATAGCAGGTGAACGCCGTGTGGTACTTCATGTACTTCTTGGTCGTGTCGTTCGGGTCGATGAACGGCAGGAGCTGAACCGGGTCGAACTTCATCGAGCCGCCGTTGCCGAAGCGCCAGCGCACGCCATCATCGCTGAAGTTGCCGGCCGGAGCCGCCCGCACCAGCCACACCGAAGATCCGGTTGTCGCCGTCGTGCCGGCGGCATCGACCACCATATTGGTCGCGTCATAGGCAGAGATCAGACCAGGGAAGCCATCGGCATTGTTGCCGGTCCCGTAGTACATCTGCTTCGCCCAGGCCAGCATCTCCAGATCGAGGATGCGAGCCGACTTGCCTTCCAGCCACGCCTGAGCGCCCTTCTCATAGCGATCGGCGATCGCCCGATCCTCTTCGATGCGAGCCTCCGCCGTATAGCAGGTGAAGTCGCGCTGCTCGGAGACTTCCGAGATGTCGGCCGTGCCGGCATTGACCTTGCGGAAGCTGCCCGTGCTGTTCGATGAACCGGTGTAAACCACCGACCGCACCGACATTCCCGCCAGCGGGAAGCTGGCCAACTCGGTCAGTTCGGGGTGCACGCGCACCGCCTCGTTAATGACCTGTTCGACAAGATTCGCTTTTGCGATGTCGAGTAATGTGCTCATTGTCTTTCCTTTCTTGGATCGCCGATCTCCTGATCGGCTCTTCTACTCATCGTCGGGTAAGGTCCCCCGCTATGCCTTGGGGGCGCCCGGCATCACCAGGAACCCGCCATCTGTCGCCGCGCCCGTGCTCTGCACGGAAGACCCGCCGCCGGATCCGCCGACATTGGGAACCTGCAGCCCCGCCGCCTTGGCATCAGCAGCGAACGTATCGCGGATGGTCTTCTCCATCTCGCCCCACTTCTCCTTGGCATCGCCAAGCAGCGAGTGGTAGGCAGCCGGGATGCCCTTGAGCTTCTCAGCGATGAAGGAATCCTTCTCCGCCTTGATCGCCTTCTGAGCCTCCGCAGCCGTCGCCTCGGCAGCCGCCTTCTCCTGGGCCGCCTTCTGCGATGCCGTCATCTCGGCCGAGATCAGTCCCTTGACGTCATCCGCGCCCAGGATCTTCTGAGCCGCGACGGTGTCGCTGACGATCTTCAGGTTCTTCTGGATCTCGCTGATCTTCGTACCGGCCTCAGCGACCTGGCCGACAGAGCCCTTGAGCTCCGTGATCTGAGCGATGAGCGGATCTGTCGCGGCCTTCACTGCCGCGACAATCCGTTCATCGACCAGTCTCTGCATCTCCGCATCCATGCGGATCTCCTTTGCGGCTAGGCCGCGTTAGTGTCTTTCGTAGAGCCGGTGACCCCACCGGCTTTTTCTGTGGTTACATCCGTCTGCTGACTTCCGACCTCCGACTGCTGATTTCTGTCAGTCGCCCCTGGCTCCTGCGTCATCAGGATCGACGGCGTCATGGCCTTAGCCTTCTCCGCCTTCCGTGCCAAGATCTCCTCCACCTCCGAAGGATCGGAGATCAGTTGCTCTAGACACCATTCATCATCCACAATGTCCGCTGTCTTCAGGACCGCCAGGCGATTGGCCAGATCCGTCTCATCCTCCGGGATCCCATCGCGGAGCTGCACGCTGATCGTGCTTTCCACATATCCGCCATGGCCGGGGATCGTCGCATCCAGCATCAGCGCCGTCCGCGTGGCCGTGCGCAGCCCCTCGGTCCAATAGACGCTCCTTCGAGCCGCCTTCGTAAGGCTATTAAACGCCTCCAGGCGCACCTTGCGGTACGCATCGGGCGCCGCTCCCTCTTTGAGTCCCAACAGCACCGGAGAGGTCTCCGTCTGCACCAGGATCTGATTGAGGATGAACCCGCGATCCTGCAATGCCGCGGCAAGCTGGGCATCCCAAGTGAGATACTTCGCATCGGGATCTCCGCTGCGGGCGACGTAGACCTCTTTGTCAGGCAGACTGCCATCCTCATCGAACGCCTGTTCAGGGACGATCAGTTTCGGCTGCGAGTGCTTTAAGATGACCAGTGCCAACTGCGAGCACTTTGCATTGAGCGTGTCCTGCAGTTCGATCACGCCATCGAAGTCGCTGACTGGCCGCTTGCGGATCATCAGGTTGGGGATCCAGGTGATCGTGTTCCAGGGAATATTGGTCGCCTGCTCGGGCGCCAGTTCCTGCCCCGTGATCTTGTTCCACTGCTCCAGATCTGGCAGGGCATCGATCGTCGCCGTCTGCGACGAGCCGAAAGCGTTAGCGACGGACGCTTCGCTAATCCGGAAGCACTTGCGCGAAATCGATCCCGCCGAGTACGTGCTCTGCAGCAGGTAGGCATCCTTGCCATCACTGGCCGTCTCGCGACGCAGGTACTGCTTATACTGCCCATCGGGCATCATGCGGCCGATCGGCTCGATCTCGTCATTGGGGATCTGCTGCAGGTACACCTGGGCGTCATAGATGATCGCCTCGATGAACGCCTCGCGTTCCACCGCCGCGTCCATGGCCGCCTGGTAAAGCACCTGGTGCAGACCCGAGCGTTCGGTGATGTCGTCGATCACCTGTTGCGCTGTCTCATCATCGCTGGCCACCAGCGGCACTTTCCCAAACAGCAGATCCGCCGACTTCATCGCCACCAGCCGCAGCACATTCATCGGCACATACAGCGTCTTCTGTCCGCCATTGACCGTGCGCACCTGGCGGAACGAGTACTGTGTCCGCCCCTCGGTGAGAAACAACTCGCGATGCCGGCCATCAAAGAGCATGCGAGCCTGGCGGATCATCTCCAGGCGTGCGATGGTCGCCGCCGGCAGATAGCCAGGGAACTGGCCCAGGACCCGGCTATACCGCGGATCCTCGCTCATCCAGATTGTCGGCAGTTCACCAGCCAATTGGCATCTCCTTCAGCGGCCGTACCCGCGGTCCCATCTTCCCGCCCAGCAGACTCCCCGCCCGCAGCGCCAGCAGGCCGCTATAGGCGATGTCGCAGTGGCTGTCGGGTTCCAGCTCGTTCACCGTCTCCGAGAGCGCCAGCCGCTTGTCCGCGGCGTCCCCGGTCGGTTCGCATTGGATCGAGTACAGGTCGGTCGCGATGAACTTCGTCTCCGAGCCGCGGCCGCGCACCGGCACTACGCGGCGGGATGTATCGCCTTCGACAACGGCGATTCCATCGCCCGTTCCCGCGAACGCAGGAAGCTTCTGTGTGCCATCTGAGAATGCCGTCCGTCCCACTGATCCGAGCTCTGATTTCGTCTTCGTGCTGAAGGTCACCGGCTCCCAGCGATCGCGATATTTCGCCTGCAGCGTCTCATTGCTATCCATGCCCAGGCCGGTGGCGTCGCCGCATCCAACGTTTCCGCCCCGGCTGTCCATGCCGCGCATGATGATGTGCCGCTGGGTAGAGAACTCCGTTCCCTGCATCACTACCAGGAAGCGCAATTCCTTCTTGCCATCGCGACGAGCCAGATTTCCCCAGTAGCTGCTGAAGTCCTTGTGTCTCGCCACGTCCCAGCCATATTCCATCCGCCCGGCTGGCAGATCCGGCCAAGCGAAGAAGTCATCCCGCCAGCCTTGCCCCTTGGTTACGCGCAGAATGCGAACCACCAGGTCCGGATCCTGCGCCGAGAGTAGTTGTGCCCAGGAGATCAGGGCATCCAGATCCCCGGTAAACTGGCATTCGTACTCACGCTGCCAGCCCGCATCGTCGCCGTAGAGCTTCTTGAACGCCTCCACCGTCGTCGGCCGCCCTTTATTGTCCTTGAGCACGAAGCCATCGAAGGCCACGCTGTGGTGGATGTCGCAGAAGTGATAGCTGTAGGTCTCTGGATCGCTGCACAGCTCATAGAACTTGGTCTTCTTATTCCTCGGCGTGCTGATCACGATGATCTGGAATCCCCGCGTCGCCAGCGGAAATACCACGCGCCAATGCTCGTAGCCGCCGCCGGGGAATAATCCGAACTCGGTGAAGATTACATTGCCCGTCAAACCCGCCAGCGTGTCCGGATTCTTGCCAGGCAGAGATACGACCTTGGCGCCATTGGGCAGCGTCAGTTGCCGCGCCGTGCAGGTGAACGCCTGGTCGATCGCCGCGTCATAGTCCTGGAACTCGTATTCCGACAGCGTTGCCTCGCCATCGAGCTTG
>Ga0114951_10005441_pt1 | contig 11749 bp, 4 predicted proteins | sample AM7aDNAmetaG_FD_88677 | JGI IMG/M metagenome (GOLD analysis project Ga0114951, IMG submission 88677) | Freshwater microbial communities from Finland to study Microbial Dark Matter (Phase II) - AM7a DNA metaG | ecosystem: Environmental > Aquatic > Freshwater > Lake | place: Finland: Lake Alinen... | reverse complement strand
AGCTAACCCGCTTTGCCATCCGCGAGGGTCTTTGCTCTATGTGCACTCCCTGTCCGTCACTGCAACCTAGTTGCAAGACTAGCGCATCGCCCTGTAACACCCCGGACGACCATCGCATACCCTGAGCGGGGGCCTCCCTGCCATTAAGTTAAGGATTTTCCGTTCGCCCTGAGCCTGTCGAAGGGTGAACAGAAAATCCTACAGCATTGATTGCTAAACCGTTCATGGTTCGACAGGCTCACCACGAACGGCTTAACTTAATGGCAGTGGAGCGGGGGCCTGGGAGCGCGGTCATCTTGACCGCCATTTCTGTGGGCAGGATGATCACGCTCCTAAGGGGAGTGAACGCTTGCCTGAAAAATTAAATTCTATCAAGCTCTCCAATGTCCCTGTAGAAGATTGCGATGAAGAGGCGCTTCCATTAGGTATCAGTACAGAACTCTCCGGAATCGGTGGTTTGTAAGCAATGGTATAGTAGTAGAGTCCAGTTGAACCGCCATTCACCAAGAGATGAAGATTGTCATCCGCACAAATTGAGTACGGAGGCACTGGTAGATTACTATCCTGAAAAACCGAAACCTCTTTTGATTGTGGATAATAATTATAAATACTCCCGTTAGATGTATCGGTAATGCTGGATGCAGTGCTAGCCGTTCCAATGAACAACGCGCCTTGAGAATATTGTTTGAGATGAAGATTCTGATAGCTTAGTGAATCCGCCGATTTTGATTGTGGATCATAAATGTAAAAACCCCCGTTTGATGTATTTTCAATGGCGGATTCATCGCTTGGCGTCGGAGGCTCTAGTGAACCCGCCATGGACATGATAAGTTGTGAGTCAGGATTCCAAATGGTTATTGGTTGAGTCTGAAAACCATCAAATGAATGGGCAAACACTGAATTCGGGGTCGCAGTATAAACAATCTGGTTGGTTTGATCAACTACTGTGGCCAAGCTATTAACGGTGTACCATAGATAATCCGTTGCATTGGTGTTCATGGAAGATATCGGGAAATAAAATGAAGCACTGGTTTCTCCGTTGGTTAAACCGCTGACTATCACATTTGGATCTTTGGGTGTTAAGTAAGCCAGTGCCATGGTCACTATGCCACCCGATGTGCTACTAGAATATATTTTATTGGCCCATTCGTAGGTGATGTTTGGCGAACCGTCAGAATTGTAACTGACCGAGAAGCCATAAATATTACCGTTGCTACTGGTGACAAAGAGTTGATTGGTAGGGGGGTAAAATAAAATATCGGTGATGGCTGCATCAATCGGTTGGGTGATTCCTCCTAAGGAACTCACATTGTCCGCATTAAAGTCAAGATTACCATCGCTGTCGTAGGTTGTGGCCGGTGTGATCGAATACAGATACAGATTGGTTCCTTCTGAACCTAGCAGAAAATAATAGGGAGGTTCCTGAGTTCCACTCGGGTCAAACAGAAATGACAGGGCTGTTGTGCTACTTCCTGACTCGAACAGCTTACCCAAAATAGCTATACTATTGCTTATTGATTGAGGTGATGAAGGTTGAATCTGTCCAGCCGTTATTCCATTTGAGTAGGCTGATATGATTAATGTCGTTCCAGCCAATGAACCCGTTGTAAGGGTGATTCCTTGGACGGTTGAGTTATAAGGGAAGGGATTTGTTGACATGATAATTTACCTCGGTTTAAGTTGCTTGAGACCGATAAACCGACGCGCAACCTCTACTATGAAGTATATGACGCCCGTGACGGCCCTCTGAAAATGGGAAGTTTGCCTATCATCCGCATATATTTTTATCGACTTGCCATTTGGGCCAAATGCAGTAAACGGTTATGCTGAAATAAGAGGTTGAAACATATGATATGCGGGTAAAAACACGAGGTATATAGGAAAAAATCTGATTTTTATATAAGAATATAAAAGCATTTTTTAAGAAAATACTAAGAAAACTTATAGCAACGTAGCTCGGGGGGTTGCCATGAAAGCACGGTATCCAAGTAGGCTACGCTGTGCGTACCTCATCACCTACAGCGTTTTCTATATCCATTCCAGAAATCCCAATCCTGTTGTGAAAAGGGTTGGATGTAGGCCGGAATAAAGTCGTGCGACGACCGTTTCCGGCATTCGGCCCGTCAGTTCGCCAGCAATTCTCATTTTGAACAGAACCGGGCGGGTTTGGAACCCGCCCCTACGAATCGTTGTCCCGTATCCCGTTTATAATTCATTGATAATATGAAAATAAATTTCTTGCGTAGGGGCGGGTTCCAAACCCGCCCTTATTAATCTTTGCCAAAATGAGAATTGCTGTCAGTTCGCCGGAAACGCCCGCTAGTGCGGGCTTATTCCGGCCTAACGCCGTTACTAATTCAACAGCATTGCCCAGAAATCCCCCTAGCCCCCCTTTTCCATTGCATGACTGTTAGGTGCGCATAGGAAAATCTTGCCCATAATCATTGCCACCGTGCCCACCGTAACCCGACGGGGGCCGCTTCGTCGTTTCTCATGGCATCAAACCTGACAAACGGGTGTTGACCAGTTTGGCGGCCATGCTGGCTTTTTCCCACGGATACCAAAAGAACCCCGCGCCTTGGGTGGCAGCGGTGAGATAATGTTTCCAAGCCGTGGCTGACAGGCCAAATTGCGGGTCAGGCCAGTACGCATCCGGCGGCAGGCTGGCCTGGCCGAAACACTTGCGGACATCGCCGGTACTGGTTCCGACCAAACCGAACACCCCAGGGCAGAGGGTGGCGGCATCCACAATCAGCGTCACTTGCCCGGAAGGGCAAGCCGTAGGCCCACCGTGCCAGGCGATGGTGGTCCCTTGCCGGTCCCACACGGCAGGTGTCTGCCCATTCACCCAAACCGTTTCGGCGGACAAGGCGAAAGTTTGCAATGCGCCGCCGCCGACGGTGCTGACGGCGTACTCGCAGGCTAGGGCAGGGGGCAGCAACGCTTGCCTAATCCATATACCCGGCCCACCAGGCCCGTTCGATGCCAACTCAAACGTGCGGCTGCCCACCGTCAGTTTGCGTCCGGCATAGGCCACAGGGCCAGCTAAGACGCTGCCGTTGAGCGCCACTTGGATATGGCGGCCGCGTTCCGCCGTTTGTGCCACCTCGATGTCCAAGGCATCCGGCGAGTCAGCCGACAGGTAACGGCCCAAAGCTTGGCTGAGATTTTGTGTCCCCGGTTCCGCTTCCAGCGCTATACACCGGTGGCGGGGTGCCGCCACCTCACCATCCGGCCATAGTGCGCCGACCAAGCGTCGCCGTCCAGCGAGGTCCACATCAGTTTTGAAAAAACCGTTCTCGCCACCCTTGGCCTGCCAGTGCAACTCGCCGAGGCGGTAGCTAATGCTGCGCACCCGCGAGCCGTCCAGCCACAGCTTGGCCTTAGGCCCGTCGCCGGTGAGCATTAACAGCTGACCGTCCTTGGTTTGGTAAGCCCCGGCCCAAGGGAACAAATGATGCCGTGCCATCCAATCTTTATCCCCGCGCAAACGCGCCCAGTCCAGCGGGAAGCCTTGGCTTGCCGACCAGTCCCCCAAGGTTTGGCGCGGGTCTTTGCCGCCCGCCGCCAAACGGCGGGAAAACTGGGTCAAAAACGCCTTTTGGTTGAACAAGGCATCCAAAAATGCCCGGTTTTCCGCCGGCGAGTCTCCCAAGCCCTTGGCAGCGACCTGCACCGACCCGGCATCGCGGCGGGCTAGGAAACTGCGCTCCCGTTGGCTCAAACCGCGCCAGGCCGGGGAGTCCAGCGCGGCCTGCGGGTTGCTGGCATATAGCTCGCGCAAGCTGAAATCCTGCCGCAAGGCTATTATAAAGCGGCTGGCAGCGGTATCGTTTTGCCACTGGTATGCCTTGGGTATGCGGAATTTAGAGAAGGACTCGAACGCCTTGCGCTCGCGTGGGCCATAGCGGCCGATTTCCCGCAACGGCCCGTCGGCGGGGCGGACGGTCTGCCCCGGCTTGAGCATCCCCAAACGTTCCAGCATGGACGGGTCGGACTCCGCCGCCAGTTTCGGGGCCAGATAAAAAGTCGAGATGCCGGTGACTTGCACTTGCTTTTTCGGGTCGTGCAGTGCCGACAGTGGCAAGGTGTCAATCATCGGCGGGATGGTCGGGTAGCGCGAGGCGACATAGTTGGTGACGGGGTAATCCTCGCCATAGTGTTGTTGCAAATAATCGATGAACACCGAGAAGTTCTGGTTCAAATAGCCTTGGCGGCGGTAACCCATTTCGCCGATCAGGCCCACCTGCCACAACACCACATGCAGACTGGTGTCCGGTATCCGGCCACGGATCAGCATGTCCGTGGCTTCGTGGGTTTGCATGCCGGGATGGCAGGGGTCCACGCCAAGGTCGGCGCACAGGCAATCCAAGGCACAGACGGCGGGACGCATGACTGCCTTATGCCCTTCCCGGCGGGCGATAAGGATGGCGCGGTGGGTGGCCAGAACAAAAATGCCGGGGTGGCCGTAATAAATGGCGGTGACTTTCTTGCCTTCCCGGACGAAATGCAGCATGGACTCCGCCATTTGCATATAGGTGGTGTAACGCGGCTTACTGTCGTCGTACAACACATACAAATCGTAGGCATCGGGCCGGATGGATTTGACCCACACCACGGTGGACGGGTCGGCGACGCAGAAAAACACCGCGTCGGCGGTGCGGAGCAAGTCCTCATCGCCCAAGGTGAAGCCCACCGACTCAATGCCGGAGCCGATGATGGTCAACTCGCCCACCACCGACGGCGGAATAGTGGGCGCGGTTTCCATCACCTTGCCAGCGCGGGTGGCGATGGCGCGGGCCAAGGACTCCCAGGCTGACGCGTGTTGTTGCGGCGTGGGGAAGTTGGTGTTCGTGTTCATGCTCCCCCCCCGGAAGTCTGGTCAGCCGTGGCGGCTTGGGTGAATGCCACAATCAACGTACCGTTAAATGCTGCCAGCGCGGCTTGTGTGCCTTGGCCTAGCGTGGCCGTGGTGAAGTTCAGCCCGTCGGCACTGGAGGCTAGGGTCAGTGTGCCGCCGTCGATATACAAGGCATTTAGCGTCGCGGTGCCGTTCGCGGCGAGACTGAGGCTGCTGGCCACTTTCTCTCCGCCGAAAAACACGGGGTTGCCGAAAGTACCCATATAGGTGGGACAGATACAAACACTGAAGCCTTCCCCGCTTGCCGCGTTTGTGCAGAAAGCCAGATAGGTGTAGCCATTAAACTGAACAATCCCAGGCGGCAAGGCTTTACCGTCCGCAGAGGTAAGCGGGCTGGTTAGAATCCCATTTTTGCTGATGGCCGAGCTCGGCGGGGGAGGCGCCTTGGCGGTTTGCGTGAGGCACGATATTTCTTGGGGACCGCACCCCTTTAGGCTCCAATACCAGTCGGGGTTTGAATTGTTTGGTTTTTCTTCGTCGGCAATAGCTGTCGAACTGATATGACTATTCCTGACAGTGCCATCCGAACCCGTTACCAGCATATAAAGGAACTGTTCGTTGAAAAGTTGCTTCTCCGCATTGTAACAGGGCCATACGACCACTCCCAGCGACGGGCCGCTGCTACCGGTGATGGCGGCTGGGTCTCTCGGGAACATCGGTACGCTGATCGGTGTGCTGAAAGTGCTGCCATCGGCTGAATAGCACAGGTAGAGCTTTCCGTCCAGCCCTTTGAATGCGAGGAACAATTGGTTGTTGACATACTGGGTGTCGATCACCACTAACGCGGGTGCGCCGACGCTGACATAAGGCAATACGATTTGATTGCTAAATTGGAGCCCGTCGCTGCTGGACCAGAGATTAAGCAATTGGTTAGGCCCGGTGAATGCCATGTACAACAGGCTGTTGTACTCCACCAGCGCCAAGCCACCCGGGTTGGCCACCGACTGGCCTAGCCATACCGGTTCCTTCCATCCCGTGCCAGTGCTGACCATCACATTGATGCTGGCATAGCTAATATTGGGGTTCGGCGTGGGCTGGCTGACAGCGGCCATGGCCTTCAGGGCGACGTTGCAGCCGACTTTGATCGGCAGCGGGTTGCCTTGATAGGTGTAATACGCCAGCACCAGATAGGCTTGGTAGTTGGTGGCGGGGCTTTGGAATTGCAGCAGCACCTCAACCAGTGCCTGTTCCGTCGACGACGGCCAAGTCCATGCGCTAGCGGCGGCATCTTCGGTCGGGTCTTGGGTGGTCACGATGCTATTGAGCAGCACCTGCTGGCTTTCCGCCCCAACTTGGAGTTGTCCGATATCCGTGGCGGGGGCTTGGGATTGCTGCACATAATCGGCGAAAGTGGTCCAGCGCGTGGTGATGGAATTGGCCGGGTTCAGCATGTAATTGACCAGCAAACCCAGCCCCGCCGTTTGTTCCGGGGCCAGGTTCTGCATGTCTTGCGCGGCGGCGGAACCCCAAGCCTTCAAGCCTTCTTGCACCGACACAAAAGCACCCATGATGGCCAGGTTTTTCGCCAGCATGGGAAAGCCTTCTTTCATGATCCAGCCGCCCAGCTTCGCCAGCGTGGCTTTGATGCCGCCCGGCTTCAGGTCGATATCGGTGTCAATGTCGGTGTCCGTGACGATATCCGTGTCGGTATCCGTGTCAGTATGCGTGTCGGTGTCCGTGTCGGTGTCCGTGTCGATGTCGGTGTCGATGTCCACATTCACATCCGTGTCGATGACCGCAAGCACATCGTCGTCCACATCGACATCCACATCGGTATCCACATCTTCGTCGGTGTCGGTGACATCCACTGTGTCGGTATCGGTGTCGGTGTCAGTGATATCCACCGTGTCGGTATCGGTGTCGGTGTCTACATCCACATTGATCGTCTCCACGTCCTCGCCGACATCGGCCGCCGGGTCGGCGGAACTGCTCAAGCCGCTGAGTTTGTTATTGATCGACTGCACCCAGCCGTTGATCAAGCCAGGCAACTGGCCTGCCAGTTTGATGGTCCCGCCGAGCAAATCCGAGGCCATTTTCATCACCATGGCCAGTTGCACCACTTTGAAACTCTCATAGGCCATGTCGTAGGCCACCACCCACCACGGCAGCGTGGGTGTTTCATAAGGCTGGCCGATGATGCTCTGGCCAAACAAATCGCCGACAAAACAGAGCTTGATGAGGCTGGGTTGCCCCTCCCAAGACAGGCTGCGGGGAATCGCGGTCAAATACAAGCCTTGGGTGGCACTTGCCCCCGGCCATTGCAAGATGCTGTTGGCAAACAGAAAATCCCCTGTGCCTTGCTGGTTTGGGGCGGTGGGCTGGTAAAACGCCGCGCCGTTGCTGATAGTCAACGTGGCGCAGGACGTTTGCGGCAGCACCAGTTTGCCCGTCGCCGTCGGGGCCAGGTAGCAATAATAGGTTCCGTCCCAGGCATGAAGATCGTTATTGGCCCAATAACTGACGATGTTCCACTGCCCATAATTGCAACCCGGCATGCCATTGTCGGCGAAAAACGTCTGCACTTGCGTCTCCAACTGTCCGGCATCCGTGGCGTTGAGAAATAACTCGCTGAATTGCAGAACCTCCGGCGAATAGGGCTGGCCCATCACCTGTTGGTAGAACAGAAACATCTGTTGGCATTGGTCTACATCGGCTTGGGTGATGGTAGTTAGGGAAAAATCGGATAACAAGGGCGGGATGAACAATTGCAGCGGAAAATTGTCGCTGGCCCGGCAAATCACCAAGCGGCTTAAGGCTTCTGGCGCTTGGAACACCTGCTTGCCCAAGGCTTTGACTTGGCAACAGAGGGTATAGATCGCTTGGTAATCGGCGGCATCGGTGCTGGGTGTGCCGGTGGTTGGCGGGTTGGCCATGGTGGTGTTGAACACCAGCAAGTCGACATCCAATTGGTTGTCGAGGGTAACCAGGCACAGCTTGGCTTCGAGCGTGTCCACGGCCTGCCCGGCCTTAGCCGCCCCCGCTTGCAGGTTCTTGGCGGTGGTGTCTAGTTGGCTTTGCATGGCCGGTGTCAGCCTGCCCTCTGCGTCTTTGCGCAGGTCTTGGGCATCAAGCTTCGGGGCTAGTGCCTCCGCCGCCGGTTTCAGGCTTGCCGCCTCTTGTTCCAGTTTCGTCGCCTCCTGCTCTAGTTTTGGCAGGGTCGTAGCGGGGGTTGGCAGGTGTGCGGACTCTGCGGCAGTTTGCAAACGCAGTTTGGCGGACTCCAAGTCCTGCTCGGTGGGTTTGGTTAAATCGGTCATGGTATGTTAATCCATCGGTTGAATCGACGTTATCGGAAACCTTTCGCATATAAATAACGGTTGTTGGGCCAACGTTCTCCCGGATTACGCCGCAGGCGGCTCCATCCGGGCTACAATGTCTCGTTGACATGCTCTGTGTCATTGCCATTTAGTTAAGCCGTCATTTCGGCATACCTGCCGAAATGATGGCTTTCCCTGGCTTGTGTATAACGACGAGCGCAGGAGCGTGGAAACGATCCAAACGTCGGGCGCAATGCGAAGAGATGCGCCCGACTTGCTGCCCAATCACAAAACGTTACGGACGGGATTACGTTTTATCGGCTTCCCCGAGAATTTCTTCTGGATCGTCCTTAACTTCTTTTGTTGATTTTTCTATATTTTCTTCCTCTGTTTGTTCTTCTTCGAACTGACTTTCAGTTTCTTCGTTTTGTTCCTGTTCTTCGGTGTTCAGTTGCTTCGCATCCGCCTGATTTAATTGATTTATCGATGTCTGGTTGGTTTGAATGCTTTGTTCGTTCTGTTGAATCTGAGTTTGCTTCACATCTTGTGGTTTTTTTGCTTGTTGATCGAGCGTTTTGGATTGTTCTTTCACCGCATTTGCATCAGTTTCTAGTTGTGAAGTGGTTCCGACTTGCGCGTCCTGAGATATTTCCTGTTGCTCTTGGTTGAGTTGACCTTGTTCATCTGAAATTTCATTCTTCTTCGCATCTGTCTCGGCATCCTTACCTTCTGCATTCTCATTTTGTTGCAAGCTGGTCTGGTTTTCGCTCAAGTTTGCGTTAGGGTCAAAATTTTCGTCGCCCGCATTGCTGAGCTGTTTCTGTGTGTCGACAGCATTCTTGTTTTGTATTTCATTATTTTCCTTAACGGCCTCTTCTACCTCCTCTTGCGATTCAGCGTCTTTTTGCTCTGTTGTTTCGTTCTTTTCGGCTTTTTCTTCCTTCTCGCCCGGTTTCTTTGGAGTGCACATTCTCTTGCACAGGTTAAACAAACTGACCATGCCTTCGATGGTGAAGTGCAGCAACATGCCCACGTTCATGATATCCATAAACGTCTTGAAACCGGTCGAGTTGTAAAACTCCTTCATGGCCGAGTCGAATTTTTGCTTGCCAGTAGGGTCAACCGGATAACCCAATACTTGTGTGTTGTAGAGGTTGCCGCTGAGGCTAGGGATGACCGTGCCGTAATCCGATGAGCTTTTGGTATAGGTGGACAAGGGGGTAAAGATGAATTGTAGGCAAATGACCGGGATGTCTTCGGTTAGGCTAGATACCAGTTGGGCGTTGGCAAAATACAGTGGCACCGAATTACTCTGTTCAGCATTGTCAGCATTGTCGCCCTTCGGATTGTAATAAATTAAGTAATGGCTGCCCTTCGCTAAGTTGGCAAGGCCGCTGGTCCAATCTTGCTGAATCAATGTAATCGTACCCATGTTTTCAGGGTCGTCGCCTTGGTGTACCGGTGGGCCCCACAGGTAAAAAGTGATGCTAATCTGAAATTGCGCCCAGGCATCCGGGTAGGTTTTGATGTAGCTGGAAACCCACTCATAGCTCGTCAAGGTGACGTTTTGATAATCAGTGGTGGACTGGAAAAAGCTGCTGACCTGTGCCTCAATGAGATTGACAACGGAAGCCGGGTCAGGTTGGCTTGATGCGTTGGCCGTCTGGGTGGTGGCAATCGCGCCAAATTGCTGGGCCATGCTGCTGCTGGGGTAGGCGGAAATCTGTTGGTAAAAAATCAAGGCGTTGACAGTGGGGCTGGGCTGGGTGGCGGTGTCGGGCCCCATGCCCACTACCGTGAACGGGGCGTATCGGCCAGTCATGAAATCTTTCATCATGCCGACCGTCTGCACTGGGAACAGATTGTTGGCCTGGGCAAACAGTACCGTGTAGATGGAAACCATTTCGCCTTCAAACCAGTCGTCCAATACAATGAGCTTGGTCGTGCCGCTTTGCAACACCAAATGGGTGGAACCCACCGGGCGGTATAGCCAAGCGTCCACGCGCTCGCCAAACAACTGCACCAAAGCCTGCCCCACGTGCAGTCCATTTTCCTGCATGTATTCATCCAATGCTTCGCAAGCCTTGGGCATCGCCACTTGCACGGCGGTCAGCAGTTGTTCTTGTACTGTCGATTTTGTCTCGGCCTCCGCTTTATTGATGTCTAGCTCAAGATTCGCCCACGAATGGATGTCCAATGCGCCTAACAAAGCTTTAAGGCTGGACTCCACTGTCTTTAGGGCCTTTTGCGTTTTCGGCGTGTTGAAAAACGGCTGTTTTTTCAGATAATTCAGAGGCTTCTCCAAGGCTTGCCACAAGCTGGCCTTCTCGGCATCGGGAAGTTTTTGCAGGTACTCGGCGAGTAATTTGAAAACCTCAGCCAGCGATCTTGCCTTTGAAGTCCCTTTCAGGTTGGTCAAAAATGCTTGTATGGCAGAATAGGCATTGGTCAAATCTTCATTCTGCTGGTTTTCGCCCAGGTTTTTCCAACGACTGGTCAGTTGGTCGAGCAATTGATCCAGTTGCGCTCCCTTGCTTGCCATCAGTTCATCCAGGCTGCCGAGAAAATACTGCCGTATGTCCACACCATCCTTAGAAACACGCGATTGCGGGTTCGTGACCTCCCCAAGCAAGTTCGTTTCCATTTCCGTGATTTCGGTTTCATCATAAAATGGCAAGGCCTGCAAGGTCTGTGCTTGGTAGCCGATATTCAGGCTGGTATCGGATGTCGTGGCGGTTTTCAGCGAAGAGGCGCTAATCGCGACGATGCCGAGAGTCCAGTCTACGTTCACTGGCGACGGATAGTTGGGAATAGTGCATTGGTTGGTGATGGCGCAGCAATTTTTCGGCATCTGTTTGGTATCCGCCTCAAGCTGTTTGAGGGCGATTGAAGGCGCAGACTTAATGTCTGCGGCAATCTGTAGAGACTCCTGTTTGACATCCGCTGCCGCATTGCTAATGCCTGTCCTAATCTGGGTGGGCGTTGGGGTGGATTTGGGGTTCTTGCTGGTGGTCATAATCTTGTCTTCTCGTTGGTATGTTAAGCCGCGCTCCGGGGAATCTTCGTTAGGATGCCCCGGTATGCATCCAGATAGCTGATTTTGGCCTGACCTGTTCCGCTGTCCGCGTCATGGGGCTGAGGTAGGGGGGTTGGTCAGGCATTGCGGGTTCTAGCCTAAACCTGTCGGGTTGGTCTTGTATATCGGAAAAAATCTGATTTTTTGGTTTTTTTTGCTACGGATTTCGGCGCAGTCGGACGGGATTTGTAATCACGTCCGTCAGGTTTTGTCGTTTGGCAAGGCTTGGTTGCACACTCGAAACGTAAGCGAAGGCAGCAATTCTCATTTTGAACAAAACCGGGCGGGTTTGGAACCCGCCCCTACGAATCGACATGCCGTACCCTATTTATAATGCATTGATAATTCGAAATTAAATTCCATGCGTAGGGGCGGGTTCCAAACCCGCCCTTATTAATCTTTGCCAAAATGAAAATTGCTGAAGCGAAGGGGTCGCAAACCCCTTCGCGCTTCGCGAATGCTGTCGACCGACCCAAAACATTCGGCGGAACCCGT
>Ga0114951_10005440_pt1 | contig 11749 bp, 9 predicted proteins | sample AM7aDNAmetaG_FD_88677 | JGI IMG/M metagenome (GOLD analysis project Ga0114951, IMG submission 88677) | Freshwater microbial communities from Finland to study Microbial Dark Matter (Phase II) - AM7a DNA metaG | ecosystem: Environmental > Aquatic > Freshwater > Lake | place: Finland: Lake Alinen... | reverse complement strand
TCCCTCTTCCCCCATCCCCATCCCACACCCCTTTTCCCTCATCCCCCACCCTCATCCCATCCCCATCCCCCTTCCCACATCCCCACACCCCCTTCCATCGGTGCAGGGGTGTGGGGAGGTAGCGGGCTTCGCCCGCGTTACGTCCCCACTTAGAAGTCCGCATCCAATGCAAAACTCATCTCGGCGGATGATTTCCCCACACCCGACTTGGCATAGGAGGATACCCGTTTTTCAAAGAAGTTGTCCTTTCCCTCCAGTGAGATGCGCTCCATGAAATCAAAGGGATTCATGGTGGAATAAATCTTTCCATACCCCAGCTGCGACGACAATCGGTCCGCCACGAACTCAATGTATTGTGCCATCAATAGATGGTTCATGCCCACAAGGTTACAGGGCAGTGATTCGGTAATGAACTGTTTCTCAATCTTGACCGCTTCCCTGATAATTTTATGCACCTTGGCTTTCGGCAGTTTATTCACGATTTCAGTATAAAGTGCGCAGGCAAAATCAGTATGAATCCCTTCATCACGGGCAATAAATTCATTGGACGTCGTGAGACCAGGCATAAGGCCACGTTCTTTGAGCCAGTAAATGGCACAGAACGACCCGCTGAAGAAGATGCCCTCGACAATGGCAAACGCCACCAGACGCGTTGCAAAATCCGCAGTGGCAGACATCATCCACTGCTTTGCCCACTCCGCCTTCTGTGTCACACATGGAATCGTCTGGATGGCATGAAACAAGTGCAACTTCTCCTCCTTGTCTTCAATGTAGGTATCAATCAATAGGGAATACGTCTCCGAATGAATGGCCTCTGCCATCAACTGCACGGAATAGAACTGTCGGGCTTCACTGAGTTGGACATCGTTCATGAACCGTGCGGCAATGTTTTCCTGGATAATTCCATCGGACCCCGCAAAGAAAGCAAGGACATTTTTAATAAAGTGACGCTCATTGTCGCTCAGCTTGTTCCAGTCCTTCGTATCTTTTGACAAGTCAAGCTCTTCCACCTGCCAAAACACGGACAAATGGTTTTTGTAATGCTGAAAGAGGGCAGGCTTCATGATGGGAAAGAGTGTAAAACGAGTTGGATTCTCCCGTAACACGGGCTCGATAAAGTCCTCCTGTAGTTGCATTTCAACGGCTTCGATTGCATGTTTCGAAACAGAAATGGGTACATGCAGTGGAGAGACCGTGTCGTGGGAGTCCATTCTAGTATTCAAACCGGAGATAGATACAGGACGTGTGCTGTCCCGTTGTTTTCCCATTTGCCTCAATTTTTATAGAACCCCCCTGTTCGTTACGGTACCATACATGGGACTTAAACTGAACCTACCACAAGAGAATCAATGGCCCTTCCGAAGATTCAACAGATTTGCTCCCTGGGCACCTTTTGTCATACCGCCAATCACTTTCAACTGCGTGGCCTACGCCATTGCTCGTACCCCTTTGACTGGATTCTTTCCAGTCCGACCCTGGTTCTCGATTGTTTGCGCGATGATTTTCAGACGTTTATGAACCCATCCCATCACATCAAGATAGGGGAAAACATTTCGAATCACGCCATCTATGGAACCATGGTTCTGGGAAATAATTTTCAAGGGAAGCATCCGCAACACATTACGTTCACCCATCGTGACATTACGAATCCCGAGACCTATCAGTATTATCAGCGATGCATTGAGCGCTTTTACAACCTACTACAACAGCCTGGCGAAAAGCTGTTTGTTCTTACCACACAGGATGTCGAATACGATAGAGAAATCATCCAAACCCTCTATGAAGAGCTAACCAAGAGGTCCAATGGGGTACACCTCTTGTGCGTATCGTTTTTCAATGACTATGGATTTCATACTCATGTGGAAAAGGGACCAATTGCCTATATGAAGGTCTATACCTATAGTCGAACGGATGGGCGGGGATTTGCCATTCCACAAGACAATGATTACTTTCACGATGCCTTAGTTTCCCACTACGACTTGAGTGCATGCAAAAAGGTGTGATAACTCTGAAGCATGGGCGAAGGGACATGCCATTGTACCCAACGAACATCGGGAAGCATAGGAACAAGTGTTGCAGAAAACTCCAAGGATGATACGACGGGTTCCAAGGAGGGAAGATGATTGATGGCAATCAAGTCTACGCCATTGTCCAGTCGCCGAACGGGATGGGCCGCCGTCGTATAGGAATCGTAAAGGGGCAATGTATTTCTAGGATTTCCCATGTCACAGCTGATGTCACAAATGACAGAAAGAGACCCCATCCCCTCCCCTTTTTTCAAAAACGGCTCATAGACAATCGTAGGGTCATCGGGAATCCGAATGGCATGAAGAAGAATGTCATGCGCCTGAATCACACCCGGTTCGCGTGTCGTCTTACTTGTCCAGACCGTGGTCTCGATTCCAAATTGGTCCAGAATCTCTTTCGCGCGCCGCCCCGCCTTTCCGTATCCGATAAGCAGCACACGCGGTTTCTTGTGCTTCGTCAAGATGGATAACATGGATACATAGACGGATTCTTCAAAGGGTGGAATGGCATCATTATGATAAGAGAAGACATGCCCCTTTGAATGATGATAATAATATGCCATGAGCGCCAGATAGGCCCCCACTTTGCCCGATTGCGGACAGAAGGAAATCACACGCGCTCCTTCGTGTAGCATGAATTCATAATCAAGGAAGGTACATGAACGAAGCTGCTCCAGAATACGACGCGAATTCTTCTGTCCTTTAAAACAATGGGAAAAGTGCAATAGGGTATGAGAATGATGAACCACATCATTGGCGTATAATTCTTTCAAGCCCACAATCACCGAATCACGCGTGTCTTTCCAGTATCCTGGTTTCACCACAATGGCCCCTTCTTTACGATACAGTTCATCTGAAAAACATCGAATGGCGGATGATTCCACATAGACCCGATAAAAGGGAAGAAGCAAATGGAGGTCACAGGGCGCAATCGGAGCACGTGTATCGGTGATTTCGGCGCGAATGACCAGCAAGGGCAAGCCGTGAATCTCTCGATAGAGTCGTTCGCACACCTCCTTATTATAGTTGACAAGAACAGGGCGTTTCATCTGAGGAGACAGAAGGCGCACCCATTCGGAACCTGAATGCATGTCATAGAGGGCATCACTGATGCGTTGTAGGAACACAATGGGAAACAGAGCAGTCGTAGAAAGGGGCAGACATAGGTCATTCAGAATCACATTGCATTCCTCAGTATCCAGCGGAGTGGTCCATCCCTTTGTGATAGAGGTATGAATGATGCGGTTGTATTTCTTCTTATCAAATCGATGCGTGTCGATGCATCGGGAATGCACTCCCAGAAGCACAAACAGATTCATGACATCTTCCAAATATTCCTCGGGAAACCAATCGAAGAACCGAATCTCCACGCCGTGATTTTTGAATTTATTAAAGTTGATGTCGTATCCGATACAGAGATTGAGATGATAAGGGCTGCTCTTGAGTTGATTGTACCAGAAAGTAGGCTCCTTGGGTTTATCCATCAGCAGGAGTTTTCCGTTGACCGGTTTCTCCACATCGAAGGTATGAAGCGAGATGTATCGGCTTCGACTGAGACGAAGAGAGCCAATGGAATAGGAACGGTCCAAAAGGGACAGGGCATCAGGTGTTCCGTAGCAGGCCACAAACAACGGTTCCAGCATCTGGATGCATCGGATAAATGCCAGATGCGTCGTGGCGAATTCATTTTTGTCGGCAATCATGCCATTCTGGATTCGGGTGGGAAGGGTAAGGTTAATATGGAGTGTTCCTGTATTGCAAAGGGCCAGATAGCGCATATGAGTCGTTAGAAAGGTGGCAAACCCGTAATTGTAGTCGGGATAGGAAAGGGTGCCAAGGTTCCATGCCTCGAAGCGCGGACAGATGTCTTCTCGCACACGGCGTTTGATGGATACCAATTCATGTACGCATGCGTGCACGGTGGTGCAATAGAAATCCTGGGTAATGAACTCAATTGAATCTCCATCATACACCAATGAAGTATCGTATACTTCACGGTACACGGCAGATTCGCGCATCAACCGGTCATGAATGGATTCGGTAAAGTCGGGGTTCGGGGTGGAATCCTTATTATAGTGGGTGCGATGGCACAGCATTGTATCCGTTTTCTGGAAGGTATGGGAGTTCACATAGACGGGAACAAGCATATCCTTACGAATCGAATGCAGAGCCTTCTGTAGCGCTGCATGCTTGAAGTTCTTGTAGTAATCCACACTGTATCGTTCGGAGTGTTGAGTAAGAGAGGAAAAGGGTACACGGGAAGAAAGCATCCCATACGTTTCATTTTCCACACCGATTCCCCAAAAGAGCTCATTGGATTCTGTTTGGTAGTGTTTCATGTATTTCATGTGTTTGTCGTCGACAATGTCCTGAAAGATGTAGGAAACATTGCGATTGCTGTTCTGTTTGAATTCTTTCTGTAGGTCCATGTCTAGCACATGGATGTTGTCCAATGTTTCTAACGAAGTAGCGTCTAACGTAGTAGCTTCTAACGAAGTCGGAGCCACAGGACATTCGATGGATACGGCACACCCCATCACTATGGAGTGTACTGTTTTTTGTTCGATTAGATATACCCACAAGGAATGGCCGTTTCTATCTCCCCTTCTCGAACCACCTGAAAGGGTTTCCCACATCCCTGAATCTGATTCATGGAAACGAGCCGTTCACATTCCTCTTGTGAGGCGTGCGGAGGAATCGGTTCGCCATTCAGAAACACGCCGTGACGAAAAATACGACAGTTCAGTTCATTCTTATGTACCAAAATGCATCCTGAGCAATGGGGGCATACCAATTGATAATATTCTTCCATACTTTCTTCTCTCTCAGTAGATAATATGACGTCGGTTCTTTCGCGCTCTGCCGCGCTTACGGCGCGCACTCGGCCGCTTACAGGTGACACCAAAATGTCTTTTGTGAATGATGACCATATGGGATGGATGCGATGCGACGGACGTTCTCTGGACACCACTGCGTACAATTTGCTGTTCCAGGTCATCGGGTATACCTTTGGTGGGTCTGGTTCCAACTTCCTTCTTCCCGATGCGCGGGGGCGTGTCATCGGAAACGCGGGCACGATTGTGGATGCCTGTGACCCGAGTGGAGTCGCCTTTGGACCTGGTGCGTCTCTAGGAGAAGTCAATCATCAACTGACCATTGCAGAAATGCCGGCCCATAATCACAATTCCGCGACGGGCAGCCCTGGAAACAACACGACGGCCGTGGGAAACACATCGGACGCAACGACGGGAATCACCCATAACGGCACGGGACCTACGGGGGGCGGAAGAGATGGATATGGTCTTGCCTATCAGGATGGACATAGTACCCAGAGTGCCAGTGTAAATGATGGAGCTGAGCCCAATTTGTTTACCTCCATCGCTGCATTGACGCTAACGGACCCAGGACACCACCACACCATTGCCTCCAACGGTGGCAACGCATGCCACAACAACATGCAGCCTACCCTCTTTTACAGCAACACCTTCATCTATTGTGGAGTACCGATGAATGGCATCTTCCCGTTTTCCACGGGGCGCAACCCGGTTCTCATTTAGGGGGACGCAACGCCCTTCGGGCTGCCTCCCCCTTGCCCCCTGCACCGATGCGGGATGAGAATACAACGCACTTCGGGCGCTTTCCCCGCACCGATGTGGCATTATCATCTGTTTGAAAAAATACTAACAATAATGATATTCATTATTGTTACGATTCATTGCCTGGTTCTCTATCATTCTTTTCCATCGGTATGGATGCCTCTTGAATCGCACTGCCATTCCGTACCCTATCTTGTTCCTCCTTTTCCATGGTGGCAGATATCATCTCCTTGTAAAATGCTTTCACCTTGTTATGCGCCTTGAATGCAATCGGGTCGAAATCATGAACATAGAGTGCATCCAAGGAGCGCGCCCTAGACAGCGCCACATACGCCTGTCCATACTCGAAATTGCTGGCGCCAATGTCCACCAGTGCCGCATCGAGGGAGGCGCCCTGTGCGCGGTGCGTGGTAACGGCCCATGCAAGTCGCAGCGGAACCTGTGTTCGACAAGCAAACGGGTACTCCTCAATGGGCCACGAATGCGTCCCCATCGGTCTTCGTACTCCATTCACGAATTCCACAATCGGAAACTGGGTGGCACCACAGAATCCCACAATGACCCCGCGCGAACCATTTACAAGTCCCACCGCCGGGTCCACATTTGCAATCAACATCACCTGAGAATCCTGGACCAGTTCCATCTCTTTCGCATACGCCGCGTCCACATCCATCCGTGTAATCGCCTGCTGAAACCCTTCCTCCGATTCCAGAAACCCCACAGGCATCTTCCCATCATACACCAGTCTGGCCTTATAGACATGTCGTGCCCCCTGGAGCGCCTTGAGATTTGACTCATTAATCATGTCCACCTCGGCACGCCGCGGAAACAACAGGGTCGGCTTAATTTTGTTGGCACGCCAATTCTTTCCCTCGCAGGCTCGAAGAATGGCACAGGATTCGGCTGATAATGCCCCCACGCGTGCCTCTTTCAATACCTTCTGAAACACAGGGTCTTTCTGCCGCTGAATCTGCGTCAACTCTACACATGTAGAAATGGATTCCTTCCATGCATCGGATTCAAAGGCAAACTGCACAGGCTCGTCGCGGCTGACAGGAGGAAGCTGGAAGAAGTCGCCGACCAGAAGGAGTTGGAGACCGCCAAAGGGAACAGGCTTGTTTCGTATTTTCTTCCCGAGCGCATTCAATTTATTGAGAAGTTCCCCCGTCATCATGGAGATTTCGTCAATGATGAGGAGGTCGGTTGTCAGCCACTGTTGCATGACTTTTCGGTTGCGCCGAATCTTGGTATACAGTTCCTGAACCGTCCCTTTGCCGAGCCCGATGCCGGCCCAGGAGTGGAGGGTTTTTGCTTTGGGACCGAGGAGAAGCGCCGCGCACCCCGTGAGCGCACACATCTGAATCTTATAGGGCCGAACACGTTGAACCTGGCCAAAGGAGGAATCCGATAGGCGTTTCATCATTCCTGGCAGCTCCTGGTCAATGATGGACAATACAAAACTCTTGCCGACGCCGGCAGGGCCCAGCATCGCAACATTGGAACCGCGTAGTAAGAAATCAATCACGGTGCGTTGTTCTTCGGTAAGTGACATGACACGATTCTTGTCATTCAATCGATGGTGTCAATTTTATCATCTCGTTTCGATACCTACCGCATCAGGATAGACTTGTAAATAGGGAAAGAAGGGATGCACCGAAGGAAGAGGTTCCTGTGCTCCTAATCTGATCCATGGCTTGTTTGTGAAGGGTATGTATTTCTGCTTCCCGTGTCGATTGGGTGCGTTGGAGCCGTTCGAGAATGGCAAGCGCATGATCATAATGAGTCTGGATGGAGGATGCACATTGGAGAGTCTCTTCTAGTATTCTTTCGCATTCACCCTCTGAATCCGATGAATGTTCCGATGATTGTTCCGATGATTGTTCCGATGATTGTTCCGATGAGTGTTCCAATGATTCCTCGCTCATACTAGATAAATAGGGCAGATATGCTTTAGATGCATTACGAATTCAGCGGGGAAGCGTGAAATGCCAGAAGACTGATGGGACTATGATAGGAAATGGTAGCTACCATTGGGGTAGCAACGCTTTTATTTCCCACCCAGCACACAAACCAGTGCGCCGGCATAAACAATGCATGTCCAGGGCGAAGAACAATATCCATGAAACTAATGTCCCCCACGAATGGCGTATCTTTTGCCGTAAGCTCGGAGGGAAAGCAGCCTGCCCAGGGCTGCGGAAGCGATGCTTCTACCTTCTCAGGCAAGATGCTTACCAGTAGTTCACCCTCGATGGGCAAGATACAGGTCCACGTGGCATAGGTGCGATGCAACCCTTTGTTGCCGGCCCAGCAGTGATAGCGCGGATGCCACCATCCTTTCAAATAAGGGGACAAGACGGATGGATTCATCCATTTTTCCGCCCAAACATGCAACCCAGCCACCGTGGCAATCTGTTCGGCGTGGGTGTATTTCCATGGACAAGGAGCACCCGTCGATGTCTTCCTCCACTCCACCAGACTCATCTCGTTAAACAAGGGAAGTTCATAACATGGGCGCGTCAATACATCTTCCGTGGTCCAGAAGGGAATAGGAGGAATGTTCCGTACAATAAGGGGGACTTTTTCATGAAGAACAGGGCGCATGTGTTCGCGTTGCGTCCATTCCAGCTGATTCATTCGGAATTCACTACTAGCCTGTTTATAGAAAAAGGTAAGGATGATAAACAGTACCCCAATAATAAGGAGTGCCTCTAGCATTATTATAGGGATGGATTGTAAAATGATAAGAAATTCTACGCTTTTACAATTTGTCGCCGTGTCGTAGCCAGGATTCCCTTCTTCCTGTCCTGCACGTGGCGTCGGGTATGTGCAAATAATCGCCGTGGATTATCCAGATGCTTCTGAAGTCGTGTGGGATACACCACCACATTGGCGGAGGATTCGGATGCTTGTACATTTGCCAATGCCATAGGGGTAGCCATAGGGGTAGCCATAGGAGTAGGCGAAAGAAGATGCACCACTTTTTCCATCCAATCCTGGGACAAGGCTCCCGTTTCCAATGCCTTGATAAAGAACGCCTCTTCGGGACGAACCACTTCACGAATCATTCGAATGATTCCATCCTCCACGGCATCCACTTCGGCCATGAGCTCTGCATTGCCTGCAAGGCGTGCGATGCGTACCAATAATTCCATCCACGCCTTTTTGTATTCACTTTCTTCTGCAAGAATCAACTGACTATCCACTACAAACCCGTAGCGCATCCCAATCTTCCCAAACTCCGCATCGAGCCCCCATCCGAATGGGTGAACAACTCCATTCTCCACGGTCACTTTTTTCTCCGCCACATCCTCCATGAATAGAAAACAGCCGTAGATATGATTTTGAAGGGCAAGAGATGCTCGTCCGCCTCGTGATGCCAGTTCGGCACGGACGATTGGTTCCATTTCTAGAGAGACGCATTCTACATCCCCTATTTTCACGCATCTAAACCAATGAGTGCGTATAGGACATAACGAGATGAATCACCTTGAATTCTCTCATGGAACCGTGCATCTTAACGACGAACAATATCGCGTGGTCACGCGCCCGCCTTCCGAAAACCAGCGCATATTGGCCTCGGCCGGCTCAGGAAAAACCACCACGATTACCTCCCGCATTGCCTATTTGGTACAACAATACGACATGGACCCCACGGCCATCCTTCTGGTATCCTTCAGCCGCTCCGCATCACAAGAGATGATTCATCGCGTGCATTCACTTGTTGGACCTATCCCCTTCTATGCAGGAACCTTTCATGCGTTATCCTCCCAAATCCTCCGTGAACAGGCCCCTGCTCTTATCAAGGACCAGCCCTTCATCGATGAACTTCCCTTTCGGCTTCTGCAATGGCTCCTCACGGAAAAGGGGCAGCGCTGGGCGTCACGGTTCCGAACCATTATTGTGGACGAATTCCAAGACATCAATGCCATCCAATGGAAGATTCTTCACGCCTTCTACATGGCCACCCATCCTACCAAAAAAAGGTACGTCTCGATGACCATTGTGGGGGATGATGCACAAAATATCTATACGTGGCGCGGAAGCTCCGTCGATTATCTCCTGAATTTCCACAGTGCCCTTCCGAATGTGAAAGACTACCAGCTTTGTATGAACTATCGGTCCACGGAGGCCATTGTTACGATTGCCAATTCGGTAATGAGATTTATTCCCACGCTCCCCTTCAAAGAAAAGATGATTGCCCACCAGAAAGACGGGGCCAAACCCGACGTGCATTTCTTTTTCCGTTCCTCGGATGAATGTGATTGGATTGTGAATTCATTGGAACGCCTTATCCGCCTCTCGACGGACCAGTTTCCTCCCGTTACCTTTGCGGTCCTGTCACGATACAACGCCGACCTCTTCAAAATCGAGGAGCGCCTTCACAAGAAGGGCATCTCCTATCAACTCTGCACGAATCCAGAGGAGAAGGAAGAGACACAGATTACTCTTGCCACCATTCATGCCAGTAAAGGATTGGAATGGGATGTGGTGTTTTTCATGAATCTGCACGACGATGTCTTTCCGAGCCGCAAATCCGACGAAGACATTATTTGCGAACGCCGTCTCTTTTATGTGGGGGTGACGCGCGCCAAGCAGGCACTTTTTCTTACGTATAGCCGCAACGAAAAGTCTCTCTCACGGTTCGTTCGAGAAATCCCCCGCCCCTTCCTTCGGTTTCATAATGTGGCCTCCTTTCAACTCAGCACGAGCAGTGCTACGAATCAAATACCAAGCCTAGATGATAAGGTGCGCGCGCTGGATGGAGAAGACTGGAATCGCCTGCGGAAGCGCGGCGCCGTGCCGCACATTGTGGATAAGACCACGGAATCCATTTATCCCTTTGGAACCTTTTTTGCTGTTCCCGAATGGGTGAAACAACATGATGTCCGCGAGACGTGGTATGCCCATTTACGCCTCATGACCCTGCGAGAGTGCGCCTTGCATCATCATCAGCTCCATCAACTCTGTACGCCGTTGGTACAGGAAACGCTCTTGACACTGCGCATCTACCGCGAGGACCTGGAATTCTGGGAACACTATGAGACGGAACTGGAGCACCTGGTGCGAACCTTTTTGAAACATACGCCGCAGATGCCGGCCCTAGAATTTGTTCATTTGCAACGCTATGTGGAACATAAACTGCCGCATTTGACGTGGAGCATCCAGGAACTCTGCAAGGCAGCGGTGATTCTGGGGAAAATCAGGGGACAACTGCGACCCATGCGCTATGCGGGATTTGACCTCAATGAGTTCACGTTTGGAGTGGTGCGTCACTCGGTGCCGACGGAGCTGCGACCAGACGTGCTTCAGAGCTGGCATGCGATCATGGACCCATCCAAGAAAACCAGTGACATTCAAGGGGACCTGTGGCGCATTGCATCGCTGCACTCGGTGGCGCAAGGACGAAATATCCCACTCTATCAATTTGCGGCGGTTCGCTCCTTTCTAGAAGGGGAAGAGCAAGTACACCTTGCCCGCCAACTGGAAACCGCATTGCCGATTTGGAGCGCAACCCAAGATGGACCGAGCTTTCATTTTGTAATGGAAGTGGAGGGATTGCTACCGATTCCGTTCGACATCATGACGGAGAAGTGCGCGTATTATGTGTTTTTTGACCCGTTGTTTGTTCCGTCGAATGAAGATAAGATACTGTTGTTACTGAAGCAGTATGCGTATGAAGAAGTATTCGATAGAGCGCTGGAATCCATTGGATTCATTAATTTGGCCACGGGAATGATTATGAATTATGAGGTGACGCCGCGCATTCGGGAACAGCTGAGTCTCCTCTGGAGGGAGACGCAAATTGCCGCTTCGCAGCAATTGGCCTCCCCCTTGCCCCCTGCACCGTTGTAAAGGAATGAACATGGTGTACCGTTGTAAAGGAATGAACATGATAGATGCATAGAAAGGTATAACATAACGTAAATTACAACGGTGCAGGGTAAGCGAAGCAAAAGGGGAAAGCGCCCTTCAGGCGCGACGCCGCCACAGGCGGCTCAGAGGCGTCAGCGTCCCCCTTACCAGGTCGGAGCCGCCATGCCCGCCGTGGTGATGCCTGCTGGTCCAAGGTGCGTCGCAATGGTATGGAGCCGTTTATAGGTGGGGTAGGCAGTGCTATCGTTCCGT
>Ga0114951_10005439_pt1 | contig 11751 bp, 9 predicted proteins | sample AM7aDNAmetaG_FD_88677 | JGI IMG/M metagenome (GOLD analysis project Ga0114951, IMG submission 88677) | Freshwater microbial communities from Finland to study Microbial Dark Matter (Phase II) - AM7a DNA metaG | ecosystem: Environmental > Aquatic > Freshwater > Lake | place: Finland: Lake Alinen... | reverse complement strand
GAATACTGATTCATTGGATGATACTGATGTTTTCAACCGTCTGCTTATGAAATATCTAATCTGGTATAACACTGAAAAACCTCACCGGTCCATTGGAAAATCTTCCCCTTTGCGCTACTATGTGGATAATTTCATCACCAACCCCCGAAAATCCAATATGTACTGGACCCTTACAAATCATTCCAATAACCCCTCAACAATGGTATAATTATTGTGCCTGAATAGTGCCTAAACGTAGGCCGCTATTTATACACTTCCCCGGTATCTGCCTAGAAACGCTGGGTAAATAGGAGAGAGATTGTCTGATTTATTATCCGCCGCAAACAACCCTAAACATGGAATACAAGAGATGGTGTTGAACCCAAAGCTCCTATACCCTAACCTTGAAGAACGCCGTCAATTCGAAGCTCGTTTTAGTGAATTTCTTATGGTCGATGACTGCTTGAAAACAATCCAATACGAAAAAGGGATTATTACTTACAAGACCGAATCTGTCATCCCATCTATGACGGACGCACGACCGCCTCTCTTGTTGTTGTTTGGCAACCCCGCCCCGGAATCTGTGAACAATGGATGTTTCTTCGCTGGTGAAAAAAATCGGCCTGAACATCGCTTTTGGATGGGGGTTAGGGATGCGGGAGTAATCTCCTTTGAAACATTACATGATAGCAGGGATAGAACACAGGCTTTGTTTGATCTAAGGTATTCTTCACCTTTCCGTATCGGCTTGGCTGTTCTGTATTCGATGCCAAGTCCGGCGAGTAATCCAAAATGGAGTGGGGTTCAAGGACTTAGGCGACTGTTTGGCGCTCAAGCTTTGGCGGAGATTACCAAGTGCGAGAGACAGCGCATTTTGGAATTGGTAAAGGTGTTTATTCCTATGGGCAGTTCTGGTCGTGTAATCGCTTTTCAGAAAGATGCCTATAAAGAAATCAAAGACGAGAGCAGAGTGTCGGAAACAATAGCCAGAAATGGGAGATGGGTTGTATCCAAGGCCAAGTGTGTGGGTTCGGAAATCGACCTGTACCAAATGCCCCCGACGCGGTATATGAATGCTCATTGCTACGCCGATCTTTTGCAGGCAGCAACCCGTATTGGAGTTGAACATGGCTGAAACGAATTTAAAGGCTTGTCCAGCATGCGGAAAGATGTTCAAAAGTGTAGCCAGGCATCTTTATCTGGCGTATGACTCTAACCATTTGAGCTGGATGAACAAGCATGGAGTAAATGTTGAGTTCACCAAATTGGTTCAAGGTAATGGCGAAATGCTAATAACACGCAAAAAAATAGTCCTCGGTGAACCTAATTAATATTGTGGGGATATCCGGTCGGCTAACGACCAGGGTGAAGCAATCTTTAACATATTTCGGACTGGTGGGCAACTGCATGCCGTTGAGAGAAAATACGGAAAAGCCCATCGAAGCCACCCGGAAGCAGAAGGAGGATTCCAATAAGCAAACATTAGTAACTATGCTTACCCCACGGCGCAAATTATTCCACGGCAAATCAAAGGCAAATGTTTTTTTGTGCGGGGTTTGGGAATAAAAATTTTGGCGAATTAAAGGCTGATTATTTTCGCAAACAGATCGTTAAACAAAAAGAGCCCGGAATTCCCGAGTCATGGCACACAGTATGCTGTGCTAACCAGACATAAAATTCAACTATGTTCTGAGTTTCTTCTGTTCGGCTTCCATTTGAGCAATTACCTCTTTAAGGATATCTTCGGGTGTTTTTTCTTTGTTGAGAAGACTATTCTTGAACCACACAATAAATAAAACTAAAGTAATTAGCGCAGATAGAATAGTAAAAAACAGTACAGTTGATTGCCAAACTTGGGCGTTAATTCCGAGATAATATTTGAAATCCGACGGTAGCATTGCAAGTAGAAGTGCCAAGAAAAAAGCGGCTGGAATGGCTACATGCTCCAATCGGGGAGCTTTTGGTTTTCGCTGCATTTTTTCGATAACATACAAGAACTGCCACTTATTCATATGGAGCCATTCATTAACCCCCGTATGATGCAGAGACTTGACAGCTTCAGGACGTATATCTGGCGGTAAAGTCCTATTATTTCTTGGACTAGGAGTTGGCATATTGATCACCCTGAACAATGCCGACGTTGACAGCATTGATATAGAGAGTATTTCCACATACTTGGCATATCATCATCATCTGAGGATAGCCTGCGCCCTGAGTGAAACCAACCCCCGTAAATAGAATCGGAGTAACAACATGGTCTGCCAATGCCCATTTCTGTTTTTTGCAAATGGGGCAATTACCCATGTGCCAATTGACTTTTATCCATTCATCTATTTTTTGGCGTTCCTCTAGTGTCAAAACCCCATTGCTGTCTGGCATGAGTCAACAACCTCCGTATTTAGGCACTATTAGATATAATTATGTACCCGCGCTGGCAGGGATAGTGTAGCACTTTTTGGGAAGTGAACAACTCTTTTATCGAGAGTCGTTGCATACTTTTGGTGTCTAACGATTGTGTAAGCGCTTCATGTGGCGAGGGTTTCTGCCCCAATGACCCACCCAGCAGCCTTTGGTCTTTCTTAAAGGTGCCAAAAGCCAGTCCGAAAGGGAACGATAGGTCGCGCGCATGCGAAGAAGAGGACGTTAGCCTCCTTATGACAGAGGATTTCTGTTGCCCTTTGAAGGCTATCTCCTGGTATTGATGAAGCTCAGGAAGAAGGTAGCATAAATTCGTGCCTTCACAGATTGTTTATGTCTGTGACAATGGTAGTTGCTTCAGATGTGCTTAAGCCTCCTGTACGGGTTACGCTGGTGCAATTCATCTCATTTAAAAACTGTGAACGGCTAAAACGAACAACGTAACTTTGGCCTAATGCCATTGCCGAAGCACCAGTATGAGAGGCAGCATGAGAAATAATGCAACATGCCATAGCTCGTGTTAAAGAAACGTAAAACAAACGCCTTTGTTCAATGACTAGACCAGCCACTTGCAATGCCAAATTACTGGGCAATATTCCTTGCTCGACACTCGGAATAAAAACGACTTTACTTCCCAAACCCTTTGCTCCGTGCATGGTTAGTATTTTTACTTTCTTCGTTGATGGGATAGCAGATTGAACACCTTCTCTCAAATTCACCGCATTGATGATAATCTCCCGGGCTGCAGGATTGTCTGCGGAAACGAATGAAGATAATTCTTCAAGAGTTATTTGTTGTGGCAACGCACTCTGTAATGAATTCCATATTGATAAATAACTCGCGAGTGTGGGCAGGCCATTGAAAATGTTAGCTGAAAGAACTGTCGCTATGTCATTTGCACGAGCATTCAGCGTGTCATTTAAACTCCACGGATGGATAAGTTGAATGATTGTCTTTATCCGATGAACAGCACTTGCACATCTTCCATTCAACCAAGCAGGATTGCTTGGTTGATAAAAAAGCTGACGAAAATTTTGGTTGTTTGAGATGCAACCATTCCCGATTGCATTGGCAGTAGCTGGCCCAACGCCTGACAGCACTTCAAGGAGGTCACGATATGCAATATAATCTTCTTCAAGGGAGATATTCTCCCGAATTAACCTCATGATGCAATAAACAGCCCGGATTACATCATGTTCCCCTGCTAATGCTTTGTTCGGTGGGGTATCATAAAGGATTCCAAGATTACCCAATTCTTGGGCGATAATTGGTAATTGCACTTTTCGGTTTGAAATAAGTATCATGATTTGATCTTCGGATCCTGCCATACCCCCGTTGATTAATGCCTGACAGGATTGGGCAATTGCAGCAGCCTCTTGTTGGGCTGTTTGGAATGACCACACTAAAGTTCGCCCAAGAACGGGGGGATTAGAAGCTGAATATAGAGAGACAATATTTTTCACCACGCGGTTCAGATTGTAAGTAATGAGTTGACTTGCTGGGTTCAGAATTCCAGGTGTACAACGAAAACAATCTTGGAGTACGTGAGTGGATGATCCTGGATAAATTGTGTTGAATTGTATTATTCCATTCGGGTTTGCATGCCTGAAAGAGTAGATGCTTTGATCATCATCACCAGCAATAAACAGAGTCGCATTTCCCAATGATAATTGATGAACGAATTCTTGATCGCAAGCATTGAGATCTTGGTATTCATCGACAATCAGGTGACTAATTCGAGGCAACTGGCTCGCATTAAGCACACCTTGTCGCATTGCATCAACGCATCGGAAAATCACCTCTCCAGGTAAAACGCAACAATATAGATTTGTTTTAGCCGAATGGAAAGAATTAAATCCAACAATCTCGTCTGGGGTTATTGGGGGTTGTGCGATTAGTTGTGTATTCAATGTTTGCCAACTTGCATCATGAGCCAATCTAATTGCCTCTGCCCGGGATGGGGTACACCCGATACTTGAAGCAAGTTCGATATCGTATACCACTTCTTGTTCCCATTTATCAAGCATGATTGGTGTCGTGGGGTAGTTATTTAAAAGATTAGCTCTTCTCAAGATGCGGAGAGCGAGAGAATGCATTGTGGACACATTTACGTGTGCGGCTGCCCCAGCGCATGGAAGAGAAGCACAATCGGATTGTATCCGATGTTTTATTTCCATACAGGTAGCCCTTGTGAAAGAGATTACATAAATATCAGAAGGTATGGCACCATTGTTGAGTAGTTCAATTATTCGTTTTATGATGGTTCTCGATTTTCCGGTGCCTGGACCTGCGACTAACCTAATCTGATGGGCCGGGTCAATGGCTGCATTTCTTTGTGCATTCTCTGCGGCTGTTTTTTGGACGGCTGTGATTGGCATGGGCAATCCTCGTAATTAGATTTTATAGCATCCTTGGTTCAACACTGAGGATATATTATATTAAATGCAGGAATCACAAAAGACCACACGAAGACCGCTCCCTATGCCACTTCTTCTAAACCCCATCCTTGAATATCACTATTCCTACCCTGACTCCAACGTCAGCGATCAATACATTCGTGAGTCGGATGTAATAGAACCTCTATTCGGTGGTCAGGTTTAGTATACCCTTCACGTCCGCCGGATTTATTGATACCGCCCAGCGCCACTTACCAAATCCACCATGCTGGTTAATGGCTTTTACCCACTCATCGAGGAACTCGCGCTTGGTTTTATCTTTCTGGCTATCCTGCCCTTTAACTTCAAGCACGAGATGGGAGCCTTCCTTGAGTGTTATCAAATAGTCGGGCCGATATTTGTGTATTTGACCCTCGAAGGTATACAACACTTCAAAACCAAGGTGGTCGTTTTTCACCCACGATTCGACATGGGTATTTCTATCAAGTTCGAAAGCCTCGCTGGCCTCCCAGGTGCTGTCAAAGACGCACATATTTATGTGGGATTTCTTTGTCGGCGCACATGGCCTGCCGGTATACCAGGTATTCATATCCCCTGTTGACCTGATCGGATATTCCTGGTCGAAAACCGGAACGATGTCCTCCGTATTCTCCGACCTTATAGCTGACCAGACATGGTGCACTACTTTAGTCATGTTAAGCAATATTATTATGCGTCTTTTCAAATCATCCTGGTTGAATAATGGGGGATTGATCTGGATTTTTCCTGAGGGGATAAACCCTTCAACAAGCTTAACGAGCTGCGCCAGCAAGATTTCCTTATTGCCATGCCAGGTAGGTTTCATCTGTTCAAATACGGCTACGGCAGCCGTAAAGATTACTTTTTGCCAGCGATATTCTTTGGCCAACTTTTCCAGATCTATTTGAGACAGTTGAGAAACGTCTGGTTTGCCTTCGATAATTGGAGCCAGCTCGACCAATGTCGCGGTTTCATAAGCGTTGAGCATCAGTGGTTGAACCTTGTTCGAGTCTAACTTCAATGCTGGTTTATAGGTATGTTCTACGCGTATGACATTCGGCCAGCTTATTTCATAATTCGCCTTTGATTTATCGGGGAAAACAGGTATTTTGGGCGCTTGGGGCACAGGCGGTGGGCCTTCTTTTGATTCGTGGGGCAAAAATGTGAACGGCACGCCGAATATGTTGACGTATTCAGGATCGAACATATGTGACACGGGGTTAATATCATAGGACGTTCTGCGCAAGCCGCGCCCGACAACCTGCTCGCATAATAGCTGGCTGGAAAAGGCGCGCAGACCCATGATGTGCGTCACTGTTTTGGCATCCCAGCCTTCGGACAACATGCCGACGGAAATCACGTTTTGTGTCTGCTCTCCGGGTTGGCCGACTTTGCCTACGGTGCCAACCTGTTTTCGCATGTCCTCAGCCTGTTGTTTTTTAGTCTTTTTACGCTCCGGTTCTTCCCCCGTTTCTGTCATCGGTTGCGTCTCCGCCTCGGTTTCGTCCTGCTCCTCGGCCATCTCAAGTTTATCCGAATCTATACGTAACAACTTTTCTTTATTACACAATTCATCGATGAGGATTTTTTTGTGCTCGAAGGCATATTCCAAACGCGCGGCTGTTTCCACTCGGTTGGTTACAGTAATCATCACCGGCGGCGTTTTGTGGTTTGGTTCTTGTGCCCACTTCTTTGCCGTTTCCAACCAGTCCAAACCCAAAAAATAATAAGCTTTAGTCAACAGATCTGGTAACGGTTCGTGGGGTTCGGCTTTGCGGTTCAGTTCAACTTTAACGTCCGGGTCGTTGTGCAGGTGGTAAAATTTAGATTTGTAATCCTTAGCCAGTTTTCCATCATCACGGATAACCACACGTGGTGTTTTTACAAGGCCGGATTCAATGGCATCATTAAGGCTGAAATCGCTGATAATCCAATCGAAAAGCGCCTCGTCCGAAGCCTGTTTGCCGGAAGGCGCAAAAGGTGTAGCCGAGAAATCAAAGCAGGTTAGAATGCCGCGAGTTTTGTGGATACGATCCAGACCTTCAACCCATATTGTGGCTTCGGCTATATCCTCTTTTTTGACTCCCTTGATTTTGGACTCTGGAGGTGTGCGCCATGCGTGATGGCCTTCGTCGTTGATAACCAGGATGTTTCGCGCTCCAGCTATATCTCCCAGCACATCTCTCGTATAGGCTTCGTCGCTCAGCGCGCCACGCTTGTCCACACTGCGTCTTTTGGCAAGCCGCTCTTCGCTAGCCCAGTTCAGCAAATGCCAGTTTCGTACTCTTACATTGCCCTGGCGCATCTTGTCCTGCATACCGGATGGAATAACGTTGAATTCATCGTAATAATTGCCCGGCGACGAAGGAACCAGCACCTGCAGGCGGCTCTTTACGGTCAACCCAGGTGCGACTACAAAGACGTTTTTGGAAAAGCGCGGATCCTGTGGGTAAGTTACCTTGTTCAACACCTGCCAGGCTATAAGCATGGCCATCACAATTGTCTTGCCTGAACCGGTAGCCATTTTGCAGCAAAGCCTTTGGAACTCACCCCCATCGGAAGGGATATCGATGCCGACCTTCTGGGATGCCGGGGCTTCTGAAAGCCAGATGATGGTCTCGATAGCTTCAAGCTGACAAAAGAAGAATCTGTTATCTGAACGTTCCTCTATATCATGCCAGTGCGCAAGCAAACGCTGGGTAATCCCCGTGACACCGCTGTAAGGTTCGGGTTTATTATCGCGCCAGGCTTTAACGCGCGGCCTGATGGCATTAACCAACGGGATTTCTACAAAACGACCGGGGTCGTCAAAGGCTTTGGAGCTTTCTGATGCGATGATATAACCTGCTGGGCGCCTGCCTTCTAGCAAGGTGAAGCCTTTGGTTTGCGGTTCGTAATGCCAGTAGACGCGGGGTTCGTCAAATGGCGAGTTTTTAATGAGATGGTCAATCTGACCGGACATCAGGACACCTCGATGATTTTCAAACTCTCTATGCCCCTGTCGTCCACGATTTTCACGGCCACCTGCTTGTGCTCGCCAGCTTCAAACGGCAGGGAAATGGTGCCTCGATAGGCTTCTATTAAATCTTCATCAAGTTCAGCCTTGAGGTTTTTCGCCAGGCGGGACCAACCGTCCTTTTCGCCTGACATGGGGAAGAAAACCTGCCGCGGGAAAAGGCTTCTGCCGTCGTAGTCGGTATCCAGCATCCACATGGCGATATTGGCGGTGCCGCCGGATTCGACATTTCCGGTTTTGGTATTGTAATAATCGAAGCCATTCACTTCGACTTTGTATTTGCCATCAGCATCTTTGGTGGCTGTTACATCGGGCTGGCCGACAAGCCAGAAGCTCTCGTTGCTGGCGCGTTTCTTTTTCAGGTCTTCGGTCAACAAGTCGGCGTTCATCTGAGCTTTAAGCAGAGTAACCCCCGGCCAGTTCGTTTCATCGATGTCCTTGGCGGCTTCGGGGTCAAACTGGAACGCGGCAAAGACGATTATGGTAGGTTTGGGCACCAGTGTCCTGGCTTCTTCTATTGCTAGTTCTACCTGCTTTTGTTCAAGAGGCATGAATTGGGAACCGAAGGACACGACAACCCTCTGGGGTTTGTCACTTTTCGTCTCGGCATCGGCTTGAAGCCAGCGCGTGCCGCCTAAAGGCTCCACCCGGGAAAACGATATGTACTGGCCACCTTTGCCTCGGATGCCTGTCCTGAGCAACTCATCGCGCCATTCTGCCTGGCGTAGCGTCTCGCCGGAGCGGGAAACCGAGTTATCGGCCAGTGCGGCAGTTTCCACATCAGCCAGCGGCTTTACCATCGGTGCAGGCACGGCTTCGACGGTAAAAGGCCCGCTGACACGGGTTCGAGTATTATCAGGTAAAGGTTGATCGTAAAGAGTTTCTCTTTCGGATGGCTCATTGTTGGCAATGGACTTTAACGTGACATGGGGTACGGTTTTATACATAAAACCACTGCCGATACCTTCCTGCGGTTGTGCTAGTTGATAATAGTCAAAAAGCGAAGTCATAAGCCGCTGTTTGGCAAGTGTAACGGATACCCGGGAGGTGTCGCAGGTTATCCATCGTCGTCCCCATTGCTCAGCAGCAAAGGCTGTAGTTCCAGATCCGCAAGTGGGGTCAAGAACTAAATCGCCTGGGTCGGTAGTCATAAGCATACAGCGTTGGATCGCGCTCGCTGACGTTTGAACAACGTATATTTTACCCTCAATTCGATTTTGAACACCACCAATATCTGACCACAGGTTATTTATTGGATACACTGGAAAGTCATCCATGAAACGCAAGAACCTCGGGGAATTGCCTTCTATTACGATTCTTTTAGCCTTCAGCAAACGATAGAGCCCATCTACTGTAGTCTTCCAATGCATTCCTTTTGGTGGGTGGTAGTCTTTACCTTCTGCTCTAAATCTCGTTTCACTTTCCGATGGTCCTTGGCTCGTGAGCGAGTCCACGCTTACTAGTTTATCTTTCGCCCACCAACCTTCCGGTATATTCGAAGAGCTGGCAACAGGTTTGTATTTTGTTGCACCTTCCTCCCCAGCCGACTTTTCTTTGTAAAGTTGATGGTACTTTATTGTTAGTTTATTCTTTGCATACCAAACCAAATAATCGCCAGCTCGACTGAGTGTCGAGGAAGCAAATCCACTTGTCGTAGAAAATGAGATAAGGCTCACAAAATTCCCGACACCAAACACTTCATCGAGCAACTCACGCACATGGTGCACATTCTCATCGCTTATCTGAACGAAAATGCTACCCGAATCACCCAACATGTCTTTCGCTAAGAGTAGTCTGTCTTTTAGATAAGTTAGATATGAATGTATTCCCAACTCCCAGGTATCGCGGAAAGCCTTTATCATCTCCGGTTCGGCGGTCAAATCCTCGTCGCTACCGTCTTTAACATCGCGGTTATTTACAAATGGCTGGAAGTTGGACCCATATTTAATACCGTAGGGAGGGTCGATATAAATCATTTGAACCTGCCCTGCCAGCTTCTCTTTCTCCAGCAGGGAGTTCATCACAAGCAGCGAATCACCGGCAATAAGGCGGTTAGACCATTCGTGACTGTGCTTGTAGAAATCAATCGCATCGCGCAACGGTGGGTTTTCTCTTACCTGGCTGAATAACGACATCTGCTCGTAGTTATTGCCGTTCTTCTTACGCACAGCTTCAATGATGCTGCGAGGGTCTATGCGCTCGTGGACGTGGAGTGAAACCGTGGGGACATCGAATGAGGTATGTTCGGCTTTGCCAGCCCATACTAATTGAGGGTCGAGGTGGGGGTCATACGCGTAAGTCTTTTTGCCGGTTTCTTTGTCTGTTTGAGGGGTCACTAACCCGACTGGTGGGTTATTGGCGCGTTTTTTATCCGTATGCTCATATTGCTCAATAGGCTTCTTTGCCATGTTGCCCCCTAAGCCAGACGTCGCAGAGCGCGACTTTGTGCCATTCTACTATTTTAGTTAGGTGACAACAAGCATATTCCAGTTGAGAGGCTCAAAAGACCTCTACCATTGGACGAACATTGGGAAATCCGTTGTATTGGGGCTACTACAATGATTCGTGAAATTCAGAAATTGAACGATGATGTATCTAGTCAAAGTTGTGTAGTTTCGTGAGAGGAGTTACCATGTCAGACTAAAACCCATGGGAAGCTACCTACCCCGGAATAAATGATGAGAGGCAAAATTATTTTAAGACTGACGAGCAGTGCTTTGTCAGGCCCATCTACCATTGAAATATTATCATTTATTATTGCTAAGATAATTACAACGCAAACCCCAGCTACTGTCCCAGTAATTAGTCCCCCAATCAACATCTCTAATCCTTTAATCAACCAAGGGATACCGAGTACTAAACCGAATATTAAACAAATGCCAATTTGTGTTTCCAAATTTGGGGTGAACTGTATCAATACGGTGAAGTAAACGCTTAATAAAGAGGTTAATCCTATTGGTATCAATTTCCACATATTGCCTCCTAACCACAATCTGTGGTGCGAGCTTTTGGCTTATTTCGGGTATTCTACATAAATGATCCGATAATTTTGATGTTGGTCATAATACATGGCGGTTTGCGACCCAGAACAAAAAAGGCGAGCATTTTTGCTCGCCTTTTTTATCGGCTAATTTTTAATCTACCATTGGACGAACATTGGCATTATAACGTGTAAATAATTGTCTGCACCGACAGGTTTGAAGACACCCGGGCTCGAGGGCGTCGTCATTTCGATGGCGACCTGGGTTTCCTTCAGTGCCCCCAGCACGTCCATCAGGTATCTGCCGTTGAAGGCTATCTTGGATTCCGCGCCTTCCACGACCGTATCGATTTCACCCGTGTCTTCGCCGATCTCTTCCGAGCGGGCGGAAATCGAGAGCTTGCCCGGCAGAGAGTCGCTTTCTCCGGGTGTGATTATCAGCCTCACTATGCCGCTGCCGTCCCGGGCGAAGATGGCGGCCGTCTTGGTGGCCCTGAGGAACGACGTAACGTCCACCACGGCCCGCGTGTTGAAACTCTGGGGGATAAGCTGGCTGTACTGCGGGAAATTGCCCTGGACCAGCTGTGATACCATCTCGGCGTTGTTCAACTTGAACAGTATCTGGCTCTTGGAGGCGTTGACCCTGATCTCGACGGGCTCTTCCTGGTCGCCTGCCAGCCTGTTGAGTTCAGCCAGCGTGCGTGAAGGGATGATGGCCGTCGATTTTTCCTTGACCGCTTCCAGCAGGGGCAGTTTATAAACGGCCAGACGGAACCCGTCCGCGGCCGCCAGGGTTAGTATCTTCCCTTCGAATTCTGCGCTGACGCCGGTGAGCACGGGACGGGACTCGTCGCTCGCGGCCGCGAAAACCACCTGGCTGATGGCCTGCCGCAGAGCGGCCAGCTCTACCTTGGTGGTGATGCCGTCATCCACTTTGGGGATGG
>Ga0114951_10005437_pt1 | contig 11752 bp, 3 predicted proteins | sample AM7aDNAmetaG_FD_88677 | JGI IMG/M metagenome (GOLD analysis project Ga0114951, IMG submission 88677) | Freshwater microbial communities from Finland to study Microbial Dark Matter (Phase II) - AM7a DNA metaG | ecosystem: Environmental > Aquatic > Freshwater > Lake | place: Finland: Lake Alinen... | reverse complement strand
GACGTTGTGGAGTATTTATAGCACGGTTGGCGGTGTCATGAACGTGACTATGAGCGGTGGCACGCTCAAGGCATTTAACAACAACGCCACGTTTACCTACGTTACCGGCGGCACGCTGAACCTGAAGGTCAGCACCAACGGCGTCACTATTAATCCTGCCAGTTACTCGATTACCATCCCCAACACGCTGTCACACGACAGCGCCGTGACCGGTGCCGATGGTGGCTTGACGATCAACGACACGGTCGGCGGCGGCGCGCTGATACTTTCAGTTGCCAACACCTACACCGGTCCGACGACCATCAGTGCTGGCACGTTGCTTGTAAATAGTGCCAGCGGCACCGGCACTGGTGCGGTGAACATCAACAGCGGCGGCACGCTTGGCGGCAATGGCACAATTGCCGGTGTGGTCACGAACAATGCTGGGGGCAGCCTCTTGGCGGGCGTGGCTGGCAGCGGCACGCTCAACGTGACCAATGGCCTGAAATTACTGGCCGGTTCCACGAACACCTTTGCGGTGAACGGCACCACGCCGACGAATACGATTATTGCCTTGGGTGCTGGCACTGTGAGCTACGGCGGTGTGTTGAACATTGTCACGAACGGCACTTTAACCGTCGGTCAGACCTTCACGTTGTTCAGCGGAGCGGGTGCGACGAACACGGGCAACTTTGCGAGTATCGCCGGCAGTCCGGGAGCAGGGAAGGCCTTTAGCTTCACGAACGGCGTGTTGAGCGTGGTCAGCAGTGGTCCGACGCTGACGAGTGTGGCGCCCAATCCGGTGACCGGATCGAGCTATGCGGTGGCGCTGAACTTGACCGGCAGTGGGTTCACCGGGGCCACGGCGGTGTTTTTGACCAACGTGACCGCGACAACGGCAGCGAGCTATGTGCCGATGATTAACAGTGACACAAGCATCACGGTGCATTTCGTGCCCGGCACGTCGTCGTCGACGTGGAGCGCGACGGTGGTTAACGGTTCGCCCTCGGCGCAGGCTGCCTTTACGGTGGCGGTGCCGGCGACGGCGAGTATCACCTTGGCCAACGTAAATTCAGCGGGTGCTGGAAAATTGGTGTTGAGTGGCACCGGTGGCGTGGCGGGCGACAGCTACGCGGTGCTAAGCGCTACGAACCTGAATCCGCCGGTGGCGTGGTCGCCGGTGGTGACCAATGTATTTGGTATCGGCGGCAGTTTTAGCTACACCAATACGGTGAATTCGAACACGCCCAGCTTGTTCTTGCGAATCGCGCAGTAAGTATTGGAAATTGGTTTGGGTTGGGGCAAGAGGCCGTCGCAGTTATGGTTTGCTGCGGCGGCCTCGATCATTTTGAAAACCCCGAAGGCCAAGGCATCGGCGATCCAAGGAGAGAAATTTATCCCGAGAACTCGTGGGTGCAAAAAGTGCGAACAGGTGCATATTGGTGGATAAAATCACCACAAAATCACCACAACAATGTTTACAGGCATTGGAATATCATGCATGGCGTAATCACGAATGGAATTAGTGAACCATGAAATAATGACTCTATGAGAAACAATAAATCACTGATAAAGCATGCTCGCCCCCGCTCCCGCAAGGAGGTAGTCAGCCAGTCGGCGCGGTCTAGACAAACGCAAGCCTTCACGCTGATTGAACTGCTCGTGGTCATTGCCATCATCGCTATTTTAGCGGCGATGCTGTTGCCAGCCCTGTCCGCTGCCAAGCAGCGGGCATACGGGATTAAATGCATTAGCAATCTCAAGCAACTGGATCTGGCCTACCTCATGTATCAGCAGGATTTTAGCCATAATGTTGAATATAATTCGATCAGTGCCTTATGGATGCAAACCCTGATAAGCTATCAATCGCAGGTTGCCGCTGTCCGATTGTGCCCAACCGCGGCCACGACAAATTCGACTGGAACTACTTTTGGTGACGTGCAGTCGGCATGGTATTGGGGTGCGGCCAATAATGTGGAATTAAATACGGGGAGCTACACCATCAATGGCTGGCTCTACGCATATGACGCCAATCTCATCAATCCGAATACTGGATTGCCAGGTCTAGCGAATTCGGAGGCGCAATTCTTCAAAAAGGAAAGTGCAATCATACAACCGGTCAACACCCCGGTGTTCACGGATGGTATGTTTCCAGATAGCTGGCCCACGCACGCCAACGTGCAGTTTGATTTATTTTATGGCACTGCTAAGACCTCTGGTAATCCAGGGACTCTTCAACGTATTTGCCTTGCCCGCCATCCGTTGAAAACCAGTGCGACCGCCACATCCGGGCAGCCCCTGCCAGGTGCTATCAACATGGCTTTTGCTGATGGGCACGCGGCGTTGTGGAAGCTGCAGGACATTAAAAATGTGGTGTGGTATAATGGCTGCACGCCGGTTGCCAATCCGTGGAGTTCAACTCCCGCACCCTAGGACTATGACTGTTTGTTTTACTTTTAGATAATTGACTTAATATTTAATAGAATCCTGAAACTTTTCATGCAAAATTTTGTTGCCACAAAATATAAAGGCACATCAGACGTGTCCTCGGGAGCGGTGGCAGGCAGCTGTCTGGTGTGGCAGCGAGGATTGGTTTGGCTATTTCTAGCGATGGGCATTTGTTTGTCAGCGGTAACAGGTTTTTCGGCGACAATCACCTGGAGCACGCCGACGACCATCAGTGGTGACATGGATGTTTACACCAACACGGGCACCGTGCTGTATGCTTACACTGGCGGAACCGCTGCGACAGTCAATGGTGTGTCTTTCACTGGGGAAACCAGCGGCAGCACCTGGGGCAGCATCAATTTCTCCGGCTTCGGCAGTGACAACCAGTCGGCTTTTGGTTCAGGCGCCAATGTCTCTCCGTGGTCGAATTTAAGCATGAGCAGCGCTTATAAAACCGTGCTTGCCGGCGGCGCCTACGGCGGATCTTCCGCCGGGACGGTGACCTTGAACGGTTTGACTTCAGGCCATGCTTACACGGTGCAGATTTGGGCGAACGATAACCGGGGCGGGGGGGAAGCAACGCGGAGTGAAACAGCCACCAGCGGCAACTCGGTCACGCTGGCTTACGAGGCTAATCAGGCTTCAGGAGGCGGTGGCGTCGGTCAATATGTGGTTGGCACCTTTGTTGCGAACAGCACAAGCCAGTCCTTCACATTGACCCCCAGCGCTTCCGGTTCCGTCCAACTCAACGCGATTAGCGTGCTGGACAATGGGGTGTATGTCTTCACGCCGACGCCGTTTACCGCGACGCGGGTGAACCTAGCGAAGTATCAGCCGGTGACCACGGATTCCGCGACCGGCACGCAGACGGGACAATTTATCACGGACGGACTGACAGTTAATGACAGCTACTGGCAGAGCGGCACCTCAGCACCGCATTGGGCGCAGGTGACTTTTCCGTTTCCGGTGCCGGTGGGCAGCGTTCAACTGGCTTTGGGGTCGGATAGCGTTCCGCCGCCGACGATTTTCAAGTTGCAGTATTTAACAAATGGGAGCTGGATGAACGTGTCTGGCACCAGTGTGAGCAACAACACCAATAAGGAAGTGAACCTCGTTTTTACCACGCCAATCACGGCGACTTCGTTCCGGTTTTATGACTCGCTTGACGGCAATGTCTATATCCGGGAAATGGCGCTGTATCCGCCGAACGGCACGAATGGTTATCCCTTTGGGACGGATTTCGCCATTGATCTGGCCCGCAAACAGCCAGTTTTTGCCACCGCCAATTCGACCGGTAACTATCCGCTAATGGCGGTGGATGGACGGATTAGTCCCTCTTCGGCGTGGCAGACAATGCTGGTGGGGAGTAATGCATTACAGATCAACCTACAGTTCACGAACAAGATTGGGAGCGCACATCTGTATTCGGGGGCGACAGGAATCGCACCGCTGACAAACTTTGTTCTTCAATATTGGGACGGAAGCGCGTGGCAGAATATTCCAGGTGGCAGTGTGGTGGGTAACACCAATGGAGCACTGATCATTCCGTTCACCACGCCGGTCACCACTACAAAAGTGCAGTTGGTGTTCACCAACAACGGGACCAGTGCGGTGCAAGAATTATGCGTTTTCTCGGCGAACAGCAATGGTGGCTATCCGCTAGGCACGGGTGTGACCACGAACACGCCGATAACCGCCAATTACGATACCTACAGCGATTCGTATTATTACCTGAGCAACGCGGTGGCGGGACAGGCGGTGGTGGAGAGTAACGGAGTGCCGGTGCTAGGACAATCGGTTAAGACAAATTTTCTAGGTCAGTATCAGATGTTGCTCAGTTTTGAGACCGGCACTTATCGATTAATTAATCGGAATACTGGCCTGTGCCTAGCCGGGGCTCAGTTGACGACGAATATCGGCGCGGCGTTGGCTGATGAACCTTATTCGTCGCTGCCGGATCAGGAGTGGTATTTACAATCGGTGGACGGGGTGAACTTCTACTTGGTGAACCGGTTCAGCGGCATGGTCATGGACATGCAGAGTGGGGGCACGGCGACGGGAACGCCTTTGGTTCAGAATTTGATGACCAACAGCGCCACCCAATACTGGCAGTTTCCGCTGGCAACAATCTTTCCCAAAAAGGGTAGTGGCGGGCCGAGCCTCTCTGTAATTCAAAACTCAAGTTGGTGCTACACTTGGTGGATTGACACCGGCACTCTATTGCCGACAAATATTGTTTTCTTTCCCATGGACGATTCAACGTGGTTTATGGGCCCTCCTCTGGCGGGAAATATGATAAATTTTTATCAATCGTGGCGGACTAATGGCCAGTCGCAAATTTTGATGGGATACAACGAACCAGACCAAGCCTCACAAGGCAACGTTGATGCCACCAACGGGGCCATCTATTGGCACAACTTTCATAACATGGATATGCCTTTGGCGGCCCCGGCTCCTGCCAGTTATTCCGACGGCTGGCTGTCCATCTTTATGGGTTATGTCGTCACCAACTGGGGCTTGCGGGTGGATTATGTGCCCATCCATGAATATCCTCCTAACAGCTCTAGTGCCTCCTCCGGCATTTGGGTGAACTCCCTGCTAGACGCCTACAACCGATGGGGCAAACCCGTATGGTTGACTGAATTTGGCTGTGTGGATTGGGGTAGTGCTGGCGGTTGGAGCGAGGAGAATAACTACAATGCTCTGGCCGAATTTATGTGGCGGGCGGAGAGCCTGCCTTGGCTGCGAAAATATGCCGTGTTTTCTTTCGGCGGCACATTGGCTACCAATCCGTGGGCCACGCCGACGCCGGCTCCGACCTCCAACTGCTTCGACACCAATAACGTTTTAACACCATACGGTGAATTGTATGGCGCCTGGGATGGCGATGCGAATGTGGAGACCAACAAGGCCTATTATATTCACAACAGCAGCACCAGCAAACGCCTGCTCAACACGCTCGGCTCGTCATTGCCCGATGCCAAAAGCATTCTCATCCGAGATGTTTCGGTCGAGTGGACACTGGTGCTATCGCCGACATCTGGCCAGTATTACTTGGTTTCAGCTCTGGATGGACGACGACTTAGTTATAACGGCACGAACATCACGCTCGTCGCTCCGGGAACCACAGGCACATCCGTGCAGTGGACACCGACGTCATACCAATATGGGTGGTATTACTTGGATCATCCAGCTACCAGTAAACGGCTGTCTCTGGCCTACGCCAACTCAACTTTCACCGCTACTTATAGCATGGTAGCCAACACTACTACCGGCACTGCAGCCCAATGGCGTTTTATCGTGCCCTATACGCCAACTGCGATTGTGTGGACGGGAGGGACAAACGCTTCCTGGGTTCAACCGTCTAATTGGAATTCAACGGCGGCGAACTTCAGCATCAATCAGCGGGGAAATTATGCCGTTACGTTCAACAGCCAGTCCACCACCAATCTGTCCACGGTGTTGAATTTTGCCAACAATCCCGCCATATCCAACAATTTCACCGTGTGTAGCCTCGTGGTCAGCAATCCCGCTGGCCCAGTTTCGATAGGCGCGACGAATCTGCTGGCAATTGGCAATGGCATTGATCTTTCAGGGGCCAGCCAAAATCTCACCATCACCGCGCCGGTGTTTATTGGCGTTAGCCAAGCAGGAGTTCAACAGTTTTGGACGGTTACTAACAACCGCACTTTGAGTGTCAGCAGCCGTGTATCTGGCGTTGCCGACCTGAACCTTGCCGGCGGCGGGACGGTGTCGCTGGGAGGAACTAACACTTATACCGGCAATACAATTATCAATGCTAGCACGTTGGCCATAAGCGGGACGGGAAACTTGGGCATCGGTAACTATGGCGCGAACATCGCGGACAATGGAACTTTCAATTACAACAGTTCCGCCGACCAGACCTTGTCCGGGAACATTTCGGGCACCGGATCGGTGACCGTGAATGGTTCGGGTAACTTGACACTTTCCGGCACCAACACCTACTCGGGCAACACCACCATCAACAGCGGTGGGGCACTCCTTTTGAGCGGCAGCGGCTCCATTGCCAGCACGAACATCATCGTGGCGGGCGGCGCGATGTTGGATGTCTCCGGTGAAACCACGCCGTTTGTTCTGAGCAGCTTTGAAGTCTTGACTAACAACTCGGTGGGAGCGGTCATCAGCGGCACGAATAATTGTAGCGTGGGCACGCTATCTCTGGTGAGTGATGGAGTAAATCCATGTTTTATCCAGACCAATGGCACGATGACGATTTCCGCCAGCACGGTGGTCATGGTCAACAACACCGGGGCGACGCTGCCGTCGGGAGTCTATCCGCTGATTGCCGCGACCACGACGGGCACCCTTGGGAAGGTGACGGGCACGGTGCCTCCGGTGATCGTCACTGGCAACGGTGCCGCCGCCGTTGCATCCTTGCAAATAGACGGCTCGGGCAACTTGAATCTGGTGATCGGGGGAAATATTCAAACTTGGACTGGAGCCAGTGGCACATCGTGGACGACGGCTGGCAACTGGTTGACGGGAATTTCTCCCGGTCCGGGTAGTAACGTATTGTTCAACAGTTCGTCCACGTCGAATCTCTCGACGGTGCTGAATGCGAATTTCAACATCGGCGCACTGACCATCCTCAATCCTGCCGCGCCGGTATCTATTGGCGGGGCGAACACGTTAGCAATCACCAACGGCATTTCTATGTCAATTGCCAGCCAGAATCTGAGCATTGCCGCGCCGGTGGTGCTGGGTGGTAGCCAGACTTGGACCGTAACAAATGCACTTACATTAAGTGCCAACGGTGGGGTGTTTGGTAGTGCGGCTTTGACCGTCGGAGGTGGTGGCACGGTATCGCTGGGCGGGACTAATACCTACACTGGCACGACGACTATTAGTGCAGGCGTGTTCACAATCAGCGGAGCGGGACAGCTAGGCAGCGGTTCCTATGCCGCGGCCATTACCGACAATGGGGTTTTCAACTACAACAGTTCTGCCAGCCAGACCTTTTCCGGGGTGGTTTCCGGCACCGGCACGCTGTTGGAGAGCGGTCCCGGCACGCTGACTCTTTCCGGCACGAATACCTACAGCGGTAGCACAGCCATCAGCGGCGGTATGCTGACGATTGGTGGAACGGGCCAGTTGGGCAACGGCAGTTATGCCGCGGCCATCACCGACAATGGAATTTTCAACTTCAATAGTTCCTCCGCGCAGGCGCTGTCGGGAATCATTTCCGGGTCGGGCGCATTAAATTATCTGGGAACCGGCACGCTGATAATTTCTGCCACGAACACCTACAGCGGCGGCACCACCATCGCGAATGGGACAATTCCGCTGGTGAACAGCTACGAATTTGGCATCGGCCCGGTGACGGTAAATTCGAATGGTTATGCCTACAATTATTCCGCCATCACGGTAACCGTTACCAACGCATTGACCCTGAATGGTGGTCAACTACATACGGGTGGTGGAAATGCCGGCACACATAATACTTGGGCCGGACCCGTTACCCTGGCAGCAAATTCCTCGGTTCAATCGGATGGAGCCACGACTGGTAATTCCTTTACTGGCGGTTTGAACATGGGCAATAGCAGTTATACACTAACTATCGGTGGCAATGGTAATAACAGTGGCAGCGCCAATAATTTCAATAGTGTCATCAGCGGAGGGCCCAACGCCACCATACTGGTAAATTCCGTCGGCCTTGCTTATCTTAACGCGGCGAATACCTTCTCTGGCACAATCCGCTCCGGCTGGTCATTAGTCTTGCAAAACGTCAATGCGCTGCAATATGCCACGCTGGACATGAACACAAACGACAACGGCTCAGTTACGTTGATCAACAATGCCGTCATCGGCGCCTTGACCGGCGGCCGCAACCTGAATCTGAACGTCAGTTCAATAGCCATAGGCAACAGCGGCTCCAGCACGACCTATGGCGGCGCGTTGACTAACAGCGGATCATTGAACAAGATCGGCTCTGGTGCCTTCACACTCACCGGCACCAACACCTACACCGGCACCACGACCATCAACGCCGGCACGCTGGCGCTGAGCGGCAGCGGTCATCTCGTCAGCAGCAATATCATCGTGGCCGGTGCCGCGACATTCAATGTTTCAGGCGGGACCACGACGTTTGCGCTCGTCAGCGGCAGCACGCTGGCAAACAGTTCGGTGGGAGCGCTAATCAATGGCGCGAACAATTGCAGCGTGGGCACATTGTCATTGGTGAACGATGGAACCAACGCCTCCTTTATTCAAACCAACGGCACCATGACCATCTCTGCGAGCACGAAAATTAAGGTCAACAACACTGGAGCGACAATGTCCGCCGGAATTCATCCGTTGATCGCCGCAGCCACAACTGGCAACCTTGGCACGGTGACCGGCATATTGCCAACGGTGACGGTCACGGGCAATGGTGCTGCCGGAACCGTCTCATTGCAAACCAACGCCATGGGCGGTCTGGATATGATGGTGACCAACACACTTCTGCCGAAACCGGTTGTCAATAGTGTCACTGTATCTGACGGCAGGTTAATTCTACAAGGCACCAACGGTGTGGCATTGGGCACGTATTCGATTCTGACCTCCACCAATCTTGCCTTGCCGTTGGCGAGTTGGCTGACGAATGCCACCGGCTTGTTTACCACGGGCGGCGCGTTCAGTAATGCCATTTCAATTAGTATCCAGGCGCAAAGTTTTTATCTGATCAAACAACCCTGACTTGGTAATTTTTACATGCAAAGTAATTAAGTTAAATTCTCAGGTCTATTGACTATCACCGCAGGAATGTTTCGTGCAGGTTATAGCCGTGCGGTCCGAATTAATGAAATGAATACGACACTAGCCGAGATGCTGGCGCAGCGGGATGCGCGAATGGTGTGGTGGCGGGATGCGAAGTTTCGGGTGTTTATCCACTGGGGTATTTATTCGATGCCGGCGGGTTTTTATCACGGCATTCTGATTCCAAGCATTTGCGATTGGACCATGTGCAATGCCAAAATCACCATGACAGAATACCAGCGAAGGCTACGGTTCCGACAAGATGGTTTCCTTCGCCAACATCTTGTATTGCGCGACCAAGCCGGTAGAAATCTATCTGACAATTATCAACTGGCCGTCAGGTGAAAATTTTGAATTGATGGCTTTAAAAAAAATCTTGAAAGCAACAATGCTGGCAGCGCCAGACCAATCGGTTGCCATCAATAACGATGATTCGGGCGGTGCGCTTTCGTTACCGGAGCAAGCGCCCGATGCGGTCGCCTCCGAGGTGCGCCATGAACTGGAGGACAAGACTATCGAAGTGAAGAAGACCAAGTGAACCTTGAAACTGTATGTTTGCAGTAGCAGATTTTGGTTTTTGACTGTTCATGGTTGTTTGACTGTCGATGAAGCATTTGTGAGGATTTACCAAATGAAAGCATCCACACTTTGCCAGGCAGTTTGCCGCAATGGCATCCGGATTTTTATTTGCCTATTGCTGCCATGGCATTTGGCGGTGAATTCGATTTGGGCGGACGAGTTTGGCGGCGCGCAAGATGCTGATTATGTAATCGTTAATTGGCAGGTTCAAGATGGATTGCCTTCCGCGCGTATTCATGAAGTGATTCAAACTCAAGATGGTTACATCTGGCTGGCGACGCTGGATGGACTGGCCAGGTTTGATGGTGTGCGGTTCGAGCGTTTTTACGATTCGGATACCCCGGGTCTGGCGAACAGCATGGTTAATTGTCTTTTGGAGGACAGCCACCGGAGGCTCTGGTATGGCACGCAGTCCGGAGAGATTGGATGGAAGGATGCCAGCGGATTTCACCAACTCAAATTTTCACAGGCAGAGCATCTGGATCCAGTGGAGAGGTTGGTCGAAGCCCGTGATGGCACGGTTTGGGCAGCAAGCCGGCACACGCTGCTTCCAGTAAAAGATTGCATTCCTGGAGCGTCGATGATTCGTCCGAAGAATCATGACATCTGGGATATTTGCGCGACGGAAAATGGTGGTTTGTGGGTGCTGGTTGACGGCGGGAATCTTTACCTGTTGGATGCTAAAACGCAGAAATTTACGCTCGCCATCCCCGGGCAGGCTGGACAATGGAGAAATATCACGCCAGCACGTGCAGGCGGATTGTGGGTTCGAGATGGCCAGTCTATCCGGCGCTGGCAAGGCGATACCTGGGTGGAAGATCGAGGAGTGATTGATTTGCAGGTAAGGGGAAATACCGAAATTCGTGAGTCTAGATTTGGCACGTTGATGGTTGGCACTGACGGGCAGGGCTTGTGGCTATTGGAAGCAGATGGCAGACAACACAAGCTAGATCATTCCAACGGCCTAACGCAAGATCAGGTGTTGTCGTTATGCGAGGACCGGGAGAAAAACCTTTGGGTTGGCACGGTTCATGGGCTCAATCGTCTTTCACGGCGCGTGGTGAAGATGATTACGCCGTCTGATAACTGGCAAAACCGGGCGGTAACAACCATCGCACCGGCCTCAGCCGGAGGTTTTTGGGTGGGAACGGAGGGTGCCGGTCGTTACCGAATCGGCCAGGACAGTCGCGTCTTGGATCATCCATTGGATGATGTTTGGCATCAAGATATCTCTTGTATATTCGAGGATGCAAATAAACGCATTTGGATGGGAATGTTCAACTATGGAATATGGCTGCGAGATAAGGCGCATCCCCAGGGAACATATTTACCCAATCCAACTGGAGGCTTTCCCAGCGCCTTGTTTCAAGATTCTCGCAAAGCTGTCTGGGTGGGCACCACGCTGGGAGCGGCACGTTTTGAAATGGGCAGCACGAATCCCGCGCAAGTTCTGCTGACCAATTCTGATGTGCGATGTTTTGCGGAGGCGGGCGATGGCTCGATCTGGATCGGGCTGCAAGATGGCGGATTGTTTCGATACGACTACTTAACCCATCAAACCAGTAAGATTGGCGGTGATTTTTTGCACAGCAGCATTCACACGATATTTTGCGCCGCTGATGGCACAATATGGATTGGTATGAGGAGGAGTGGTTTGGCCTACCTAGTCAATGGCCATTGGGGAACTTTGACACATGAGCAGGGATTGCCGGATGATTCCATCAGCGACATTCGCTCCGACAACACAGGTAACCTTTGGATTGGTTCGTCCAGCGGTATATTTCGCATCGGCCGGAAGCAGGCAAATCAATTTACGGCCGGCGAAATAAATTCTGTTAACTGTTTGCAGCTCGGCAGTGGCGATGGATTGGGTGCCTGGGAGATTATGGGTGGTTATCAGCCAATCGCCTGCCGCAGTGCCGATGACCGGCTTTGGTATATCACAAGTGTGGGATTGGCGATGGTGGAT
>Ga0114951_10005436_pt1 | contig 11757 bp, 10 predicted proteins | sample AM7aDNAmetaG_FD_88677 | JGI IMG/M metagenome (GOLD analysis project Ga0114951, IMG submission 88677) | Freshwater microbial communities from Finland to study Microbial Dark Matter (Phase II) - AM7a DNA metaG | ecosystem: Environmental > Aquatic > Freshwater > Lake | place: Finland: Lake Alinen... | reverse complement strand
TTACAGGAAGTTCTGCTTTATTTTGATCCTGTTGGTCCGCTGGCTGTTCATACCGATGAAAGAATTCTCAATCCGGTAATCGGGAGCACAGGCATACATCGGAAGAATGGCAAAAAACCAGATCTGAAGGCGGCGAAAATTGTGTTTGCAGGCATTGGCAACCCTGCCATAGCCGATGAAATCCGCACCTATTTATATGGTCTGTCGACAGTGTTGCCGAAAGGGGATCTGGTTGATCTTGGAAATTTTCGTGATGGAAAGACCGGCGCCGATACCCGGTTTGGTATTATGGATGTTATCGCCGAACTGGGAAAGGCCCATAAAATAATTGTCCTCATCGGACGTGATACCCACGATGTTCTAACTTGCGGAAAGGCTTATACTCGTTTGGAAACTCCATATAATCTGACTGTTATAGATTCCGTTCTGGACATCATGCCGGAAGAGGAAGCGCAGAAGGGCCATTATCTGAATAAGCTGATTTCGGAACCGGAGGGATGCCTGTATGATTTTGTTCACATGGGTTATCAATCCTATCTCAATGAAACTGCGTGTTTTGACCGTATGGGGGAATTGTTTTTTGAATACCACCGTTTGGGTGCTTTACGGGAAGATCTCCGTGAATCGGAACCCGTATTCAGGAATTCCGACCTTGCATTTTTTTCTATGAATGCCATTCGCCAGACCGAAGCTCCTGGAGTGACTTTCCCTTCAGCTAATGGTTTTACCGCAGAAGAATCATGCCAGCTTTCGAGATATGCCGGATTGAGTGATAAATTAACTCTTTTTGGCCTGGCCGGGTTTCAGCCCGACCGCGATCGCAGCGGGCAAACAGCTGCTCTTGCTGCGCAAATGATCTGGCATTTCCTCCAGGGTGTGACTCAGCGCAAGGCTGATTATCCATTTGGGGATATCAAGCTTTATCAGAAGTATTTGATCAACCTTCCCAATACGGGATATAACTTAATATTTTATAAGAGCCCTGCATCTGGACGCTGGTGGGTAGAGGTTCCCTATCCGGACACAAAATACCCCCGTTCGCTATATGTAGCTTGCTCTCCAAGAGATTACCAGATAGCCAGCGACGGTGAGGTGCCCGACCGTTGGTGGAATCATTATCGCCGGCTGTCATAAAACATATCGAATAATATTGGCAAACCCTTTGCGTTATTGACCATGCTGTGTATTTATTTTTTCGATTATCTTTACTGACTTAAATTTGAGCATGAAAAGTTTTTGGATCAAAAATCTCATTTTACTGGTCCTGGTTGGATTAACGGGTGCTAATGCTTTTTCACAGCAGGACCCGCAATTCACCCAAAATATGTTTAATCAACTGGCTGTTAATCCGGGTTTTGCCGGAGGTCAGGGCATGCTCAGCGCAGGGATGATCAACCGTCAGCAATGGATGGGCTTTGCCGGTAACCCGAAAACTACTCTATTTAGTGTACATACTCCGGTTAAGCCATTTAATATTCCCAGCGGGGTTGGACTTACCTTTATGGACGACCGTTTAGGTTTTGAAAAGAATATGTCGATTAACCTGGATTATGCATACAGGATGGATCTGGGTGATGGTAAGCTTGGCATCGGCCTTAATATCGGATTACTCAGCAGGGCAATTAATGGCAAATGGTCGATACCGGATGATGATAAACACAGTCCGGCCGGTCAGGACCCTGCCATCCCTGATGCTGCAGTTACCACGATGGACTTTGATATGGGTTTGGGCGCGTTTTACAGTACAGACAAATTTTATGCGGGATTGTCCACTGCTCACTTACTGGAACCCATGGTGGATTTCGGTTCCGGAACGATGATGAAAATGAAAAGGCACTATTATGCCACTGCTGGATATCTTATCAAATTAGCAAATCCGATTTACGAAATTCAGCCTTCTGTTTTTGCAAAATCAGACGGAGCTTCCTATCAGGTGGATGTTAATGTGATGGTGCTGTACAATAAAAGATTTTGGGGAGGCGTTACTTACAGGCTTGGAGATGCTGTAGCCGCAATGGTTGGCACAGAGCTGCCAAATGGTCTTCGGTTAGGTATTTCCTACGACTATACCACTTCGGCAATTGGTGCTTACAGTAATGGGACGGTTGAATTTATGCTGGGTTACAATCTGGAAATTAAAACAGATAAGTATTCACAGCGATATAAAAGTGTGAGGTTTTTATAATATACTCGTTTATAAAATGTTATGAGAAAGCTAATTACCCTTAGTTTGATGGCTGCACTGGTACTTTCCGGATGTAACAGTTCCAGTACCGGTAATGGCGAGCTGATTGGTGTACAAAAGAGGGAAAAATGGTTTGAACCAGATCCTTATGGAATGGTCAAGGTTCCTATGGGATCATTTGTGGTTGGACCAAACGACGAGGATCCCTCCTTTGCGATGAATTCTCAGTCAAAAACCATATCGGTAGATGCCTTTTGGATGGATGAAACCGAAATTACCAATAACGAATACCGTCAGTTTGTTCACTGGGTTATCGATTCATTAGCTCGTAAAACCTTAGGCGAAACAATGCCTGAGCTATATCTAATTTCTGAAGATGCCAATAAAAACCCGATCGATCCTCCCTATATCAACTGGGAAACCAAAATAGATTTGCGTGATGCTGACGTTGTTACGGCTCTTGAAGTACTTTATATTCCTGAGAATGAACGTTTTTTCCGCAAGAAGGAACTTGATACCCGAAAACTGATATACTCTTATCAGGATATTAATTATCAGGAAGCTGCAAAAGCCAAACGTAATTTCAGCCGTGCTATTCAGAGCTCAGATAAATCAAAAACGTATTATCAGGATGAAGCCCTGGCATCGGACCGTTCGAAATTTGTAAAATCTTACCAGATCAATATATATCCTGATACCCTCAGCTGGATATCTGATTTTACCTACAGTTACAATGATCCGATGGCTAAGATGTATTTCTGGCACCCGGGATTTGATGATTATCCTGTTGTTGGGGTAACCTGGGAACAGTGTCAGGCGTTCTGCGTTTGGAGAACTCAACTGTATAATAACTTCCTCGTTAAGAGCAAGGGCGGGGCAGTGGTTCAGAATTACAGGCTTCCGACCGAATATGAGTGGGAATATGCAGCACGCGGTGGCAGAAACTTATCCATGTATCCCTGGGGAAGTCCTTATACCAGAAACTCCAAAGGTTGCTTCCTGGCAAACTTCAAGCCGCTCCGTGGCAACTATGTGGATGATGGATTCCTGAAACCATCGCCTGTTGGATCATTTGAGCCAAATGATTACAACCTATACGATATGGCTGGTAACGTTGCCGAATGGACAAGTTCCGCCTTTGACGAAGCTGCCTACAGCTTTACACACGACATGAACCCGAATTACGAATATAGTGCCCTTCCGAATGAATCACCTGTGATGAAAAGAAAAGTGGTGAGGGGCGGTTCATGGAAAGATATTGCCACCTACCTGCAAAATGGCACCCGTGCCTATGAATATCAGGATTCGGCAAAATCTTATATCGGATTCCGTTGCGTACGTTCAACTATGGGTATCGAAAAATAAAACATCTTTTATATGAGAATCAGAGAATTTGTTCAGCAAAAGTGGTGGAAAAACTTTATGGGTTATCTCTACAGCTGGGGTGCAAGTGTTGTTATGATCGGAGCTCTTATGAAACTGGAACACTTCCCGCTTTCCAGCTATTTCCTGATCGCAGGTCTGGGAACGGAAGCAATTATTTTCTTCTTCGCTGGTTTCGAACCCCTGCCGGATGATTGGGAATGGGACCGTGTATATCCCGAATTAGCTGATAAAGCCCCAAAAGTTGAAAGAAAGATTGTTCGGCCTTCAGCATCAGGAAGCGCTCTTGAGCGTTTTGATGAAATGCTTGCCAAGGCTGAAGTTACTCCTGAACTGTTCACCAAGCTTGGAAACGGAATGCAGAAACTCGCTGAGACGTCCAATAAAATGTCAGATATTTCAGGCGCTCATATCGAAACCCAGCATTTTACAGCAAGCATCAAGAAGGCATCAGAAAACCTTAACGCTTTCGGCGATACTTACAAACATACAACCGAAGAGCTTAACCAGTCAGCTACTTCACTGACTCAATCCTATACCAAAACTGCTGAACTTATTGGTAAACTGAGTACCAGCAGCCATGGTTATACCGAGCAGCTGGAGAAAATGAATAAGAACCTGGCAGCCTTGAACTCTGTATATGAATTGCAGCTGAGAGGCGAAGACTCACATTTGAAATCTTCCAAGGCTCTGTATGAAGGCCTCGACTCTATGATCGATAACCTCCAGGCTTCTGTTCAGAATACCAAGCAGTATCGTGACGAAGTTGATAAGCTGGGTAAGAAATTGGCAGCACTCAATAAGGTGTATGGCAATATGCTTACTGCAATGAATGTGAATGAAAATGTTTAATCTGCTGAATAGCTGATATATATATTATGGCACACACCAGATTGAGCCCCCGGCAACGAATGATCAACATGATGTATTTGGTGCTGACGGCATTGCTGGCATTGAATGTTTCCAGAGAAACCCTGGATGTTATTGCAAGGGTTGATAAAAGCCTCAACCAGTCGGTTGAAAGCTTCGCTGCCAAAAATAGGATAACCTATGCTGCCTTCGATAACGCTTACGAATTGAATAGGGTCAAGGTTGGCCCATTCAAACAAAAAGCGGATTCAGTTAAGAGGCAGACGCAGAAAATGATCGATAAGATTGTTGAATATAAATTGGCCATAGTTCGTTTGGCTGATGGTCCTCAGGGCAGGCTCGACAGTATCAAAAACCAGGACCAGTTGAATATACCGGGTCAGGTGATGCTGGTCGACAAAATCGATGTCGGCGGCAAGAGCATGAGCAGAGCTACCGATCTTCGCAGATCGATGGAAAAATACAGCGCTTACATGCAGTCGGTTGTCGGAAGTGACAGTGTCCTTCTGGGATCAATCAGGAAAAGTTTGACAATCAAGGATCCCCCTTCTTCCAGATCTAAGGACAACGGACGTACCTGGGAACAGGATAATTTCGATTTGCTGCCTTTGATCGGAGTCATTACCCTGATGACCAAGATGCAGGCTGACGTTCGCAATGCTGAGTCAGATGTGCTCAACATGCTTTATAAAAACATCGATGCCCAGTCGTTCAAGTTTAACCAGCTTCGGGCCGTGGTGATTCCAAAAACCTCAAAAACTGTGGTTCAGGGAAATCCATATGAAGCAGATGTTATTCTTGCCGCTTTCGACTCTACCATAAATCCGAGAATCACCGTTGGTGGTGCAGCTATACCTTACCGCGACGGGCATGGAGTTTATTCCACTACTTCGGGTAAGCCCGGCGCTTTCAAATGGGGTGGAGTCATTAATTATACCGCTCCTGATGGCAGCAATAAAACCTACAGCTTCGATGATAATTATGAGGTGATACCTCCGACCCTGATCTCTGCACCAACAAAAATGAATGCTTTTTATATGGGCGCTGACAATCCCCTTTTAGTAAATGCAGTTGGTGCTTCAGCAAAGGATATTAAGGTCGAAATGACTAATGCCACGATTACTCAGGTGGGTGATTTTCAATATATGGTGCGGCCGAAAAAAGCCGAGGGAAAAGCTATTCTAACTGTTACTGCAACAATAAATGGTAAAACCCAAACCTATCCTCCACAGGAATACAGGCTGTTTAAAGTGCCTGATCCAACTGCAAAAGTGGCGGGAAAAAGCACCGGTCGTATTGCAAAGAATGAGCTTGAAGCACAGACTGGTGTTGTGGCTGAACTTGCAGACTTTCTTTTCGACATGAAATTTCAAGTCAAAGGCTTTAAGGTCCTGGTATCCTCCAGTGGAAACTTTGTTCAGGATAAAGCCTCTGAGAATGCTCTTTTTACTCCTGAACAGAAGAAACTGATCAGCAGCAGAAAGAAAGATGACCTTGTTATCATTAAAGATATTAAGGCTGTTGGACCTGACGGCATTGTCCGTGAGCTTAACTCCATCACATTTACAGTACAATAGAAAACGGGAATATGAAAAAGACAGGTATTTTATCGATTGCCCTCCTGGTTATGACAGTTACGCTGCCTGTAGCAGCCCAGGTTGCTGATACCGCAAAAACAACCGATCCTTCCACCTGGTCGGGCCTTGATATGGTATATAAGAAGGAACATATCTTCAATAAAAAGCCGATTGAATATCCTCATGTCAGAGAAGCAGATATCATGTGGTCAAAAGTGGTCTGGAGAATGATCGACCTCCGCGAAAAAATGAACCAGCCATTGTACTATCCAACAAAAGCTATTGGTGACCGTACCAACCTGATAGATTTATTGTTACAATCAATAAAAGAAGGTGGTTTGCAGGCTTATTCAACCATGGATGATAATAATGAATTCAAAGAGCCTACCACCTACGATCAGATAATGAAAGATTTCGAGGCCCAAGGGAAAAAAATAGGCGTTTTAGACGTAGTCACCGGCCTGACAGATTCAACCACACTTAAAACTGAGGCCAGGACTGATGAAGTCTACCAGCTGATGGTTAAGGAGATGTGGTTCTTCGATCGCAAACGTTCTGTCCTGGATGTCCGCATTATTGGAATATGCCCTATCAGGGTCTTTTTCGAACCTGAAGACGTGAATAAGGAGAATATCCAGAAGAAAAAATTATTCTGGGTAAAATATCCTGAGGCTCGGCCGTTCCTGGCTCAGAAAGAGGTTTTCAATCCTTATAATGATTCTGAAATGAGGAGCTTCGATGAGATCTTTTATAAGAGGTTTTTCCATGGGTTCATCGTTCAGGAAAGCAACGTATACAACAACCGCGGTGTTACCGATTACGCGTTGGGTGTAGAAACATTGCAGGAAGCTCAAAGGATTGAGAACATGATCTTCCAGTTCGAGCACGATCTGTGGGAATACTAGAACCTAAATAAACTTTTCGCCTCCCCGGAGCTTTACTTCGTCGACCATCATCCTGATTTGCTGCTCGTCCTCTTTGCGGCAGATGAGGAGTACATCCTCCGTATCCACAATAATATAATCCTCAAGGCCCTGCACTACGGTCAGCTTGCCTTTTGGTACATGGATAACATTCCTGGCCGACTCGAAGGTAATAGCCTGCCCGGCACCCACACCATTCTCCTCTTCATCATGTGGTAAGTGATCATACAAGCTGCCCCAGGTGCCAATATCCGACCAACCAAAATCAGCGCATAAAACGTACACATTATCCGCTTTTTCCATGATTCCATAGTCGATGGATATTTTATCGCATGAACCATATACCTGGCGGATAAAAGGAGCTTCTTCGGAGGTTCCGTAAATATTTAATCCATCATTGAATTGTCCCTGGATTTCCGGAAGATATTTTTCGAAGGCTTTAGTTATCGATGCGATGGACCAGATAAACATCCCGGAATTCCAGAAGAAGTCGCCGCTTTCAACGAAAATTTTTGCCAGTTCAAGATTCGGTTTCTCAGTGAAGGTTTTCACCTTCCGAAGAGCCTTGTTGCCATCGGTGCCTTCGCGCCCGTTTACCTGGATATAACCATATCCGGTTTCCGGCCGGTTGGGCATGATCCCAAGTGTCAGAAGCGCATCGCGGCTTTTTGCAAAGCTGATTCCTTCCAGAACCACGCGCGTAAATTCCTGCTCATCGGCAATCAGGTGATCGGAGGGTGCGACAATGATTGTAGCGTTTGGATTGATCATGGCAATCCGTTGGTTTGCATAAGCGATGCATGGAGCAGTATTGCGTCGCATAGGCTCGAGAAGTACCTGGTTCGATTTTATTTGCGGCACCTGATCGAGGATCAGGGAACCATATTCCTCATTGCTTACGATCAGAATATTCTCAATCGGACAGATTTTACTGTACCGCTGGATGGTTTGCTGTAAAAGAGTTTGACCTGTTCCAAGAATATCAAGGAACTGTTTAGGCCTGCCAGTGCGGCTGTATGGCCAGAACCGACTGCCGATTCCACCCGCCATGATGACGCAAAAAATATTGTTGTCCATGTTCCTAAGATACTAATGTTTCTTTTACTTCAGCCAATGGATGAACCGAATAAATCCTCGATGAAACCACTTCGCGGCACTGGTAGCGCTTCCTGAGTTTTCGCCCTTTAATAAAAGATTTGCCACTTCGTAAAGTGAACCTGGCACCTTCGGCAAGATCAGCTACATGTAGAATTCCGCTGTCATCACTGGTTTTTCCCAAAGCCAGGTTCAACTGCTCCGATGATCCTGATCCGATCAGTTTTCTCTTAAAATAGTGCTGAAATACTGCCGCTGAAACATCGCTTTCCAAAAGCCCTGTTTTCATGACTTCATCCAGCATCATTCTGAATTCCTGGCGCCATTCCGGGCCATGAGGCTTTGCCCTCCGGCCATGTTTTTTCCAGTTGCGGTAATGTGCAATTTCATGTGCCAGAGTAATAAGAAACTCAACGGGATGCAAATCATTATTGAGGGTGATATAGGCCGGACGTCCATGCCGGGGCACCCTGAAGTCTCCATGTTTGCTTGTGCGGGCTTTTGCCAGTAAAATGGGTACAGGGGATTGTAGAAGCCAGTTGTTTACCAGTTCTTCCGAACCTTCCAACAGGTGGGTTTTCCAAAAATCTATCGGCAAAGGAGTGGTCTTCATGTTGATATACTGATGATTATCGCAAATATGGGTTTTGCTGACGCGGCAATATTACATAATTTATTACTATCTTGGGTTAAAATTCAGGTCTGGCATGGGGGTCCTAAGCAATCTCGGGAAATATTTAATTTTTGTAACGAAAATCTTTTCGAAACCCGAAAAACACTCCATTTATTTCCGGCAGGTATTTCGGGAGATTGATAAGCTTGGGGTGTCATCCATCGGTATCGTTGCCATTATATCTTTTTTTATCGGGATGGTAGTCATCATTCATATGACATTCAATCTCGGAAACCCCCTGATACCAATTTATTATATGGCCTATATCACCCGTGAGGTTCTGATTCTGGAATTTTCTTCTACAGTGCTTTGCCTGATCCTGGCAGGAAAGATCGGTTCAAATATTTCTTCCGAAATTGGGACTATGCGCGTAACTGAACAAATTGATGCCCTGGAAACCATGGGGATAAATTCGGCTGCTTATCTGGTTCTTCCAAAAATGATTGGAATGGTAATCGTTACTCCCGTGTTGGTCTTACTGAGCATTTTTATCGGTCTTGTTGGCGGCTGGGCTGTTTCCCTGATGGGGCACCTTATGACGGGAGCCGATTATATTCAAGGAATCCGTCATGGCTTTGATTCCTACCTGGTTTTGTATACGGTGATTAAATCAGCAATATTTGCCTTTCTGATTACCTCAATTTCAGCATATTACGGATATTATTCCAAGGGTGGAGCCCTTGATGTGGGACGCTCGAGTACGCTTGCTGTATCTTATAGCATGATCATGATATTGGTATCTAACTACCTGATTACACAAATCATGCTGGGATGATCAGAGTCGATAACATATCTAAATCCTTTGATAAGAATGATGTCCTCATCGGCATATCAGCAGAATTTGCTGAAGCCCGTACCAACCTGGTCATTGGGCAGAGCGGTTCGGGTAAAACGGTGTTACTGAAATGCCTGATCGGGATGATTGAACCTGATAGTGGCGATATCTGGTATGGAGAGGATAGTTTTACAGCACTTCATCCGGATCAGCAAAGAACTTTCAGGCAGCAAATGGGGGTTGTGTTTCAGGGAGGTGCACTGTTTGATTCGATGACAGTTGAACAAAATATCAGGCTTCCCATGGACTTCTTTACGGATTGGGATCGTGAGAGAAAGCTCGACCGGGTGAATTTCTGCCTGGGACGTGTTCAGCTTCCCGGTTCAAACAAGCTTCTTCCGGCTGAACTTAGCGGGGGGATGAAAAAGAGGGTAGCTATCGCACGGGCCATAGCACTGAATCCGAAGTACCTGTTTTGTGATGAGCCTAATTCAGGTCTCGATCCGCAAACCGCCATCGTGATAGATAAGCTGATACATGAAATCACTTTGGAATTCAAAATGACTACTGTGATCAATACGCATGACATGAATTCCGTTATGGAAATTGGTGATAATATTCTTTTTCTTTCGGAAGGGCGAAAGTGCTGGGAAGGCCCTCGTGAAGAAATTCTCAGGAGTGATAACAAAGTGCTGAATGATTTCGTTTTTGCATCGGAACTCATGAAAAAAATCAAATGAAGAAACCCCTGATATATTCAATTTTACTGGTCTTGATGGTGTTTTGTTCCTGTGGGGAGAGCCGGTCGAAATCCAAAGCAGGGATCATTTCCGAAAAGGAAATGGTATCACTTCTTGTGGAAACGCATATTATTGATGCCATCCTGGTAGCAGCAAATGAAAGCGCTACCGATAAGCAGGATAAGGGCCTCTTTTATTACCCGTCGATTTTAGAAAGACATGGGATTACGAAGGCCAGTATGGATTCATCGGTGGTCTGGTATATGAAACATCCGGATGTCTACGCACGAATATATGAGGAGGTTATCAAGGAACTCGATGCACGCAAGGCAGCATTGAAAAAGGATTTGCCACCAGAGTAAGACCATCGATGCGAAAATTCTCAGCCCACAGAATCTACCCTGTCAACAGGAACCCCATAAGTTTTGGTATTGTCGAAACCGACGACGACGGAACCATCCTAAACATCCGCGAAACCGGAGGCAAACCAGTTGAGGAGGCCGGTCTTGAATTTTATCCCGGCATTATCATTCCGGGAATGGTGAATGCACATTGCCATCTCGAGGTATCGCATTTAAAAGGTCTGATACCGGAACATACAGGCCTTTCAGGATTTGTATCCTCCCTTCAGAAAATTCGTCATATCGATCAGGAAAAGATTGTTCAGGCAGCTGCAGAGGCTGACCGCGTAATGTACATGCAGGGTGTGTCAGGCGTAGGAGATATAAGCAATCTGGAATTAACCTTGCCTGTTAAATTGAAAAGCCGGATCAGGTACCATACATTCATTGAAATTTTCGGATTGGATGCTGTTATTGCATCGGCACGGTTTCAGAATGGTGTTCATCTGGCCAGAGTTTTCAGCGAGGCAGGCCAGCCAAATTCTTTGTCACCGCATGCCCCATACTCGGTTGGAAAGGCGATGTGGGATCTTTTGTCCCGCGAGGCTAATCCATCTGGACGGATCAGCATTCATCACGATGAAAGTCCTGAAGAGTGGGAGCTTTTAGAGCTTGGTACCGGCCCCTTGGCTGAAGGTTTTCGTCGAGCCGGTTTCGATATTGGCAACCTGCCGTCAGAAGCTCCGGATATTTTTCAGCTGCTTGATAAATATCTCCCGGTTGACGAGTTGATTCTTGTACATAATACAATTATGGAAAAAGTGCCTTCTGCAAGAGATATAAAGCGAACTGTTTATTGGGTTCTTTGTCCACGTTCCAATCAGTATATTGAAAATCTTTTACCGGATATTGAAGCGTTTGCGGCAAGCGGTCTGACTGTATGCCTGGGTACTGACAGTCTTGCTTCAAATCATAGCCTGTCAGTCCTGGACGAAATGAAGGTCATACTGCAAGCGGTGCCGGGAGTCACATTTGAAACGGTTCTGCGATGGGCTACACTTAACGGAGCCTGTGCATTGGGAATGGAGAAAAATCTTGGAACTATTGAAAAAGGCAAGCTTCCAGGATTGGTAAATATTCCGGTTTTTGATTGGCTCCAGAACCGGTTAGGACCCAGAAGCCAGCCAGTAAGACT
>Ga0114951_10005434_pt1 | contig 11762 bp, 10 predicted proteins | sample AM7aDNAmetaG_FD_88677 | JGI IMG/M metagenome (GOLD analysis project Ga0114951, IMG submission 88677) | Freshwater microbial communities from Finland to study Microbial Dark Matter (Phase II) - AM7a DNA metaG | ecosystem: Environmental > Aquatic > Freshwater > Lake | place: Finland: Lake Alinen... | reverse complement strand
TTTGGGAAGCGGGAAACAATTCCATCACGCCCGCGCACTTGCAGCAGATGGTGGATTTACGGAAACAATTTGATCCGAACGGCGAACGTGTCGTCGGCTGCCGCACGCTGAACGATTCCGGTTCAACTCCGATTGCGGAATATTTTGGCGTGATGATTGGCCAGGACCCGCGCACCGACGCGCTGACCAGCCGCACGGAACAGTTTCGCGCGTTCAGCCTGGAGCGCCGCGACCGCGCGCCGTTCATCGAGACGGAGGATTTTCGCGACGAGGCCGCGCGCCGTTTCTGGGACGATTTTTCGCCGCCGCATTTTGGTTTCAAAAAAGGCGAGAACGACACTTACGCGTGGAACTCGGAGACATTTTGCATCGCAGCGGCGGAGCGTTATCACGCCTACGCGAGCAACAAAATTTCCAATTCCGATCCGGCGCATTCCAAATGGTCGGCCTACGCCTCGATTTACTGGTCGGACTCGAACGCCGACGGCCGGCAGGACAGCAGCGAGGTCTGCCGTGTCAGCGGCAAGGTGGACGCCGTGCGCTTGCCAAAAGAGGCTTACTACGTCTATCGCGTGATGCAGAATGACGCGCCGGACATCCACATCATCGGCCATTGGACTTATCCGGCGAACACGGTGAAGACAATTTACGTCGCCGCGAACCACTGCGACAGCGTGGAGCTTTTCGTGAACGGAAAATCGCTTGGAAAATCTTCAGCCCCGATGCACGGCTACCTCTTCGCGTTCCCGAAAATTGAATTTGAGGCCGGCAAAATTTCCGCCGTGGCGAAGGCGGGCGGCAAGATGGTCGCGCAGGATGAGATTGAAACCGCTGGCGAAGCCAGAGCGCTGAAACTCACGCCGCACGTCGGTCCGAACGGCTTGCAGGCGGACGGTTCGGACGTGGCGTTCTTTGACGTGGAAGCGGTGGACGCGCAAGGCCGTCGCTGCCCGACCGATGAAGCGCGTGTGGATTTCAAAGTGACCGGCCCGGCGATTTGGCGCGGCGGCTACAACAGCAGCAAAATAAATTCAATCAACAATCTTTATCTCGACACCGAATGCGGCATCAATCGCGTCGCGCTTCGTTCCACATTGACCGCCGGCAAAATCACGCTGACCGCCACGCGCGCCGGGCTGGAGCCGGCGACGGTTCAGTTGGAGTCGAAGCCGGTGGCAATCACCGAAGGCTTGGAACGCTAAGGTTTTTCCGCCGCGTTTTCAGTTGCATTGCGGCGCGCAACCGCTAAACAATTTGGCTGGCAATGGAGTTTGCCTTCCCCGATGGGAAAACCGCCTGACCGTTTCAGCGCTGATGACTCCTACGAATTAAGAACATTCGCAGGAGCCTTATGAATATCGCCTATCTTTGGGTTGCCCTTGGCGGCGCGCTTGGCAGCGTCCTCCGCTTCTGGGTCAATGAGCTGGTGTTGCAGCGAACCGGCTCCAGCTTTCCGCTGGGCATTCTCATCATCAATGTCACCGGCTCGTTTCTCATCGGCGTTTTCGCCGCGTTCACCGACCCGGACGGACGCATCCTAGCGTCGCCCAGCGTGCGGCAGTTTTTGATGATCGGGATTTGCGGTGGCTACACCACGTTCTCCTCCTTCAGCTTGGAAACACTCAAGCGGATGCAGGACGGCGACTGGTTCTACGCCGGCGCCAACATTGTCCTGTCCGTCGTGCTTTGTCTGGTGGCGGTCTGGCTTGGTTATCTGCTCGGGACCATGTTCAATTCGATGAAAGGAAACTGATATGCAAATTCCAAATGACGCGCAACTGCTCCGGATTTTCCTCGGCGAAAGCGACCGCTGGGAACACCGGCCGCTCTATGAAGCCATCGTCCTCGCCGCGCGCGAACAGCATCTGGCCGGGGCCACGGTGCTGCGCGGGCCGATGGGTTTCGGCAAGGCCAGCCGCCTGCACACGGCGAAAATTTTGCAGCTCTCCATGGATTTGCCGCTCGTCATCGAAATTGTGGACAGCGAGGAGAAAATAAATTCCTTCCTGCCCACGCTGGAAAAAATGCTCGGCGGCGGTCTCGTGACTTTGGAAAAAGTCAAAGTGCTGCACTATCGCGGCAGCGCCGACAAGCTCGCGTGAGTCGCCGGCAAAAAATAATCCCGCGCTTGCATTTCCCGGTTCAAGCGGGATAATCGCCTCATGTCCGATCCGTTGCTTGCCATCGAGCATTTGCGTGTGGATTTTCCGGAGGTCGTCGCCGTAAACGATTTGTCGCTCGTCATCGAGCCGGGTGATGTCTGTGGTCTCATCGGTCCGAACGGCGCGGGCAAGACAACCACCATGCGCGCGATTTCCGGTTTGCAGGAATTTACGCGCGGCTCGGTGCGCGTGGCTGGCCACGAACTCGCGCGCGAGCCGGATGAATTGAAACGTCGCCTCGGTTTCATGCCGGATTTTTGCCCGACCTACGACCAGCTCACCACATGGGAATTTCTCGAACACTACGCCCGCGCCTTCGCCGTGCCGGAACGCGCAGAGCGCATCGAAGAATGTCTCGAACTCACCTGGCTCACGGACAAACGCGATTCGCTGTGCGAAGAATTGTCGCGCGGCATGAAGCAGCGGCTTGTGCTCGCAAAAACACTATTGCCAAATCCGCAGGTGCTGTTACTCGATGAACCCGCCAGCGGCCTCGACCCGCTTGGCCGTATTGAGCTGCGCAAAATTCTTTTGCAACTGCGCGACGCGGGCAAGGCTGTTTTGATTTCCTCGCACATCCTCACCGAGCTGTCCGGCTTCTGCAACAAGGCTGCCATCATGGAGCGCGGCAGACTTGTGAAATTCGGCACCATCGCCGACCTCGGCCATCAGATGAGCCAGCGCAAAATTTCCGTTAAGTGGCGCACGGCGGCCGATAAAGCTTTGGAAATTTTAAAAATTTCCGGCGCAAAAATTCTCGAAGCTTCCGCCGTCGGCGCGACGTTTGATTTTGACGGCGGCACGGATGCGTTGGATGAACTGCTGAAAACCCTCGTCACGCAGGGCGTCCGCGTGGCCGAATGGCGCGGTGTGGGTGACGATCTGGAACAAATCTTTTTGCAATCCGGCGCGAAGGAGCTGATGTGAAACTTTCCGAGAACCCCATTTTCCTCACGCACAAACGCCTCGTCCACCGCGGCGGCGTGCTGGCGGCGGTGCTCATCGCCGCGCTCATCGGTTTCAGCCTACTCATCGGGCTGTTGAACAGTTTGAGCGAGACGAACCTTGGCTGGAATCATCGTTCACCAGAATACGTCGGTAAAAGTTGTTACGCTTGGATCATCGGGGTTGAGATTTTAATTTTGGTGATTGGCGGTTTCAGCCGCATCGCCCGCGCGATGCAGGAAGACCGCAAAGCCGGACTGTGGGACAGCAACCGGCTGACGCCGTTGAAACCGTCGGAGATTGTCCTCGGCTACTGGCTCGCGCCCGCGTTGCGGGAATTTTACATGGCGGCAGTGCTCGCGGGCTTCGGCCTGATTGTCGTGCTCGTCGCGCATTTGCCGGTCTCGCTCTGGCTCGGCACGCAGACGCTGATTTTGAGCACGGCGTTTTTTTGCGGCCTGCTCGGCATGCTGGTGGGAATGGCCATGCAAAAATCCTCTGGCATCCTGTTCGTTCTCGGCCTGATTTTCACCTATCCGTTCGCCTTCATCGCACCCGGTCGCATACTCACGAATTTTTTATTTCCAATCTACGGCATGGTGAACTTGTTTCACGTCCGTGAACACGACTGGTCGCGCGACACGGAATTATTCGGGTTGCCGGTGCCGGCCATCGTCATCAGCCTTGCTTTACAGGTCGCCATCGGCTGGTTCGTCTGGCGCGTGCTCGTGCGGAAGACCGCGAATCCTTTTCAACCGCTGCTCCTGCGCTGGGAAGCGATTTCCATTTTCAGCATCCTCGTCTTTGCCCAGCACGCGCTGGTTTGGGGCGGCTGGAACGAAGCCGAATACGGCAGCCGTAACGAACAACTGCTCTGCATCACGCACGGCGGCACACTGCTTGTCGGCCTCGCGATGTTAATGCTCGCCAGTCGCCCGCCCGAGCAAGTGCGCGTGGAAGCCATGCGGCTTGGCCTACAAAGTGTCGCGCAGATTTTTTCGCGCAGCAGTGTGTCGCTCGCGCTTGCGCTCGGCGGTGTTTCGGCGTTGGCGATGACATTGCAATTTTATACGCACCTCGCCAACGACCTGTCGCGGCTGGGGGTCGCCGTGGTAAATCTCCTAAACATATTCGTCATCTTCTCGCTGCTGCTCGAATTCTGCCGCCTCCGCCATAAGCGTCGCTCGCTCGGCTTTGCTGCGCTCTGGCTTTTTGTGCTTGCGGCCGTGCCGCTGATTTTGGCCGGGGTTTTCCAGAGCGTGGAAATTGCGCGCAACTGCCTGCTGGCTCCCGGCTTTATCGCGCTGGCCGACGGCAGAGATTTTCCCCCGCTGCACACCGTGAATTGTTTCCACCTCGCCATCGCCGTGTTTATTTTCTTCAACTGGCGGCGGCAGTGGCAAAAATTGCTCCAGCGCGCGGCTTGAACCGGTAGCGTTTTGGAAAATTGCATTGTCCCTCACCGCTTTTCGCGGCAAGCTGTGCGCTTCATTATGCAGCAGGTCAACCTCGGCATCATCGGCGGCGGCACGGTCGGCAGCGGCGTTTACGAAGCGCTCGCGCGCAACGGCTCGCTCCTCGCCTCCCGCATCGGCGCGAACGTCAAAGTCCACCGCGTCGCCGTGCGCGACTTGAAGAAGAAGCGCGCCACGGCCATTCCCGCCAGCCTGCTCACGACCGACTGGCGCGAGGTCGTTTTTGATCCGAACGTCCAGCTCATTGCCGAACTCATCGGCGGCACCACCACCGCCCGCGAAATCATTCTGGCCGCGCTGAAACTTGGCAAACCCGTCGTCACCGCCAACAAGGCGTTGCTCTCCGCGCACGGTGAGGAATTGTTCGCCGCCGCTAAGAAATACGGCACCAATCTTTATTACGAGGCCAGCGTTTGCGGGGGCATTCCCATCATCAAGTCGCTGCGCGAAGGTTTTGTCGGCAACCGCATCAACGCGCTTTACGGCATCGTCAACGGCACTTGCAATTACATCCTCACGCGCATGAAGCTCGAAGGCGCGGATTTCGGCGCGGTGCTCGCCGACGCGCAGAAGCTGGGCTACGCCGAGACGCCGCCGGACCTGGACATTGACGGCCACGACGCGGCGCACAAGATTGGCATTCTTGCGTCACTCGCGCACGGATTTTGGGTAAAACCGAAAAAAGTTTTTGTTGATGGCATCCGCCATGTCTCCGCGCTGGACATCAAATACGCCGGCGAACTCGGCTACACCATCAAGCTCATCGGCACGGTGAAAAAATCGGAGAACAGCAGCCGCGTGCAGGTTTCCGTCTATCCAACGCTCGTGCCCAACAGCCATGTGCTCGCCAGTGTCAACGGCGTGTTCAACGCCGTTTTCGTGCGCGGCGACATCGTGGGCGATTCGCTGTTCTACGGACGCGGCGCGGGCAAGGACGCCACGGCCAGTTCTGTCTTGAGCGACATCGGCGATGCGGTTTTGGATTTGAAGACCGGCATAAAAAACCGTTTGCCTGCGTTCGTGCCGCACGAACGCGCCGGCGCGGTTGCGCCCATCAGCGAAGTCGTTTCGCAATATTTCGTCCGGCTCAACGTGGTGGACAAGCCCGGCGTGCTGGCGAAAATCGCGACGATTTTTGGCCAGGCGAACATCGGCATTTCGTCCGTTATCCAGCCGGAAGGCGAAGAAGGCGAAAGTGTGCCGCTGATTTTCATGTTGCATTACGCCACCAACGGCGTCGCCGCGAAGGCGCTCGCGAAAATCGCCAATCTGCCGACGGTCAAAGGCAAACCGGTGATGATCCGCGTGGAAAATTTCGAGTGATATGGCCGGAATTCTTTTTCACAGCACCAACCGAAAATCGCCGGCAGTCAATCTGCGCGAAGCGCTGCTGCAAGGCCAGGCGCCGGATCGTGGATTGTATTTCCCGAAACAATTTCCGCGCTTCACGTTCAACGAACTCGCCGCTTTTTCGCGGCTGCCGTATAACGAAATCGCGTTCCGCGTGCTGTCCAAGTTTACCGAAGGCATCGTTGCGCCGGATGAACTCGCGCAGATGTGCGCGTCCGCCTACAACTTTCCCGTGCCGCTGGAGGTCGTTAATTTCCGCACCTTCCTGATGCGGCTCGACCAAGGGCCGACGGCGTCGTTCAAGGATTTCGCGGCGCAAATGATGGCGCGGCTGTTCGGCAAATTTCTGCGCGAGGACGGCAAACAAGTCACGATTCTCACCGCGACGAGCGGCGACACCGGCTCGGCGGTGGCGCACGCGTTCCATAAAATTCCCGGCGTGCGCGTCATCGTTTTGTTTCCGGCTGGCGAAGTCAGCGACAGCCAACGCAAGCTGATGACCACGCTGAAGGACAACATCCGCACGGTGGAGATCAACGGCAAATTCGACGACTGCCAGGCGATGGTGAAGCGCGCATTCGCGGATCCTGATCTGGCGCATCTGCCGCTGTCGTCTGCGAACTCCATCAACATCGGCCGGCTGCTGCCGCAGAGCGTTTATTATTTTTACGCCGCATCGCGCGTCGCGCAGGCGGGCGAGCCGATCGTGTTCTCCGTGCCCAGCGGTAACTTCGGCGACATGATGGGCGCGATTGTCGCGCGGGAAATGGGTTTGCCGGTGCGGAAAATCGTCGCGGCGGTCAACGACAATGATGCGTTTCCAAAATTTTTGACGACCGGCAACTACGAAAAGATTTGTCCGTCGCGCAATTCACTTTCCAACGCGATGAACGTCGGTCATCCGAGCAACCTCGCGCGGCTGGTTTCCGTTTACGGCGGTCAAATGGACGAGACCGGTAAGATTAACCAGATGCCGGATCTCGCGGCGCTGCGACAGGATATTTTTTCATCGTCGATTTCCGACGAGCGCACAGTCACCGGCATCCGCGATTTCTGGAATCAATTTCAACTGCTGCTCGAACCGCACGGTGCCGTGGCGTGGCAAGGGCTCCAAGACTGGACTGCGCAGGAACCGCTCGGCAACACGCCGGCGGTCATCGTCGAGACGGCGAATCCGGCGAAATTCCCCGTCGAGGTGCAAAAAGTCGTGGGCTGGGAACCGGACGTGCCGGCCAACATGCTCGCGTCGCTCAAATTGGTCGAGGATTATGACCGCATGGGGGCGGACTATGAAAAGTTCAAGAGCTACTTGCTGGCGCGGCATTGAGCGCGCGTTGGGCGACACATCTTTTTGGTGACGAGTCCGGCTACCGTGTGTAGGCTGAATCCATGAAAATAAAAATCGCCATTCAAATTGTTGCGCTGGTTTTGTGCGCTGCATATTCCAATCAGTCGTTCGCCCAGACGAACCAGGTTAATGCGGCAACCAGTGTCCGTCCGGCTGCCGACGCTGCGGCGGGAGATTTGGTGACCAGGGCGGGCACGGTTTACAAAAAATTCCATGTCGAAAAAGTCGACGCCAGCGGAATCCTGATTAGCTACACTCCCGATAATGGCGGAATCGGCATGACGCGGATTTCTTTTGATTTGCTGCCGGATAATTTGCAGAAGCAATACGGATATGATCCGCAATCGGCACCTTCCAGCGGACCGGCTCCGGCGCTGCGCCCGAGCGGTCAAAATCCCGCACCAGCTCCGCCAACGGGTCCGATTGGCAGTTAGCTTGTCACGTCTGCCCGATGTTTTGCGGTCACGGCTGTTGCAGGGGAAGGTTGACACCCGCCGAATTATTTGTTGAATAATGCGCATTACCAATCAAGAAGGCTAACAATGCGCATACTACTGGCTGATGACGAACGTAAAGTGGCGGAACATATCCGGGCCGGGCTGGTGGCCGAGGGCTACGCCGTGGATGTGGCTCATGATGGCGACGAGGCTCTCTGGCTGGCTGAGTCCAGCACTTATGACGCGTTGCTGCTGGATATCAACATGCCGCTCAAGGACGGCATCACCGTCGTCCGCCTGCTGCGGCGCAAGGGCGTGGTGGCACCGGTAATTTTTCTCACGGCGCGGGATGACATCGAGGACAAGGTGCGCGGGCTGGATGCCGGCGCGGATGATTATCTGACCAAGCCATTTTCCATCGTTGAGTTGCTGGCCCGGCTGCGCGCGGTGCTGCGGCGGCAGCGGCCACAGGCGACGAATCTGGTGCGGGTTGGTGATTTGGAGCTGGATTTGGTGACGCACGCGGCGCGGCGCGCTGGCGAGCAGATTGAGCTGACGCGCCGGGAGTTTGCGCTGTTGGAATTTCTCATCAACGCCTCGCCGAAGCCGGTAAGCAAGACGGCAATTGTTGAGCATGTCTGGGATCAACACTTCGATTCCGAAACGAACGTGGTCAATGTTTACATCAAGATGCTCCGGCGGAAAATTGACCGGCCCGGGCTGGCACCGCTGATCCACACGGTGCGCGGTGTGGGTTTTGCGCTGCGGGAGGGTGAACCGTGAATTCCCTGCGGTCGCGACTCACATTGTGGTATGGCCTCGGGTTTGCGGTAGTGGCGGCGGCGTTTATTTTTCTCCTGCACCTGACGCTGGAGTCGCAGCTGCTGGAAAAGGCCTGTAACAAAACCTATCCCGATCTGCCGGACTGGAAACTGCACGACAGTTTGACGGAGGCGGAGGTGCATCAGATTGCCGACGGGCTGCTGCACGCCGCGCTGTTGTGGCTGATTCCGGTCGTTGTGCTCGCCGTTGCCGGCGGTTATTGGCTGGCCCGGCAATCGTTGCGACCCATTGCCAGTGTGAATCGCCAGCTCGCGGCCAAAAATCCCGGCAATTTGGGTGAGCCGATTTCGCTGCCGGAGCTGGACGATGAGTTTCGCGACCTCGTGCGGCAACTGAATGCATTGCTGGTGCGGCTGGATGATTCGTTTGAAGAGATGAACAACTACGCCGCCAAGGTGGCGCATGAACTGCGCACGCCGCTGGCCATCATCCGACTCAAGGTGGAGCAGGCCGGTGAGCGCATCGCGCCGGAACTGGCCGACGAATTGGAGGGGGAATTACACCGGCTCACGCACGTGATTGAGCAATCGCTGCTGATCGCGCGGGCGGAGCAGGGGCGGCTGATGGCGATGCGCTCGGTGTTCAACCTTTCCAATACCGTGGCGGAAGTGGTGGAGGATTTTCAATTGCTTGCCGCCGAGCAGGACCGGCAGTTCACTTTGAAGTCCGCGCCGGAATGCTGGGTTTCGGCGGATCCGCGCCATGTGCGGCAAATTACACACGCGTTGCTTACCAACGCGCTCAAGCACGGCAGTGGCGATTTCACGGTGCGCGTGAGGCGCTGCGGGGAATTTGCGGCGTTGGTTGTGAGCAACCGCGCCAGTGGAAATTCTCCCAGTGCTGCGGAGCCGACGCTGGGTCTTGGCCTCCGCGTGGTGGCGGCGCTCCTGCGGCTGGAGCCAGAGATGCGGCTGCAGCGCCGGCAGGGCGGGGGCTATCATGTGGCCCGGTTGTTGGTGCCGCTGGTGGAACAGCCGCCGATTTTCAACATTTGATCTTGTCCGAGATTAGGTCGGTATTGGTGCTGCGCCGCCGCTTGAACATAAATTTTTTTTAATACTTCATACACGGCCTTTTAATGGTGCCGGTGGTAGCTTTTGGGGAAATTTCAGGAACGCATAACCTTGATATGACCAAAGCATCCAAACTTTCGCCGCCGGCCCGTCTGGCAAAAACGGTTCGGCTCACCGGCCGTCGCTGGCAAAACTACCTGCCCATCGGAATTACCCTCGCCCTGCCGCGGCTGCTGCGCGCCGACGATCAGGTGGATTACCGCTATGAATATTATGCCGAGGATGCGCGGCGGATGACCATTCAGACCGACTCGGTCTATTTTGAGCAGCAGCTTTCCGACGCCTTCGATGTGAATGGCGAACTGGTTTATGATGGCATTTCCGGTGCCACGCCGACCGGCACGCACGACATTAACGGGAAGGTATTGACCACCGAGGTCAAGGACATCCGCCACGCGGCGAACTTGTCGTTGGACGGCAAGTTGGGCAACGAGACCATCACTCCTGGTTTTGCTTGGAGTCAGGAAACCGACTATCTCTCCTATGGTGTGTCGCTCAACGACGCCATCGAGTTCAATGAAAAAAACACCACGGTTCAAGTGGGCGCTTCGCATAACTTTGACTCGGTCCGCCATGCAGACAAGAAAACCTGGTCCGACAAGGAATCAAGCGAGGGTCTTATCGGCGTCTCTCAATTGTTGACGCCCAAGACCATCCTGGCCGCCGATTTTACCTTCGGCTACGAAAATGGTTTCTTGAGCGATCCTTACCGGCTGGCCCAGTATCACCCGACTATCTTCCCGCCGAATTTTTTCATCGGTGTGCCGGAGCGGCGTCCTGATTTCCGGAGTAAGGAAATTCTTTACACTTCGCTGACGCAATATTTTGACCGCATCAACGGCAGCTTGGAAGGTTCCTACCGCTTTTACAACGATTCCTACGGCATTGTCGCTCACACCGTCGGGCTCACCTGGCATCAATGGCTCGGCAAGCATTTTATCGTGGAACCGCAGGTTCGGCTTTACGAACAGTCCGCCGCCAGCTTTTATAGCACCACTTTTAGCGGCCCCTTCAGTTCCAATCCGGCGGGTATTCATTCCTCGGATTATCGCCTTTCAAATTTATACTCGGTGGATGTGGGCTTGCAGGCAACTGCTCTCGTGTGCAGCCACTTTCATGTGGTGGCCGGCTATCATCGCTACGCCATGTATGGCATGGATGGCAAGACCAGCGCCGCGATGTATCCCAAAGCCAACGTCTTCTCCGTCGGCATTTCGATCCCATGGTAATGACCAGCCCCAACTCCGTGTCGGAAGTTCTCGCCCGCGTCGCGCAGTCCGCGCAGACGTCGGTGGTGAACGGCCTGCACAAGCTGGAATTCCGCGCCATGAGCACGCTTTGCCGCGTGAATTTCCATGGCGTGCCTGCCGATGTGGCGCGCGATTTCCAGCGCGATGTGGTGACGTGGACGGCGCAGTTCGAGGCGCGCTATTCGCGGTTCATCCCCGAGAGCCTGATTGGCCGCATCAACGCCGCCGCCGGCGAACATTGGGTGGAAACCGATCCGGAAACCGACCGGCTGTTCAACCTCTGCCAGGAACTGTTTTTCTTCACGCGCGGCTCGTTTGACCCGACGGCACTGCCGCTCATCAAATTATGGAATTGGAAACAACGTCCCGCCGCGGTGCCGGATGATGCCGCCATTCAAGCCACCTGCGAACTTGTCGGCTGGAATAAAATCCAGCGCCGCCCCGGCGGCATCTTTCTGCCGCAGGCGGGCATGGCGCTGGATCTCGGCGGCATCGGCAAGGAATATGCCGTGGATTGCGTGATGAACATGGCCATCCAACGCGGCATTCCGAATGTGCTGGTTGATTTCGGTCAGGACGTCCGCGTGCGCGGCCATGCGCCGGGAAAAAAATTCTGGTGGATCGGCCTCGACGACGCGAAGAACCCCGGCAAATGTTGGGCGGGCGTCGCGGTCACGGACCATGCCGTTGCCACGTCCGGCGATTACCTGCGCCACTTTGTTTTCAATGGCCGTCGCTACGGCCACATCCTTGATCCGCGCACTGGTTATCCGGCGCTCAACGATTGCCGCGCAGTGTCCATCATCGCCCCGAGTTGCACGATTGCCGGACTGCTCTCCACGAGCGTGTGTATCCTCGGCGCGAAGGAAGGCTTGCAAC
>Ga0114951_10005433_pt1 | contig 11764 bp, 6 predicted proteins | sample AM7aDNAmetaG_FD_88677 | JGI IMG/M metagenome (GOLD analysis project Ga0114951, IMG submission 88677) | Freshwater microbial communities from Finland to study Microbial Dark Matter (Phase II) - AM7a DNA metaG | ecosystem: Environmental > Aquatic > Freshwater > Lake | place: Finland: Lake Alinen... | reverse complement strand
ACAGACAAACTTATTGAGGACAAATTAATAAAATCAGAAAAAATATTATTAGATGATGAATTTTTACCAAACGAATTTTCTGTTACATTTAAAGGAAGACTATTTATTAATAATGGTGGTTATAAAAATCAATTAAGAAAAGAGTCTATTTCAGTAAACCTCCAGTTAATAGCGACATGGGCGATTGTAATTGGGACTTCTCTTGCTGGGGTTTATTCATTGTACTCTCTTTTAAAAGATATTTTACTTCATTTCGATATTGTTTATCGAATTTATCTTTTTTTGTTTCATTAACAAACATACGTGCTATTGCCCCCCACAACCGAAGCAATTTAACATAATATTCTATTATAAAACTAATAAAAAATCCTAAACTATTATTACTACCGTAATAATACTAAAGTCAAATTTATTCGTCTTATAATAATATTTTATGTTAAATAGCCACACAACTAACAGATTAACTTTTTGCTGACTGCTTCTCTTTTCTTATATTTGTGGAAAATTAAAAAAATGAAAATATGAAAAATGAAATAAAAGAAAAATTTAAAAGCAAACTTTCAAATTCTAATTATGTAATAACATCACAAAATAATATGAAAAATGAACAGTTTAAAAAATTTGATTTTAAATTTCCAGATGAAAATTCAAATAAAGATATGATTTTTGAATTTGAATCTTTAAATGAAATTGCAGAAATAATTTATTCTATGGATGCTAAATTTGACAAAGAAAATTTCAAAAATACTTTCTTTAATAAATTTAAAACTAAATATAATGTAACCCTGGAATTAATTACATCTTAATAAAATCAAAATCACATTCTAACAAATCATTTAATACTTTTTTATCCTCTACTGTCTGAAATGTTTTTTTCATTTTATTTGCAATTTCAAGAAGTTCTGACGCTAATTTGCACTGCTCTTTGGATGATAAAATAAATGTTTTTTTATTGAATGAAAATGATAGGTTGTCAGTTTCCATATTTATTTTATGTTAATTACGTTAGTAATATTAGTTTGAAACAAATTATAAAGATTCTATTTCCCCTACAATTAATTTCCCTATAATTATTGTTTTTGGATTGTATTTAAGTTTTGCCATAATATATTGATTTTAAATTAAATAACAAAAGAAAGATAAAAAAACCTCCTACTCTAAATAGAAGGTTTTTTAAAATGAGTAACAGTAGCATCTCATTGACAAAATAGCAAGTGAACCGCCAAGACCCGGCACTTTCCATCAAATTGCTATGAAACTAAAATTCAAGTTTCATAAGATTGAATTTGAAATTGATATTTGGATTGTTGCGACAGTCCTGTATCTTTTATTCAAATAATCTTATGATTGAGGGGCGCTAATGTCGCCCCTTTTTTCTTTTAAAGAACGTTTAGAATTAACAAAAAATAATTGTGTGTAGTAATACGGCTGTAGTGCTATTGCCCTCCCACAACCGAAGCAATTTAACATAATATTCTATTATAAAACTAATAAAAATTCCTAACATAGATTGCTATCGCAATACTATGAAAGTCAAATTTATTCGTCTTATAATAATATTTTATGTTAAATAGCCGCACAACTAACAGATTAACTTTTTGCTGACTCTCCCATTTTAAGATTTATATAAATTTAAAAAATGAAATATATTTTTTAGAAAAAAATAAAAAAAGGGATAATATCAAATATTATCCCCTATTAGATTTTATTATTTTGGATACAATTATTTTTTTTCCAGTTGTTCTTTTATTTGTTTGGCTTTATCATATTGTTTTATTCTGGCATAAAGCTGACTTAAAGAAATCATCGTATTTCTATCCTTTGGGTCAAGTTCATGTGCTTTTTCTAAATATGGTAATGCTTTATTAAACATGGCATCAAATTTTTCTTTTTCTACATCATACAATTTAAGATCTGTAATTTTATCTGCTTTTTCGAAAATTGATACTCCTTTATTGAAATATAATGCACCTAAATTATAGATAGCATCAAAATAAGCAGGTTTTAATTCAAGTGCTTTTAAGTATGCTTTTTCAGCTTCGTCAAATTTACCAAGTACATCATAATTAGCTCCTATTGCGAAATACAGATTTTCATTCGTGGGATTTTTTTCAACAGCTAATTGTAGGTTTTTCTGAGCTTTTTCAGTCTCTCCTTTTGATAAATAAATATTAGTCTCTGTGATGATTAAATTATAGTCTTCTGGAAACTTTGTACGTCCATTTTGAACTATTTTAAGCGCTTGAGTAGTATCTTTATCTGCTTTATAAATGTCTGATAATGCAGTATAAATCTGAGGATTTCTATAATTCATTTTAACTAATTTCAAATAGTTTTCTTTGGCTTTAGCTTTTTGTCCACTAAATTGAGCGCTTAGAGCAGCATTATATGTTGCCAAACTATCTTGAACCCCAAAAATACCGTTAACTTTAGCAGTTTTTTCAAAAGCTATAACCGCATTTTCATAATCTTTTTTGTTAAACAACGAAACGCCCATATTGTAAAATTGTTCACCACAAATATATAGTCTTACTTTTACCTGGTCGAAATACTCTTTATTGGCATCAAGTTCAATAGATTTCTGAAAAGCATCATAGGCAATCTGTAAAGCATTTTTCTCTAATTGCTGATATTTTGGTTCTTTTGATAAATGAATATCTAAGTATATATTGCCTTTGTAAAACCATGTTTTTGGGTCATTCATGGTTTTTTCATGTAGTATGGCTGCATCAATAGCTTCTTTTGCTCTGTCTAACTGCCCCCTTTTTAAATAATTAAATGCACTTTGCACCTGAATGGGTTGAGCTTTAATTAATAAACTGATGCAAAAAAGAGTAGCTAATAAAAATAATTTTCTCATAATATTAATTTTTAAATTACTGATTAATAGTCTTTTATAGATTTTATTTAAATAAATTATTTAATTTAATAATTTCGTTTTTTATCTTAAAAATTTAAATGCAAATTTATTATTTATTATAAAATAACGAAAATTTATTATTGATTTGTGCAAAACATTTGCCAAAAGAGTTATACTGTGCGTCAAATAAAATTATGTATTACAATTTGGTCATAGAGGAATAGAGGTATAAGGCGGCGCACAAACCCTATACCTTTATACCATAAATCTAAATATGTGCAAATCCACCATCATGTTTTATTATATTATTCAATGTTATCTTCAATATCTTTATTATCTTTTGTTGAGTCATCGTCTTCATTTATTACGATATTATCATCATTTTCAACATCACTTATAGCATCGATTTTATCATCAGCTATTTCTTCTACATGAGAAACAGCAGCAATTGAGTCATTATCACGGAGATTTATAAGTCTTACACCTTGTGTAGCTCTTCCCATCACTCTAAGACTTAAAATGGGCAACCTGATAGTAATGCCTGATTTGTTAATAATCATCAAATCATCAGTATCCAGAACGCATTTAATAGCTATCAAATCGCCTGTTTTCTCAGTAATGTTAATTGTTTTTACACCTTTTCCACCTCTGTTTGTAATTCTATAATCGTCAATTTTGGATCTTTTTCCGTATCCGTTTTCTGAAACAACCAGAACGTCATAAGTATCATTTTCCATGCAAATCATACCCACAACAACATCGTTTTTGTTGGACAATCTAACACCTCTCACACCAGATGCATTACGCCCCATAGGTCTTACCTTTGCTTCATTAAAACGTATGGCTTTCCCTGACCTTAAAGCCATTATGATTTCATTTTTGCCATCGGTAAGTTTTGCTTCGAGTAATTCCTCACCATCTCTGATAGTTATTGCATTAATACCATTTTGTCTTGGTCTGGAATATGCTTCGAGAGTCGTTTTCTTGATAGTTCCTTTATTGGTGCAAAGCACAATATAATTATTATTGATATATTCCTTATCAGTTAAGTCTTTAATATTGATAAATGCTTTTATTTTATCATCAGGTTCAATATTAATAAGATTTTGTATGGCCCTGCCCTTCGATACTTTTGTACCTTCAGGAATTTCGTAAACTCTTAACCAATAGCATTTTCCTTTTTCAGTAAAAAACAATAAATAATTATGATTGGTAGCAATGAAAAGCTTCTCAACAAAATCTTCATTTCGTGTTTCACTACCCTTTGATCCTACGCCTCCTCTGTTTTGTTGCTTATATTCTATAAGAGGAGTCCGTTTAATATAACCAAGATGAGAAATAGTTATCACAACACTTTCGTCTGCTATAGTATCTTCTATTCTGAAGTCGCTGGCAGCATAAACTATTGTGGTTTTTGGTTCATCACCATATTTTTGTTTGATTTCGAGAAGTTCCTCTTTAATTATCTGCATCCTTAGTGTTTCATCACCAAGGATACTTCTTAGATATTCAATTAGTTTAATAATATCTTCATATTCTTTTTTAATTTTATCTCTTTCCAAACCTGTAAGCCTTTGCAATCTCATATCAAGGATAGCTTTTGCCTGTAATTCGGAAAGCATGAAGGTTTCCATCAATCCTGTTTTGGCTTCGTCAGGTGTTTTAGAAGCCCTAATAAGTGAAATAACTTCATCTAAATGATCTAGAGCTATCAACAAGCCTTCGAGGATGTGAGCTCTTTTTAATGCTTCGTCAAGATCAAACTGAGTTCTTCTTATAACTACTTCGTGTCTGTGTTCAACAAAATGATGTATCAGATCTTTTAAATTTAAGGTCATCGGTCGCCCATGTACTAAAGCTATGTTATTTACGCTGAATGAAGTCTGAAGCATAGTATGTTGATACAACTTATTGAGTACCACATTAGTAACAGCGTCTTTCTTTAGTTCATAAACTATTCTTAAACCGCTTCTATCTGATTCATCTCTGATATCCGAAATGCCTTCTATCTTTTTCTCGTTTACCAAATCAGCAGTACGTTTAATCATTTCAGCTTTGTTGACCTGATATGGAATTGAATTTACAATGATACGTTCACGTCCGGAAGCAGTTGTTTCTGTAGTAACTTCACCTCTCATCACGATACGTCCCCTCCCAGTCTCAAAAGCTTGTCTAACGCCTTCATAGCCATAAATGATGCCTCCTGTAGGGAAATCAGGTGATTTAATAAATTCCATCAATTCAGCTATAGTAATATCTTTATTGTTAACATATGCAATAATGCCATCTATAACCTGCGACAAATTATGAGGTGGCATATTGGTAGCCATACCCACAGCAATTCCCGATGAGCCGTTAATAAGCAGGTTAGGTATTTTTGAAGGGAGTACTGTTGGTTCTTCCAAAGTATCATCGAAGTTTAATTTAAAGTCAACAGTATTTTTATCAATATCAATAAGCATCTCTTCGGCTATTTTTTTAAACCGGGCTTCTGTATAACGCATTGCAGCAGGGCTATCGCCGTCTATTGAGCCAAAATTTCCCTGACCGTCAATTAAGGGATATCTCAATGACCAGTCCTGAGCCATACGTACCATCGCATCGTATACCGAAGTATCACCGTGTGGATGGTATTTACCAAGCACCTCCCCTACTATCCTGGCTGATTTCTTATAAGGGCGGTTAGCTAAGATGCCCAAATCGTACATGCCGAAAAGTACTCTTCTGTGAACAGGTTTTAATCCGTCTCTAATATCAGGTAAAGCTCTGGATACAATAACTGACATAGAATAATCTATATACGATGACTTCATCTGTTCTTCTATGTTTACCTTTACAATTTTCTCTTTTTCTTCCATCTTTATTTTTAACTAATTAAATGTTCTTATCGTTTTATATGCTTGTTTATAAGAATTTACGAAGGTAATAATAATATTTGAAAAAGGAAGTTAGAAATAATATTTTTCCTAACAACTTTATGTTAAAAAAAATCGTAAATTTGTTTGGAATTAAAAAAGTATTTTTTTAATCATATTTAGTTTTTTATACTTTTGGTGCATAATAAATGCAAAAATAATGGAAGCAAAATTTTCAAAAAAAGTAAGAGAAATCATTAGTTTTAGTCAAGAAGAAGCTGTCAGACTAGGCAATGATTTTATAGGTGTAGAACATCTGTTGCTGGGCATAATAAGAGATGGTGAGTCGACAGCGGTTAAAATATTGAATGATTTGGGTGTTGATTTAAAAATATTGCGTAAAAAAATTGAAAAGGAAATTAAATCAAACGATGAGAATTTTGTAAATAAGGATAAAATCCCTTTGATAAAACAGGCTGAGAGAGCATTAAAGAATACATATCAGGAAGCTAAATTCTTTAAAGTTGATTTGATAGGCTCTGAACATCTGCTTCTTTCAATAATGAAAATAGAAGATAATCTTATAACAGATATTCTATCAAAGACTTACAATATTACTTATCTTGATGTAAAGAAAGAATATGTTAATTTAATGAATATGGAGAAGAGCGATGACGACATAAGAAATGAATTTCCGGGTGGAACGGACGATAATGAAGAAAGTTCAGACAATATCTGGGGTAATGCACCTAAAAAACCATCTGACTCAAAGAGTCAGACTCCAGTATTAGATAATTTCGGAAGAGATTTGACCAAAATGGCAGAAGAAAACAAGCTTGATCCTGTCGTAGGCAGAGAAAAAGAACTTGAACGAATTGCACAGATATTAAGCCGCAGGAAAAAAAATAATCCGATTCTTATAGGAGAACCTGGTGTAGGTAAGTCGGCAATAGCTGAAGGTCTGGCATTAAAGATAATACAACGTAAAGTTTCCCGTGCATTATACAACAAACGTATTGTTTCTTTAGATCTGGCTTCACTTGTTGCCGGAACAAAATACAGAGGGCAATTTGAAGAGCGGATGAAAGCTGTTTTAAATGAGTTGGAGAAAAATCCGGATGTTATCTTATTTATTGATGAAATACATACTATAATAGGTGCTGGTGGTGCATCTGGTTCACTCGATGCTTCAAATATGTTTAAGCCTGCTCTGGCAAGAGGTGAAGTTCAGTGTATTGGAGCTACAACGCTTGATGAGTACCGTCAGCATATTGAAAAAGATGGTGCCTTAGAAAGACGTTTTCAGAAAATTCTTATAGAGCCTACTTCAATGGAAGAAACTATTGAGATTTTATATAACATAAAAAGCAAATACGAAGACCACCATTTGGTAACTTATTCAAATGAAGCTATAAAAGCATGTGTAACACTTACAAGCAGATATATTTCAGACAGATGTTTGCCTGATAAAGCTATTGACGCTCTTGATGAAGCCGGTGCAAGAGTCCATATCAAAAATATTAATGTTCCAAAAGAGATATTGGAAATGGAACAATTGATAGAAGACACACGTCTTGATAAGACAAAAGCTATCAAAAGTCAGAAATATGAAGAAGCTGCCAGGATGCGTGATAAAGAGAGGATGCTGGCTTCTGAATTAGAAAAAATAAAACGTAAATGGGAAGAAGATTCTAAGATACACAGAGAATCGGTGTCAGAAAATAATGTTGCCGAAGTTGTTGCTATGATGACGGGCGTTCCCGTTCAGCGAATAGCTCAAACAGAAAGTAACAGGCTAATAAATATGGAAGAGGAATTGCAAAAATTCATCATCGGTCAGGATGACGCTGTTGCTAAAGTTGTTAAAGCTATCCGTAGAAACAGAGCCGGACTAAAAGATCCCAATAAACCCATCGGTACATTTATTTTCTTAGGTCCTACTGGTGTTGGTAAAACACATTTAGCTAAAGTTTTATCTAAAAACCTTTTCGATTCTGATGATGCAATAGTTCGCATTGATATGAGCGAATATATGGAGAAGTTTGCTGTTTCGCGCCTAATTGGAGCTCCTCCCGGATATATAGGTTATGAAGAAGGTGGTCAACTTACAGAAAAAGTTAGAAGAAAACCTTATTGTGTAGTTCTTCTAGATGAAATTGAAAAAGCACATCCCGATGTTTTTCATATTCTATTGCAACTTTTAGATGAAGGTATTCTTACCGATAGCCTGGGACGTAAAGTTGACTTTAAAAACACTATCGTCATCATGACTTCAAATATTGGTTCCAGACAGCTTAAAGAGTTTGGGCAAGGTGTTGGTTTTACCACATCAGCTAAAACTGCTGCTGCAAAAGAATATGCCAACTCTATCATAGAAAATGCACTCAAGAAAACTTTTGCACCCGAATTTATTAACAGGGTTGACGATATCATTATGTTTGAGCACCTGCAACGTGAAAGTATTCATAAAATAATTGACCTTGAACTAAACAGCCTTTATAAGAGAATTAAGGAAATTGGCTATACCGTAAAAATTACTGATTCTGCTAAAGACTTTCTTGTTGAAAAAGGCTGGGATGTTCAATTTGGGGCCAGACCGTTAAAAAGAGCTATTCAGAAATATCTCGAAGATAACCTTGCTGAGGAACTTATTAAAACTACTATCAAAGAAGGTTCAATAATTAGTATTGACTACCTCAAAAACGAAGATAGAATTAATGTTGAGATAATACCTCCAACCGAAAGCGATATTGAAAACATTGATACTAAGAATAAAAACAAGTAATTGCTGAGTATTTATACATAATATATGAAGTTTATTTTATTTTAAAATAAACTTATCCTTCCATGAAAATGTCTGTTTAATTTTTAGTAATTGGCATTTAAAAAACTTTATTAATTAAATAATATTAGTTGCATAAACTAGTTTTATTATTTAAATTTGTATCGGAAACGTCTTGGTATCAACTGTTTGGAAGGTAATAAATAATGGATGTCGCTTTTAAATTAATATTTATCGTTTAGAATTATTATTATGAACAATAAAAGTGTCAATTATGAAAAGTTTAGGAGAAATCTTATTATATATTTTTGTTTAACACTTATTTTAGGAATTACCATAGGTTATACTCTAAGATTTTTAACAACAATTTCACATAAGGCACCTGCTGCAACTCAAATTTCTCAAGATTTTTCAGAAAGTCGTGCCGGAGGATATCAATTTACTAATCCTTTGTTGGACTGCGACAACTTCCGTCCATCTATTTTAAATGAGCATGTAAGTTTATATAACGATCTAAATAATTACGTAAACAATGCTATAAATATTGGTGTCGCAAGTCATATTTCAATATATTTCAGGTCTTTGAACAATGGCCCCTGGATAGGTATTAATGAAGACCATAGTTATTCACCAGCCAGTTTGCTGAAAGTGCCAATATTAATTGCTGTTCTGAAAAAAGCCGAAACAGACTCTTCGTTGCTAAGAAAGAAAATACGTTATAGTAAACCATTAGAGACCCGGGTAAATCCTAATATTGTTGAAGGAGACACCATTAAAATAGGCAACACATATACTGTTGACGAACTTCTTGAATACATGATAATTAAATCAGATAATAACGCAAAGGAAATGTTAATTAATTTAATTGGAAACGATTATTTAACGAATGTTATGATTGACCTTGGCGTCAACCTGAGAGAAAAAGATTTGTCAAAAGATTTCTTATCTGTAAAAGAATATTCTTCATTTTATCGTATTATGTATAATGCCTCTTATCTAAATCGTGATTTTTCTGAAAAAGCTCTGAAAATGTTAAGCAGAACGGATTTCATTAAGGGCATTCCAGAAAAACTTCCAAAAAACATTAAAATTTCACACAAGTTTGGAGAAAGAGGGTTTGAAGATTCAAACCTTAAGCAATTACATGACTGTGGAATAGTTTATGTCCCTGATAAACCTTATTTGCTGTGTGTGATGACTTTGGGTTATGATTTTGACAACTTAAATAAAATTATCTCAGAAATTTCTGAAATAGTTTACAATAATGTTATTGAAAAATAGTCATTTTGTATCATGACACTTTATAGCTGGTATTTATATAAAAAAGGCTGTTAAGATAATTTAAGCAGCCTTTTTAGCATTATAAAGCTATTATTCAATAATTAATTTCTTTACCAAAGAGCTGTTATTAGTTTTCAACTTAATAAAATATACACCATTGTTAATGTGCTTAACATTAAATCCTGTTGTGGTTGATGGGTTCACTACAGTTGAAAAAACAACGCTGCCAGTAATGTCGTAAATTTCAATAAAAGTATTGGTTTTCAAATTTTCAGAGAAAACAAGTGTAATATAATCATGGGCTGGATTCGGATAGAAATTGATAGAATAGTCCCCATTATTATCAATACCTAAACAATTCTGGAAAGTAACATTAATAGTGTCCCTGCCTTTACATCCATTACCATCTGTAACGGTTACAGAATAGTTAAAAGAACCAACACCAACAGTATTGCCATTAATAATTAATGTTGGGTTAGTTGAATTGTTACTCCATAAGTAATTACTAAACCCACTGCCTGCATTCAGGGTGGCTGTTTCATAAGTGCATAGCAGTAAATTTTGACCAAGGTCAACATCAGGATTAGGATGAACAACAACGTTAATTGAGTCTAACCCTACACAACCATGAGAATCTGTAACCACAACAATATATAGTCCGGTGGTGGTAGCCGTAAGGTGTTGATTATTAGAGGTTCCACCCGACCATGAATAGCTGGCATAAGGGCCACCAGCGTTTAAAACAATAGAGCCACAACCTATGGTGTCATGACCAAGGTTAACTACAGGATTATTTAACAAAGAAACTATTACAGGAGAAGAAACTGCTGAACAACCATAGATATTAGTAACAGAAACAGAATAAGTACCTGCGTTTAGAACTGTTATAGCTTGAGTTGTCTGGTTATCTGGAGACCATAAATAACTTGCTCCATGACTGGCTGTAAGAACAGTAGAAGAACCCTGACATAAACCAACATTAAGAGAAGGTTGCACCAATGGTTTATAACCGGCACATACTAAATAAGGTCTTATTAGATAGGCACAAGGGAACCCGGCATCTTCAGTTTTTTGCCATGCATCAGAATTTATTTTAATCCATGCTTTGCCAGGATTATAATTGACATTAGTATAACCCAGCCCTATATTGTTTGTTGAATAAAAATCTTTGATGCCTATAAAATAAGTGCCTGTGTCTAAGTTTAAAGCACCTGTTGAGAAGGTCAGATTTACCCATTGAGCACCAGCAGTTGTAAACTTATATGGAAGTGATGACGCTAAAAGAGTAACGGGTACTCCATTTGCTGCAGTACTGTATAATAGAAGAATAGTGGTATCTCCGACAACTCCTGAAGTAACATAAAATGAAACTCTGCTTATCTTATCAGGCACTTTTAGTTTATAATTTTGTCCCATGATAACAGTATTACCCGAAGAAATACCTAAAGCGCCATCAAGTGAAGATGTGTAAAGAGCATCGTCTCTTGCATATAAGCTGTCTGATACCCAGAAATACCTGAACAAAGTATCGTTTGAAGTATTAGCATCTTGTTGAGCCATAGATACAATATATTCTGAGATATAGTAACCTGTGTCAAGAGGAATCGTATATAAAGGGGCAGATAAATTGATACTGCTGTCAGCTGCCAAAGGGCCTGAAACATTGCTTAACGCTGTATGTATAAGAGACGAAGTATTATTCTTATAAATGTTAAATTTGACTTTTACATTAGATACGGCAGCTCCTCCAACATTCTTTGCTGTGGCTGTCAAAGCTAATGGTTGATTATTATAATGTACTTTAGGCACAACAGAATATTCATTAAGATTGGCAGCTCCAACTAAAGCTACGTCATATGGTGATTTTGAATAAACCTGAACATCATCAACAAACCAGTAATAGTCGTTAGCACCTGTCCATCTGAACCTTACATAAACAGTAGGTTTATTAGCAGCCCAGGCTGATATATTTATGTCAACAAGATT
>Ga0114951_10005431_pt1 | contig 11769 bp, 16 predicted proteins | sample AM7aDNAmetaG_FD_88677 | JGI IMG/M metagenome (GOLD analysis project Ga0114951, IMG submission 88677) | Freshwater microbial communities from Finland to study Microbial Dark Matter (Phase II) - AM7a DNA metaG | ecosystem: Environmental > Aquatic > Freshwater > Lake | place: Finland: Lake Alinen... | reverse complement strand
ATCTGACCAGCCTGGCCATCTTTGTAATGATCTGATCCACCGCAACGCTGACCATTACCACCAAGTTCAATACACTTCATTTTCCAAACGTTATCATGACCGTGTCCTCTTGTCAAAGCATGTGCAATTTCATGAGTAATAGTATCTTTGATTGCGTCATCACTCATTGCAGGAACCAGATATGTAGATAGTTCGATCTGTCTTTTACTATAATTACAAACACCAAAGGCTCTTTTTCTTTTGTTGAAAGTTACCTTCCAATATCTGAGTTCATTATGAACTTTCATCATTTTTTCTGCCAATCTAATTGCCTGATTTATAGTCATAATTTTTTTAGTTTTAGTTAGTATTATTACTACCGTTTCAACAAGACAAAAATACGAATTTATTTCCGAACCACCAAATAATTTAAAAAAAAAATTTAAAATAATTTCATTGATTATCAACAACATATAATTAATTAAATTTTTAAAAAAAGAATAAACTGATATAAAAAAATAATATATATGAGAAAAAAATATAGGAGGAAAAAATAATTACAAAATGAAAAAGGAACCTGACCCTTGGGTGAATCTAGTTCGAAATTCTATTAAGAATTTGGAAGAATTAGCAGAAAGTATAGAACTAGAAGACGAAGAAAAAATTGAGATAACAAAAAAACAATTAAAATTAAGAATTACGCCTTATTATTTAGATTTAATTAAAGATAATAAGATATTAAGAAGAACTGTTGTTCCGACAAATGATGAATTTAATGTAGTACCAGAAGAAGCCGAAGATCCACTTGCAGAAGATATTTACAAAAAAACGGATTGTATAATCCACAAATATAGAAATAGGGTATTATTTACGGTAACTAATTTCTGCTCTACAAATTGTAGATTTTGCACACGTTCCAGAATGATTGGAAAAGAAAAAAATTTTACTAAAGAGCAATGGGATAAAGGTATAAAATATATTGCTGATAATCCTATTATTAGGGATGTAATTATATCAGGTGGAGATCCACTCACACTTTCAGATGATAAATTAGATTATTTGTTAAGTAATTTGAAAAATATTCCACATTTAGATATAATTCGAATAGGAACTAAAATTCCGGTCGTATTACCATCTAGAATAACTAACGATTTAGTAAATATATTAAAAAAATATAAACCACTTTATATTAATATTCATTTTACTCATAAATCAGAAATTACTGAGCAATGTAAGCAATCTATTAATAAACTTTTAGATGCTGGCGCGATTTTAGGAAGCCAAACAGTTCTATTAAAAGGTATAAATGATGATGCTATTGTGCTAGAAGAATTATTTTATGAACTTTTGAAAATTGGAATTAAACCTTATTATTTATACCAAATGGATCGTATAAATGGTGGATCTCATTTTAGATGTGATTTAGATACTATGGTAAATATAATGAAAAAATTAATTGGATATAATAGCGGATTAGCGATTCCAGAGTTTATAATAGACACTGAAATAGGAAAAATACCTTTAAGGTTAGATTATGTAACTAAAAATGAAGATGGTAAATATGTTTTGACGAATTTTGAAAAAAGTATATCAATGATATATTAAAAAGCTTTAATTCTTATAATTTTACATTTTAAAACTGATTTTATTTCTTGCTCTCTTTGAATATCTTTTTCTTTTAATGAGCCATCAGCATTAAAATGTCTTTTTTCATCAAATTCATATGCTATGTTATTTTCTTTATCATAGCCATCAATCCAACGACCTATTTTTTCTATATAATATTCACCACCGTTTTCAGCATGTTGAATAATAGTATTTGTTTTTTTCATTAACATATTAAAATACTCACATCCATTTGGATTATATCCTGGTTGCATTTGTCCACCTTTCTCTAAGTTTCTTATTATTCTTTTAATAGCAGATAATCTTTGCTTTGATTTTATATCAATAGCATTATTATATCCATAAAATTCTTCATATGTTTTACCTGATTTAGTACTAGCGTTTTTTTGTATATCTCTATTTTTCTTTTTTAATTCAATTGATTTTTCTTTACCAAATATTTCTTCGTATGTTTTACCTTTACTATATGGTATTCTTCCTTTTCCAGATTCACTTATTTTATTTGATATTTTTAAGGCTTTTTCTTCACCAAATATTTCTTTGTTTGTTTTTCCTTTTCTTTTTGATATTTTACCGTAATTTGGTGATTTTTCACCTATTCTTAAACTTAGTTTGAGTTTCATTTCAGTTGCTTTTTCTTCTCCATACATTTCTTCATATGTTTTACCTTTACGCCAATCATTTCTATGATCATTAATGACTTTTTCTTTTATTTTAAATGCTTTTTCTTCTCCATATATTTCTATATTTGTTTTACCTTTTTTATTTGATTTAATTCCTAAATGTGCAATTTTATTTTTCTGCTTGGCTTCTCTCATTTTTTTACCTTTATTACCATGAACTTTCATTTTTCAATTCTTTTATTCTTATATATAAAATAAATAAGGTCATATTTTTCTGTTTTTTTAATAAAAATATGACCATATAATATTAATATATAAAAATAAAAAATTAATATGAAAAGAGAATATAAAGTTAATACTAAAGTGTTTTTCAGTGTAAATTCTGAGATAAATAAAAATTTTGAGAAGTATTGTGATGATAACTATATGAATAAATCTAAAATTATTGAAGGATTAATGAAAATATTAGTTGAAAAATCTATTGAAGTGACTAATCTTCTAAAAAATAAGAAATAAAAAAACCACCAAAAAGGTGGTTTTTTTATTTTATTTATAAGGAAAGTATCCAACATCTTGAACAATCATTTGTCCTTCAGGACTTAAAATCCAATCAATATATTTCTTAATTTCACCTGTAGGTTTACTTTTTAAATACATATAAAGATAACGGGTTATAGGATATTCTCCTTTTCCAATAGATTCAGGTGTAGGAAGATACGCTGTACTTTTTACATCTTTTTTTACTTTAGCATGTTTTACACCCACTGCATAAGCTGCTCCACCATAACCTATTCCATTAGCATCTTTTTTTACAGCATTTACTACTGCTGCTGTTCCTGGAAGTGTTTGAACGCTTGCTGCATAATCACCTTTAACCACTTCATCATGAAAATAAACATATGTACCTGAGCTATTTTCACGTCCATAGACAGTAATTAAAGCATCATCACCACCAACTTCTTTCCAATTTTTGATTTTACCTTGATAAATATCACTTAATTGCTTAATTGTGAGTTCTTCAACTTTATTTTTTTCATTTAAAAAAATTGTAATACCATCTTTAGCACATGGAATTTGAACTCCCAATGTATTATAACGAGATTTTAATTTTTCAATTTCTGTTGTTTTCATTGGACGACTTGAATTACATATATCTGTTGTTCCATTAATTAATGATGTGATACCTATACCTGAACCTCCTCCAGTTACTTGAATTGATACTGTTGGATTATTTTTCATATAAAGTTCTGCCCATTTTTGAGCTAAAATTACCATGGTATCTGATCCTTTTACAGTAATCTTTTTTTCTTGAGAAAATCCAATTAATGTAGTTGACATTAATATTAATATTAAAAGTGTTTTTAAAATTTTCATAATTTATTTTTATTTTTTTAGAATCTTGCTTGAATTCTTACACTAAAAGTGTTGTCATTTAATTGCTTAGGATAAGATTTATTAATCTCATTTTTTGGCATTTCGTATTGTAATGATATTCTGATATTATCATTTAAATAATGTTGCCATGAAACTGCCAATGTTTTATAATAAATATCACTTTTAGCTGCATCACCAGATAATTTATTATTAGGATCATAGTAATCGTATCTTGCTACTAATTGATCTTTCTTACTTATATTTTTAATTAAATATAAGTAATATCCATTAAAATTCTTTACTTTATTTGGATCCGCCATTTTTTGCTCTCTTGTAGATGTTACTGCTATTGTACTAGGTGTTGAATTAACTCCAGATATATATTCGCCCTTAATTGCAATTCCACCAAGAAAATCAGCGTATATTTGAATTTCACCACCGAACCATTTTTTATTTAGATAATTACCTACAGTAGTACTATCCATAATTCCATTTGTGTTCAAAATAAATGGATTAGTTTTTGTTCTATTTCCACCATAGTAACCATTTCCACCAAAATCAATACCTATTCCAGAACTAGGAAGTTTTATTGAATATACTAAACGAGCCATTAAGTCTTTTTTAGAATCAACATCTTTGGCTTGTGTACCAGTAAAGTTTCCGTTCATTGTCATAAATTGAAATTTCAGAGGAATTTTTGTTCCATTATATTCAAGTTTTGCACCTATTTCTCTTTCACCTGGATATATAGATTTAATAACTCTTGAACGTTCTAATACTTCCCTTTGACTTGAAGAATATTCTACTTCATAATTTGGCCTATTCATTTGTCCTGCCCATATTGTCCAGTTCTTTAATTTTGATATGTTAACAACGGCATACGCATCCTTTAATGTAAGGTTTCCTGTACTAAAATCTGGTTGTAATACAAATTTTACTCCATCAACGGCTTCATAAGTAAATTTTATTCTTGCCCTTCTGACATAAAAGGTATTTTGAGGATCAAGTGGTTTGTATAAATCTTTACCATAAGAATCCCATTGAGCTTGAATATAACCAGATACTTTAATTTTATTAAGTTTCCCAAGATCTGATTCATTAACTAATACTCTTTCATCAAGAGAATTAAGTTTACCATCATGTTTTTCAATAACATCTTTAAGAGAATCGATGCTTTGAGTTTGTGAATATCCGTAAACAGATAACACAATAAAAGACATAATTATTAAAAATTTTTTAATCATAATTTAATTTTTTTTGCTTTATATATCATTTTAAAGATATAAATGTGATACTTTTTAGGTTAATAAATAATTAAACTATTATTACAAAATTATAAATTACTGAATATCAGAAAACAAGAAAGCCACCTATATAGGTGGCTTTCTTGTTGATTACACTTTTAGATAGCATTTTCTACCGTGTTTCTTTCAACATCAGAACTGGATTGGTGTCACTAATAAGACCTTCAACATCGCCATTACATGCGGTGAATGCATCGTTGATAGCGTCAGCTTTGATGTTGTAGGTGATTTTGTTAACGAAGAGATTTTCTTTTTCTTCTTCGGTCATAAAATCTGCGCTCATAATCAGAGCTTCAAGTTTTTCACTATACTTGTTCAGCAAACCGTTGTCAAACATAACTTCTGATTTTTCTTCAACGAAGGTTTCACCATACTTTTCACGAAGTTCGGTAGCTCGCTCTTCATCAAGAGCGCCAGAATACTTCTTAACAACAATAAACATGATTTTGTCGCCCTTCTCACTCTGAACCTTGATAGACTCAGGATTACGCTTCATTGATTTATAAAGCTTTACATATTCATCAAGGGCGGTTGATTTGATATCACCTTCAATTGACTTCTGCTCAGCAGTCTTATTCTTTATTTCCTCTTTCAGAGTGTTGAAAAGTGCCAGTTTTTCAGCGAAATCCTGACCTTTAACAATTGCTACTGGTTTGGTATCTTTCTTAACTGTCTCTTTCTTTGCAGCTACAACTTTTTTTCCAAGTGCCATATTTTTATATTTTAAAGGTTAATACTATTATCTCTTGTTGACAGTACAAATATAAGGATATTTTTTATATAAAAAAATTATTTTGAAAATAATTTAAACTTTTTTTATCAATTGAAAAATTTGATGTAACCATCTCTCAAGTAACCGCCTACAAAATTTAATATTGTACCTATTAAGCAACAAAAAAATGCTATTGCCCAATTTTCATCCATATTACTGAATCCTTTTATTGCACCTAATATTATCAAAATTATACCTATGAACGATATAATGTTTCCCATTCCTTCTTTGTTTTTTTTATTTTTATCCATGGTATTAATTTTTAAATGTTAATATTATTTTCCTTCATTATCAAAGTTATAATTTGGCTTAATAAGCATTGAATAATCAAAGCCAAATCCTGTTAAGAGCATTTCATCTTCTAATTCAAGAACTTCTGTATTTTTTTCGTTCATTTTTTCAGATTTTTAAAGATTTATACTATCGTTTCAACAGTACAAAGATAAGAAATTTTTTTAAATAAAAAAAAATGAAAATAATTATTTATATATATGATATAAAAATAAATTTTAATCGTATGAAACATATTAAAAATTTTGAAAGTTTTAATTCACAAGATGAATTAAATGAAGGTATTTTTGATAATATATCTGGAGCTTTTAGCATTTCAAAAGCTATCGAAAATTTTTTAGAAGATCCAAGTGAAGAAGATGCTGATAAATTAATGCTGAGAGCTTTTGCAAAAACATTTAGTACTAATTATGGTAAAGTAACTAAAGATGAAGTTCTAAGTCTTCCGATAGAAGAAAAAATTGACATTTTAACTCAAGCTCTTGAAAAGAAAAAAGATCCAAAAGTAGGAATTTTAACTCTTCAAAAAAGAGGTGGTAAATTTGTTGTTGGCGGATTAGGAGTAGCAGGCATCAATCCAGGTGGAGTATCTGGAAATGTAATAAATAGATAATTAATTAAAAATTATATTTATTTTTAATTTTCTCATTATAAACACTTTGTGCTAAATAGAAGCCTGAAGTTTCAAACGACAGGCTTTCTTTTTTCTTGAAAGATATATAATAAAATATTAATGAGGATATTAAAATTGAGCAAAATAATGCTTTATTGGTAATAAAAATAAAGGACACAATAAAGGAAGAAAAAGAAATAAATGAAAATGTAAAATATAGAGTATAAATTATTTCTAATCCTTCTGATAGATATTCTAATACTAGGTTTCTCTCATTTATTAAATCATTTTTTTCTCTATAAAGGTTTAAAAGACTTTCATCTTTGAATTTGTTACTACGAAAAAGTCTAATTTTAGACTTATCAAAATATAAAAAGCTACCAATCATATTATTATAGTTTTAAGAGTTATATATTATTTATTATTACAAAAATATTTTAATTATGGAATAAAAAAAAATAAAGTAAGAAATCTTGTCAAATTTTAGTCAAAATTAGGTTAAATCTTTTATAGTAATAAAAATAATATTTTATTTATTTTTGAGAATCTTTAATTTTTTCCACCTCAATAATTTATTATAATATTTTTTATCAAAGTTCTCATATGTTTGTTCAATTTCGCCATCTATTCCATAAAATCTACCAGCACCTAAATGAATTGCAATACCTAATTCATTATGAACTTTACCATTTTTATAATATATAAAATCTGAATTTGGATAAATATCATTCCAAAGAATAACTTTACAATGTTCAGAGTTATGAATTATATCTAATGCTCTAATTAATTCTTCTTGTTTAGGCTCAGAATTATATTTAATAACGGTATATTCAACATTATTTATTATTTCTTTTTTTATTAACATAGTTTTTCTTTCATTAAAATTTTTATTACTTCATTCACATCATCTAAACATACAGTATTCCACACTGTATCATATTTTGGAAAAAAACAATATTGTCGCCATCTTCCAAACCATTTAATTTCACCAATTGTAATATTGTTAGAAATATTGACAATGTTAATAATTTTTGTTTTACCTTTATATTCTATTTCAATGAATTCAAGGTATCTCGTTGTTTTGATAGTTTTTATATTAATAATCTTTTTTTTACAATATTGTCATAATCATTGTGGTTATTAAAATTCCAAATATTTTTTTGATCTATCTTGTTTAATAAAACAAAACTTTTAATAAAGAACGGTGATTAGCTATTTTATTATCTTTTATATAAAATACCTAATTTAATTTTTGTCATGATAATCTTCTTCTGTTTTGAACAACCAGTTAGGATCAGGTCTGTAAGTTGAATTAATAAAATATTCGTAAATTGGTTTCCAATCTGTTTCCGGATCGAAACCAGCTTTATCTTCAAATAAAACATTATAATATGGTTTAGTATAATAATAACCAAATGATCCTTTGGTATCTGTTATTTCTGGATTTTCATTAACATATTTAAAATAAATGTCATCGTTTTCTAAAATTTCCATATAGGCTTTAATTTCCTCTGGGTAAGATGATGTAAATAAAATCATTATAATATCTTTTCTATTCTTAGATATAAATTGTAATGTTTCTTTCGCATAAGGATAATAAATAATTTCTTTAATTTGCTTACGGTAATCTGGTTTTGAAATAACACCATGTAAATCAAAAAACCAATATGTTTCATACCATTGCTTTTTATATGCATGATCAAACATTTTTGCTATCCATGTTAATAGTGCTGGTGTATAATTATTCATACCCAATAGTTTTTTTGTTTAATTCACTTATTTTTAACATTCTTTCCAACAATTGAGAATCTTTATACCTATGGTTTGCTTTTTTAACTTTCTGATTTTTATACAACATAGAATTTGAATAAAAATTAATACCAGAACAAAAAACTTTAATTTTCTTTCCATAAACTTTGACTGGCCCTCCACATTTAGAATAAAGATTATCCTGCGGATCAGAAAATGTGCAATTTTTATATAGGATATGATTTTCAGATTTGAATTTCATTTGCCAAACAATGTGAATTTTATTATATGTATAAATAAATTCAAGCAGATTATGAAGTAAGCTATCAGAAAGAATGATAAGTTCAAATCCATTTTCAGATTGATTAATCATTTTAATTACATTTCTGTCTTGGCTGCTAAACTTTATAAACTTTTCCATTTTATTTTTAGTTTTTTTAATGAATTTAGTTTACAAAAATAGAAAAAATGAAATTAAAAAAAAATATATAGAGAATATAATATTATTATACACTATATGAAATATATAAAAACTTACGACTCTTATATTTTTGAAAACTTTGATTATAAACTAATTTTAGAAAATAAAAAATTTAGTTTCTATAGAACAGTTTTGAATAAAACTATAAATAAAATTGGATTAAATTTATATTTCGTTGGAACTTATACAATGGGAGTTACTGCTATTTTACCGATAATAGAGTCATTATTAAAAAATTCTAATATCCCTGGTATTACACCAGAACAAATAGTTTTAATGGTTTTATTTTCTATTGCTCAGATATTGTATATGAATACTGAAGATGTTAAGAAAATAAGAAATGAATTAGCAAAAGATAATTTATTGGAAACCACAAAAAAAGTAAAGGAATCAATATTATCAATTTATAAAATATTTAGTTTTGTATCAAAAAGTTTTGGTAAAATGATAGATGTATTTACTGATATGTTATCATATATTGCATTAGGTCTGCCATTATTACATGCTGTAAGTGAAATGATTTCACAAGATGGTTTAAATTTAGATACATTACCTCAAAAGGTAATGGTATTTGGTGGTGGTGCTGCATTTTTTGCTTTCAAAAGCATGATAGAAACTTTAATAACTATGATTAAAAATAAGATAAAAAATAATCATCTTTTTAAAAAAAATTAATTATAAATATAAAATTAGTTTTTGCGAAACCTTCTAACTAATCTAACCTATGGAAAGAACCCTTAATTTAAAAAAAGAAAGGAGGTGTTAGATATGAGTTTTGCAAAAGAATTTGCTAAGGAATTAGGCGCTTGGGGTAAAACTATTGAGGATAAAATTTTCGATACTGGTTATACAACAAGGCACAGTCATCACGAATCAAAACCAGATATAGAATATGATGATGATTATGTATATAGATGGGATGATTCTGAAGAATGTTATAAAATCAAACACAAATAAGACTAATTTTGATGGTAAGGTTTTCAAAACCTTACCATTTTTTATAATCTATAAACAAATATAATTTCTTTTTCTATATAAAAGAAAAAAATATCTGTGGTTTCTATATCAGGTGAATTTCTATTACAGTTTGTTTCAAAAGACTTTCAGTATTTAACACAGCAAAAAAAACTCTCTTATAAAGGAATTAGTTTAAAATGCTCATATCTAATAGATATTATAAATCAGCTTTTACAAAAATATTATTTTAGTAATAACATTGATACTAAATTTAATTTATCCTCAACTATTCTTAGAAAAAGATATGGTGAACATTATAATTATTACATTGAATATTTATGTGAGCATGGTTTTATGAGTTTAGTTTCTAAATATTATGTTGGTAAAAAAACAAATTCATATAAACTTGACTCTAAATATATTTATGATGTAATAAGATATAAAAATTTTGATAATTTTTTATTAAAAAAAGATAAAAAAAGAAATCGGTCATCTATTGCTGATATGGATCAAAGTACTATTCCTGCTGATATAAGAGAAAAATTAGTTGAATCTTTATTTAAAATTAATATTGATTTTGATGGCTCTCTTGCGTATTTAAATCAATCCAAAAAAGATAATTTAATAGATGATGCAAAATATTATAAAAATTTAATTTCAATAGAAAGTATTAATACACGAAATATTTATTTTAATTTTGATGATTATGGTAGACTTCATACAAATTTTACTATTCTTAAAAAAGAAATTCGTAATGAATTTATAAGCATTAATAATGAGATGATAACAGAGGTGGATGTTGATAATTCTCAACCATTATTTTTTGCTGTTCTATTGAAAAAAGAATTACCAGAAATAAATGGAGATACACAAAGATATTTTGATTTAGTAAAATCTGGATTACTTTATGATGATATATTAGAAAAATCTGATCTAACAGAAAAAAAAGAAGCTAAGGAATTAGTTTATAAAGTATTATTTGGAAATAATAAAAATAATAGAAAGGATAATAAAATTTTCAAGAAATTATATCCATCTATATATGAATATATATTAGAATTCAAAGAGTTAAGAAAAAATTATAAAGAATTGTCTCATGAATTACAAAAAATGGAAAGTAAATTTATATTTAATGATGTTATTAGAGAAATATATGATACTTATCCACAAATAATATTTTTTACTGTTCATGACTCAATTATATTTCCTATGTCATATAAAGATAAAATAGAATCTATTTTTTATAAGCACTTCGAAAATTTGATAAAAAATTTTTAATATATAAAGAAAATTCAAAAATTTTAATGTTAAATTATAAATTATTTCTAGAAAAACTTTATCATGTTAATCTAATTTCAGGTAAAACTGACTACAATATTTTAAAACGTAGGGGAAGAATGAATCGTTTGAAACATTTAATTTATCAATTAGAGGATACTGGATCTTCATTAGGTGGCGAAAAAGTTTCTGAAATTTTATTAGGTGGTACAAATTTGAATGTATTAGATTTAAGTTATCCATTTGTTGATTTAAAAGTTACTGAGCCAGTTCCAGGTGTAACAGAAGAAGATGAATTGATATCAGTTAAAACAACCAGAGATAAACACACATTAAAAAATGCTGTCACTTATGTTAATGGGTTTAAAATAGGTCAATTAATTCAATTTGCCATATCCAAAATTGATTTAAATTTATATAAAAGTACAACATTTAAAAAGAGAAAAGCTATTAAACTTTCTAGTGTTACATCATTTTATGATAATTTAATAAAAGATCTTTTTGGTGCTAATCAGGATATTTATACCTTTGTTTTTGTACATACTTTACTTTTTTATAGCTTATTAAAGGAATATTTGGAATTATTAGCAAAAGAAGAAATAATTATTACTGATAGAGATGAATTATATACCAACGTAGCAGTTTTATTATGTTATTACGTTGATAATAAATTCCATACTAATTATTTGACAAATTTGAAATTAAAAAGATCTGAAAATTAT
>Ga0114951_10005430_pt1 | contig 11770 bp, 7 predicted proteins | sample AM7aDNAmetaG_FD_88677 | JGI IMG/M metagenome (GOLD analysis project Ga0114951, IMG submission 88677) | Freshwater microbial communities from Finland to study Microbial Dark Matter (Phase II) - AM7a DNA metaG | ecosystem: Environmental > Aquatic > Freshwater > Lake | place: Finland: Lake Alinen... | reverse complement strand
GCCGACAAGCCCGGCCACCTGACGGTGAAAGAAAACGAGACGTTCACCTTGCCCGGGGCGGCGGCTGTCGGTCAGGCGCCACAATGGGAAACGGCCGTCGCCGCCAACGGCCGGCCGTTCGTGAAAGCCTGGAGCAATGGCCGGGTCGAATTGCGCACAGCCGATGGCCGGGTTTTGCACGCGGAGGCCGCCGGATTGCCGGCGCCGCAGGCATTGACCGGCGCTTGGAATTTGAGTTTCCCGCCGGACTGGGGCGCGCCGCCGGCGGTCACGCTGGACCAGCTGATTTCCTGGACCGACCACACGAATGCCGGCGTGCGTTATTTTTCCGGCACGGCCAGTTACGGGCGGGAGATTGAAATTTCGGCCGACCGTTTGAACGCCGGGCGGGAAGTCTGGCTGGACCTCGGCGCGGTGAAAAATTTCGCCGAAGTTTCCCTGAACGGACAGAATCTTGGCGTGCTGTGGAAACCGCCGTTTCGCGTGAACCTCACCGCCGCCGCGAAACCCGGCGCCAACCGGCTCGTCGTCAAGGTCACGAACCTCTGGCCGAACCGGCTCATCGGCGACGAGCAACTGCCGCCCGACTGCGAATGGAACGGCAAGCAACTCAAGGCGTGGCCGCAGTGGTTGCTTGACGGCAAGCCCAGTCCTACCGGCAGGCTGACTTTCACCACATGGCATCACTGGACAAAGGATTCGGCACTGCTGGAATCGGGCCTGCTCGGGCCGGTTACCTTGCGCACGGCGGAAATCATTCCGGCGAACTGAAGCGCCGCGCGGGTTCTGGCGGATGTTTCACGAAGCGCTTGCCATAAGCGCGCCGGAAATTATCATGGCCGCGCATGAAAAAAATCATTGTCATTGTTGCCGCGGCGGTTCTTTGCAGTTTTGACCCCGCCGCCCTGGCGCAGGCTGACGCCGGGGTGGCCGCCGGTTTCCTGGAACAGGCCAAAGCCTCCGGCGACAGCCAGCTGGGCACCATCGCTTCCGAGCTGGCTGGTAAAGTGAAATCACTCGGCGGCCTTCTTGGCGGCAATGCCGCCGTGTCGGACAGCCTCAACAGCACGCTTAAATCACTCACCGGCGGCGCCGATTCCGCCGCGCTTGCCTCGGCCTTCAACCTGGTCAAGGAAGCCAAGTTCACGCCCGAACAGCTAGGCCTCGCCAAGCAGGTAGGCAGTCTCACCTCCGCCTACGTCGTGCAGAAAAATTTCGCCGCGCTCGAGGGCCAGCAGGGCGACGTCGCCACCATCGTCAGCTCGCTGCGCAGCGGCAAAATCAAAAACGCCCTGCCGTCGCTCAAGAATGTCGCGGCGAGCGCCAAGCTCACCGACACGCAGAAGCAGCTCATCACGACCATCGCCGACAAATACGCTCCCGGTCTGAACAAGGCCGCCGGTGCGCTGGACAGCGTCAAGAAATTCCCGGGACTCTGAAGATTGGCGACCGCGTTTTTGTTTTCAGAATAATTTTTTGCCCGCCGCCGTTTGCCGCGCGCGACTATCTCCGCTGGTTTTCTTCCTCGCATCGCGCCCGGCTGATTCGGCGCGGGTCAGTGCGGAAAGTTACCGGCTTAAACTCCGCCCATGCCCAAGTCACGGCTTTACCGGTTCCGCCGGGGTGATAGGCTGCTGCCGGAAGCGACGCACCGCTTTCCCGGAACCATGTCAAATTTCAAAATCTTGTTCCTGGCCTTATGGCTGGCGCAGTTGAGCGCCGGGTTGACGGTGGCTGCAACCAACGACTATTTCACGATCCGGGTTGTGGATGATCAGACCGGACGCGGCGTGCCGCTGGTGGAGTTGCGCACAATGAACAAGGCGGCGTGGTGGACGGACAGCGCCGGCATCGTCGCCTTGGATGAACCGGGGCTGATGGATACCGAAGTGTTCTTCCAGGTCGCCAGTCCTGGCTACGATTATCCGCGAGACCTGTTTGACAACCGGGGTTTGAAATTGAGGCCGATCCATGGCGGAACCGCCACGATCCAACTGACTCGTCGCAATATCGCGGAACGGCTCTATCGCATCACCGGCCAGGGCGTGTATCGTGACAGCGTCCTGGTCGGCCAGCCCGTGCCCGTGCAGCGGCCGGTTCTCAACGCCGCCGTCATGGGCCAGGACACGGTCATCGCCACGCCGTATCGCGGAAAAATTTACTGGTTCTGGGGCGACACGGATCGCGCCTCGTATCCCTTAGGAAATTTCAGCGCTTCCGGAGCGACCTCCGAACTACCCGGGTGCGGCGGCCTGGATCCCAATCGGGGCGTGGACCTGAATTATTTCACGGACGAAACCGGCTTCAGCAAACCGATGTGCCAGTTGCGGGGACCGGGGGCTCACTGGATTGAAGGGCCGTTCATCGTCCAGGACGAACAAGGCACCGAACGTCTGGTTACGCGCGTGGCCAACCAGACCCATCTCGGCGCGGCGGAAAGCTGGGACCTTTTGATGTTCAATGATGCGAAAGCGGTGTTCGAACCTTTAAAACATTGGGAGCTTCATGATGCCCACGAATCAGCCCACCCGTTCTGCGCCCGGGTTGAGGGCGTGGAGTATTGCTACTTGTTTCCCAACTGGCGGGTGAAGGCGGATCTGAAAAGCATCCAGGACTTGACGAATTACGAGGCGCTGACCTGTGTGGCCGGGGACGGCAAATTTTCCGGCCCGACCACGCAACTGGATCGCGATCCCGCGGGCCATTTGCGTTACCGGTGGCGGGCAGGAGCGGATCGGTTGCATCCCGGCCGGATGCGCGAGCTGATTGCCGCCGGCAAGCTGAAGCCCGGGGAAAGCTGGATTGATTTGTCCGACTTCGAGACCGGCAAACGGATTGACGCGGGATGCGGATCCGTATGCTGGAACGACTTTCGTCAGCGCTGGATCCTGCTGAGCACCGCCAAGACGGGGGAAATCTGGTTTGCGGAAGCCGACACGCCGGCGGGTCCGTGGGCCTATGCGCGCCGCGTGCTGACACATGGCGACTACAATTTCTACAATCCCACGCAGCATCCGTTCTTCGATCAGGCGGGCGGCCGATTGATTTATTTCGAGGGAACTTACTCAGATTACTTTTCCGCCGCGCGCGCCCCGACGCCGCGCTATGACTACAACCAGCTGATGTATTGCCTCGCGCTCGACGATCCGCGGCTGGCGCTGCCGGTGGCCGTTTACCGGGTGCGCGAAACCAACGGACTCGAGCATTTGTGGCTCCGCGACCAGGTGGAAACCGCCGGGGCGTGGGATCGGATCGAAGGCGTCGCCTTCTTCGCCCTTCCGCCCACTTGCCCGGGCAGCGAACTCGTGCCGGTTTACGTCACGGAAAAAAACGGATCCGTCCTTTCCCTGACGCCCCCGGCTCCGGATGCGCGTCCACTCTTCTTTGGTCTGCCGCTGATGGAGCGCGAACGGGCCGCCACTTTGGCCGGCGAATGGGAATTCCGCGTGGCGGTGCCCGATGGCAATGTGTTGAAATTCCCACTACAGTTTTCGGTGCAAGGCCAGAACATCTGGATCAGGGATCTTGATCCGGGCTTGACCGGTTCGGGCACCTGCCGCAGTAATCATCTCACACTGACGCTGAAGACCAAGGACGGGATATTTGTCCTGAATGGCTGGCTGGAAACGCGCACGCTCACCGGGACATGGCGGCAACTGGACGCCACCGCCAAAGGCACCTGGTCAGCCTCGCTGACGGACACCGCATCTCCGGAACGACGATCGCCATCGCTGGCGGTGCTTGAAGAGTGCCGCCGGCCGATTGACGGCCGCAGCGACTACTCTGTGCAGGGTCAACTGCCGGCCGGTTATGAGCCGACCGGGCGCGAGCTTTGCCGTGTCTGGGAAAAACCCGGACCCGTGCTCGTTCTGGACTGGCAGGCCAAGCCCATTCCAAGCAAGAGTAATTAGCTTGATCGCTCACGGCGGCCTTCGCCACGGAACCGGCTGACGCGCGTCGCGATTTGAAGATCACCAGCATCTCCGTGATGGCTTCCGACTTTGGTTTCGCGCCCTGTTGACCGTGAGGGTGACCACCGGTTCAGATATGCCGGCGCGGTTACGGCGACGGAATCCTAGAAACACTCCCATCCCCGACGCCGTAGCCGACGGCAGGAGGCTTTTGAGATGATCCGTGGTGGTGGTCGTCGCACGCTGCGCCCTCTCGCCGCTGCGCTTCACCTGATCCCGCGCAGGCATCATTTCCCAGCCCGCGAACTTCCCCAATCCGAGCAAGACCATGGCCAGCGCACCGGCCTCCAGAATGGGCCGCAGCATCCTGCGGAAAAGCCAGCCGAGGTAATACGCCGCCCCATAGCTCGCACCCACCCGCACATCGATCGGAAGAGGCTTGCGCCAATTCCACTGGGTGACGGAAGCAGCCGCATGGGTTGGGTCGGACGGCGTAATGGCAGGCGCGCTCGTCGTGGCCTGGCCCGCTGCGTTCGGCGGTGGGCTGTTGTTAATATCGACAACCCAAAAGCCCGAAGCCGGCCACGACCGCAGCGAGGGCAACGAGCACGGATTTAGAGCCAATGGTCGATGCCAAACCACTTGGCGGCGGCGTTGCTGGCGCTCTGGGAAAACCCGCTCAAGTTATTTTATCAAACCACAGTCGAGGAACCGGGTCCGTTCGTAAAACAAAATTTTGCGTGGCGCCCGCCCTCGCTCCGAGCCGCGCTCGCGCCGCATTTTTGATGCGGGCCAGAAATTCCGCGCTGTCTTTCTCTTCGGCTGCGTGAGCCTCGGCAAGGGCGGCCAATGTTAGTTCGCCAGTTTCGCCGGACGGGACTCGAGCTCATGCTGCTGGCTCTTCTGCAAATCCAGCATGGGCTGCTGTCCTACCCGGATGAGCCCTTTGCGCGGATGATCCATGTCAATCGTCGCCCACAGCGCACCCGAGATGAGAAAGGTCAATGCCGTGGTCAGCACCACATTGCGCTTGCCCGCCACACCGCAGCCATAGCCCACCGAGGCCACCGACACCAAAGAACAGGAGAGCAACAGCAACAACAGCATGGCCGGCATGTGCCGGCTCGCCGCCGCCAGTCGCGAGGCATGAAGGTCAATCAAGTCGTTGAACGGCGGCAACAACACATTCGCCAGGGCGGGCTTTGCTTTTGCCTCGCTGGACACCAGCGCCCACATCCGGGTCTGCAAAACTTCTGATCGGGCCGCGGCGGCGGCCTGGCCGGCCTTGTCCTCGGCGTCATAGAAAATAATCCGCTGGTCCGTGTAATCCGCCAGAATTTTATGCAGCTCGGCGCTTTCTCCCTGCGGCATCAGATCAGAACGCAGCCACGCCGTGCCAATGGCGTTGGCCTCGGACACGATCAATTGGACACGATCCGAGAAGCGCCCGGCCGCGAGCGCAAAGCTGAAGCCCAGCAGCAACGCGAGCAAGCCGAGCGTCGCGCCTTGAATGGTCGCCAGCTGATCCGGTTGTTCCTCCCGCCGCCGCCGCGCCCGTCGGCCAAGATAAAACCAAATCTCGAGCATGGCCACCAGTCCGCCAAACAAACTCAGCGCGACCAGCAGGTCCAGGAATTTAGAGTGCGTGAGCATATTGTTACGGTGAATATAAATGCCCCGCTTGTTGAAGCTAGCCCAAATGCTCCGCCTTCGGCTCCGTGCCTGGCGGGCCGCCGAACGATAGCTTTACAAAAATTGCCCAAAAAATAGCAATCCAGGCTGTTCGCATACGAGCTGGTTGTTGATACGCTTGCACTATGAGGACGAATCTCGCCTTTACGTTGTCTTGGCTGCTGGTTTTCGCCGGTTCGGTCCGGGCCGCGACCACGAATGTCTATTTTAACGCCGCGCAGACCGCCACTGTGACGGCGTCGAACATCACTGCCATCACCATCAACAGCGGCGGTTACCTGTTCACCTATTCGCAGGACGGCTATTTCACGGGCGGCCTCGGCGGCGGGCCGATTGGCCGGTTTTTCAGCGTGGTCTGGCCGAACGGCGTTCAGGCGCAGGCCTACACCGCCGGTCCGTTGACGGGCAGCGGCGCGAACATCACCCTCAAGCGCGCGGACGGGAAGAACTTTGACCTGCAGTCGTTCACGGGAAAGATCCTGCTCAACACCGCCGGTGCCGGCGGCGCGTTTGAAATCATGCCCCAGCTTAATGGCAATGATGCCTTTGCCAACCCGCTGCAATTTGACTGCACCGGCTATTCGGGCATGAGTTTTCCCTACACCACGCCCGCTTTGACCAACTATGATACTTATCTCATCCATATGTGGGGCGATTTCGCGCTGACGGCGCTCACGTTGATGGACACCAATCCGGTTGTTCCGGTTTCCACCTTCACCAACACGATCGCTGCCAGCGTGTCGCCCGTTGGTGCGGGCACGGTTGGCGGCGCGGGCGATTATCCCAGTAATTCTGTTTGCAGGCTCAGCGCCGCGCCCAATGTCGGCTGGGGTTTTAAGAATTGGACGCAGAACGGCACGCAAGTCAGTTCGTCCGCCGCCTACACTTTCACCGTGCGCTCCAACCGCACACTCGCCGCCAATTTCGTTCCGGCTTACACCGTCACGACGGCCGCTGCGCCCGGCTACGGCGGCTCGGCGAGCGGCGGCGGCTTGTTCAACAGCAATGCCATTCTCACCGTGCGTGCCGTGGCCGCCAGCGGGTTTCAATTTGTGAACTGGACGGATTTCGGGACGCCCGTCAGCACTGCGCCGAATTATTCCTTCACCCTCACCGGCAACCACGCGCTCACCGCCAACTTCACCCTGCTGCCGCAGACGGCGCTCTTTGATTTCGACACCGGCTGGCCGGCTCTTTCTCAAAGCCAGGGCATGCCTGGCTCACAGTCAAATAATTTGCTGACGGCTTATTTCAGCACAATCTCTGGCGGCTGGTCCATCCAGACACGACAATCTTCCACCATTGGCGCGCCGCCGTCGTTCGCGGGGAATTTTCTGTATCCGAGCACGTGGTGGAGTTCGTTCCAGATTCAGTTCAGCGCGCCCATCACCAACCTCGCGTTCGACTTCATGACCGGTGATGTCTCCAGCGAATACAACACCCCCGGCACCGTGCGTATCACGGCTTACACCAATTCCGTGGCGACGCCCGCCGTCGGCTCCGGCACGGCGCAGGGAACCTGGGCCAACGGTGCGTATCCGGATGGCCATATCAATTTTTCCTCGGCCACGCCGTTCACCATCGTCACGGTGGATATTGCACCCATCGGCGTCGTGTCGGGATTGCTCCTGGTGGACAACATCGTCGCGCAACGCGCCACCGCCCAAAGCTTCAATCTCACCGCCACCGCTTCGCCCACCAATGCAGGATTTATTTCCGGGGCGGGTAGCTACGCCGGCGGCTCAACGGCGGATTTGACCGCGACGGCAAATTTCGGATTTGATTTTGCCAACTGGACGGAGAACGGAACCGTGGTCGAGACGCTGCCGACCTACAGTTTTATCGTGACTACGAACCGCATACTTGTTGCCAATTTCATCACAAACCCGCCGCCCCAAGCGTTGGGTGGAACTTTCTATCAGCTCACCAACACGCCGCTCGCCATCAACATCGGCGATCTCATGGCGTTTGATCACGATCCGGACGGCGACCCGGTCTATTTCACCGGCGCCAGCGCGACGACGAGCAATGGCCTCGCGCTCACCACCACCGCCACGCAGATTCTGGTTCCCGCGAACTCAGCTCCCGATAGTTTCACCTACACCATCAATGACGGCAACGGTTACAACGCCACCGGCACGGGGCACATCGCCATCATCACCCGCCCGGTCAGCCAGGGGCTCTCACTGGATCTGATGTCTGCGCCCGGCATGGTCACCGTGAATTTCTCCGGTGTGCCTTGGTATTATTACGAAGTGCAGCGGGCGACCAACGTCATGTTCACCGGCTCGGTGCCGGCGTGGCTGGTGCAGGCATGGGCGGACGGCTCTATTTATTTCACGGATGATTTCACGGATCTCGGCGGTCAACCGGCCCATTCATTTTATCGGGTGCGTTTCGTGCCCTGATCACCCCCCGCCGCATCTTTGATGCTCGCCAGAATGTCCGCCACGACTTCCGCCTTTGGCTTCGCGCCTTGCGGGCGGCCGTGGTGGAGGCGGACGCTCCCCGCGCCGACTTCCATGTTGCGACCGCCGATACCGAGCATCGTATGGACGCGTAGTTATTCCGCGTGGCAGGTCTTCGCATTGAACGGAGTTCCGCTGAAGTCGGATTCCACTCGCACCATGTTGCCGCGCAACTCAGTCACGTTGCCCATCGCGTATTCGATGAGCGCCGCGTCGTCGTTGAGCGTGATGACGCGCACCTGATCCGGCGCGAGCCAGAGCGGGAAGTTGACATGGGAATTTTGCATTCCCTGTTGAAGCCTAGCTAATCCCTGCTACCCTGTCGGCGTCAACTCAGAGGTTCGTCGCTGGGACGAAGTAAAAACCAACCACAAACACCAAGACCCAGTATGCTGAATCGTGCTGCTTGCCCGCGCCTTGTCTACTCTATCTTGAACCTTTCCGCTGCGATGGCGCTGCTGTTGCTGACCGCGTTCGCCGCACCGGCGCAACCCGTCATCACCAACGCCCCCGGCTACGTCATCACGTGGGACGGCAACAATGGCGATAACCCCACGTCACCCAACGTGCCCACGAATATCGCTAGCGCCACCCAAGGCGCCGTCGCCTACGCCAGCGGGCAACTCGGCCCGCAGATCGGGGCGGCTTTTCACTACGTCACCAATCTCAACGACGGTTTCTACGGCAACACGAAATCCTGGATCGGCGGCACGAATGATCCGACCCCATGGTTTGCCGGCATCCAACTAAGCAATGCCGTCGCGCTCACGGGCATTGCCTGGGGCCGCGATAACACCGGCGCTTCCCAGGACCGCTGCCTCGGCACTTACACCTTGCAGATCGCGACCAACGCCAGCTTCACCACGAACGCCGCAGCCTGGACCACAGTCGGCACGATCACTTACAACAATTCGGTGGCCGGCTTCTCCCCGTGGTTGCGCCATCGCTATCAGGTGGCTACCACTGCGGGCGGGCAGATTGTGGCCACCGGCGTGCGCTTGTTGGTGCCGGATTCGGGCCTAGCCACGGGCACGGACATTGACGAGTTGGAACTGCTCGGCTCGGCGGCCATAAACCTCGCCTACTGGCGCATGGGCGAAAATGATCCCTTAGCCGCCAACGGCGTGACGAACACCTTCACCAGCAGCCTGCTCGGCGGGGTGTTGACGCTCCGGAGCAACGCGGTTTACACCTCCAGTGTAGCCAGCGCCGCCGCCGCGAAGGTGGGCAGTTCTTTGGCACTGCAATTCACGACGGGACGCTATGCCACCAATGTGTTGGCAACCACCCTCACCGACAACTTCGGCCTGGAACTCTGGGTGAAGCCGGACGCGACCAACGCCATCCAGTGCATCGCTTACAATGGCGACTCCGGCCCGAACGGCTGGGGGCTGTATCTCTATCAGGGCAAGTATCAAGGCTTGTTCGGCGGGCTGGCTTTCTTGACCGGGCCGAATGCCGTGCTCGGCGTCTGGGCGCATCTGGCGCTGGTGCGGAACAACGGTCTTACCACCCTTTACGTCAATGGCGTGCCCTCGGCCACCTCCCCGCTCACGCCCGGCGTGCCGACGGGCCGCTTCGCCCTCGCCGCCCAGCCGCAAACTTTGACCAACGAATTTTTCGCCGGCGCCCTGGATGAAGTGCGCGTGTTCACCTTTGGCCCGGGCAAATTCTCTATCGGCGACCTCTTGTTGCCAATCCTGCCGCCGACCGTCGCCACCGCCGCCGCAACCGCGGTGGGGCTTGTCAGCGCCACGCTGAACGGCACAGTGAACCCCGGCAACCTGCCCACCGCCGCGTGGTTCGAGTGGGGCACGACGACGAACTACGGCAACTTCACCGACACCAACTTGTTCGCCGCCACGAACATTACGTTTGCTTTAAGCAATAACCTCTCCGGGTTGGCGGGCGGCACGACTTACCACTACCGTCTCACGGCGAGCAATGGGCTGGGCGTGAGCCTTGGCGCGGATGTGAGATTCCTCGTGCCGTTGTTCGCCAACGTGCCCATCGCCGGTCCGCAAGGAGTTTATTTCTCCTCCGTGGCATGGGGCGATTATGACAACGACGGTCGCCTCGATTTCCTCCTCACCGGATACACTGGCAACAGCGACGCTTCCCAACTGTGGCGGAACACGGGCAGCGGGTTCACCAACGCGCCCATCGCCGGTCTGCCGGGAGTTGATAGCGGTTCCGTGGCATGGGGCGATTATGACAACGACGGTCGCCTCGATTTCCTCCTCACCGGATACACTAACAACGGCGACGTTTCCCAACTGTGGCGGAACACGGGCAGCGGGTTCACCAACGTGCCCATCGCCGGTCTGCCGGGAGTCTATAACTCCTCCGTTGCGTGGGGCGATTATGACAATGACGGTCGCCTCGATTTCCTCCTCACCGGATACACTGGCAACAGCGACGTTTCCCAACTGTGGCGGAATACGGGCAGCGGGTTCACCAACGTGCCCATCGCCGATCTGCCGGGCGTCGCTAACTCCTCTGTGGTGTGGGCCGATTATGACAACGACGGTCGCCTCGATTTTCTGCTCACAGGACACACTGGCAGCAGCCGTATTTCTGAACTGTGGCGAAACACGGGCAGTGGATTCACCAACGTGCCCATCGCCGGTCTGCCGGGAGTTAATAGCGGTTCCGCGGCGTGGGGCGATTATGACAACGACGGTCGCCTCGATTTTCTGCTCACAGGATTCCATAGCAGCTATGTTTCCCAACTGTGGCGGAACACGGGCAGCGGGTTCACCAACGTGCCCATCGCCGATCTGCTGGGTGTCTATTACCCCTCCGTGGCATGGGGCGATTATGACAACGACGGTCGCCTCGATTTTCTGCTCACCGGATACAATGGCAACTTCGTTTCCCAACTGTGGCGGAACACGGGCAGCGGGTTCACCAACGTGTCCATCGCCGATCTGCCGGGTGTCACTTACCCCTCCGTGGCGTGGGGCGATTATGACAACGACGGTCGGCTGGATTTCCTGCTCACAGGAGCTCCAAACACCAGCACAGAAATTTTCCAACTCTGGCACAACAACACGCCCATCACCAACACCCCGCCCACCGCGCCCACCGGCTTGGCCCTGACCGCCACCACCGGCGGCGCAGTGCTATCTTGGAACTCCGCTACGGACGGCCAAACCCCCGCCTCAGGCCTTACCTACAACGTCCGCGCCGGCAGCGCGCCCGGCGGCATTGATCTTTTTGCCGGACACGTCAACGCCGCGAACGGTTTCCGCCGCGTGCCGGCCATCGGCAATGCCATGTTGCGCCACACGCTCCCGCTCCCCGGCCTGACCAACGGCCAGACCGTCTATTGGAGCGTGCAAGCCGTGGACACCGCCTTCGCCGGCGGCCCGTTCGCCAGCGAGACGAGTTTCTATTCCGCCATCGTCACGACGACTGCGGACAACGGCGCGGGTTCGTTGCGTGCGGCGATCAACAATGTCGCGTCGCCCAAGCTGGTCACCTTCGACCCGCCTCTCTCCGGCCAGACCATCCTGCTCACCAGCGGCCAATTGACGCTCGCGAACACGATGACGATTGATGCTTCACCGTTGCCCGGGGGGATTCAGATCTCCGGCAACAACAGCTCCCGCGTGTTCGAGATCCTGCCCGGCGTGACCGCCAGCCTGGCGGGGCTGACCATTCAAAATGGGGCGGTGAATGGAGCGGGCACAGCCG
>Ga0114951_10005429_pt1 | contig 11771 bp, 14 predicted proteins | sample AM7aDNAmetaG_FD_88677 | JGI IMG/M metagenome (GOLD analysis project Ga0114951, IMG submission 88677) | Freshwater microbial communities from Finland to study Microbial Dark Matter (Phase II) - AM7a DNA metaG | ecosystem: Environmental > Aquatic > Freshwater > Lake | place: Finland: Lake Alinen... | reverse complement strand
TATCTGAAAAAGCAGTTTTGGAATGAGAGAACTTTCTGGTCAGATGGTTTCTTTGCTTGTTCCATAGGAGAAGCTTCTGATGAAACTATTAGAAGGTATATTGAATCTCAGGGATGATCGCAATTCATCCTCGAAACTAAAGATTTCGAGGTTTTCTTGCGATGAATAGTATAACTTAACGATGCTCGCGTAGTATCTTCTCGTCAATAGGGCCATCAGGGAGTGCGTTGATACTAGCGATAAAGTCGTTGTAGCTCATATGATCTTTAACGCTCATTTTCCACCAGTATTCTTTAGCCCCTACATGATATTGTTTTGCCACATGCCTGAAGCCCCACAAAGAGGGTGGTACTTTAGTGACAATGTCATTGCCGATTTTTGAGCGAATGGTATTAGGAACTCGTTTATTATAGGATTTCATTCCTGCTTTATTCATAACACGAGGACCATCACCGGACAGGCACTTGATTTGATCGGGCCCTAAATTAAAGGTATACTGCATATCCAAAGCCCCAATGGGAGCCAACCCACCGCCCATCGAATACCCACACACGAAAATCTTAGTAAGTTTAGAAGCTCTGAATGCCGCGTGAACCCCGTCTCGAACCGTGAGCCAACCTGCCGCATAACCGCCATGCATTCGAACTGGGGAGTCTTCATGACCTTTATAGGGCATCACTTTTTTAAAGAAGAATAAATCCGTGAGCCAATCTTGAGCGTCAACACTAGCGTCAAAAGTGATGAGGAAGGTATCATCTAAAATACCTGTCATCCCATTAACGCTGGTCTTCTCATCGTCAAAAAATACCACATTGGTTAAAGTCTTATTGAGCCCTGGGAAAAAAACAGAAGTGACTGTCTTGGCTTTTGCGGCTTGGGATGCGGATTGATCAGGACTATTGTTAAACATCCATAATGCAGCGGCCATGGCAATCTTTAGGTCTTGTTTAGTCATGTTCATAATAAGAAGCCTCCTCTGTGCTAATTTGGGTTACACCCTTTATATTAGTGAGAAATGGATATACCACCGATTCGCAGCGCTAAAGTACTCATCATAGGGAAAGGTCCCGGATGGGAATTAGCAAGAGAGTTTATTGATACTGATTATAATATTTGGGGTATTCCTCAAAGTTATAATTGCCTCGAACAAATTATTGGGCATCGTTTCGATTTGATTTTTGAAGTCCACTCTCCCAAAGCGTGGAAGAAAAAAAAGGCTACTCTATATCGGCTCAATAATCAATACGCTTCTTCCCCAAAATTGATAGTTCCTCAAAGAGTCGATGGGTGGACTGACAATTCCTATCTTCTCCCCATACCGGAATTACAATCCCTCGGCCTTCCACTTCTCAATTCTTTTGCGTGGATGGTTGCCTACGCCCTTCATAGAAAGATGGACACTATTGCTTTCAGGGGAGTGAATTTAGATTGTAATCGAGAGGCTTTAGGGGAGCGAGATGGCTTATTATACATTCTGGGCTATCTTAAAGCATTGGGGACTAACTTAAATATAGAGAGATCGAGTGGCCTAATAAGGGGGAATGAGTTATGGCGGAGCCTGTCCTTGTAAGCAACAAAATATGCATTGTGGGGGGCTCGATAGGGAGGGACTCTGCCCGGAAATACCACGGTACAGATTGGAACATTTGGTGTGTAGCGCGCATTTATGATTTTGTCTCTTATGCCACTTTGGTTTTCGATGTTCATCAAAACGCCGATAATAGAACTAAAAACACTACCGATGCTTATCGAGACCGGAAACTGATCTTGCAAGCGCCGTGCAGCGATTATCCAGAAGCGTTCCTGCTTCCCAGCGAGGAATTACAAGAAGAATTCCCCGCATTGACAAGTTCTTTTTCATGGATAATTGCCTATGCTATCCGGCGCGGCGCCACTGATATCGCTCTTTGCGGCGTCAATATGACTCATGTCAGCGAATTAGAAACTCAACGGCCTGGACTTTTTCATACTTTGGGAATGGCGCGGGCTCTCGGCATAAATATAATTCTTCCGGTTAGCGGTAGCCAGCTTCACACGGGCACTGATGTGAATTTTTCACAATCGTTTCTTCCAACACTAAACAATCTAGAAGGGGATGACATGGCAAAAAAGGTAGTTATAATTGGCGCGGGGAATGGATATGAAATGATCCGTGACTACAATGATAAGAAAGAATATGAGATCTGGTGCGTGCCAACTATCTACCCTGTGCTCGCCAGCTACCGTGTTGATAAGATCTTTGAACTTCACGGTACGGAGAAGTGGAAGCCGGGCATTGATTATGCAGAGCTCGAAAATAAGCTTATCATTCCTCGTGCTCTTACAGAAGTCCCAAAAGCAACTATCTTTGGACCTGAGGCCTTGCAGGCGAAGTATGGAATGGTCTTCTCAAGCTCTATTGCATGGATGGTTGGCTATGCCCTCGCCAATGATGTTAACGAGATAGTCTTTCTTGGTGTAGATATGGAGAATGGATATAGTGGCCAACGTGATGGACTATTTTTTCTTCTCGGGTTTGCCAAGGCAGCAAAGGTCAATATAGTCATTCCTGAAACCAGTAAACTCAATATATTTGGGAAGTCATATGGATGGGTATAGGGTCGGAATCATCACACGCACAAAAAATAGGCCTCTTCTCTTACGCAGAGCTATTCAGTCTGTTGCGAACCAAACTTATAAGAATTATGTTCATATCATAGTTAACGATGGTGATAGCCTTGAGCATCAAACGCTAACCGGTGAAACTATTATTGTACCTATCAATAGCGGTGGTCGCATGGAGCAAGCCTCGAACGAAGGTGTTGAGGTAGCTATCAAAGAGAAGGTCGACTTCATCGCTATTCACGATGACGACGACTCATGGTCACCTGAATTTCTCTCAATTATGATTCAGGAATTTCGCACATATGAAAATCTCGTTCCGACTGTGAAAGGAATTATCTGTAGAGCGAACTGCGTATATGAAAAGATTGAAGGTAATGTAATCACTATAGATCATCTTGAACCTCATATTCCCTGGACGCCGGAGATTGGGTTACTTCGCATAGCCGATCTCCTTGATGATCATAACAATTTCGCTCCAATACAATTTATATATAGGCGTGAAGCAATTCAGACGATCGGGCGCTACGACCCCTCTTTTCTTGTATATGGTGATTGGGATTTTAATTTACGATTCCTGAAGCACTACGACATTGCTCTTATCCCTAACTATCTTGCGTTCTACCATCAGAGAATATCTGGGGCTGCTAGTGACATAAATTCAATGCATGAAGCAAGTAGATTTCTGCAACGTGAAGTGTATCGACAACGAATTCAAAATAGATATTTGCGCGAAGGTGATGCATTGGGTATGTTGATGAACATTCAACACTTACAACATGGAGTACATGAACTTAGGGAGAGTGTAAATGAATTACGCCGCAAAAAGCGAACTCATAAGTCTCATTGATAAGCACGACATTATTTCATTTGATGTCTTTGATACTCTTATCCATCGCCTCACCCCTCATGCGTGGTCTGTGCCGCGCCTTGTCGAGCTGCAGCTATATTATCATGACCTCACCAAAACATACCCGACCTTAGCTACATCATTTGCAGCTGCACGTCGTAACGCCGAGCGTACATCGAGAAGTGAACGAGAGAAGTTCGAAGGTGACAGTGAAGTCAATTTTGACGAGATTTACGATCTTCTCCAGGAGCTATTAGGCATACCAAGTGACGTAGCCGCAAAGCTCAAAGAGCTTGAGATCGCAACTGAGCGTAGTGTCCTCTATGCAGACCCTCTCATAAAAGAGATGTTCGACTACGCAAAACAGAAAGGCAAGAAAGTAGTTATTTGCTCTGATATGTATTTACCCTGGACGATAATAGGCTATCTTATTGAAAGTTGTGGGTACGATCTTCGAAACGTACCTATCTATGTATCAGGGGATAAGCGAGTAAGCAAGTACACGGGTGGGCTGTTTGATACCATCTCAGATCATCTAGATAACCGAATACTTCACGTTGGTGACAATATGCACTCCGATGTAGAGATGGCTCAACGGAAAGGATTAGATGCATTCTATTATGACTACAGGGAGTATATACCTACAACATTTGCATTTGGCACCTCTCTTACTCAAAGTATTATTGAAGGTGTGATAACCAAACTCTGGTTAGAGGGTACTTTTTCATCTGAGGAGCTATTAGGGTTACAGTTGTATGGTCCCCTCCTTACTGGTTATCTTGTTTGGTTTCTATCTAAGATAGATAAGATGAAATACGATCACATTCTTTTCTTTGCTCGCGATGCATACCTCCTCTTTGAAACAATAAATAAGCACTTAGGAGATATTGAACTGCAGGGTGAAAGAATCTTCACTAAACTTCCTCCTATTGAATATGTTCATATTTCTCGAGCAGCAATTGTACCGCCAGCTCTCTTTGATATTGATCTCCGGAAGCTCTCTCGTTTAGTATCGGGTCGCGAGCCAAATACCGTGCGCCACTGGCTACAAGTTTACGGGATTGACAATGCAGCACCGATAGCTGGGGAGCTACGTAGCTGTGGGTATGACTCAGATGAGTCGCTCGTCACCCCCGGAGACGCCCGCATAACCAGACTCCTACAGCAACTCTATCCCCAAATCATGCAAGCTGCGAGTGACTCGAAGGTCGAGGCTATGAAGTACTTTGCACAATTTGCAGGTAAACGGTTAGCTGTTATTGATCTTGGGTGGATGGGTTCAGTACAGCAAAATCTCACAAAGCTCTTAGGGGATACAGCAGTCGATGGTTACTATTTCAATTTATGGAATCTACCTGAATACTCCCGCGCGTCTCTTCACGACAACTATTACGCATACCTTCGCGATCACGCTGATGACCTTTTTGCAGACATCCCAAAGCTACTTCAGACGGGAGGAGTAGAGCTGTTAGAAGATGTATTCTCTACTGCATCAGGAACTACCCTCGGCTATTTTGATGGCGAGCCTATTGTAGAAGAGATAGAAAATGAAAGCACAGTAGTGCCTCAGCTCCAAAGAGCTGCTCAGATGTTCTTTGATGCAGCGCTGCCTGTTCTTCGCATAGCCCCATTAGGACTATTTGATTCAATTAACTGGATGAGGCCGTTTTTCAGAATGATAGAATTCCCAACAGCAATGGAAGCAAAGATTCTGGGTAACATTGTGCATAGCGCAGGTGCAGGGTCGACTCGATTAGCTGTTCCCATAGCACAAAAGCTTGATGAGATGTCTCTCAAGGATAGAGAGCTTTACAAGACAGCGAAAACTGCTGCATACTGGAAACAAGGATTCAAACTTCGCAATAAGGCTTCGTATGGTAAGAGTACAAGGTAGTGGAATTGTTAAGATAGGTCAAACTATAGATGATAAGGTCACTATTGTTATCCCTTGCTACAAGCAGTCAAAGTTTGTAGTAGAGGCTCTCGACAGCTGCCTAAAACAAACTCACAGGCCTAATCAGATTATTATTCTTCTCATGGACCCTGACTCATGGAAACTCAAAAATGATTTACGTACGCGAGATCCCAGTATTCGAGTTATTTGCTCCAGTCGAAAATTGCTACCATCTGCTCGCAATATTTGCTTCGGCATTGCTACTACCGATTATATTGTTCCTCTTGATGCAGACGATACCCTCGAACCGAACTTTATTGAAGAGACTCGTAAGATACGAGCTGATGTAGTGTATGTCGGGTCTAAACTCCCTGGCTGCGAGGTGATTTATTTGCCTCGCACACCAGACATATCCACAATACAAATCAAAGAAAAAATGATGAAAAGTAGGCCGGCCGACGCATGAAAATAGACAATGCAATACTATCAGTTGACGATAACCCCCTATACCAACGCTTCTGGCCTTTAACATCAGAACTATGGCATCTCATGGGGATCAAACCTAAATTATACTGGGTAACGGATAGCCAAGAGAAAAACTTCCCCTTTCCTTCCCCGTATGGCATAGTTGAAAAAATTCCCATACTGCATATGGGAATTCAAAAGTCAGAAGGGGGTGAGAGCAACGATTCTTTCTTTTGTTCGATGTGGGCGAGAATGTATGGTTGTGCCGTTACCCCTGGGATCAATATGGGCACTGACTTGGATATATTTCCTCTTGATAAAAAGTATTTCGTTGATAATCTCGCGGAGTATTCAGACACTCAGATTGTGCATTTGAGTTATGAGATAGGATATTCTCCTCACTCGAGTCACTTGCCCCCCTATTGTTACTACGCCGCTCGTAATGATATCTATACAGAAATGATGTTACTTAAATCTAAGTCTATGAGGAACCAAGTGACTTGGGGGCTTGAATTCGCGCAAGACATGATAGATACTACAAGCTATGATCCGGAACGAAGATACAATGATGAAGCTTATATGCTTCAGAAAGTTCGAGACTATGGAATAGCTCATCAGGAAAACCTTCGTGCACTAGTTCTCATTACTCGATTTAGACAGAGATTCCGTGTCAAAGATTTGGAAGATGAATCTACATGGTCTGTTTTGATGGGTGTGTGCCCTGACGCGCACTTCTCCTTTTCGGAAAGTAAACCTTTCGATTTCCTTCAAATAGAAAAATTCCATGCGGCAGTCAAGGGGCATTTTCGTGAAAATAGATAACGCAATAATTGGAGTTGACGATAAAAAGTGCTATCAACAACTATGGCCTGATGTGGCTCGGATTTGGAATATCTTAGGAGTCACGCCGCGCTTATACTGGGTTACCAATAGTAAAGAAAACTTTCCTTATCCCTCGCCCTACGGCACCATAACCAAACTCCCTATACTCCCTATGTATTCTCGAGGATTCCTTTGGGGTGAAGAACAATGCTCTGGGTATGAATCTATGTTGGCCCGAATGTATGGTTGTGCTACGGCTTCTGGGGTTAATATCTTAGCCGATATTGATATGTTTCCGCTATCGCGAAGATTTTTTATTGATAATCTTGAGATTTACAAGCCGGACCAAATGATTATTTTGGGTGCATCCTTTGAGTATTTTATTATGGGGCATCGATTCTCCTCCAATTATCATGTAGGAAAAAATACCTCATTCGCTAAAATGATATATCTTCAACGGGCGCCTGCATGGGATGTAGGATATGTCCAGGACGCACAGCGCTGCACGTTAGAAGCACAGGAACGAGACCCTCAGCCCTGGATGGATGAGCTGCACACGTTTGAATATAATGATGAGTACTATCTATTCCAAAAACTTATGACTTGGGTAAATGATGAGAATAATAGCGCAGTGATACTACCTCGTTGGAGGGGGAAAAGAGTAGTATTGGCTAACCTATCTGAAAACTTTGATGCCTTAATAACCGGGGGTATTGATGCTCATTTTCGTGCTACTGAGATCACGGATTTTGATTTAGTACATCGGTTCGCCGATAAGGTATACGAAAGACTGACTAATTATAGATGAAACATGTAATGACTATAGGGAGATTCAACCCGCCAACCATAGGTCATAGTCTTCTTCTCAAACAATTAAATAAATACACTCAACAAGGATACGCCGCTACTTTATTCCTTACTCATACTCAAATCAAGCCCGTGGATTATCGTCGAGTTTATAAACTAACTCAAAATCTCAGTGATCCTTCTGAGATCTCACAGATCAGCGCGGAGGAACTTCGCAATCCTCTTTCTTGGGAGCAAAAGAAACACTTCGTAAACCAAATTATTGAGGCTCATGGCTTCGATGTGGAGATCTGCGAGAATCCTGACATCATCACACTCAACGATAAACTTCTATTCAACCTTGTTGAAGAGGGCACTCGCGAAGTAGTCATACTTGTAGGGTCAGATAGAGTTCCTGATGTTGAGCACTTTGCAGCAGAGTTCAATCGCACTCAACCTACTCCAGATACTCAGATCCATATTGAAGTGAAGTCCGCGGGGGCTCGAGATGCTGACTCACAAAGTGTGGAAGGTGTCTCAGCAACCAAAATGAGATACTTCGCGGCTTTGGATGATTTTGAATCCTTCCAGAAAGGGATTGATGGGGATAAGGACTTCGCGTGGGATATTTTCCAGGCAGTCAAGTTTGCTATGGAGATTCCCGAGGAAGCCAAACAAGCAAAAAAGAAGAGCGTCCAAGAGAACGCTCTTTCTGATTATCTTAATAAAAGTTTATTCGACGTTATTTAATTAAAAAAGAATGAGCTTCTCTAATATGATCGGGAATATTTATACCTTGAGGACATTTAGGTAAGCACTCTCCGCACTGAGTGCAGGCATCTCCACCCTTTTGATAAGCTTTCTCGTATATAGCCGCGGCGTTTTTATTATCGAACATTGAGACAGAATTATATAAAGAAAATATTTCTGGGATCGGAACTCCTTGAGGACAAGGTCGGCAGTAGCCACAAGTAGTGCAGGGCACCATTTCTTTTGCTTTATAAATCTTTCGAACTTCGTCGATGAGGTCCATTTCATCCTTCATTATAGCGCCGGGAAGGACTGTCTTAGCCACTGCGCTATTTTCTCGAATTTGGTCGACGGATCCCATGCCGGAAAGCACTAAAGAAACTTCTGGTCTATTAAAAACAAAGCGCAAAGCCCATTCATAGGGGGGCCGGGACTCGAGGACCTTCTTTACTTGAGGGGGAGGGGACGCGAGAACCCCTCCTCGCAAAGGCTCCATAACTATGACGCCAATTTTGCGCTTGGCTGCATAAGTCAAGCCTTCCTCCCCTGCCTGAAAATTACCGTCTAAGTAGTTAAATTGAATTTGGCAGAATTCCCAAGCATCGTAATCATCGATTATTTTTTTAAAAGAAGACAAGGTATCATGAAAGGAAAAGCCTATGTGATGGATTTTTCCTGCTGCCTTGGCTTTCTCAAGAGCGGGAAGAACACCGAGTTCCTTGGCATGAGTCCAGCTACTAAGACCTAAGGAATGAAGCAGATAAAAGTCTATATGATCAGTGCGGAGTCGTTCGAGCTGTTCATTAAGTAGACGATCCCAGTCCGAGTTAGTGTTAACCATCCAAACAGGGCTCTTGGTTGCTAAGTAAAACTTATCACGGTTGCCTAATCTTTCTAGGGTCGCGCCGAGAGCCCTCTCGCTCCCCCCTTCATGGTAGATATAGGCGGTATCAAGGTAATTAATACCTTCTTCTTCAGCCGCGGTAATCATAGTGTCGAGGTTCTGCTCATCCACCCGGTTCTCATAACCTACGATAGTAGGCAGACGCATACATCCGAGCCCAAGAGCAGAAATATCGAGATTGGTGATCAAAGGAAATTTGCGATATTGCATTGTTGCCTCTTTACTTTCCCGTGCTTCCTAAGGCGCCATCACCGCGATTCGTTTCTCTAATTTGATCCTCGGGGACATATTTGAGAGTGCTGGGGATATATTCTTTATGAATCAGTTGCGCGAGCTTATCTCCTGAACGGATTGTAACAGGAACGAGTGAGGTGTTGATAAGATTGATAAAGACGATTCCGACATAATCCTGATCTATGATATGAGCGCCGAAAATCAATCCCTGCTTCGCCGCAACAGATCCTCTATTCGCCACTTCAAGATACGTTCCCGGGGGAATATTGAACTTCAATCCGGTTGGTATGATGATTCGTTCGTGAGGAGGGACTACAAATATTCCACCAGCGATTGAGATATTCGGATTCCTTTCTTTAAATGCTTTTGCGAAAGGTGGGCTCAGTCGGGGAACAAAAACATCGAGCCCTGCCGAACACTCTGATCCTCGCATTGGCGGGTCTGTGGTATATCCGTCAGCTATGGTGTAAGGAAGCTCGGGAGATTCATATTCTTTTGCTATGCTTTTTATTGCCTCGGCCTCTTTACGAACCGCATCAATCATCTCGCTTAGTTTATTGTCATCCATTACGCTAACCCCCGTTCAGCCGCGTGTCTTTTTTCCATCATTTCATGTTCGTTTCTATACAGTTCTCTCAGCGGATCTATTACAGGATCAAAAACCGTGTAAATAGCTGAGCTAGTGGGAGTTTCAAATACTTCAAGCTGATAGAGTTTGATATTGTATTTGCGCAATTCTGTTATAAGAAGTTCGGCCCAATGCTTAGCGAGGTTTTCTGCGGTGGGAACAAAATCCACCACATGGTGCTTCAAAGGATTTTTACCCGGCGAATTTCCGAAAGCAATGAATGCTTCTACTGCTGGGTCCTCTTTCCACAAGTAAGAGGCGTGATCCGCCTCTTCATAGATAGTATCTTCCATAGCCTTTTTGAGATCACCAAAATCGATGACCATCCCCCCGCTTGGCCGATCGTCAGCGATGACATTTCCATCTACTGACGCGATGATACGGTAGGAATGGCCGTGGAGGCCCTGTGCGCACTTTCCTGGGTTGCCTTTTGAATCAATTTGGCTCGTTACACAATGTCCAGCATGGGCGTGGATTTCTTTCGTTATGATCATATTACTTCCTTAGTGATAAGATGTGCTGCCTCAATTCATACAAAGATAATATAAGAACGGGTTTCCCATTATAAGGATAATACCCGTCGAAATACTCTTGGACTCGGGGGAGCAATTTTGGTTCGGTAGCTATTATAAATTGATATGTAGGTAAAAAGGAAGCTACTTCAAGCAATCGATTCAAAAACTTTTCTTGGGCGAGCTCTCTTTTAGAAGCCCAAATATATCCTGATAGTTCAATATAAAGTTGTTGCTGGGGCAAAAAGAAATCAACAAGTTTGCTCCACGTCTTCTCTACCCCCTGTAATTTTATCTCATACTCAAAAAGTATTTTATTTTGAATAAGAAAATCCGCAAAGTTTTGCTCATATAGAGAGCGATATTCCCCTGAGGACTTTGAAGAAGTTTTGAAAGAAAAAATCTTTTGATCCCTCAATAATTTAGCCCGATCAACTCCTAATATTTCTTCATAGGTTTTTCCTCTAAAATAAGAGTGCTCTCCGGATCGGCACGCAAGACAATATTGAGAATCTTTAGTTTTATGCTGACCACATTTACAGAAAGCTGCAGACCTCGAGCAAGCATCACATCTTTTAGATTTAGGGTCCGCAGCGAAAAATTCGTGCCCACAGTCTTTGCAAATACATAACTTATTTTTGATTTTAGGTTTATACGTCGTTGGTCTACTCATCTATAATTAGTATACCCAATCCCACGAAGATTTGATGGAGTTTTTAGCATTTCTAATTCGTTATAGAGTAACGACTTCTTATAACTCCTTATCTTATAACGAGTTACTTTCGCCCCTTTCTTTTTGACTTCCGACCCCCAAACGGGATATTATATACACAGGTGAAGGCAAGGACGCTCACAACGAAAGCGAAAGAGGGTCTTATAATAAAGGAGCTTAACATGGCAACGAAAACGATTTCCAAATCGGTATTCAACGCCGATCAAAGTTGGTTCTATAACGAGATCCTCAGCCTCGAAGGTAAAAAGCTCCGTATCGAAGTTCGTCGGAATGCGTACGAAATGCAGTCCCACGCAAAGGTTGAACTTTGGGGGGGCACTGAATGGAATCAGCTTTATTGGCTCCCTGGTTGCCAAGTCAAGATGAAGAGATCTTACGTCGAGAAAGGCATCACCGAGGCTGACTTCGCGGACGATCGCAAAGAGCTTCTTCGCGTCGCCAAGGCCCTCGTCACCGAGTAAGGAGAGTACCATGGGTGTCTTCAAAGAACAGATCAGCTCACTCGAACAGCTCGCTCGCCAACAGATCCAGATTTATCCTGACTCCATAGACTACGGCGTTCCCGCTACGCCCGAAATCAAAGACGTCATCC
>Ga0114951_10005428_pt1 | contig 11774 bp, 14 predicted proteins | sample AM7aDNAmetaG_FD_88677 | JGI IMG/M metagenome (GOLD analysis project Ga0114951, IMG submission 88677) | Freshwater microbial communities from Finland to study Microbial Dark Matter (Phase II) - AM7a DNA metaG | ecosystem: Environmental > Aquatic > Freshwater > Lake | place: Finland: Lake Alinen... | reverse complement strand
TTGGTTAAGCATGAGGCTTTGCATCATTAGCGTTTTTGTCCTCAAATGAGGCCAGGCCCGGAATTTTTGTAGTTGTGATGTCACCAGGCACCCGTGTTGGCGAGGAGGTGCGGCATTTATCCAATAGTGTGATATCAGAACACAACCGTGGTTTATCCTTCAATAGTCCCCCTGGGTGTTTAAGATATTAATTTGTTCAACTGGTAGACAACCCTTTTCGTGCTATCCTTTGGTTCCCCTGGTCCATAGCGAGGACATACGCCTCCCAATGCGCCGAATACCGAAGACACTGCCGGTCCGAGGGAGGGCCCATATCCCCCTTCGAAGACCAGGGCAAGCGGGACCCCAGCAGATTCTGCTGTGATATGTGTGAGGACACCGAAATCACCAGGGGTCAGTTTTATCCCACTCATTGGATCATCAGAAAGGGCGTCAAAACCCGCAGAGATGATGATAATATCCGGTAAAAATCGTTCGATTGCCGGGAGAAAAACACCGTTAAATACCGAGAGATAGTCGGAGAGTGCTGAGCCCTCCCGTACCGGTGCATTGAGGGTGTAACCTTTTCCTTCTCCGGAACCAATTTCGTCGATCCAGCCAGTCCTCGGGAAGCTGTTTATCTGGTGAATGGAGCAAAATAATACCCGGTCATCAGGGTAAAACATTTTCTGAGTACCATTTCCATGGTGAAGGTCCCAGTCAATAATGGCGACTCTTTTACCCCTTTCAAGAGCATAGGCAGCTGCAATGGCTACATTATTAAAAATGCAAAAGCCCATGGCAGTTTCAGGCTCGGCATGGTGGCCGGGGGGACGGACCAGTGCAAACGAGTGCTCCCCTGCCAGGGCATGCTGTACTGCCCCAATTGATGATCCGGCGGCATAAGAAGCGACCTGGAAGGTCTCTGCGGTGAGGTACGTATTCATATCGATGTATCGTTTCCCACCAAGGGCACAGAGATCCTGGATCATCCGGATATAATGGGGTTTATGGACCCGTTCAAGATCAGATACCGTTGCCGGTTCCGGTGCAACTATATCTACCCAGTCAGGAATCCCGGATATTGCCATCATGAGGCGGGCATTGCACTCGCTGTGCAAGTCCATCTCGTGGCGGGCAAATATCTCCCCGGTGAAGACCGAGCATTTCCTTTGAATCTTAATTGATCGATGTCCCATGCATGACCGCGCTCTCACTCACATCAAACTGCAGGGTATTTGTTATTATCCCTCGTTATCGTTTTGGAAGACCGTTGATGAGATCCCTCCATTGGCCCGCAATAACATCCCACCTCAAATCTTCAGGAGGTTTGAAACTTTTTTTATTTACTATGGTATCATCAATCATCCGGGCAAGTTCGTCAGAATCCATCGGATTGATAAAGCGTGTTCCGTTATACTTCCCAAGACTCTCCTCAAGTCCCCCAACCCTTGTTGCAATAATTGGAATACCGAATTCCATACCAATATGGGCAACTCCACTCTGAGAAGCCCTGGTATAGGGCATGACCAGTGCATCAGCTGCAGAAAAATAGAATGGAATCTCTGAGTCTCCGATATACCGATCAATAAGGGTGATTTGGGATGCCACAGGGGATTTTGCAACTAATGCATATAATTCCTGATCTTCCCATGCTTCCCCGACTATTAAAAGACGTGAGTTACGGATGCGATCGGGTGGTAGGCCTTCGAAGGCTTCGACCAGATACTTAACACCCTTATAAGGGCGGATCAGTCCAAAAAAGAGAACAATATTGGATTCGCTGATCCCGAGATGGTCTTTTGCAAGACTTTTGTTCATTTTCTTATACTGATCAAAAATTCCAATTGGGATGACACGGACCCGGTTTATATCAATTTCATAATGAGAACTGATCAACTGGCGATCGACCTCTGAATGCACAATATAATAAGTCGCAAGTCGTCGAATTAAAGTCCCCATTATTTTTGAATAGAGGCGAAGAATGAAAAACCCATATTCCATGGGATCTACTATTTCGTGAAATTCGATGATGATTGGTTTTTTCCTGACATTCAGGAGTGCTAGTATCAGGTACATATGTGCGACACTTGATGTCCACCACTGGAAAATAATCACATCTCCTTTGAGCAGATATTTTGACCCCTCTATCCAGGTGAAGGGATTATACCAGTCAAGTATCTCAGCTACGGTAATATCGGACCTGTATCCACAATCTGCCAGGTTTTCACCGACCCTTTTATACCCCGGGAAGAGTTTTTTCGGGAGCATATTACGAAAGAGAAGTGCGGTGACAACGAAATAATCTGCCAGAGAATTAGAAAGCAGCAGGGTGACATAGCTGATACCGGAGAGAAACCTCATTGAGGGTCCGATGATGACGACGGTATGATTTTTCTTGTTCAGTTCCATGATCGGTTCATTTTTTAATTTTTGGCGAATCACCCACCCTGACAGGGTGGGAAATCATCATTTCTATATCCACAAATGAAAAATTGGTTTGGGTTATACCGCACATCGAAGTTATATGGGTATTTTTATTTCCTATTAATTTATAGCAAACGACCCTTTGGTAATCACCCGGGAGTTAATCCCCAATTTTATCATTACGTTTCGACAGATAACTGGCCTGTGAAATATTATAACACTCCTCATCTCCCGTACGGGCACCAATGGTTGATCTTTTCCATAACTGCCACACCGGATGTTGAAGGTCCAATAAAAATCATTTCCTTACCCTGACAAGGACAATTGAGTGACCGGGCACCCTCGTCAGATTCCAGGCCATCACAGGTAACAACGATGACCTCCGCATCTTCAATCCTCTCGACCAGAAATACCTTAAATTCAGTTTCCAGCCTGTAGGAGTACCCGATAAGACAGACCGCACGCCCATTGATCCTCTTTTTCAGCTCCTCAAGACATGGATGGTGGCATTCGGGAGAGCAGGAGTGGCTTATCCGGTTTATGCAGAGAAACCCGGTCAGGGCATTGATAATCGCGCAGGCGGCTGCCCTCATCCGGGTATTTCCAAATGTTGCCCCGAACATAAATGAAATTTTTGTCGTTGCACGTGTCGGGTCACTGGTGACAAATTCGGCGGACTTTCCCCCAAATGTTGCCACCATGCAGACACCTTGTTCAAACTGGCATTTCGTGCAATCAGGATCGACCCGGAGGTTGACGGCTCCATCTTCGCAGCCTGAACCCTGGGCCTGTTCTTCCAGAAGATGGACCGAGTCTTCGATAATTCCCATTGTTACCTCCCCTGCCTGACGGTCATGCCGTGATTTTCATCCATCGGCAACCTGGAATCACAGAGTACTACTCTTGCCGGAGAGCCGTCAAGTCCACGGAGACGCAATGGCAGGGCAATCATCTGGTAGTCCCCTTCAGGGACGTCGGTAAGGTTAAGAAACTCTATCACCACGATCCCCTTTCCAAGGAGCTCAACGTGGACTTCCCCCGAACCATTAAACTTTTCTATGGATGGTGAGTCGATGCCGATGGCAATGATCCCTTTTCCTGAAATTGTTTTTGCCGCGGATATATCAAGGCCGATATATCCGGGATCGAAGTGACCAGAAAATGTACTCCCGGTTTTTAATAATATCCGTGATGCACCATCTATTCTCCCATCCAAATCGGCACTGGATATTTCCCCTGAAACATGGGAGAGGTCAATCACCCTGCATGGCCCGATCAGCGCAGCCAGAGGCACACGGTCAATACTCTCATCGTTTTTTAAATAGTGGGACGGGGCATCGATATGTGTACCGGAGTGGGTACTCATACGAAGCCCAGTCAGCAGATATTGCCCGCGGTCTTCACGGGAAAAACGGGGTTCGAAGTCTCCCGGGTATACCGGGGTCTCTTCGGTTAATTCATGGGTAATATCGTAGAACGTTTTCATATCGTCATTCCTTCCAGCCATGGCGTCCTAAAAGAGGAACAAATACCACGCCCCCAAAATTTTCGCAACTGATCCGGTTACCCTGTTTTCTGATCCTGACCAGCTGCTGCAGGTCACGCGATCCCACAGGAGCAACCAGTCTCCCCCCGTCTGCCAACTGGTCGATCAGTGGGGCAGGGATGTCCGGTGACGCAGCCGTGATGATAATCCCGTCGTACGGGGCATCCGGGTGATAGCCTAGAGTGCCATCTTCTACCACAATTTTTACGTGGATAATTCCAAGGTGTTGCAATAATGCCTTTGCTTTCGATGCGATTTCGGACAGCCGCTCGACGGAAACAACGGTCTGTGCGAGTTTTGAGAGGATGGCTGCCTGGTAACCACTGCCGGTTCCGATTTCAAGCACCTTGTCGGTTTGTGTCAATTCAAGGAGAGAGGTCATCAGCCCGACAATAAATGGCTGTGAAATGGTCTGCCCACTTCCGATTGGGAGGGGCCGGTCATCGTACGCTGCATGCCGGAACTCTTCAGGGATGAAACAATGCCGGGGGATTTCCCGCATTGCATCGAGTACCCGCTGATCTTCAATACCCCGGGCTTCGACCTGGTCCCTGACCATCCGCATCCGTTCATCTGTCCGCGAGTCCACTGGCACCGTTAAGACCCCGTCTCCGTAATCCCTTCAAAAATCAGAACCCTGCCTTTTCAGCGACATCGATGGCCGCATCAATCTGTTTCTGGAGCGCATCGGGTAACCCGGCAATCTTCACGTCGAGGAAACCCCTGATGATTGTTGCAGTTGCTGACTCCTCGTCAAGTCCCCTGGCCATCAGGTATTCGATCTCGTCCCTGGCAATTTTTCCAACTGCTGCCTCGTGGGAGAGCTCGGTCCCGACCACGTTCCCCTCTATTTCCGGGATTGCATAAATTGTCCCGTCTTTCAGGATCAGCCCTTTGCATTCGAGGTGGCCTCTTGTCCCCTCGGTTTTCCCAAGGATATGGCCACGGGAGATGATCGTACCTCCCTTGGTAATCGCACGCGTGACCAGTTCAGCACTTGCACCTTTTGCCCCAAGGATTGCACGGGAGCCTAAGTCAAGGAGAGACCCCGGTGTCGCAATGACAACGCTGCTGAACCTCGCGACAGAATTCTCACCGACCAGGTGTGCGGTCGGGTACATCTGCACTTTGTGGACTGGTTTCATGCAGACGTAATTGGATAAGAACACACCATTTTCTTCTACTTTTGCAGCACTACGGGGATACACCTCAATATCTTCTCCCCAGGTATGGATCATGGTGAAACTGATCTTCGCATTTTTACCCACGTAAAATTCGCTGATACCATAATGCGCCCCTCCTTTTCCTACGTGCTGGCCACTGGTGCAGCCGGATATGATATGAAGCTCGGCACCCTCCTCTGCGATTATAATATTATGGACATGCTGGATTTTCTCACGGCCAAGATAGAGACATGCCTGCACAGGCAGGATATTACTGCTGCCTTTGCGGGCGATGATGACATAACCTTTCGGTTCGGCGGCATCTGCGACATATCTCGTATATTCGTCTTTGTCCTTCGTGACCAGGTTCCACATATAGTCCTTCATCCAGTCGTACTTTTTCAGGGCGTTGGCGATGGACAGGACTTCAATACCCTCTTCCTGGCAACTTTCCTGCACGATATCCTGGTTCACCTGGATATAACTGCCACACCGGTTCCCCATGGTGAGGTCAATTCCGGACTGGGCCAGGCGTTCCTGGTCTTCTGCGGATAGACCCAGGTCTTTGCTCAGTTCTGCCGGCATTCGAGACACTCCTTGTAACCACGGGCTTTGATGTCTTTTAAGATCTCTCTTGGGTTCCCGTGGCAACGGATCTCCCCATCACACATGACATGGCCTTTATCTGCGTCAAGATAATCGAGGATATACCCGGTATGCGTGATGACAAGACCACTTTTTTTCCGTTTCATGAGGTGAGACCCCTTTTCCAGCAGGTTGCCAATTGCTGCACCGATCAGCGAGATATTTTCAAGGTCGACACCGCTCTCGGGTTCATCGAGCATGACGAAATCCGGTTTCTGGACCATCAACTGGAGCACCTCGCTACGCTTGATCTCTCCACCGGAAAATCCCTTATTGATATCCCGCTCCAGGAACCGGTCCATGTGCATATTTTTCGCATACTCCGCAACTTCTTCTGTGTTATTTCCCGATGTGGCAACAAGTAGTTTCCCCAGTTTCAGGCCGGATATCGTCGGTGGTCTCTGGAACATCATACCCATGCCGAGTTTTGCCCGTTCATGAATCGGAAGGTGGGTGATATCCCGGTCGTTGAAGGATATCTTCCCATTTGTGACTGTATAATTTGCAAATCCCATAATTGTCATGAGCAATGTACTCTTACCGGAACCGTTCGGCCCCATGAGCACATGGGTCTCTCCTTCCCTGATTTGGAGATTCACATCATGGAGGACTTCCCGATCCCCTATTTTCACATGGAGGTCTTCAATATTGAGCATGGTTTCGTCAGGTAGAGTGTATAACAACCGAACCATTAAACGCTTTTCAAAGAGCTAATTCAGACGAATGTTCCCTGTTATCATGTCCGTTGGGATCTGGCGGCATTAGTAGTAACGTTGTTCCCGCCCGGTAATCTGCTGTAACCGGAATCAATGCAGGTTGGCCGGGAGAATTGAGCCAAGTTACGTGATTATCAACAGTAAATCGCCCACGGGCAGGTTCCCTGAAGGGCAGGAGAAACTGGTGGCCAGGAGAAGAGGGCAGAGGCATCTGAACTGAACTACCGGAAATTACCCGGAACCGCTTAATACCCGGTTTTCCTGCGAACTCGCATGGGATCTGACACCTGGTCCGTGAAATGAAACCGGACCCATGTAAAAAAGCAGCATCTCAAATGGGTAATGTCTAAAAAAAGTGTACGAATATTGAGAGGTCCGTCATTTTGGCTTTCGTTTCTTTCCCGCCAGCGGGGCGGTCTTCTCCTTTTTCGGGAGTGGCACGAATTCTTCATCCGGAAATTCGTCTTCAAACAGGAGATCATCTTCCATGCATTCCGCCATTCGCAGGACGTTTTGAATTACCTCCAGCTTCGCGTTCGCTGCAAGGGTGCACATCCCATGCTCGCTTTTGAACATCTCCCACACCGGCAATTCTGGTGTTGTTGTGTCGTTTATCCACATGGGACAGTCCTCCTCCACACAGGTTTGACTGAGATCTCGCCAGCACTTCATAATACGTACCGTTCGGTATTGATGCATTAATAACTGGTGCACTGGCGTCGGATCCCGGGCAGATAATGATGAACACTTTCCAATGGATGCCAGTCTCACTCTTCAAGGCCCATCAAAGCAAATGATTCTCTATGGAATCGATACCATCCCCCATACCGTCATTTTCTGATGCAGTAGCGTTTCACGGTCATAGCTGTCCCGGCCTCGCACTTGGTTACCGGGGGGCGCTGATTGCCCTTGAAGAGCTGAGAAGCGAACCCTCGCATGATGAGGAACTGGTTGCAATCGTGGAGAACGACGCCTGCGGTATTGATGCCCTCCAGGTCATTACCGGGTGCACTGCAGGAAAGGGGAACCTTATTTTCCTCGACTATGGGAAACACGTCTATACCCTGATCAACCGGAGAAACGGAAAAGCGGTCAGGGTGGCAACAAAGGCTGCTTTTTCTACGGAATCTCTCGACCCGGGATTTGGAGTGATCAGGTCAAAGGTCATGGCTGGAAATGCGACGCCCGAAGAAAAAGAACAATTTGAAAAACACCGCGATACGCTTTGTCATTCAATTCTCACGGTTCCATACCACGATATCTTTTCAGTCCGGCGCGTGGATGTCCCGGTCCCTTTCCCGGTAACGACATACAAATCCGTCCCCTGCGACTGCTGCGGTGAGATGGTGGCGGAACACCGGGTAGTAACAGCCCACGGTAAATCGCTCTGTATCCCGTGTTCGGAGAGAAAAGAGTAAGGATTCCCGCTCTGAAGAACTGAGTCCCAGGAGGAAGAAAAAGAAAAAGTAGAACTGAAATCACGCGAGGTCATCAGGCAAATGTAATTCCTTGGTTGCCGGACGATGAGTAAAAATTCCTGTGCAATCTGCGGGACTAAAAAAATGCCATAGATCTTTTCTGTGCCACACCAGGTTCTGTCGAATAAATAAGACCGGAAGGCTCAGCGCACGATCTTTGTAATCGGGATCTCGAGGATATCTTCTGCACCTGATGCTTTGAGCTTCGGGATGAGTGTGTTCACGAGGTTCTTGTGGACGACTGTCTCGATGCTGAAAAAGTCAATCCCGTGAAGCCTGGAAACGGTGGGTTTCTTCAGCGCCGGCAGGGCGGAGACGACCGCTTCGAGCATTGCTGCGGGTACATTCATGGTGAGGAGCACCTTGTTGCGTGCCTCGATCACACCCATTAAGAGTGTTACAATCTCATCAATCTCCCGCCTTTTTACGGGGTCATTCAGGATCTCCCTGTTCGCGATGATGACCGTATATGACTCCATGATCTGGCCGATAATCTTGAGCCCGTTCTTCCGGAGCGTCGTGCCGGTTTCAGTAAGGTCTACCACCACGTCCATTAAGTCGGGGACTTTTGCCTCGCTCGCACCGTACGATGGGAACAGTCGGACGGGGATGCCCAGGCGACCGAAAAACTCCCTGGTCATTTCAGGATACTCGGTGGTTACCCGGCTGTCCGGGCGGATGTCATTCACCGTTGAAATCGGTTCATCGCGATGGACTGCGACAACGATCTTCACGTTTCCCTGGCCCGTCTTGCTGTAGTTGAGTTTGGCGATTTCCTCAACCTTAGCGCCCGATTCACAGACCCAGTCCAGGCCGGAAATCCCCATGTCGAAATATCCCATCTCAACATATGTCGGGATCTCCTGGGGCCTGAGGATTTTTACCTTTCCAATACGCTCATCATTGATTTGCGGGTTATAATCGCGGTCAGTTCTCCTGACCTCGAGATCAGCCTCCCGGAAGAGCTGGAGGGTCTGTTCCTCAAGGCTCCCTTTAGGGAGTGCAATATTGATCATCAGGAATAGAAATAGCAGGGAATGGATTAAACCCTGACGGTTCAGTCGAGCAGGTGTACAAGGAGGCCTGAGAGGAGTTTCGGTTCGAACCATGTCGATTTCGGAGGCATAATACATCCTGCATCAGCAATGGCAAGCACTGTATCCACATCGACCGGCTGCATGGAGAAGGCAGCCATAAATTCCCCGCGGTCAACAAGCCCCTCAAGGTCTCCTACCGGCCTCGCTCCGCCAAGGTACTGAAGTCTCATGTCCCCGCGGGGGTCGGTGATCCCAAGCACTTTTTCAAGCACCTGTTTCTGGAGGACTGATACGTCGAGGGACTCGATCGGCCCGGCCCCCTCCTCGTATGGGAGCGAGCACTCGTACCAGATACCATTTAAGTACATATGGAAGACATGGTGCGGAAAAAAATAGAGGTCTCTTGCCAGGACCTGGAACGCTGATGGATCAACCCCTGATATCGAGGTCACTTCGAACTTCTGGCTGACCTTTCCGAGCAGTGTTTCAGGAGGTACCTTTTTTTGCGGTGTGACAAGCCGGCTGTAACCATGGATTGCAACCCTCCGATGGGAGAACAGGACCCCCATAAAATGCCTGGCCTCTTCTGATCCGTCACCGTTTGCGTTTCTCTTCTCCGCAACTGTTACCGCTGACTTTGCCCGGTGGTGTCCGTCGGCGATATATGCATCGATTCCCTGGAGCATCTCCTGAATACGGTGATACGTTGCATCATCGGTAATCCGGAAGATCTCATGGACCGCACCCTGGCTACCCTGTACTGTTGTCACAGGCTTCTGCCCTGAAATGATCAGTGACTCGATGAACGGGTAGACCTCCCCGGGGTCGTTGTACAGGAGGACAACCGGTCCCGTATGGGCATTGACCGTGTCGATATGACGGGTCCTGTCTTCCTCCTTATCATAGCGTGTTGCTTCGTGACGGCGAATCTGGTTCGAGATGTAGTCATCCACGTCGAGGCAGCATGCAAGGCCAAGGTAACAGGATTCCCCCTGGGTCACTTGGTACAGGTAGATGGCCGGACTTTCATCCTGTACCATCTGCCCCTCCCTGATCATCTCGTGGAAGTTCTCCCGTGCCTGGTCATACACAGACGGGTCATACGGTGACTTGTCCGGTAGAAGTGAATCAGAACGGCTGACACGAAGGAAGCTCTCGTTATTTTTTCGAATACATTCACGCGCCTCTTCTGCACTTACGACATCATAGGGTACGGCAGCAATCCCCTGTGCATGTGCGGGTGCTGGACGCACCGCGGAAAAACGAAAGATCTTTACCATGGAAACCGGCACCTGGCGTTCCCATAAAATTGGGCCCTGATTCTATATGATAGATATTATAGCAGGCACAAACGGTGATCTCAACAATGGAAGGCGACCAGGTTCAGATCAGGCGGGCAAGAATCACGGATGTCGATGCGATCGCAGCAATAGAGGCGGAATCATTTCCTGACCCCTGGGGGGGGAATATTTTTTCGGAATCAGTTGCCTGTTTCCCCAGCACGTTTTTTGTCGCATCATTCGGTAACCAGCTGGCCGGTTTTGTGGTTGGGGGGCTTGAAGATACCGGTGACGAGGTATACGGCCATATCTGTAACATCGCGGTATCAAAGGGATTTCGGAATGTAGGTTTGGGGAAAAGACTTGTCCGGCGTATCGAGCACCAGTTTGCACTCGAAACCGCATCCGGGGTCCAGCTTGAAGTCCGCGTTTCAAACGTAAAAGCCCAGGCGTTCTACCAGAAGCTCGGGTACCAGGACGTGTTCCGGATCGTGCAGTATTACGCGAACGGTGAGGATGCTCTCGTCATGATGAAATGGTTCAGGTTTTAGAAAAAGGGTTATTTTTTAAGGGCTTCAGAAAGCCTTTTGTTCACGGTATCCCAGTTTACGATATTCCAGAAATTCTCGATATATTTTGCGCGGTCATTTTTATAATCCACATAATACGCATGCTCCCATACATCGAGCACCATGATGATCCGGAACGGGTAGGTGTTGACCCCGTGTTTTTCCACCTGCATGATCAGGGGGCGCATCGTGGTCAGGCACAGGGTAAGTGCAGCCCACCCCGATCCCTCTGTGCTGTTCGCTGCCTGGGTAAACTCCTTCCTGAAACGCTCGAAAGATCCGAATTCTGCCGTAATCATATCAGCTGCCTTCCCTGAAGGGACCCCGCCCCCGCCTTTTCCGGCAGGTGCCATGTTCTCCCAGAACATCGTATGCATCCGGTTCCCGCCGAGATGGAACGCGAGTTCCTTTAAGGTCGCCTTCATGTCGAGGTCAACGTTTGCCTTTCTCGCATTGTCCAGCTTTTCAAGGACCGCGTTCGCGCCATTGACATAGGCCTGGTGGTGTTTGTCGTGGTGCAGCCGGAGCTGCTCCTCGGACATAGCAGGTGCAAGGGCTGCGTAGTCGTAGGGGAGTGCCGGAAGCGAATATTTTTTAGGTTCGGTCATAGTGTGGGAGAGGTCGTCCGGTTATATATTTGTTGGGAATGTGATAGAACGAGAAAAGTCTGAAAAAAATAGGAATGGATCCATCCTGCGGGCTCCGGCTATTATCCGCGTCCGAGCTGCTGGTGGGCACGGGCAAGGTGTTGCGCACCAAGGGCTCCAAGCAGCGATAACTCCCCTGCGAGGACACCGGAGGCCACGATCTCTGCAAATTTCCGTGCATGTGCCCCGGGCGGGTCCCCTCCGCCGGAAACACCAAGGAGTGAGAGACATTCTGCCTGGGTGGCTATTCCGGTTCCTCCACCGACAGTCCCAACGTTCAGGGAGGG
>Ga0114951_10005426_pt1 | contig 11779 bp, 4 predicted proteins | sample AM7aDNAmetaG_FD_88677 | JGI IMG/M metagenome (GOLD analysis project Ga0114951, IMG submission 88677) | Freshwater microbial communities from Finland to study Microbial Dark Matter (Phase II) - AM7a DNA metaG | ecosystem: Environmental > Aquatic > Freshwater > Lake | place: Finland: Lake Alinen... | reverse complement strand
CTCGCGCTTGAGCCCGGGGATCGCATCCGCACCCGCGCCCAAAGCCGCGCGGCCATCCAACTCTCGGATCGCAGTGTTATCCGCCTCGATGAATTAACCACGCTCGAAATCCTCCCGCCGCGCAGCGCGGAAAAGAAACGTTTCAGCCTGACGCACGGCGCGATTTATTTTTTCAACCGTGAAAAGCCCGCCGACGTGGAGTTCGACACGCCGCTCGCCGCCGGGGCCATTCGCGGCACGGAATTCCTGCTCGCCGTCGCCGCCGATTCCGCCGTCAACCTCGCCCTGATTGACGGCCTCGTCTCGTTGCAGACCTCAAACCATGGCGAAATCGAGCTTCAGCGCGGTGAAGACCTGGAACTTGCACCCGGTCGGCCGCCGGTGAGAGCCGCGCTGGTCAATGTCGCCGCCAAAATCCAATGGGCGCTTTACTATCCCGCCGTCGTGGATCCGGACGAACTGAAGTTTAACGCGGATGAACAAAATGAACTGGCCGGCGTCCTGAACAAATATCGCGCGGGTGATTTGCTCGACGCCCTGGCGGGTTGGCCAGTCGCGTCGACCAACGGCAGCACCGAGATGAAAATCCTCCACGCCCAGCTGGAACTCTCCGTGGGCGGTGTGAATGAAGCCGGACAACTGCTCGCCGGTCTTTCCAATAATCCGGCCGCTTCCGCGCTCCGCGAACTCATCGCCGTTGTGCGCGGCGGACAAACGGGCGAATTGGTTCCCACGCCAAGCGCCAGCCTGCTGCTGGCGCACAGTTACGCGCTGCAGGCCCGCACTGATTTGGCAGCTGCCCGCACCGCCGCCCGCCGTGCGGTGAAAATTGCGCCTGATTTCGGCTTCGCCCATGCGCGGCTGGCGGAACTGGAATTCTGCTTCCGCAACCGCCGCGCCGCGCTGGACGAGCTAAAACTGGCCTATCATTTTTCTCCGCAGCTGGCTTCGGCCTACGCCCTGCAAGGTTTCATTCTACTGGATCAAGGAGAGCCCAGCCTCGCCCTGGTTCACTTCAACAAAGCCCGCGAACTCGACGCCGCGCTCGGACAAGCGTGGCTGGGCCGCGGACTTTGCCTGATGCAGGAAAGAAAATTCGCCGAAGCCCGCGCCTCGTTTCAAGCGGCGGCGGCACTGGAGCCGCGGCGCAGTTTGTTCCGCAGTTATCTGGGCAAGGCCGCGAGTAAATTAGGCGATGCGAAGTCCGCAGCGAAGGAATTCCGCCTTGCAAAGGAACTGGATCCGAACGACCCGACCCCGTGGCTCTATTCGGCGCTGGAACTCTGGCAGGAAAATAAAATCAACGCCGCCATTCGCGATCTCGAAACTTCGTCGGATAAAAACGACAATCAAGCCGTATTCCGCTCCCGCGAACTGCTCGACAGCGACCGTTCGGTGCGGAGTGCGGACCTTGCGGCGATCTACGATGACGCCGGGCTTTCGGAAGTCAGCCGCCACCTCGCTCAGCGTTCGGTCAGCGAGAGCTATGCAAACTTTTCCGGCCATCTGTTTCTGGCCGACAGTTATTCGGGCCAGGAGCAGGCGAACCGTCTGGATCTGCGTTACGAAACCGCGCGGCAAAGCGAACTGCTCGTGGCCAACCTGCTCGCGCCGCCGGGCGCAGGAAATCTTTCGCAGGTTCTGTCCGAATCCGACCGGGTGCGCTTCTTTGATCAAAAGCCCCTCGGTGTAAGTTCGCTGACGGGCTATGGCAGCCGGGGCGACTGGAGCGAGACCGCCACGGTCTTTGGCTCGGCGGACGGATTCAGCTACGCGTTCGACACGGTTTATCAAAGCCTGAACGGTCAGAGCCCCAACAGCGATTACTCGCAGCGGGATTTTGCGCTGACGATGAAACAGCGCGTGACGACCGACGACGACGCTTATTTTCAGATCGGCACCTTCGACACCAAGTCGGGCGATATTTCCAGCCGCTATGATCCGGCGAACGCCACGCCCGGTCTCCACGCGCAGGAACAGCAACTGCCCGACATTTACGCCGGCTGGCATCATACGTGGGCACCGGGGATTCACACGCTGATATTGGGTTCGCGACTCTATGACAAATTTTCTTTGCACAATCCGCAGAGCGACCAGATTTTCCTGTTTCAATCCGGCGGAGTGACGCAAGGGATCCAATCGCCGCCGCTCGGCCCGCCGTTCACGAATAACTATTCCAGCCAGTTCACGTTGTATTCGGCGGAACTCCAGCAGATTTTTGAAACCGAGCATCACACCCTGATCCTCGGTGGCCGCTGGCAATCAGGCAGCGTCGATGCCAGCGCCGCGTTGAGTCGCGACGTCGTCGGTTCCGTGGACACCATCAGGCAAAATGAGTCGGGTGATTTATCGCGCGGCAGCGTCTATGGATATCACACCTGGCGACCGATTGAATCGTTGAGCCTCATCGGCGGCGTGAGCTACGACCACCTAACCTTTCCCGAAGACACGGATTTCGCCCCGATTTCGTTGCAGGGAACGTCCCGGGATAAAGTTTCGCCAAAGGCGGGAATTGTTTTCACCCCGTGGAAGCGCGGGCTTTTGCGCGCGAGCTACACGCGTTCGCTCGGCGGGCTTTTCTTCGACAACAGCATCCGACTGGAACCCACCCAGGTGGGCGGCTTCAACCAGGCTTATCGCAGCCTGATTCCCGAAAGTGTTGCGGGACTCGTGCCGGGGGCGTCCTTTGAAACGGCCAATGTGGGCTTTGACCAGTCTTTTGCCGCCGGAACATTTTTCGGCGGCGAAGTCGGCTGGCTCACCTCCGACGGCAACCGCAAGATCGGCGTGCTCACCAATTCATTCCCCATTCCCTTTCCCGACTCTCCCGGCCAAGCGCCGGAATATCTGGATTTTCACGAGCAATACGTCTCCGCCTACGCGGCGCAGCTGCTCGGCGATTATTTTTCCACGAGCACGCGTTATCGCTGGAACGACGCCAAGCTGACGGAAAGTTTCCCGGGCATTCCCAGTTCGGCGGGAGGATTGAGCCAGATTGCGCAAGACAACACCGCCGTCTTGAATCAAGTTGCGCTCCAGCTGAATTTCAGCCATCCGTGTGGCGTTTTCGGCCAATGGGATTCATCGTGGTATAATCAGGATAATTTCGGCTATTCGACGCAGCCGATGCCCGGTGCAGATTTCTGGCAGCACAACGTGATGCTGGGATACCGTTTCGCGCACCGCCACGCGGAGGTGCGCGTGGGCGTGCTCAATCTTCTCAATACCGATTATCGGCTGAATCCATTGAACCTTTATGCCGAGCTGCCCCGGTCACGCATGTTTGTGGCTTCGCTGCGTTTAAACTTCTAAGCCCGCAGCACGTCAAAGATCGTTTGGGAATTGGCTGCCAAAAAGGAATGGATTTGGCGGAGGGGATTGAACACTCGTGAGGATCAAAAACATCAGCGAACTCCGGCAACCCATGGCAACCGATACGGGTCGGCTTGTGGGACTGATTTTTCAAGTTGGTCATCCTAAATCAACAAGATCAACCGACCATCAAAGAATGAACCCACCTTGGGATAATCGCACAACAAGGCCGCAACCGGCGTTAACCACCAAATAGCATCACCCCACCACAACCGCCGAGGGTCACGTGTATGACACTGCCGCATTCGGCCCAATACAGGCAGAAGCAAGGTTTGCATCATTTCTAAATCTGAAATAATTAAAATCCACATGGCCTGACCGAGCCTCTTCGAGGCGCTTCAAATTAAACAGCCCTAATTTTGCGCCAATCCACTTGCCTTTTTGTGCCGAAAAAGCGCAGGGAATCGTCGTAAAATCATCGCTGGAGGCGAAACTGAATTGGCACAAGCCGCCATCGTTGACAGTGACGCGGAGCCTGATGACATTGGACGGGTTGTCTTTAACAAATTTGGGGACGCCGTTAATGCGCAAGACCAGTTGATTGCCGGGACCCTTCTGTTCGATGACCAGGGTCGCACAAGATTCGCCGGCGACGATCAACCCGGCTGCTTCGCCGTTCTGTTGTGGCGCAAATTCCAGCAAGGTTTCAACCGTGAAGGAACGCGCCGGGAATTTTTGCAATAGCAGGTTCGGCAAGAGCGCCGGATTGCCGCGCGCAGCATATTGCGGATACATTCGCAGCCAATCTTTTCGCGCGCTCAATGAATACCAGCTCTCCTTGTGATTGGCGTTCCATTGCCATTGGGGAGCCAGCATGGATGAATTGAACTCGTCACTTGTTTGAGGGATAGCAATCGGGGAAGGGCAGATTATCGACGGTTTCTTATGATTCAATACCGGCTCACCACAGTCGCTGCCGTTGACCTGGCCCGCGAGCGGCCAACCGTCTTGCCAAGTGACGGGCTGTAAATGAACGATGCGACCATAAACGCCGGCATCCTGGAAATGGATGAACCACCAACCGCCGTCCGCCGTATCCACCAGCGCGCCCTGATGCGGACCGTTGATGGCCGTCGATCCCTGCGCCAGAATAATTTTATCTTCGTAAGGACCGAGGATGTTTTTTGAGCGCAACACCACCTGCCAACCCGTTTCCACGCCGCCGGCGGGAGCAAGGATGTAATACCAGCCATCCTTTTTCAAAAATTTCGGACCTTCCAGCGTCGGGTGTTTTTCCGGGTCGTGGAAAACAATTTTGCCTTCGCCGAGCAAGCGTGAGCCGTCCGGAGCCATCGGACAGACGCGCAACCGATGCTTGATGCCCGCACGAGATCCGGCATAGGCGTGGACGAGATACGCCTGACCGTCGTCATCCCACAGCGGACAGGGGTCAATCAGGCCTTTGCCGGCCTGAACGAGGTGCGGTTCGGACCACGGGCCGGCGGGGTTTTCAGCGGTCACGACGTAAAAGCCCTCATCCGGGGTCGGGAAAAAGATCCAGAATTTGCCAGCGTGAAACCGGATAGCCGGCGCCCAGACGCCACAGCCCGGCTGAACTTCGTCATAACGCGGATGCGGCAGGTTTTTGAGGGCGTGACCGATGAGCGTCCAGTTCACCAGGTCGCGCGAATGCAACAGCGGCAGGCCGGGCGTGCAATTAAAGCTGGATGCCACCATGTAAAACTCATCGCCGACCCGCACGACATCCGGGTCCGAATAATCGGCATGGATGATCGGATTGCGATAGGTGCCGTCGCCTTGGTCGGGCGTCCAAGGGAAGGGAGCGCCGCCGGCCGCGACCGTTTGTTCGGCCGACGCAACCGGAAATTCAATTGAAGGCAAATTGTTCATGCCGCGATTTCTTTAATTTTGAGGGGTTTGATTACCGGCACGCCGAGGTGGAACATCGTCCACGCCACGAGATACGCGCTACCGCAGATGAGCATGATGGTTTTGTAAGTGCCTTCGCCCTGCAGCACATGCCCGACGAGGTAGAAAAAGCCCATGGATAAAAATGCCGCCAGCATGCCGCCAAACCCGACCACCGACGCCACGGCGCGCTTCGGGAAAATGTCCGACACGACAGTATACATCGTGGCCGACCAGCCTTGGTGAGCGGCGCCGGCCAGACCAAAACAGGCCGCCGCCAGCCACGGACTGCTGACATACGGGGTCAGAATCACCGGCAACGTGCAGCAGGCGCAGATGAACGACGCCGTCTTCCGCGCCCGGTTCACCGACCAGCCGCGCTTCAGGAAATAGGCGCTCAAGCTGCCGCCCCCGATGCTGCCCAGCGCGGCCGAGAGAGCGACGAACGCCAGCGGCAGGCCAAAATGTTTGAGGTCGAGGTGGAATTGCTTGTTGAAAAAGTCCGGCAGCCAGAAACCATAAAACCACCAGACCGGCCCCAGAATACAGGTGCTGAAATACGCCCACGCCTCGCGGTAGCGCATCAGTTGAAGCCACGGCAGTTTTTCCGCCGCCGCCGACGTGACGCCTTCGTGGATGTGCGCCAGTTCGGCGGCGCTGACGCGCGGGGATTTTTCCGGCGCGTCATAAAATTTCAGCCAGAACATCAGCCAGACCAGGTCCACACAGCCCAGCGTGATGAAGGCCGCCTGCCAGCCGCCAAAGGCGCCAACGATGAGCGGCACCAGCAACGGCGCGAATATCGCCCCCATGTTTGAGCCGGTGTTGAAGATGCCCGTGGCCACCGAACGTTCCCTCGGCGGAAACCATTCGGTCACGACCCGGATGGCTGCCGGGAAATTTCCCGATTCACCCAGGCCCAGCGCCAGTCGCGCCATACTGAAACCCGGCACGGTCCGGCAGAGCGCATGCGACATCGCCGAGAGACTCCAAAACAAAACCGACAGGGCATACGCTTTCTTGATGCCAATCCAATTCATAAACGACCCGAAGCCAGCCTGACCGATAGCGTAAGCGAACTGGAAGAAAATGGCCATGCGGGCGTAGTCCGTCTCCGACCAGCCATAGGTCCGCGACAAGTCCGGCTTGAGCAGGCCAAGCACCTGCCGGTCCATGTAGTTCACCACGCACGCGAAAAACAGCAGCGCGCAGATGAACCAGCGAAATCTTCCGATTTGTTTCATTGCATCAAATCCAGTTTGGAGTTCTTCACGCGGAACGTCGTCAGCGCCTCGCCGGTCTTGTTTTCCACTCGCACATTTTCAAATTGGATTCCTTCGGCGTCAACCACCGTCACGCCCTGCAGCGAGGTCATGGAAATATTTTTCAGCGAGATGTCCTGCAATGGCATCTCCGGCAGGCCTTCCAGCATGATCGCATTCTTCGCGCCGCGACAGATGACGTTCTCGATGTGGATGTCGCGGAACCGGGGCGTCTCCGCCGTGACCGGCGGAAAATTTGATTCCACATTTCCGGCCGTTTCCTCCAGCGGAGATTTACCGCCGTAAAACAGGTTGAAATTGATGGCGTCGCCGGGGATGTCCATCATCCGCACATTGGAAATGAAAATCTTTTCCACCACGCCACCGCGACCGCGGGTGCTCTTGAACCGCAGCCCGATGTCCGTGCCGATGAAGGTGCAGTTGTCCACGCGGACATTGCGCACGCCGCCGGACATCTCGCTGCCGATGGTGAACCCGCCGTGCGCGTGATACACCGTGCAGCCTTCGACCAGCACATCCTCCGTCGGCACGCCGATGCGCCGACCGGCGGCGTCTTTGCCGGACTTGAGGCAGATGCCATCGTCGCCCACGTCGAACGTGCAGCCGCGGATGACCGCGCGCCGGCACGATTCCAGATCCAGCGCGTCGCTGTTCTGGGCGGTGGGCAAATTACGGACTTGAACGTTGAGAAGGAAAACGTCCTCGCACAGCGCGGGATTCAAAGTCCAGTTCGGCGGATTTTGAAAGGTGACGCCTTCGAGTGATACTTTTTTGCAGCCGATGAGCCGCAGCATCTTTGGCCGGAGAAACCGGTGCGCCGGCTCGTAGTCTGCCAGTTTGAGCGAGCCGGATTGACGCAACGACTCAACTGTTTTTTCGCCGCTCACCACTTCGGGCCCCGGATACCAGGTGTCGCCTTTTTCGTTCAGCACGCCGCCGGATTTGACGCGCGCCTTCCAGTCTCGATCCCCGAGTTTGTCCTTTTTCAGCGGACGCCAGGCGTCGCCGCCGCCGTCAAGAATGCCTGCGCCGGTGATGGCCACGTCCTCCAGATTTTCACCGGAGATGGGCGAGGTGGAATCAACCTCCTGCTCGCCCTTCAGGTCAATCACGGTGAGCGGATACAATTTATAGTCGCGGGAAAACTGGATGAGTGCGCCGCGTTCGAGATGCAATTCGGTGTGGCTGCGTAACTTTACCGGCCCGGTCAGCCAGATGCCCGCCGGCACGATGAGTTTGCCGCCGCCTTTTTCCGCGAGTGCGGCGAAGGCCTTTTCAAACGCGGCGGTGTTCAGCATCTTGCCGTCGCGACTGCCTCCGTAATCGGCCAGATTGAAAACATTTGTTGGAATTACCGGCAATGCCACATTCGGGAAAGCTGGCGGCGTTTGCGCGTTAGCAGCAAGCACACCTACCGCCAGTAAACTGGCAACGAACACAGGACGAATGGCGTTGAGAATACTCATGCTTGCAAAATTCTATCACCGAAATCTGCGAAATTTTCTACGATATTCAGCATAATTATGTGAAAAAACTGCGGACACCCGGTCAGGGCGGGGTGACAGTTAACTGGGCGTTGGTGGAGGACAGTTTGTTCACGCCTTCCGGGGTCATTATTTTGCAGTCCACCAGCCTGACATTTTGTGCGTCATAGATGCCAAAGGGTTTATCAGCTGTAATGTTGACCCGCTGCAACAAAACATTGGTGATGGCCATTTCCGGCAAACCCCAGATCAATCCCGCCCGGCGCCCGGATTGCGCCGTGGCGGTAATATTGCTGAACATGATGTCGCGATAGATCGGAGTCTTGCCGGTGATTACGCTACGGGGATAAGTCGCCGCAATGGCGGGAGTGAGATTGTTCAACGCGCGGTATTCCCGGTTGGTGGCCATGTAAGAGGCATAAATTAGAATCGGACACCCCACGTTGGTCATGCGGAGATTAAGATAGGATAGACCCTGCACGAAGCCGCCGCGATCACGGTCGGTTTTGACACGGATGCCCGAGTCGGTGTTGTTGAACGTGCAATTGATGACCGTGAAATTGGATACGCCGCCGGAAGTGTAACTACCGATGGAAACGCCGTGGCCGTAGCCGTAGGTGCAGTTGGTGATGAGGACATCGGAAGTGTTGCCGCCACAGGTGTAGTTGTCATCACCTACGCTGACGTCGCAGTCCTGGATCAGGATGCGTTTACCGGTGACATCGCAGGCGTCCGTGTTGTGGCTGGGGTTGACGGGATCGGTGGAGGAGTTGGCGCGGATCGTGACCCCGCGAACCGTGACGTCGGTCGTCTTGCCGCTGATGGCGATGTGAAACATCGGGGAGTTGGTCAGCAGGACGTGCTCGATCAGCACGCGCTCGCACGACCCAAACGAAATCATCCGCGGGCGTTTTGCGCCCCGCGTCTTGGCGTATGGCCACCACAGGCTCCCCTGCCCGTCAATCGTGCCCGAACCGCTGATGGCGATATCGTGCAGCCCGGCGCCGCTAATGAAATTCTCCGGGGCGGTCGTGCCGCCGGGATATTTATCAAGCGGCAACATCCGCAACGTTCCGTGAACGCGCAGATTGATGAGGCTGGTCATCTGGATGGGACCGCTCAAAAAAATTCCCGCCGGCACCTCGACAGTTCCGCCGCCTGCGGCACTGGCAGCGTCAATCGCCACTTGAATGGCCACCGTATTCGTCGTCACGCCATCGCCGATCGCACAGTAATTTGTGATGCTAAAAACTCTGCTTGGTATTTCCGGCAACGCGGGCGCGGCCGATGAAACTGAGGACACATCATTCGCGGAAACGGCGGCCTTGACCGCACGGCCCGGATCGACCGAATTCGCATTGACCGGCTCCGCGAGCAAATAAGGCGCGAGTTCGGGAACGGCTTGGCGTAACTCATCGACGACGAGCTTTGCAAAGACAAGGCGGCCTTCCACGTTCAAGTGGGTTGTATCCGGTCGGCCGTCCTTGCCGGTAGGATTCAGCTTCGCGGTTTCGACCGGGCCGATTTTTTCGCAATACTCGACACTGCGCGCGTGCAAGTCCACCAGTGGCACCTGCTTCTCCGCCGCCAGTTTTTTCATTGTCTCGACATAAGGCACGAGGCTGGGTGACAATTTTCCATTGCCGGATTTGTCAAAATTCCGGCGTGTGAGCGACGTAACCAAAATTGGTTTCGCGCCGATGGCCCGGGCTTCAGCCACATAGCGCGCAAGATTTTGGATATAAGTCGTCGCTGGATCCGTCTCGCGATCCGGTCCCTTGCCCGGCTCGTCGTTGTGTCCGAATTGGATCAGATAATAGTCTCCCTTCACCGCGAGCGCGTTGGTCCATCTGCCCTCGGTGATAAAACTTTTGGAACTGCGTCCGTTGGCGGCGGTGTTGGCGCACTCGGCATCGGCGGTGAGAAACTGCTTGAAGGCATAGCCCCAGCCACCTGAATCGTTGACCGTGGAGTCGCCCACCAGCACGATGCGAATTTTAGGTTTGGGACCTGCGCCAAGATTTTGCGCCGGGACGATTACCGCTATCGCCAGCAAAACGGTTGCCGTAATCATTACTGAAGATTTAGTTTTCATTTTCTGTCGCTGATTTATATGGGATGGATCAATTCATTTCCGGTCGCCAATGATCGTCCCCGCTCAAAACGGTATCCACGGTGATTTTTTCCGCCTCGTCCTTCGTCAACTGTTTCGCCCATTTGACACGCGCCTCGGGATTCGCCCCCAACCCGGTGCTGTTGTATTCGGCGCAGCGCGCCGTGGCCTCATTCGTAACTTTGCCCCAATTATTCCAGCCGGTCGGCTTGATGTGATCGTCCATTTCGCAATTCAGATAAGTCACGCTCGCAGTTGGCCGCCACGGACGGCCTAAGTCTGCATAGACTTTGTTCGTCGTTGCAGCAGCCACAAAATTCGTCGGATTGATCCACGGCTGAGAATCGCCGGTGAGATGGCAGTTGAGAAAAACAAAACCAAACGAGTGATCCTGCGGCGTGCTGGCCGCGGTGACATGCCCGCCGTTCCGGCTGTGAATTTCACAATGATCAAACACAGCCGTTGCCGAGCCGTAAATGAAGTCCACCCGCCCGGCGACATAACAATTCGTGAAATACTGCCGGCCAGTGTTCGCCATCAACGTGTCCTGCCAGCCGAGAATGCGGCAGCGCTTGAATGTCGCGCGGTCCGCGTCCACGCGCAAAGCCAGCGCCTGTCCGTGATCGCCGGAGGTGTTTTCGATGGTCAGATTCTCCGCGCAAAAATCGTCCGACGCCACGACCATGCCCGGATCGAATTGATAGGTCGTGATTCCCATGCCTTTCCGATCGTTGACATTGTAAGGCCAGGTCAGCACTGGGTTATCCATCTCTTCACCGATGAGCCGGATGAACCGCTTCGTCTTGGGAATCATTATCTGTCCCTCATATTTGCCGGGCTTGATGAGAATGGTGAAGGGTTTGGCCGAATTATCCGGGGCGGCGGCAATGGCTGCCTGAACCGTGGTGTGCGTGCCGGAACCGTCGGCGGAAACAACCGCGTCATACCCAGCCTCCTTCGCCACAGTGTTCGCGTTCTCCGATTCGTTCCGTAACACTGGCGAAAGTTCAGGGCAGGCCTTGCGCAATTCTTCCGCCACCAGCCGGGCAAACATCACATGGCCCTGATCGTTCAAGTGTGTTCCATCATGGGCAATGATGCCATCCGCGTTGGTCTTGAACGGACTGAACTCCAGACATTTTTCCGGGCCAAGCGATTCGCACAACTCGATGCTGCGCGCCTGCAAATCCACCAGCGGAACGTGCTTCTCCGCCGCGATCTTGCGGACTTCCTCCGCGTAAGGCGCGAGACTGGATTTTATTTTGCCGGGATTTTCCTTGTCCCACTGCCGACGCGTGAGCGGCGTGACGAGCACCGGCTTCGCGCCGATCGCCCGCGCTTCTTCGACGTAGCTGACCATGTTGCTGACGAATGTCGGCATATCGGTGGAGCGCCCCGGCTTGCCCGGCTCATTGTTGTGGCCGAACTGAATCAGGTAATAATTTCCCTTCAACGCCAGCGCGTTGGTCCAGCGACCTTCGCGGCGAAAGCTTTCCGAACTGCGCCCACCTTGCGATGTGTTGATGCATTCCGCGTTGGTGTTCAAGAATTTCTTGAAGCCCAGTCCCCAGCCAGCGTTGTCGGTGACAGTAGAATCGCCGACGAGCACAATTTTAACAGTCGTTGAGTTGGCTGCTTCCGCCCCGAAAGCCGTGACG
>Ga0114951_10005425_pt1 | contig 11779 bp, 10 predicted proteins | sample AM7aDNAmetaG_FD_88677 | JGI IMG/M metagenome (GOLD analysis project Ga0114951, IMG submission 88677) | Freshwater microbial communities from Finland to study Microbial Dark Matter (Phase II) - AM7a DNA metaG | ecosystem: Environmental > Aquatic > Freshwater > Lake | place: Finland: Lake Alinen... | reverse complement strand
TACATCGAGGTGTTTTATAATCGTCAACGAAGGCATTCTTCGTTAGGCTATCTGAGCCCCGAAGCGTTCGAGGCCGGCCTCAATTGACCCCAGGCCGCGCCCACCGTTCGTGGGCAAGGTCAAGGCCAGTCCACCAAGTGAACCGGGGCCTCAGAAAAATCCCAACCACTCACCCCGCCCTTACTTCGTCTCCGCCGGTGCCGTCGCCGCAGCCTTCTCATCTGGCTCTTCCAGCAGCTTCGTCACCTTCGTCTCCGTATCTTCCCGTGCATCCGTGTACCGCAGCACACCCTTCTTGTCGATCAGGAACATCGTCGGAATGCCATCCACGCCGTACTTCGTCGCCAGCGGATGCCACCCATCCTGATCTTTTTCCCGCAGCTGCACCCACGTCATCGCGTTCTCCTTGATGAACGTGTTGACCTCATCATCAGCCTTGTCGCAGTCGATGCCCACGATCTCCAGACCCTTCTCGTGCAACTTCTTGTACAGCGCCTTCACCCGCGGCAATTCCGCCTTGCACGGGCCACACCACGTCGCCCAGAAGTCCAGCAGAACCACCTTTCCCTTCAGGCTTTCCGTGCTGAACTTCCCATCGGTGGTCGTGCGCCCCGCAATCACCAGCGGCTTGCCGACCATGTCCTGCTGCGCCTTGTCCGCATCCATCTGCGCCACGACCTGCTTGGCAACATCGCCCGTCAAAGTCGTGCGGATCGTGTCCGAAGCCTTCTTGGTCATCGCCTCATTGGCCCCGCCCACCTGCGTCATCATCATCAGCGTCCCGGCCACTTCATCATCGGTGGGATGGGCTTTCGCAACTTCAATGTAATCCGTCAGCACCTTGTCCTGGGCCTTGGCATCCTCGGAGTTCTGCACCCATAGCCCGAACGCCAGCGAATTTTTCGCCGTCATCGCCGCTTCCGCGTCCTTGCCGCCGGCGACATCCGTCAGCGTCTTGGTCGATTCCTCATCGCCAAACACCGCCGCAATCCCCATCATCTGCAGCCGCGCCTTCGCCGCCGCTGGCTCATTCTGCGTGGTCCCGATTTCGTCCAGCAGCACAATCATCTTCTTCAGCGGCGGCAACACCGCCGCACTCTTCTCCTTCCGAAACTTCGCATCCCCGATCGACTTGAGCGAAGGCATCGACTCCCGCAGCGCGCTGTTCGCCGCCATCAGGTCCGCCTGGATCGCCGTGACGCTCCGCGCCTGCTTCGGTTCCGTCGCCGGCGCCGTTGCCGGACCCGTTGCCGCAACCTCCGCCGAAACCGCCGTCAGCCATCCCGCCGAAACCACCGCACCCAGCAGTGCGAATGTGACAACTTTACGTGTTAATGACATCGAAGATCCTTTCGAGAAATTGAAATTAAAATTGAGATTTAAGTCCGACAATCTTAGCGGCCAACCGCCCAAAAGTCCCCACAATCAACCAACAATCGGCAGTCGTTCAACTTGCCTGTTCAAGCCCATGGATCCCATCAAGCCCAGGGATTGCAATCCCTGCGGCTCGCCCCGTCGATACCCAATAAACCAACACAAATGCCAGCACCCTGAAAATGCCCGCCCAAAAGAGTACACTATATCACGCTATCTCCAATGATCGTCTTTGTGTTCATTCGTGTTCATTTGTGGCTAATTTACGTCGTCAGCGTCGTCAGCGCCGTCGCGCTATAACTCATCAACGCATCCCGCTGGAGTTCCATAGTTGCCGTGAATCAACCCTTGTCACCAACTTTTCCAATTGCGATTCGACCCTGTCGCATCGGCCCCTTCTCGCTCGCCATCCCCGCGATGCAGGCCGGACTCGCCGGCTACAGCGACATGGCCATGCGCGTCGTCGCCCGCCGCCGCGGCTGCCCCTACGCCGTCACCGAAGCGCTCCTCGATCAAGTCCTCATGCGTGGCGGTCGCGGCCGCGAAAAAGGCGCCATCCTCTGCCCCGAAGACCATCCCGTCGCCGCCCAGCTCATGGGCTCCGATCCCGACCAGGTCGCTGGCGCCGCGAAAATCCTCCTCGAGGCCGGCTTCGACGTCATCGATCTCAACTTCGCCTGCCCCGTCCGCAAAGTCATGGGCCGGTGCCGCGGCGGCTACCTCCTCAGCGATCCCGCAACCGCCATCACCATGATGCGCCGCGTCCGCGACGTCGTCCCCGGCCCCCTCACCGTCAAACTTCGCCGCGCCCTCAACGAATCCGCCAAAGCCTCCGACGCCTTCAACCAGGTCTTCGATGAAGCCTGCCGCCTCCAGTTCGTCGCCATCGCCGTCCACGGCCGCACCGTCGAACAAAAATACACCGGCACCGCCGACTGGAACTTCCTCCGCGCCCTCAAACAACGCACCCCCGCTAGCGTCACCCTCTTCGGCTCCGGCGACGTCTTCACCGCCGAAGACGCCCTCCGCATGTACACCTCCACCGGCATCGACGGCGTCTGGATCGCCCGCGGCGCCATCGGCAACCCCTGGATCTTCTCCGAATTCGCCGCCCTCCTCCGCGGCCAACCCCTCCCGCCACCACCCTCCATTCACGCCCAACGCGAAGCACTCCTCGAACATTTCGCCCTCGCCGTCGAAATCTACGGCGAAGACCTCGCCTCGCGCCAAATGCGCAAGCTCGGCATCAAATACTCCAAGCTCCACCCCAACGGCCCCGAAGTCTGGCGCGAATTCATCGCCGTCAAGAACCAACGCGACTGGAACACCGTCCTCCAACGCCACTACCACCGCGACGGTCCCGGCATCCGCGTCCCATCCGTCCCCGATGCCGAGGACGTGTGCAAAGATTCCTGTGAACCCAGTACTCGAAACGATTCTGTCCCATTACCTGGTGCAGCATGAAGCGCAAAATGAATTGGAAGATCATCGAATCAAACGTGCGCGAAGCACGCGAAGAACTGGAGTCTTTGGAAAAACTCATTGCAGACAAAAAGAAACGCAATGAGATAGAACTGCAGATAAGCTTGCAGCATGCCTATCACCACCTGAATTTTGCTTGGCATATCCGTAGGAAACCAACCAAGAAATACGGAAATTGTTCGAATCGAGATTTCAAAGCTTGGGGTCAGTTTCCGCAAAATTTCTGGTGGGATTGACGATATCGTGGCAAATCGCATCCTCATCATCAAACCCTCCTCCCTCGGCGACGTCGCCACCACCCTTCCCATGCTCTGCGATCTCCGCCGCGCCTACCCCGACGCCAAAATCGACTGGCTCATCCACCCCTCCCTCACCGCCCTCCTCCAAGGCCACGACGCCATCAACGACCTCATCCTCTTCGACCGCAAAAAACTCGCCTCCTGGTGGTACAAACCCTCCGCCCTCTCCCTCTTCCGCAAACTCCTCAAACAACTCCGCGCCGCCCGCTACGACCTCGTCATCGACGCCCAAGGCCTCTTCCGCTCCGGCTTCCTCGCCCGCTACACCGGCGCCAAAACCCGCATCGGCTTCGCCACCGCCCGCGAAGGCGCCACCCTCTTCTACACCCACAAAGTCCCTCTCCCCAACCGCGGCAAAACCATGCTCGCCGTCGACCGCATGCGCGCCCTCCTCGCCCCCCTCCACATCGACACTACCACCCCCGCCCAATTCCGCCTCCCCGTGCAAGTAACTCAGCATTCAGCATTCAGAATTCCGAATTCCTTCGTCGCCATCATCCCCGGCGCTCGCTGGAACACCAAACGCTGGGATATCGAACGCTACATCGAAATCACCCGCAAACTCCTCGCCGACGGCCAACACGTCCTCCTCCTCGGCAGCCCCGACGAAAAACCCCTCTGCGACCAGATCCAAGCCGCCGCCCCCGCCGCCACCAATCTCGCCGGCCAAACCACCCTCGCCCAAATGATCGCCCTCCTCGACCGCGCCTCCCTCATCCTCGGCAACGACTCCGGCCCACTCCACGTCGCCGTCGCCCTCGGCAAACCCATCGTCGCCATCTACGGCCCAACCTCTCCCGACTTCGTCGGTCCCTACGGCCAACTCCAAAACGTCCTCCGCCACGACGTCCCCTGCCACCCCTGCCGCCTCCGCGAGTGCGACCACCACTCCTGCATGAAAGGCGTCCCCGTCGAACTCGTCTGGGAAAAAATGAAGCAAGTCTCCAACCCTCCAACCAAGGTGTAAACCCCCCATGCCGAAACATTCTGAATTCCGAACTCTGAATTCCGAATTCCCCCTCATCCTCGCCTCCGCCTCCCCCCGCCGTGCCGCCCTCCTCCGCGAAGCCGGCTTCGATTTCCAAGTCATCGTCAGCCCCGTCCGCGAACCACACCAGCGCCCGCGCGACGTCCCCATCGAAATCTGGCCCTGCGTCCTCGCCCACATCAAAGCCGCCGCCGTCCAAAAACATCTCCGCGATAAAAACGCCATCATCCTCGGCGCCGATACCATCGTCCTCCTCGACAACCGCATCCTCAACAAACCCCGCGATCGCGCCCACGCCCGCCACATGCTCTCCCGCCTCTTCGGCCGCCAACACCAAGTCATCACCGGCATCTGCCTCCTCCGCGGCGACACCCTCCGCCTCTCCCGCGCCGTCTCCACCTGCTTCGTCCGCCGCCCCTCCAAATCCTGGCTCGATTCCTACCTCGACTCCAACCTCTGGAAAGGCAAAGCCGGCGCCTACGGCATCCAGGACTCCGACCAACTCGTCCAACTCCGCTCCGGCGAATTCTCCAACGTCATGGGCCTCCCCCTCCAACTCCTCACCTCCGAACTCGCCTCCCTCTACAACCGCGACCGTCAGGGAGCGCCAATCTCGTCACCACACTGACGGTAGGTTCGCCAGCACCATAATGTTCAGCAACACGCGCGTTGCCCCCAATTCATCGTTCATCGTTCAACATTCATCGTTTTTCCACCCCACCCGCATCCTTTTTCCCGCAAATCATCCCGAGTAGAATCCCCTCCATGAAACTACGAAACCTCCAATCCCCCCTCACCCTCCTCGCCCTGCTCCTGCTCGCCCAACTCGCCGCCTGCGGCGCCGGCTCCACCACCGCCCCCGCCCCCCCCCCCTCTCAACCCGCACTCACCTTCGCCACCATCAACCTCACCATCAAAGACCAACCCTTCACCATCGAAGTCGCCGACACCGACCCCAAACGCCAGCTCGGTCTCATGAATCGTCCCTCCCTCCCCAAAAACCGCGGCATGCTCTTCGTCTTCGAAAAACCCGACTACTACAGCTTCTGGATGAAAGACACCCTCATCCCCCTCGACCTCGTCTACCTCGACGAATCCGGCAAAGTCGTCGACATCCACCCCCTCAAACCCAAGGACGAAACCGCCATCGAACCCTCCGCCCCCGCCAAATTCGCCCTCGAACTCAACGCCGGCACCTGCAAAACCCTCTCCCTCACCCTCGGCAACACCCTCAAACTCCCCGAATCCCTCACCCCCAAACCCAACGCCGACAAGCCCAACTAACCCCAAATAGCCACCATCGCGCCATCACGCCAACCTCTCACAAGTCCCAATTAACCACTTAACGATTTAACAATTTAACCGCCCTCCCTTCGCCCCCCGTCCCCCCCATTCTGAATTCACCACTCTGAATTCTGAATTCAATAAAGCCCCTCCTCCGACTCGCCGAAGATCATCAATAACACCCGCTCTTCCCAGCGGCCCATTCACCTTTGCGCCACCCGCACAATGCCAGGCCCCTTGGAAAGCATCACTAAGGACTAAGGACTAAGCACTTCTCAAACAGAGTAATCCATGGTTGCCGGTTCGTCGCCCCGAATTCTTCTCGTCGCTGACCAGATGCCCACCGAGGCCTCCGGCCTCAGCACCCTCCTCGCACGCTCCGACTGGCGCTTCATCATCTCCAACATGCACTCCGCCCTCGAAAAAATCGGCCAGCAGGAACTCGCCGCCGCCCTCATCCTCGCCCCGCCAACCTACTTCAACGGCCACCAGAAAGACCTCGTCCGCGTCCTCGACGAACTCGTCCAGCGCCAAATCGGCGCCATCCTCCTGGCCTACAACGATGCCGACCTCGAAACCGCCGGACGCATGGCCTCCTCCGACGGCCTCATGACCGTCCCCCTCCATTGCCCGCCCGACGAACTCATCGGCCGCCTCGCCGGCCTCGCCTCCGTCCGCCCCATCATCGATCAACTCCAACGCGAAAATGCCATGCTCCGCAAATTCGACAACGGCCTCAATTCCCAGATCACCCAGATGGATGAAGAGATGCGCCTCGCCGCACGCCTCCAGGTCGATTTCCTCCCCCGCAAACTCCCCGAAATCCCCGGCTGCAATTTCAACGTCCTCTTCCGCCCCGCCAGCTACGTCTCCGGCGACATCTACGATGTCAATCGCCTCGATGAAGAACACATCGGCTTCTTCATCGCCGACGCCGTCGGCCACGGCATGCCCGCAGCCCTCCTCACCATTTTCATCAAACGCACCCTCCAAACCAAGGAAATCACCAAGGGCGGCTACCGCCTCATCCTCCCCGATGAAGCCCTCTCCCACCTCAATAACGAACTCGTCTCGCAACAACTTTCCCTCTGCCAGTTCGTCACCATGGTCTACGGCATCATCAACACTCGCACCCGCATCCTCCAATGGGCCCGCGCCGGCCACCCGCTCCCCATGCTCCTGAAAACCAGCGGCTCCGCCTCTGAGATGGATGTCGACGGCGCACTCCTCGGCGTTTTCCCCAACGAACAATTCGAACTCTCCAAAGTCCAACTCGAACCCGGCGACAGCGTCCTCATGTACTCCGACGGCTTCGAATCCGCCTTCACCGACCCCGCCGGCGTCGTCAACGAACGCTACCGCCACGAGTTCTCCAAAATCGCCGGCGCCCATCCGCAGAAAAGATTCCAATCCATGATCCAGGAATTGGATCAACAAGAAGGCTCCCTCCACCAACGCGACGACCTCACCGCCCTTCTAATGTCGCTCAGCGACGAAAACTAACTCTTGACCCATGCCACAACAAGTCCCGCGTCGACAGACAACCCCACCAAGTTTAGCGGCGTCGCATCGCGACGCGCGTCCCCCGCCCCAACGGGACCCGCGTCCATAGCCAGTGCGCGACCAACGGCAACCTCTGGCAATTCCAAGTTTAGCGGCGTCGCTCGCGACGCGTCCCCTGCCCCAACGGGGCAACCGATCCGACTCCGCCTCCCGTCCTTCCCAATCTCCAGGAGCGAAGCTCCGACAGGTAATAGCTGCAACCGTAAGGTTGCAGAAATCCCATCAAAAAACCTGCGGAGGGCTGAAAGCCCGGCACAAGTCGCAAATCACCGCGTTCCAACACTCTCCCCCAAAAGCCCTCCATCTACAATGGCGCGAGTCAACCACCCTTGGCCCTTGGTACCGCGACGGTCACGGAGCGCCCGTCCACCGTTCCTCCGGCGATCACTCTCCCCGCGTCACTCGCTTCATCCCCTACTATTCCTACCGGACATGGTAGAAGATTGCCAACCTATTACACTTTCTTGGCAACCTCCTCCCCCTTGACCGACCCCCTCACCTCGGCCTCACCGCCGCCGGTATCGGCGGCACAAACACAATCACCAGCTTCCCCTCCTCCACCGTGATCTCCCGCATCACCACCTTCCGCCGATCGAACGTAAACTGCAGCGGAAACGGCTCCCCACGCATCACCGCAGCCGTCGTCCCCCGCACATCCGGCATCAGCCCGTCCGCACGTTTCGTCCCCAACTGCACCGCCAGCGCCCGTTCCAGCACCGGCATCACCGTCGGTATCGCTGCCTGGATCTTCCGCTGCACCAAGAACTTAGGCACCGGCAAACTTCCCAGCCACGCGCCATCCACCTCAATCATCCCCTCCGCCTTGCCATCCGCACCCTCCTGCGTCTTTACCCGGAATACCAAGCTTACCACGCCACCCGAATTCCCCCGCCCATCGCCGCCGCCCGGCGCCAGCGTCGTCCGCACCGCCACCGTCACTTTTCCCGGCGAAAACACCACCATCGGCTGCGAAACCTTCGGCCCATTCGCCCGCGTTGCCGCCCCCCCCGCGCCCGCACCGGCACCGCCCGCATCCGATTCCCCAAACCGCACCGCCAGCCAACTGTTGATTTCCTCCTGCGTGATCATCCACCGCTGCTCACCTAAAGGCACACGCTCCAATGTGTTATGCAACTCGAACGTCACCTTGCGTTGAAAACCCTCCGCCGCATCGATCGCCGCCATCTCGCTGCCATCCAGCGGCTGATACCACGACGGCGTCCGTCGCGACAATCCCCATGCCACCATCACCAACACAATGAGCAAACCTGCGATTGTAAGTCCCCAGCCCCGCTTGCTTTGTGGCAGCCATCGCTTGAGGCCATGCCGCTGGTGCCGCATCGCAGCCGATCCGCCCGTCACCCCTGTTCGACTTGCTCGGCTCATTGCGACAGCTTTCCAAGATGATGCAGAAAAACAACACGCCTTACAGCCGCCGTAACCGTTGTGCCGGCGGGTAGTTGGCGGGTTCAAGAAAACAAGCCCGGCACGCTTCAAAATCGGGGTTACAATAACCCTAGAGAGAAGAGGAAGCAATCGGCTTATGACTATGAATTCCATGCAAATTTCAGTGCCCATTTCGACGGAAAAACCTGAGTTTTCAAGGGAAAATTCTTGGGAAGTTCGGAAACGATGGGCCGGCCAGGAGGGGCGCGAGCGTGGGGCTGAAGACGCGGCGGGGGGGATTCTGGCTGAGCGCTGGCCGACGCTGGCGGGAGCCATGTCGCGGTATAAGCAGAACGTTGCAGAGTCTTTTACGACAATGGCTTATGAGTGCGTGCAGGCGGGGATTATCCGGCTGGATGATCGGCGGAAGCTGGCGGCGGAAGCCGCGGCGCTGGGGATCCGGGATTTTGATGCGCAACTCCTTATGGCGTGTGCAGTTAGACAATGGTCTCTGGATCGACACTACGATCCGGAACCCACGCGGGAGGCGCCGGCGCTGTCGTTCGAATACAAGTCTTGGAATAAGGCCTGGTTGCGATTTGCCATCGTGGTGGGGGCGGCACTCAGCATCGACCTGGTGCTGATCCTGAAATGGCTTTCCTAGGCGCGCCTTTCAGACCCGATTCAGACCGATTCGGATCGATTTTGAACGCGTTTTGACACCATTTTGATGTGGTATTGAAGTGTTTTGAGGTGTGTTTTTACTGTTTTTGCGTGTGTTTTTCGAGTTTTGGGCGCGATTTCGGCGACGACGTAAATTAGCCACAAATGGACACAAATTAACACGAATGGAAAAGGTTGAACGACAAAGCGCGGGGAGATTATTACCACGGAACTCACCGAGAACACGGAGGAGGTTGAGTCTTGAGGCTTGAGTCCTGAGTCTTGAGGAAGGCGGGGCGGCGTGAGGGGATGGGCGGTTTATATAATACACATGTAGATCAAACGATTTAATTGCAACGGAGACGCGAAGGCGCGGGTTGGCGGGCTAGAGGTTATGAGATAGGCGTTATGGGTTATGGGGCCGGGAAGAAGCAAGTAGCAAGAAGTAAGAAGCAAGACGCGGAGGAGGGGGGTTGGGGCAGTCCTTAGTGCTTAGTCCTTAGTGCTTAGTGGCTATCTCACGAGAGAACCGCCGATGAACGCAGATAAACGCGGATAACTTGGATTCTTTGGTATCGATCGGCGTTCAACGGCGTTCATCTGCGGTTTCAATATTATTGAGATAGTTTCGTAGTCCGACCCGCTCGGCTAAATAGCTTCCAAACTCTACCACTGTGGGATTAAGGGGTGCCAGTTTGAGGTTTCAATTCTTCAAAGACGACGATTAAGTCAGGTGTGGTCTTGCTCCAGCCCCTCCACCAATCTCGCAGATGCACATGTGACTGTCCGGGCGTTGGAGAGCAGGTTTCGAATCTTGTTTTTGCATTTTGTAGAAATGCAATCACTAAATCGATTTCATCTGCCGTGAGACTTAACGTCAACTCGCGGAGTTCCAATGGCAAATCTGCCTCGAGATCATTGATCGCATATCCAAAGACTTTCATCCTTACCTCCTGGTTTATGTTCGCGGTGGTGGCGTCCATCCATTGGCGCTCAGGCATTTTCTTGTTGCTTTCGACGAAATTGGAATACCTTTTCTAATGTCATCGGCTCATGGCGCCGATCCATTCTTGCCCAATCCTGGCCGGAGTTTCCCGTGACAGTAAGTCTCCTACAGGAAGGTTACAGAGGGTGATGCTTGTATCTGAGGGTGGGGCCATCACCAAATGCTTCGACGCGCATTATTCCGAGCCCTCGCCAATCAGGTGGCCGCGAAATGTAAGCATTGATGGTGTCACGTCGTTGATCCGTGGCCACCTTGATGGCATTTTGCATGACAGAATGGAGATCTGTCCCAAGCCGAGAGGCACAATCCTCTACGATCGAAAGCGAGAGCAGGACATCACGCCAATCTTTCAGATCATTGTCAATTACCAATCCAAATGTTCCCGCACGGAGTGCCTGAATTGCGTTCGTTCGTACTGCATAAATTGCCATTCGCAATGAAAATGCTGGCAACGTATACGCTTGGTCCATAGTCAATTTACTTGCTATGTCAGTCAAATCCGCACGCGACCGAGGAGGTGACGTCTCGAACACGTGAAGGAGTGCGAGTTCCGCGGCAGTCGGAATTTCTACATCACCCCCCATTGCATAGTAGCGAATGGTGGGTGGAACGGTCTCGAGAAAAGCATCAATCGCTTCACCAAGCACTTTGCTGACATCGTCTGACATTGTTGCTCCTATACGGTGACCAGTTGGTCGTGATTATATGTTACTCGTTCTATTACTTCGAAGTTGTGCCATTCGAGCAATGGACGAAGTGGGATGTTCTTGTGGTGGTATGGTGCGGTTGTGGAGAGAGAGCAAAGCACCGCATTACCATGCGGTGCTCCGGGGCGGTTCGAGGGGGAGGGATGGGTTGGGGGGATTGTTGATTGGGTGCGGCGGATGGGGCCGTTGCCGCCTGCGCGGGGGGAGTGCGGGCGGGGGGAATGGTGGACGGGCGCTCCGTGACCGTCGCGGTACCAGGGGCCGGCGGTGATTGGGCCACGCAGTCGTAGACGGCGGTTTTTGTTGGAGAGTGTTGGAGCGCGGTGATTGGCGATATGTGCCGGGCTTTCAGCCCTCCGCAGATTTTTTGACGAGGTCTCTGCAACCTTACGGTTGCAGCTATTACCTGTCGGAGCTTCGCTCCTGGAGATTGGGAGGGACGGGATCGGTCGCCCCGTTGGGGCTGGGGATTGTTGGGGGGGGGCGTTTTCCAGGGGTTCCCGTTGGTCACCCACTGGCTATTGACGCGGGCCCCGTTGGGGCAGGAGGGGGAGGGAAAATTCAGAATTCAGAGTTCGGAATTCAGAATGGTTGGGGAGACATAGAACTTGAAACATGAAACGCGAAATAGGAAAGGCGAAACGCGAAACGGGGGGAGTGGATTTGAAATTGGAGATTTGAGATTTCAGAAAACACGGCCGACGGGGGCGTTGGTGCCACTGGCGTTGGCCTGGGGGGAGAAAACATAAAACATAAAACATAAAACATGAAACTGGTCGGCGGGTGGATGGAAGATTTGGAGGGTGGGAGCGTTGGGCTTTTGGTCATGGTGATGCTGGGGTCATAAGGCATAAGGATTATTGGCATGGTGGAACGACGCGAGTTTTTGAGGGCGGGGGTGGGGGCGGCGGTGGGGGTTTTGGCGGGGATGCAGATGGCGCGGGGGCAGGCGGGTGGGGAAGGGAAGGCGGCGGCAGGGGCGCTGGGGGCGGGGAAGCGAGGAATTGGGGCGCGGGGGGCGGAGTTG
>Ga0114951_10005424_pt1 | contig 11780 bp, 12 predicted proteins | sample AM7aDNAmetaG_FD_88677 | JGI IMG/M metagenome (GOLD analysis project Ga0114951, IMG submission 88677) | Freshwater microbial communities from Finland to study Microbial Dark Matter (Phase II) - AM7a DNA metaG | ecosystem: Environmental > Aquatic > Freshwater > Lake | place: Finland: Lake Alinen... | reverse complement strand
GGACCCGCCCTTGGACCCGCCCTTGGACTTCCCTCCGAGCCCTCCGAGCGCCCCAAGGACGCCTCCTCCTCCTCCTCCTTGGCCCACCGGCGCCGCCGGAATCATGCCTCCTCCTGAAGGTCCCAAATTCGGTCCATAAAAAGTAACATTCAGGGGCCCTGATGGCCCCGAGGCGCCCATGGACACCCCCGCGGCTGCTGCTGCTCCAACGCCTGCGGCGGCGCCCGCTCCCGAGCCTCCTCCTCCACCGCCGCCTTTTGCTGCACTCTTCAAGAGTTTCGGACCGGCCTTCTTGAGGGCCATTCTCGCGACCAACGCCGCCATCTTGACGGTTCTAATGTTAGATTATAAAATATTCACGCCTCCTTTTTCTCCTCCGCCTCGGGCTCGGGGGCGGGCGCGGGTGCCGTGGGTGCGGCGACCTGGGTCTCCTCGACCTCGTCCTCGAGATCCTCGTGGTCCTCACAAGCCTCCACGGGGCGCTGGCGGTACCGACCGACCCAGCGCTTGTACAAAAGCCACGCCGCCAAGCACACGAGAGCGATGGCCAAAGCAGTCAGTAGGTAGTCCATTACTAAGAAAAACAGGTTTTTTGTCCAAGAGCCTGACGCGCCTCGAAGAAAACCCTAACGAAATGGATCTCGAACACGTCTGGGCCGATTTTGAACTTTTGAGATCGTCGAGTCTCGGAGAGTCTCACAACGTGCCGCGACCCGAGTATGAATGTTTGTGTGGGGGCCTGAAGGTCTTCAATGCCGATGGCCTTCCGTGCTGTACAACGTGTGGCCTGACGGACGAGGCATTCGTCTCCGACGAGCCCGAGTGGCGCGGAGGCCCTGGTGACGACGGCGCTGGAGGAGCAGACCCGTCCCGCGTCGGTGCACCGGCGAATCTTGCGCACTTTAGTGAAGACTGGAACATGGGCTCGATTATTCAGGTCCGAAGAAATCAGGGCGCCGCCATGAAACGCATGGCCCGTATCAATTTTCACATGTCCATGAATCACAAGGACCGGAGTCTTTTCCACTCGTATGCCGGTATGGACAAGGTCGGTCGGGATGTCATGGGCCTGCCCCAATCCGTCATGAATGAAGCCAAGACCAAGTACAAACAGTTTAGTCAGTCGGTCCTGACCCGTGGGGCGGTTCGAGCAGGCATCAAGGCGAACTGTATTTTTCAGGCGTGTAAAGAGGCGGGAATTTCCCGGACGACCCAAGAAATTGCCGCCGCCTTTGATATTCCCGTCCGGGACTTGGCACGAACGACGGAGACGTTCCTGGAGAAGAACCCGGACGCCAAGGTGGTCGTGACGACGGCGGCCGATACCATTCCGAGATTTTTCGGGGGCGTGACGTGCGTGCCCGATGCCGAGCGGGGGAGGGTCCGTATGAAAATCATCGCTCGGTGTCGAGAACTCGAGGACCACCCGGGTCTCCAAGGCCGGACCCCCAAGGCGATTGCGGCCACGGTCCTGTTCACGATGCTCAAGTCGTACGGGGCGACCAAGGCGGACATGGCCCGGATTTGTGAAGTGTCCGTTCCGACAATTACAAAACTCGAGGCCATCATAGTTAAGGGCTAGGGAACTCTTAGAGAGTAATGTCGACCACCACCGTCCTTTTCGTGTGCACACCATGCTACGGTGGCGTGTGTCTCGCGGCCTATGCAGAGTCCCTCCTGCGTCTCCAGCGCCTGTGCGCGGCTCGCGGTGTTCAGATGATGCTCGACACGACCGAGAACGAGTCGCTTGTGCACCGGGCCCGGAACTTGGGCGTGGCGCGGTTCATGCAAAAGACCCAGGCGACGCACTTTCTCTTCATCGATGCCGATATTCACTTTGATCCCGAGTCGGTCATGCGTCTCATCGAGTCGGGGCACGACGTGGCCGTGGCGTGCTACCCCAAGAAGTGCATCATGTGGGACCAGGTCGAGGCGGGAATCAAGGCGGGCGACGAGCGCGACCCGAACAAGATGGGCTCGAGCCTCGTGATGAATTTCAAGTTTTCCAATACCCCCGTACGCAACGGGTTCACCGAGGTCCTCGACGGTCCGACCGGGTTCATGCTCATCAAGCGTCATGTCTTTGAGCAGATGGAGAAGAAGTACCCCGAACTCATGTGCGTCAACGACCATCAGAACCGGGACCTCGAGACGTATCATGCATGCTTCGACTGTATGATTGATCCCACGAGTCGGCGGTACCTGTCAGAGGACTACGCCTTTTGTAGGCGGTGGCAACAAATGGATGGGCAGATTTTCGCCGATGTAACGACGACCCTCGGCCACGTGGGGAACATCCGGTTTCATGGCGTGATGGATGAGCGACTGAAGTAGGTCCGCGCGTACCATGCATTCAGACCCGTGGCCTCGCACATCAGGTGGAAAACGGCCCCACTCACGAACACCGCGGGGATGGTCCCTCCTGTGAACCGCCGCACGAACATGAAAACAAGAACGAGGATCACTCCAACAATGAGGGCCTCCAGGGCCAGAAGCGCGAGAGATTTCATCGTACTTAAAAGGTTCAGACATTTTAGTTCCAATGACCGTCGTCCACGTGTGCATGGTCACGAAGAACAAGTCCGTGAGTGCCACGACCCTACACAGCGTCATGAATATACATATGAATTGCATGATGCGTGGAATCCATCTCGATATTGCATTTGTGAATGACAAGGCGGGTCTGCCCAAGTTGATCAAGTCGGGCGAGCGCATCATCTGGTTCGAGTACGGGACGAATCTGGATCCAGATTCACTCGTCAAGGCGATCCTCCCGTTCGACAAGAATCTTCAGGTCCTCGTGTTCCCGGCCGTCAAGGAGGGGATCAATTGGGACGCATTCAAGAAGAAGACGCTCGCGGGCTCTTCGGAACCGGCGAATCAACGCGGGCTCGAGTTTGATACCCTCACGGGCAAGAAACTGGCCGAGTCCCTGTACGAGGTCACGAGCACAGAGGCGCGCGTATGGGCCATGGATGCGCGCCCGGTCGATAAGAAACTCAGGGGCGACAAGACGCCCGTCAGACTCCCCACGGACGAAAGCATGTTCCGTGTCCTCCAGGGTCTCGGGATCAAAATCGGTGCCGTCACTTCAGCAACCGTCATCTGTCACTTTGTTCACGAGTGCGTCGGGAACATTCTCGAGACGGCCGGCGTGAAACTCGCGCCTTAGAGACTCGCGCTCCTCATAAAACCATGAAAAAACAGGTCCAGGACTTTATTCAACAGGCCTGGGAATCTTCAGATCCGGAGAGATTCCCAGGCCCGCAACCCGTTTCCATCGAACGGAGACATTTTATTGAATTTAAAAAGAGACAATACGTCGTGTGTGAAAAAACAGATGGCGTGCGCCACCTCCTTGTGAGCCTGGAATTGGATGGGAAGCGCGCTGCTTTTTTGGTGAATCGCGCATTTGATATGACGCCCGTCTCGACCATGATTCCACGAGGGACGGTCCTCGACGGGGAACTCGTCCCTCGCAAAGAGCCCGGGGCTCGGCCCGTCTTTCTCGTCTATGATGCCGTGCTGGTCAAGGGGGCCGATGTTCGTCGGCGGCCCCTCCTTGAACGACTCGAGGGCGCTCGGGCCCTTCTCAAGTCCGTCGTGCGTTCGACCAAGGATCCTTTTGAAATTCGCATCAAGACGATGACGCCGTTCCCCGGGCCCTTGCCCGATCTCGACGCACTTCCGTGGGAGACGGACGGTCTCGTGTTCACGCCCATTCTCGAGCCTATACGCATGGGGACCCACGAAACTCTTTTCAAGTGGAAACCGAGGGCCCGAATCACCATCGATTTTGAATTGCGAAAAGGGACTGACCTGTACGTTCAAGACAAGGGTGTTCCACACAAGGAGGCGGGCCTCCACGGGGCGCATGTCCGACCGGACCTCGAGGACGGTACCATCGTCGAGTGTGGCTACGGGGACATTGGGTGGTTCGTCGAAAAGGTCCGCACGGACAAGAAGCACCCGAACAACAGACGCACGTACTTTCGGACCATCGTGAATTTGCGGGAAAATATTCATTTTGATGAGTTTTGTGCCCTGTAAAGCGCCATGTAAAACGGCCCCTTGAGTGGTGGGGCCTCCATCTCCGTGACCGTCCCGTCGTCTTTTATATACCACTTGTTTGCAAAACGGACAGCGACGGCATAGTGTCCCCCGTGAAGATTTCCGGCGTGAAGAACGACCGCGAAAAGTTGGCGGTTCGCGAACGTCTCGGGGAGAATCACGGTGCGTTTATGGCCCGTGTACCATGCAAATGTAAAGACGGCCACGAACGGCCATGTGGAAACCCGGGTAGACACTTCGGCCCTTTCGTGCTTCTTGCCGGCCGTGTCCACGTACCCTTCGAGGGCCACGGGCTTCTCCCGCTCCCGAATGAGATCCTCGAGGCTCGCATCCCCCTGACCTTCAGAACTGAACATCACGGTGACGAAATCATTTGTGTGTTTTGAGCGTCCGCCGGGCCAGACCGTCTCTTGAATTTCTTGACCGTTAAATATTTTGTGAATAAACTCTTTTCCGAGGGCCCGTTCAAGAGCATCCACGAGGCACAGGAACGCCTCTTGTGCATCGTGTTGGCCGGGACCAAAACTCGGAAAACGTGTTCTGAACGCACGTAAGAGGGCCCTTGGATCTGGCTGACCATCACGAGACCAAAGAGCCTCAAAGAGCCGACTCAGTTCACGCGTTACGGCGCACGGCCCTTTGTACGGCTCACGAAGCAAGGGATTCACGAGAGGGGGAACGTGCGCGAGACACTGTACGGCCGAGTTGAGATAGCACGTGGCTCCGAGGTTCGGCAGCCCCCGGGGAAGAGACATAAAAGAGACGCGGGCCCAAACTTTAATGGACACGGCTCGCCGACTTTACGACACATGGGACCCCTTGATTCGTCAATGGGCCCCTAAGGAGAACGTCGAGATTGAGTTTCGTCTCGGACGCAAGACGGCCCAGAAGTTTGATACGAACATTGGCCGCCAGACCTTCGACCGTCTCATGCATGCGCTCAAAAAGTACGATGGGTGGGAGTCCGTATCCGAGGGGACGTACTCGGTCTACTACGGTCGAGAGAATAGACGCATCACGGTCGACGAAAAGACGGACGAGGCCGTGTCCATCCGCAAGACCAAGTGTGCCCAAATGGATTTTGGACTCGAGCATCAGCCCTTTGACGTGCGCCTTGGCATTTCGCTCGAGGTCCCTTACGAGCACGACGGGGCCGAGATGGAGGCGGTCAAACTCAAGAAGAGGTGGTCTTTCGTACGCAAGAACCTCTCGATCGACCTGACGGAACTCAAGGGCGATCCAGAGGACAAGGACAATGACGAGGACGTGACGTGGCACGCTGAACTCGAGATTGTGGACCCCAAGAATATCGGGGATCGTGATTCGCTTTTTGCGCTCATGTACAAGATTTTCAACGTTCTCGAGTGTGTAAACTAAGCCTTGGCGGCCCGAGCATTTGCGCGGCGGTTCTTGTTCTTCTGATCCAGGGCCTTCTTCCGTTCCTGGAGCGCCTTGTACGTCTGCTTATTCACAAGGGACTTTTGGCGCGCGAGCCACTCGGCCCGGGCCTTGGCCGTCTTGAGGGTGTTCATATCTTCCGGTGCGTTCTTCAGCACGACGTGTTTGAACCACGTGTTCTTGTACTGATTCGACAGGCCCTTGTTTTTCAGGCCCGTCCACGAGTATTTGTTTGAAGGGCCTATGGCCAAACCAAGGCTCGCCATGGCATTGGCGAGATTTTCAACATTTTCGGTCCTCGGAAGGGCAAACGCCTTGTTCTCCCGAGGATCCTTTTTCGGGCTCGCGACGACGCGAGGCTTGCGTGGCGTGCCGAGACGCTTCAGTCCCAAATTCGGGACGTTCGGGGTCTTTATAACGTTGGGATTCCACGCGGGCACGCGGCGGACGAGACCCGTCTCTAGATTCTCCACGTTCCGAGCCGCCAAGGCCTGTCGAGGGAGATGCGTCCTGATCCATCCAGAGACCCCTTTGCGCACGGCCACCGTCGTCGGAAAGCGCCCTTTGTTGTTCGGGGCCGTGGCCAGATTCAGAAGCATTTTCGCAAAGTCATTCTTCTTGTTGTTCGGAAGCCAATTCGGCACGACGATTCGCTCCTTGTACGCGGCCCTCACGTTCGCGAGTTGCTTCTTCATCTTGAGGGCCCGAATAAACTCGCGGGCCGCGCGGTCGACATCAGCCTTGAGAGGCTTTCCCCGAGCCCCTCTGGGCAAGCGTGTAAAAATATTTTTCAATTTTTGACTGTCGTTTCTCGTCCCCCCGACTGCATTGACACGCAAGGTCGCCTCGAGTTCGAGATCAAAGTTCCCCAGGGACCCCGCGACGCTGCTCGGGGTGGAGACGGGGCTTGGCGTCTTGGGTCGGGCCGCACCACGATTCGTCTTGACGGCCAAGAGAGCATCGTACCTGTTTGACGCGGGAAGGCCCGTCCATTCGGCGTACTCGGGTTCGGTGAGATACGCTCGAGCAATCGCGTTCTTTTCTTGGGCGTTCAGAGTGGCCCATTGGCGCGCCCGATCCCCGCGCTTCACGCGCCCGTTCATTTGCAGAACGACGGCGAGGCCATTCATTTTCAGATCCATGCGGTTCCGCGTCCGCCCCTTGACATTGAGGATCCGGCCCGCAATCGTATTGAGAGTCGCCGAATTACTCACGTTCGCAATGTTCAGATTCCGGGCAATTCGCAGGAGTTCCGCTTTGGTGAAACGGTCAAAGTGCTTTCCATTGATGCGCAGGTGGCCCTGGGCGTTGGTGTTGAGGGTGCGATTCTTCACGAGGTGATGAATTTCGGGCGTCTCCGCGATTCCAAAGAGGTTACGAACAGGGGAGGGAATGCGCCGGCCCGCCTTTTGGTACGCGGCAATGACGGTGGGCCGAGCCCCCGCCTTGTGCTTGGGGACCTTGTAAAAGTACGGCTGGCCGCCCGGTCCCGGCTTTATGTAGTACCCGTTCTTCTCCGCGTTCCACCCCGGGGCCCTGCGAATCTCCGCCTTGGCCTTGGGCGTCTGTCCTGCCGCGATGCTCAAGAGGGTCCGGACGGGTGAAGGGACCGGAACGCCCGCATTAGCATACGCTCGAACAACCTTGGCGCGCACGAGCGCAAGGTCCCCGACCACGGGATAGAACCGCGGCTTGTGATCGGGGCCGGGGCGAACGTAAAACCCTTGGCGCTCGTCCGTGTAACTCTGGGCCGGTGGATACCGCGCGTCGAGCATCTGGGCGCGCTTCCCCTCTTTGTTCTTCCCCTTGGGGACGGGCGGCTCGGTCAGACCCATGTAGTTCCCGCCCCGCATGTACTTAAAGACCTTGTGACGATCGACGCCAAACTCACTGAATAGACTCTTCAGGACCTGGGCCGTCACGCCCACGTCTTCCCGGGATTTGAGGCCCTGTGTGAGGACCGTTCCATTCACGTAAATGATAAAGTTGACCGCGGGAGAAGCCCACTTGAGATACAGGCCCGGCATGAGTTCGGGTTCGTACCGGACCGTCTGATACTTGGACTTGGGCACTTTTGTAAATATTTCACTCTGTAGATTCTCAAGATTGAGGGCCCGATCAATATTCAGTTTCGTATCTATTTTTATAATTTTGAAAGGCAGGCCCAAGACGCCCGGAAAGTACGTCGCGTCGAGGTAGCGTAGGACGGCCTCGGGCGTCTCCGTCGTGTTGACCTGGAGACGGCCCGTCTGCGAAAGACTCACGTAGGCCCTCGGGTCCTTCACGTGGAAATCCCACCTCTGAACTTGGCCAAATTTCTCCTCTCCAACCTTGAAATTTTTGGAGAGGCGGACGACGGGCTTTTTCCCACCGGGCAAATATCCCAAGAGTTCAGAGACGCCCTCGTGGAACGTCGGCTCGAGAGTCCTGAAAGGCGTCGCGAGCGAAAAGATGGTCGATGTGACCTGGGGCCGAGTCAATCTGTACTCGTATTCGAGGACCCTCTCGGAGAAACTCATTGCTACTACATGACGGTATTTAAATCCTGAGACAGGTCACACCCGAAGATGAAGGGCTGACTGGCCAGCGTCTGTTCACGCCACACGCGCGTGTCGTTCCGAACATCCAACTTGCGCGAACTGAAAGGACCGGCGTAAAAGTCCGGATTGAAACGCGGCCGGCCCAGGTTGTTCTCTTGGCAGTGCTGATTGAATGTCGTGACGAATTGCTTTTGGGGACAAAACAACCCTGCACCGTATATGACCTTTTCCGAGGCCAGAAAGTGCTGGAGCGTGTTTGTCACCATCGCCACTTGGTTCTGAATGTCCAAAAAGTACCGAGGAACGACGTTCCAGATGTCTTGGTCGCTGTACTTTTGCGCGTAGTCGAGATAGGCCCGGACGCACTTGCACAGGATGGCGCCCATCTCCTCATCGAGTTTCTCATCGAGGTGAGGATCCGCCTCGGCCACCTGGCGCCCAAAGTTCCACGTCATCAAGCGACGCAAGACGGACCCTGAATTGTCGCGCCAGTGGGGAACCTCATTCCCTGCGAGGATACCGGGCACATTCCACGTCAGGCTCACAGCCGTCTTGTTCTTGCGCGCGATGCTCATGTCCTCACCGGACACGAGCGACTGGAACTCGGACTGCTCGAGTGCCATGTCCCCCTTGATCTCGGGACTAATGAACATGAAGCCGTCATGGATCGACTCGAGACCAAACTTCTTCTCGATATTGTTACTCAGGGTCCGAACATCCTGACCCTCGTAAAACTTTTTGCAAATTTTCGTAATGACTGTAGACTTTCCTGAGCGTGCAATACCCTTGAGGAACGGGATGACCTGCCACGAGTCCATCTCGTTGACGGGGAAACAGAGGCGGCCGCAAAACACGTAGAGCCACCGACACACATCCTCGGAAAAATCTTGATAATCCATGATAGATTGCATGTGGGGCGTGGGAACATCATACCAATTCGGAACATCGATCCAGTCCTTGTCGAACGCGAGATCAAAGTACTTGGAGGACACAATGGTCGGATCGAGGTGCTTGAACTCCTCTGACGTGTACGGATAGAATCGAGTGTCGTACCGGGGCCGGGACCCCTTGTCGTCCTCGGTCAAAAACTTGCCAACGAAAATTCCATTCCTGAACGACCATACGTTTCTGTTCTTCTTAATGGCCGGAAACTGCAAGTCTCGACAGTTGGTCAAGTGACGGATCGTGTCTTGGACGATACCCCCCTTGCTCGTCATATTCTTCCACATGTCATACTTCTCCTCCTTTTGAGAATAGAAATATACAAAGTCCTTGATCTCCATCACGGGCTTCCACGCCTTGGTCAGGTGGCCCTCCTCGGTCGCAATCTGCTTGCAACAATAGTCACCGTACCGACGCATCTTCAACTTGTACGTCTGGTCCAAAAGATACAAAAGAAACTTTTGAAACGCGCTCGTCTGATCCTTCTCAGCGTCCCCGTCCCCTCCGCCACTCATCGTCTGACACCTGAATATCTGAGACTCCATGTCTCCCTTGATGGGAACATAGGTCGGGTGATTGATGCGCTCGTGGGTCCGGACCCAACGGAAAATCATCTCGTACGTGTCGTCAACCGTCTCGATGAGGCGCGTGACGCGCTGGCCCATGAGGAATTCATTCCCCGTGAGATCTTCACTGGGTTGATCCCTGATGCCCAATTGGCCCGCCTGGTGATACAGGTCAGACAAGAGCATGACGAAACGGCGGCGCTGTTCAGACATGGTCTCGAGATTTACATTTTTGATGTTTCCGTCGTCAAAATCAAACAGACGGTTCATAAGTCCCAGGGGGACGTACTTGTCCCCTTTGGTATTTAGACACATATGATCCTCGAGGTCGGTGACAAACTGACCCAAGTCCTCGGCGTTCATATTCAGGACATCCGAATGATGGAGTTCCATCCGGATCTCATTTGTTTTTTCAGGAGTCTGGTGATCGATCATGTGCACCTGATCCATTTGTAAGAAAGGTCAACATATTTTTAAGCAGACTCGGCCTCCGTGACCGGCTCGGTGACGACGCACTTGCACGGCTGGACCTTGCCCAGAGCACTCAGCATTTTGACCATAATCTTATTCTGCATCTCGACGGCCGTGCGCAGGCCGACAAGAGCGCTCGCGACCGTCTCGCCATCCTCGGTCGTGAACCAAGACCCCAGGGCGTCCAGAAGGTCCAGACCCTCCTCGTCTCCCTCGAACTCCTCGTCCTCATCAAACTCCTCCTCGGGCTCCTCCTCGACGACAACAACGGGCTTCTTGAGTGGGCGCTGAGACATTTTACAAGGGTCCTGGATTTTTTCAAGCGGCCAAAACCGCATTGATCGTCTTCTTGTTCCCCGCTTGGGCATTCGCCACCGCCTTCTTCAGGGTCACGTTCGCCTCACGAAGTTTGTTCAGGGCCGCGACGGCCCTGTTCTTGTTCACCGCGTTCGGGGTCGCGATGGCTGCCGCAGCGGCGTTCGCCGCCTGGACCTGCTGGTTCCCCATGGCATTGGCCGCCGCGACCACCGCCTGGTTCGCCCGTATGGCGTTATTCGCCGCTCGGTTCACGGCCAGGGGCGCGTTCCCGGGCTGGGCCAAGGGGGCCAGGGCAGCATTCGCCTGATTGGCCGCCTTCACGGCTGTAGTGGCATTCATATTACTTTGACCCAAGAAAATTTGGGGCCGCGTGGGACCTTGGTCAAATTTTTTTTCTTGGGGACTAGTACCAAGCGATCATGGCTGGTGGACTTATGCAGCTCGTTGCCTACGGCGCTCAGGACGTGTATCTGACCGGTCAGCCCAAGGTGACCTTCTTCCAGGCCGTGTACAAGCGCCACACGAACTTTGCGATGGAGAACATCCAGCAGACTGTGAACGGCACCACGACCAACTCTGGCCGCGTGTCCGTGACCATCGCCCGTAACGGCGACCTGGTCGGCAACATGTACGTGTCCCTGCTGCCCGCGACTGCCAACACCACCTCCAATAACACCGCGTTCGACACGTGCTGGATCGCCGAGCGCGCCATCGCCGATATCGAGATGACCATCGGTGGCCAGCGCATCGACAAGCACTACCAGACCTGGTGGCGCCTGTACGCCGAGGTGTTCCTGAATGAGGCCGACAAGTACGCCTATGGCAAGATGACCTCCAGCTCCGTCGCCCCGATCAACATCACGTCCACCTCCAACGGCAACCAGCCCCGCGTGTACCTGCCCCTGCTGTTCTTCTTCAACCGGAACCCGGGCCTGTACCTGCCCCTGATTGCTCTGCAGTACCACGAGGTCCGCCTGGATTTCGACCTGACTGCCTACTACACCAGCTACTTCAGCACCGACTTCCAGGTCTGGGCCAACTACGTGTACCTGGACACTGAGGAGCGTCGCCGCTTCGCCCAGAAGGGCCACGAGTACCTGATCGAGCAGGTCCAGCACACCGGCGGTGACTCCGTGACCGTGGGCGACACCTTCCAGCTGATCCGCCTGTCCTTCAACCACCCGGTGAAGGAGTTCGTGTGGTGCTACGTGAACCCCAACCAGGGCGCGACGACCAACCTGAACGCCCTGTGGAACTTCTCCACCAGCACCCAGAACGTGCAGGTGACCTGCAACACCTCCGCCTTTGTCAACTCGAACAACTGGGTCCTGCCCCACGTTGCCGGCGTGCCCCACCTGTACTTCAACGGCACCCAGGGCGTGCAGCAGACTCCCGATGCTAAGGGCCTGACCGGCAACACCTACAGCTGGATCGAGGAGGGCGTGTCCAGCGCCGCCTACCAGTATGAGGTCGG
>Ga0114951_10005422_pt1 | contig 11782 bp, 3 predicted proteins | sample AM7aDNAmetaG_FD_88677 | JGI IMG/M metagenome (GOLD analysis project Ga0114951, IMG submission 88677) | Freshwater microbial communities from Finland to study Microbial Dark Matter (Phase II) - AM7a DNA metaG | ecosystem: Environmental > Aquatic > Freshwater > Lake | place: Finland: Lake Alinen... | reverse complement strand
TAATACAAGCCTTCCTTTAATTCAGGTGCATACACAGGGTCAGCAGAATATAAAATATAACTAAAAATTATTCCTGCTTCGTCAGCAGTAGTAGAAATGAATATTTTATAATAATTGGCTCCTTCTACTTCATTCCATTGAGCCGGTGAGCCTTTTGTAATTGTATCGCCATCAGCGGGCGTAATAAGCGTTGGCGCCGCAATATAGGGTTGGTAGGTGGTAAAGCTCCTTATTTCAGATAAATCACTATTGCTGCCACAGTTTTCAGCTACAACACCCCAGTAGTATTTGGTATTACATTCGGGTACATTAGCAATAGCAAATGTGTCTGTAGTAGTAACCATGCTTATAACATCATTTAAACTTTGACTTGTAGATATGAACAAAGTATATTTCTCTGCTTTTTCGGAACGGTTCCATGTAAAAACATTGGCCAATGGTATATCTGTTTCCCCAATTGATGGTGACACAAGCGTGGGTGGAGCAGGCAGCGTAGAGGTTTCAGTTTTGAATGTATTATTCCCTAAGGATCCATTTGCACCATCCATGTTAAATACTGTTACTCCCCATGTGTATTCTGTACAATAAGAAGGTAAGTTTACTGTTACAAAAGTGTCGGTTACCAAACGTTGAAGACCGTAGGGTAGATCTTTACCAGCAATATTAACTTGATATGTATCTGCTCTTACTGCTTTATGCCATGTAAAAGTTGCATTTATAGGTACATCTACAGCTTCATTAGCCGGAGAAATTAAAGTAACGTGACCGGGAGGCAAGGTTTCCTCAAGTGCAGTTACTTTGGCATCGAGTTCTTTTACGCCCTGAACAAGAATAGGAATAAACCCATTGTAATTTAATGTTTTGAGTGTTAAATTATGTGCTGTAACATTACCTGCCGTATCAATATCTTCAGGTACCCTAACCTCAGAAACAAGCTCCGGTACTACACTTTCAACTTCCTGTGCCACCAAACCATACTGTTCTCCATCAGGCAGGTTCAAATAAGGGTATTCTGTTTTTTTAAAAGTAAACCTATGCGGTTTAAGCGCCGAAATTGTTTGTAGTGAATTAGGAATGTTTGTGATGTTTTCTTTTATTGTCGAATCTGATAGTGCATTATTTGCAAAAGAAGAAATGCTTGTTGCATAAATATTTCCAATAAAACAACCGGCAAAATTATTTATACCGGTATCAGCCTTACCCCAAACTCCAATATTAAAATCAGAACCACCGGATGCCTGACCTACAATACCACAACTAATACTTGTTGTATTGGTATCACCTGAAGATATACTCCAAATACCAAAATCAACATTTGCATTAGATGTATTTGAGCACTTTATGCCTCCTGACATTAAAAGTCCATTGTCGGTTGTTTTATTTATAAATGAACCGGCTAAACTTAATCTTTTACTTGCTGTAAAACAACTAGAACAGTACCATTTTTCTTGCTTTACATTAAGCTTAGCATATAAATCTTCACAATCATATCCTATTCCCACACTACTTATAGCACGCGCTGAATCACCTGCCTGACCAGCGAAATATAAATTGAATGTGTCTAATCCTACGCGCCAATTGTCTGAAAGATTAAATGGATTACTGTTGCAAGCTGCACCAAAACCTGTTCCTATACCTACCGGTACATAAATAACATTACCGACAGAATCAACCGCAAGCACCCCTCTTCCTGGATTATGATCCCAAGGCCAAGAATGAGAAGTCAGATCTGTGAACCGCAAACCACTAAAACCTTTACCACCATGAATAGTTGGTGCAGAAAAATCATTAAGCACCGAATAATTAATTTCAAGGGTATTTTGAGGCTCAGCCACGGCAGCAAGGTTTATACCTACCCTGCCATTGGGCGGATACATGGTATCGTTAGGGTTAATGCGCAGATTGCCTAAGACCGTTGTTTTAAAATCTGTAAATCTACCCGTTAATCCACCAATATTATTTGTTAGCCGTAATTGTGCTGAATCTGCATCAAGCACATCTAATCTGCGTACAGGAGCATTAGTGCCAATACCTATTCTGTTTTTAACAGTGGCTGTATCTCCAAGTGTAAATACTAAATTCTTATTATTCATGGGTATTTCTCTATCGTTAATCAGATGCGCTGCTGTTGCTCCTAAATCATTACCAAGCACTACATTATTATTACTATTTACGCTACATCCATTTTGTGCAATAACAACACCCGTACCTGTGACATTGCGTAGAATTACATCGCCAGCGCTATCTACTGTCAAAGCCGTGTTTGTATTTGCTGTTGGAATATAATTTTTAATATTTGTTAACCGCAATCCACTTGTACCAGGTATATTTGAAGCAGTAGTTCCAATTTCAAGTCTATTTTTTGGGGTAAAAGTTCCTATCCCTACGTTGACATTTGCTGTTGCCCCGTTATACCCGTTAATACCACCAAGCACCATGCTGTTGTCCGCTTTAACAATAGCATTTGCCCCAATAGCAGTGGTATTGGATAAGGTGTCTAAACCATCAGCATTACTACCAATATAAGTATTACTGCCACCGGTAATATTTGCAAAACCTGCCATATAACCAAGAGCAGTATTATAATCCCCTTGGTTTTGAGACACAGCTAAAGTACCAATAGAAGTATTTTTATCGCCAAATAGATTACTATTACCTGATTTATAACCAAGAGCAGTATTATAATCCCCAGAATTGCTATTTTCTGCAGCACTAGTACCAATATAAGTATTGTAATTGCCAATTTCATTAGCCCTACCTGCTGCATTACCTAGTGCTGTATTAAAATCCCCAGATAAAGATAAAAATAGAGCTTCATTGCCAATGGCTGTGTTGTATGAACCGGTGGTGTCACTATAAAGGGCAGAACTTCCAGTAGCCACATTGTAATTACCATTTTCATTATAATAAAGTGCCATCAAACCAGTGGCTGTATTAGATTTTCCTGTTTTGTTAGAATAAAGCGCATCTCTTCCGTTTGCAGTATTATCGTCTCCTTCTAAGTTCTCATGAAGTGAACCTTCACCGGTTGCGGTATTTGAATTTCCTTTTTCGTTCATATAAAGAGCTTCTGAACCGGATGCTGTATTATATTTTCCTTCGGTGTTATTATAAAGCGCAAAATATCCATTTGCTGTATTGTAGCCTGATGTGTCATTATAAAGTGCACTAAACCCATTTGCAGTATTTCCAATTCCTACAGTATTTGAATAAAGCGACAAAGCTCCTACAGCGGTATTAGAATAACCTACTTTATTGGTATTTCCGGCATTAAACCCTACAAAAGTATTATTCATACCATATCCTGATGAGCTAAAAGCATTATTTATTCCCGCTCCCACACCCACAAAAATATTAGTTGTAGAAGGGGTAGAACCAGCAATACCGTGATATTTCAAAACTTCATTGCCATTAATAAAATATCCATTTTGTGGTTGATGTATATTTATATCCCCATTATCCACATCAAGCCTATATGCAGGAGTTGCTGTTGTTCCTATGCCCACATTACCGAATTGCCAATCTACTACCATTCTTGGTGCACTATTAGTATATATATTTAAATCAAGATGTTCTAAAGTGCCTAAAATATTATTATAATAATTTAAATTGCTATTTATATAACTATTTCCACCAAGCCGCCAGTCAACCATAGTGGGTGGTTGTACAAATGAAGAAGCATTGCGATATTTAATTAATCCATAATGGTTAGGGTCGCGAACAAGTATCTGGTTTAAGGTTGTATCATTGTCAACATTTCTGATATTTGCATAACCGCTAACATCAAGTGCAGTAGCATGGGAAGCTATATTAATACCCACCCCGGTAGAATCGGCATATAAGGTACTTCCGCCAAAGCCCAGCTTAAAGGAATTAGCGTTATTATTGGTTACATTACTCCCAACTGCAAAAGAATTTGTTGCACCGCAACCCACAACAACATTATTTCCAAGCGCCATTGAATTGGTAGCTTTAGCAATAGAAGAAGCTCCATTAGCTATAGTTAAACCGCCAATTTCATAGTTAGGAGGACAACCTGTATTATAATTTATGACAGGCGTCCATGATATACTATTATTGTTGACATCTATATTTATAGTATGTGAACCTATTCGAATAATGCTATCGCCATCCTGTGGCAAGATGCGGCTTAAAAGGATAGCGTCTGTTTTAACATAGCTGTTTACTGTTAAAGAATCAACAGCGCTACCATTAAATGTGCCTGTGGCTCCTGTAGCGCCTGTTAATCCTGTTAATCCTGTCGCTCCCATCGCCCCAGTCGCACCAGTTACACCAGTTGCACCAGTTAATCCTGTTGCACTAAAAATTGACAAATATGTCCAAAAACTATTGGGTGTAACAGTTGCACTAACAGAACAATAGCCCCAAAGTTCTACATAATCACCAACATGCAAATAAATCAAATCAGACACTCTGGGATTCGGATAACTACTGATGTCAACGCTTGAAGAATGGTTAACGCCATTAACATAAATGATAAGAAATCCATTAAAGGAAGAACCTCCATTAGGATAATAAATAGAACCATCCACATGATAATAGCCTTCAGTTTGTGCAGTAAATCTACTATTGGTTGTATTAAATTCATTTAATACATCAAATTCTTTGGTTGGCAAAACAATCTTTGTCCATGTATTGGCAGTCAGCGTTTGAGACACACTATTATTAAAGACTCTGACTTTAGTTGTTTGGGATTGTGCAACTATTGATAGGGTTAGTAACATAATAACCAAAGCAATTTGACATATAATTTTTTTTAAGTTTGTTTTCATGGTTTTTAGTTTTTAGTGATTATTATTTTTTGTGAATATATGTTTTGATTAACTGTTACTTTTAAAAGATATATACCGGAAAATAATGCCCCCGTAGAAATCAACAATTTAAGGACTTTATCATCATCGGATATATCTGAATAATCAATATTATATTTTTTCTCAATAACATCGTATAATTCAACATTAATTCTTTTTATATCTTTATTATAATCAGAAATCTCAATAATTGCATTATTTATAATAGGATTAGGATAAACTTTAATAATTTCATTATTAATAATTCTTTCATTTATTCCTGTAGTAGTATCAATATAAAAATAACTGCTTATAAAATCAGGCATACCATCCGAGTTGATTCTTCCGTTCAGATATATGGCATTGTACTGGTAGCTACAGCCACTCCCTAAAATATTGGGATTATTTATAACTCCTAAATAGGGAGTATCATTTATAGACATATAAATTTTTCCATCGCTTGCTATTTGAGGCGTTGTGCTTAGCCCAAGATTTCCATTGTGTGTAATAGTATCATTAACAGCCATTGTATCAATCAATAATTTTGAATTTACAATCGCAGATGAATCGCCATCTAAATTGATTTGATATATAGCCCCACCCGCAGTATAAGGCATAAGACCAAAATAGTGAGTAGTTGCATAAAGTTTTTTGTTATCACGCGAAAACTGCAATCCAAATACTGAACAATTACAAGAAGGAAAAACTATAGGGTTTGATACAACACCTGTGGCATTATCGAAATCAAGAATCTCAGGGATAGTAAGTGGGCTTATAGCACAGGCAAGTTTTTTTCCATTCGGTGATGCTTTTAAATATCCCCCCCCATGATTATCTGTTACGCCAATATTGCTGATAACCGGTGTTAGGTTTATGCCGGTATTTGTGAGTAAATAAGAATAAAATGAGTTTGTAAAAAGTTTAGTAACTATAATCCATATATCAATACCATTCTTATGTTTGACAGCGGTTATTTTTGCACATGGATCATATAAAAGGAAATTCTGTAGTGAAATAACATCACCTAAACCTCCCTGCTGGCTCATATCAATTATGGAATAAACCCATTTGCCGTGCCCCAAAATACTATCTCTTTCACCTGAAAAAACATAGTAAATATTATTATTATCGGGTTTGGGTACAGCTATTATTTGCATAGGGTTTGCACTTCCATACAAACCACATAAATTTGTCCCATTAGGCATTATCTGGTGGTTTTTATTCCATACCGATATTCCTTCCGTATAAAATAAAAGATTACCGGAAGTATCAGACATTGTAGTTGTCCCTAACCATTCAGACATTTGTCCATTCATATCAACAACAGGTGTACCGCTACTAAAATCTAAACCTGCTTTATCGCCAAAGTACCAGTGCCAGGTACGCTTAAGGTCAGGATTGTTTTGAGAAAAAACGTTTCCATTGCAATAAATGAAAACAAGTAATAAAATAATAATAATTCTTTTCATATTTTTTTTTATAGTTTATTGTAATGAGTGTTTGAGAATATGTTTTTTTGTTAATTTCTATCTTTAATTCATACATACCTGATGCTAATGTACCGTTAGATATTAAAAATAAATATAATTACAATTATTTTTCCAAACAAATTAACTTTTTAGTATCAATTACTTTTCCATCGGCTATCAGGGTATATGTATATATACCTGAGCTAAGATTAGATGCATAAACGTGCATTACACCATTTCCCCTGCCTTGTAAATAGTCTGTTTTTACCAATTCCCCATCAATATTATTAAATTCAATTTTTGCTTCTTTTACACTTTCGGGTAACTTATATTTTATTATGGTTTCTTCTTTATACGGATTGGGGCTATTTTGATCAAGTATTGCTGCTTTTTCCAAAAAATAATTATTTATTCCGGATATAGTGTCGGTTAAAAAATAATTACTGAGAAAATAAGGAAGTCCGGTGCCACAAATCCTGTTGTTTAAGGATATGGCATTATCTATATAATTGCAAGAAATTCCTGCGTTGTTTGGAAAATTAATACATCCTAAATATGAAGTGCCTTCATTTGTTGAATAAATTTTTTCATCACTTCCCTTTTGCAATATATAGCTAAAACTATGTGTAAAGCTTGTAGTATGCCCGTTGTCAATTATTTCAGCAGTATCAAGTAATATTCTTGAATTGACGATGGCGGCAGAATCACCAACTAAACTAACCTGATAAATGGCATTATGTGTATTTACCGGTGTAGGATTAGTAATAGCTGAATAAACTGTATAATATAGTTTTTTTCCATCAGGAGAAAATTCGAAACCATATTCTTCGCAATTATTAAAAGATGGAAAATTGATATAATCAGAGACCACTCCTGATGAATTATCGAATTTAAGTAGCTCTTGTCCTGTAAAACGGAGTCCGTTTGCCAATAGTGAACCATCAGGAGAAAATTTCATTCTGCAAGTTCCATAATTATCAATTACTCCTGCAGTACTTATTACCGGTACTGTGTTTATACCCGAATTAGTCAGTAAAAATGAATAAAAAGCATTTGTAGCAAATTTGGGTACAACTATCCAGATATCCTTTCTGTTTTTATGCATAACAGCAGTTCTTTTTTCGGCAACATCATACATAAGGTAATTTCTTTTAGAAATTACATCTCCTAAACCTCCATCTTGATTCATATCTATTATTGCGTATATCTCTCTTGTATGAATATATGTACTGTCATATTCCCATGAAAAGATATAATAAAAATTATTATGGTCGGGTTGCGGAACGGCAATAATTTGTTTATAGCCTGATGAACCATAAGGACCAACAAGCCCAGTACCATTAGGCATTATTTGATGGTTCCTATTCCAAACGGAGAATCCATCAGAATAAAAAAGAAAATTTCCGCTTGTGTCCGATAAAGAAACTGTTCCGTCAACAGCAGACATTTGCCCGTTAGTAACAGCCACAGGGGAACCGCTACTAAAATCCAAGCCTGCTTTATCTCCAAAATACCAGTGCCAGGTGCGTTTAAGGTCGGGATTGGTTTGAGAAAAAACGTTTTCATTGCAATAAATGAAAACAAATAATAAAATAATAATAATTCTTTTCATAATTTTTTTATTTAGTTTATTGTAATGAATGTTTGAGAATATATATTTTTGTTAATTTCTATCTTTAATTTATACATACCTGATGCTAATGTACCTTTAGATATTAACAGACTAATACAATTATCGCTGTTTGATAAAACAGAATAATCAATATTATATTCTTTTCCAGTAAGGTCGTAAACTTCTAAATTAATAGTATTTATACTTATATTATTTTCAGTAATTTCAACTGTAGCAGTATTTGAAAATGGGTTGGGGTAAATATTTAAATAATTTGGAGTAATTTTATTTTCATTAATAAAATCGGGTTTATCCTGTGGTAAAAAAGAATTCATAAACATTGGAAATGTTCCTGCACAAAATATAGTACCAGAGCCATTATCAAGATATACAGCGCTATCAACGACACCACATGCCAAACCGGATAAATTTGGATTGTTGATTACTCCAATAAAAGGCTTACTTTCTTTTGTTAAATAAATCTTTTTATCGGAAGCTAGTTGTATTGCAAAAGTTCCACCATAAAGATAGTTAATTGTACTTGTAACAATAGTTGAATCAATTAAAATCTTTGAATGAGCAATTTGAGTCGAATCACCTGAAGAAATATCAATCTGGTAAAGATAATTTATAGCCGGTGGTGTTTGAGTGTTTACCGTATTGTGAACTGTATAATAAAGATTTTTCCCATCAGGCGAAAATTCAACACTATTACCATCACAAGCATAAGGCGGGGGCAAGTTGCATTTATGAAAGGCAATAGCGTTTGAAACAATTCCTGAAATTTTATCAAAATCAAAGATTTCAAGGTCGTTTTTATAATTATACATAACAAAACCTGCTGCAAGTTTTGTCCCGTCTGGTGATGGTTTTAAAGGACGAAGATAACTTTCCTCAATATGTCCTGCATGACTGATAACCGGATTTGCTGTATTAAGCCCACCGACAGTTAAAAGATACGCATTAAATTGATTTGTGTGGCATATCATTGTAATAATCCATATATCATTATTGTTTCCATGCTTTATCGCTGCAATTTTACGCGTTGCAGAATCGTTTAAAAGAATATTGTCTTTACTAACTAAGCCTCCCAAACCTCCATTAAGCGAGACATCTATTATTGAATAGTAAATGCAATATTTAAAACCAGAACTATCAGAACCATTGTAAAAAAAATAGTATATTTGGTCATTATCCGGTTGTGGTATTATTAAAGCACTTTCTGAAGAATGATCTGATAGAGTAGAAGAACTATTAATTACTTGATGTATTTTATTCCAAATTGTTAACCCATCTGAATAAAAAAGTAAATTGCCGCTAGTATCAGAAATAGAAGGGCATGGTCCGCCATGATTAGATTGTCCGTCAAAAACCGGTACTGCTGTGCCTGTACTGAAATCAAGTCCGGCGTTGCTTCCAAAGTACCAATGCCATGTACGTTTGAGGTCGGGGTTGTTTTGTGCTTGCAGTATACCAAAACAAAAGATGAAGATAATGAGTAATTTTTTATTCATAGCTACCAGATTTAAAAGATTTAAAAAAAAATACTAATCGAAAATGAGAGGTTATTAAAGTACTAATTTACTTTATAGATATGAATAATGCAAGAAATAATAGAAAAAGTTATTAACAAAAGAAATGAGCAATATTTTATTTATGTTTACCTCATTCTTTTAATATATAAAACAGAAAACTGAACTTAAAACTTTCTTCCATTCTTCCATTCTTCCAAAATTCCATTTTCCTTTCAGTTTTAGTACAATATTTATTTCCCATCTGTCTTTTTTTTATATTTTTGCTTAATATCAAATTAATCAATTCAAAATAAATGGCATCAGTATTACAACAGCAGGTAACTTTAAAAACCGCCTTATCATTAGGCTTGATAGAGGAAGAGTACAATAAGATTATTGAAATATTAGGACGGGAACCAAACTTTACAGAGTTAAGTATGTATTCTGTGATGTGGTCTGAGCATTGCTCATATAAGAATTCAATAGTATGGCTGAAAACATTGCCAAAGGATGGTCCACACATGTTGGCTAAAGCAGGAGAAGAGAATGCCGGTTTGGTTGATATAGGAGATGACCTGGGGTGTTGTTTTAAGATTGAATCACACAACCATCCTTCTGCTCTGGAGCCATATCAGGGTGCAGCCACAGGTGTGGGAGGTATTAACAGGGATATCTTTACTATGGGAGCACGCCCTATAGCCCAGCTTAACTCTTTGCGTTTTGGCAATATAGACCTCGAAAAAACAAAATGGCTGTTGAAAGGTGTAGTTAAGGGTATAGGCGATTATGGCAATGCTTTTGGCGTTCCTGTTGTAGCCGGTGAGGTGTATTTTGATGATTGTTATAATACTAATCCTTTGGTTAATGCAATGTCTGCCGGTATAGTACGTAAAGGACGCACTATATCTGCCACTTCATATGGCGTTGGCAACCTCGTATATATTGTAGGTTCTTCAACAGGTAAAGATGGTATTCATGGGGCTACTTTTGCTTCAGCAGACCTTAATGAAAAATCTTCTGACGATATTCCATCAGTACAGGTGGGAGACCCTTTCCAGGAAAAGTTGCTCTTAGAAGCTTCACTGGAGCTGGCTAAAACAGATGCCATCATTGGTATGCAGGATATGGGTGCTGCCGGCATCATCTGTTCTACTTCAGAAATGTCAGAGAAAGGAGGACATGGCATGATAGTTCATCTGGACAAAGTGCCCCTGCGTCAAACCAATATGCACCCTTTTGAAATTCTTCTTTCAGAGTCTCAGGAACGTATGCTGGTAGTTGTAAAAAAAGGACATGAAGATGAAGTTAAAGCTATTTTTGATAAATGGGATTTAAATTGTGCTATCATAGGTGAGGTAACTGAGGGTGACAGATTGCATTTTTACTGGCATGGGGAATTAGTAGGTGATGTACCTGCCTCTTCTCTGGTATTGGGTGGTGGTGCGCCTGTATATAAAAGAGAATATAAAGAACCTGCTTATTACGAAGAAACATTTAAGTTCTCTATAAACTCTATCAAAGAGCCTGATAATCTGAAAGATGTAGCATTTCATCTGTTGGCAAATTTGAATATAGCTTCTAAAAAATGGGTTATTGAACAATACGATACTATGGTTGGTACAAAAAATATGAGTACTAATACACCTACTGATGCAGCCGTAGTAAATATTAAAGGCACAGAAAAAGCTATTGTGCTTACTGTTGATTGCAATTCGCGTTACGTTAATGCAGACCCTGAGATAGGTACTGCAATAGCTGTGAGTGAAGCAGCCCGTAATATTGTTTGTTCAGGTGGTATACCCTCTGCTATTACGAATTGTCTTAATTTTGGGAATCCTTATAACCCGGAAGTTTACTGGCAGTTTGTAGGTGCAATTAAAGGGATGAGCAAAGCCTGCCTGAAATTTGAAACACCTGTTACAGGAGGAAATGTTAGTTTTTACAACCAGACAAATATTAAGAATATTGTAGAGCCTGTTTTCCCAACGCCGGCAATAGGCATGCTAGGTGTTATGGAAGATAAAAGCATGCTAACAGCTTTGAGTTTTAACAAAGTGGGCGATAATATTTATTTGATAGGTTCCTCTCAGAATGATATTTCATGTTCTGAATATCTGAACGATTATCATAAGGTTAAATTGTCCCCGCCTCCTTATTTCAATCTCGATGAAGAATACGAAATGCAGGAAGTTGTCAAGGATGTCATCCGTAGAAATCTAATTAATTCGGCACATGATATTTCGGAAGGAGGGCTCTTCATTTGCTTGTTTGAAGCCGCAAGACATAATAATTTAGGCTTTAGAATATATTCGGATGAAGGCTTTCGTAAAGATGCCTTTTTGTTTGGCGAAGCACAGGGTAGGGTTGTGGTAAGTG
>Ga0114951_10005420_pt1 | contig 11787 bp, 4 predicted proteins | sample AM7aDNAmetaG_FD_88677 | JGI IMG/M metagenome (GOLD analysis project Ga0114951, IMG submission 88677) | Freshwater microbial communities from Finland to study Microbial Dark Matter (Phase II) - AM7a DNA metaG | ecosystem: Environmental > Aquatic > Freshwater > Lake | place: Finland: Lake Alinen... | reverse complement strand
TAGCGCGCCTCAGAATACACCCCGCAAGCCTCAGCACCCCTGCTCCCGGCTCCAATCTCGCCATCCATTCATCCGTTGGACTCGTCCCTGTGCTCCCTCATCGCTTGGCTAAGCTTTGGGGAGATGCTGCCAGATACTGCTTGCTATTTAGCCGGCAGGGTGAATACTGTAGTTGTCTAATAGATAGCTTGTCGCTTCCAGCACATGGTGAATCCTCAGGTGAACCTCGTTCAGTGATGATTTGAAACCCGAAGTTCGGGAACGGTTTGGAGATAGCAGGATAGAACTAAGGACGTAGATACATCAAATGAACACAAAATTATTCGTGGGGAACCTTTCGTTCAACACTACTGAAAACGATCTGCAGGACACCTTCGCGGCGCACGGCACGGTTACCGAGGCCAACCTGATGATGGACCGTGCCACTGGCCGGCCACGCGGGTTTGCTTTCATCACCATGGGAACGCCGGAAGAGGCCCAGAAAGCCATCGACGCGCTCAACGGCAAAGACCTCGACGGGCGCGCCCTGACGGTGAATGAAGCGAAGCCACGGGAAGAAGGCCGCTCTGGCGGGCACAGCTCCGGCGGCCGGCGTGAATTCAGCCGGCGCTACTAATAGCCGCGCGAGTTTAAACGAGGCGTGGGACGAGGGTCCCACGCCTTTTTTGTGCCCATGCCATGGCCGAGACCGCCACAGCCAAGGAGAGCTTGGCGAAGGTGGTGGCGCAGCGGGACGTTGTGCGAAGAAGACAGGCATCCGGGGAAGCCGTGCAAATTGCACTGGATGCGGGGATGGCAGGCGGGCAGTTTGCACGATTCACAGAGACCAAGCGTGGTCCCACCGAGGCAGCATAAGTCCGTAAACCATTGTGCCTGATGTGGTTGCGACTTAGGGGTCGCCCGCGGCACTTCATCTGCTTTCCATAGCCTTTTCTTTGTGAACACGGCATCCGGGAAAAGGATCGGCTTGGAAGCCTTGCTTAGCCGAGTGACTAAGTACGTGCAGTCGCACGCTGTTCCGGACGAGGCTCCATTGCGCGCGGAGGTGTTCAGCCTCGAGCAACTAGTGCACCATGCCAAATCCCTGGCTGAAAACCACCCGGTCGTAACGCACCGCGGCTCCAATCGACTGCTCGCCCGGCTGGGTGAAAACGAGCAGATTCTGAGAGCCTACAACCGGGCGACTCAGGCCGTGGACCAGACCCGGCGTGTCACCCACGCCGCCGAATGGCTGCTCGACAACTTCTACCTGATTGAGGAGCAGATCCAGATGGCTCGGCGGCATTTGCCTCGGGGGTATAGCCGTGAACTGCCCCGCCTCCGTTCGGGTCTTTCTGCCGGGCTGCCGCGGGTCTATGACCTCGCGCTCGAATTGATTTCGCATGTGGATGCCCAGATGGATGCCGAACCGTTGCGCGCCTTCATTGCCGCCTACCAAACCGTATCGGCCTTGAAACTGGGCGAGCTGTGGGCCATTCCGATCATGCTCCGGCTGGCCTTGATTGAGAACCTGCGCCGGGTCACGACGCGACTGATGATTGCCCGGCATGATCGCGACCTGGCTGACCTTTGGGTCCAGCGCTTGCAAGAGATGGCAGAGAAGCGACCGGCTCACCTCGTCGTCGTGGTTGCTGACATGGCGCAGTCCACCTTGCCCTTGTCCAGCGCCTTCGTGGCCGAGTTCTCTCAGCGTTTGTCCCACCAAAGCCCGGCGATGCACCTGGCGCGAACCTGGCTTGAGCACCGGCTTACGGACCAGGGCCTTTCCATTGAGCAACTGGTCCGCCTCGAGAGCCAGAACCAGGCCGCCGACCAGGTTTCCGTGAGTCATACCATCAACAGCCTGCGCTTCCTGGGGGCCATGGACTGGCGCGAGTTTGTCGAAGCCATGAGCCAGGTTGATCAGGCGCTGCGCCTGGATCCGGCCGGGGTGTACGCGAAGATGGATTTTTTCACTCGCGATCGCTATCGCCATTCGGTCGAGACCATTTCCCGGCATGGCCGGCTGGGGGAGCTGGCCGTGGCGCAGCAGGCCATCCAACTGGCTGAAACCAGCGCCCGGGAAAAAGGAATCCAACACCGCACCGCGCATGTGGGTTTTTACCTGATCGACAAAGGGCTGGGAGCACTGGAACAGGCGGCAGAAATGCGCCGCCCCTGGCACACCGCCATTGAGCGGTGCATCCACCGGTTTCCGCTCGCCTTCTATGCGGGCGGGGCATGGTCGCTGACCGCCGTGGCAACTCTCGGGCTGCTGCTGCCGGCGTGGGCGCTCGAGGTGCCGGGCTGGAAGCTGGCGTTCTTCGCGTTCGTGCTCCTACTTTGTTCCAGCCAACTGGCTGTAGCCCTGATGAATTGGCTGTCCACATTCCTGGTCAAACCCCGCCTGCTGCCGCGCCTGGATTACTCCGCCGGCATCGCGCCCGAATGCCAAACCCTGGTGGTTGTGCCGACCATGTTGACCAGCTCCGGAACCGTGGCCCGGCTCGTCGAAAGCCTGGAGATTCATTACCTGGCGAACCGGGACAAGCATCTGTATTTCGCGTTGCTCACCGATTTTCAGGACGCGCCGGAGGAGACCCAGCCGGGCGACACCCAGTTGCTTCAGCGCGCGCGTGCGGGAATCGAAATGCTCAATGCCAAATATCAGCCCGACCGGTCCGGCATCTTCTTCCTCTTCCACCGCCCGCGCCGCCGCAATCAGATCGAAGGCCGGTGGATGGGTTATGAGCGCAAGCGGGGCAAACTGACTGAGTTCAATGCCCTGCTCCGCGGCGGCTCCCGAGACTGCTTCTCAGAGATCGTTGGCGACACCTTGATTCTGCCGGCCACTCGATTTGTCATCACCCTCGACACCGACACGCAGCTCCCGCGCGATGCCGCCCGCCAACTGGCGGGCACGATGGCTCATCCGCTGAATCGGCCGCAATTCGATTCGGCAAAGGGCGTGGTTACCGAAGGCTACAGCATCCTGCAGCCGCGCGTGGGGGTGAGCCTGCCGAGCGCATCCCGTTCCTGGTTTGTCAAATTATTCGCCGGCGACGTTGGGATTGACCCTTACACGCGCGCGGTTTCGGACGTCTATCAGGATGTCTTCCAGGAGGGGTCCTTTATTGGCAAAGGAATCTATGATGTGGATGCATTCCAGCAAGCCGTCGCCGGCCGCTTCCCGGAGAACTCAGTGCTCAGCCATGACCTGATTGAAGCCTGCCATGCCCGCTCGGCGCTGGTCAGCGACGTCGAGCTGTACGAAGAATATCCCTCCCGTTACAACACCGATATCAACCGGCGACACCGCTGGATTCGCGGCGACTGGCAAATCGCCCAATGGCTTTTGCCCCGCGTTCCGGGACCGGATGCCCGGCGCATCGCCAATCCCCTCTCGGGCTTGTCGCAATGGAAGATCCTCGACAATCTCCGGCGCAGCCTGGTCCCCGCCGCGCTGTTGCTGTTGCTGCTGGGCAACTGGCTGCTGCTCCCCGAACTCGGAGCCGCCGGACCGCTCCTGGTCCTCGCGATCATTACCCTGCCAGCGTGGTTGTCGGCGACGGTTGAAATCTTCCGCAAGCCTCGGGAAATCTCGCTGAGGCTGCATCTGCGCGCGCTGGTCGGCTCGTCCGGACGGCAGCTCGGGCAGAGCCTGCTCACCCTCGTCTTCCTGCCCTACGACGCCTTTATCAGCCTTGATGCCGTCGGCCGCACGCTGGTGCGCCTGCTTTTCACGCGCAAGCGCCTCTTGGAATGGCAAACCGCCAGCGATGCCGAGCGGACGGCCCGCAGCGGCCCTGCCGGGTTCTACGCGACCATGTGGATCGCGCCGGCTATGGCTGTCGCCGGCGGCTGCTTCCTAGCCATCACGCAGCCCGCTCAGCTGCCCCTGGCCGCGCTGATCCTGGTGCTCTGGCTGGTCTCTCCCTGGATCGCCTGGCGCATCAGCCAGCCCATCGAGTCTTCGGCGGCGCCGGAGTTAAAGCCAAGGCAGCTGGCCTTCCTCCGGCAGACGGCGCGCAAGACCTGGCGCTTTTTTGAAACCTTCGTGACGGCGCAGGAGAATTGGCTGCCGCCGGATAACTTCCAGGAGGAGCCGATCCCCGTGCTGGCTTCACGCACTTCGCCCACCAACATGGGATTGGCCCTGCTGGCCAACCTGGCGGCCTGCGACTTCGGCTACCTGCCAGTTGGTCAACTCCTGCAGCGAACCCAGGATGCTCTGAGCGTCATGCAGCGTCTCGAGCGATACCGGGGCCACTTCCTCAACTGGTACAATACCCGAACCCTCAAACCCCTGCTGCCGCTCTACGTTTCCAGCGTGGACAGCGGCAACCTCGCAGGTCATCTGCTGACCCTTGCCCCAGGCTTGGCGGAATTGAAAGCTCAACCCATTCTCACTCCCCAGGTTTTCGCGGGGCTGTCCGACACCCTGCGCATTCTTCACGGTTTGAGCGGCCGGAGTTCCACGCTGGATCGCCTCCTGGCGGAGCTGGCTCAACCCCCCTCAACTTTGCGCGCAGGATTTGAGTCCCTGCAGCGGGCGGCGGCCGGGGCGGCGGCATGGGTGGCTGCGCTCCAGGCGGGAGCCGGGGATGAGCTCAAATGGTGGGCCCAGGCCTTGGAGCGAAACTGCCGGGACCATTTGGAAGACTTGCAGTTTCTGGCGCCCTGGCTGGCATTGGCGCCCGGATCAGCGCCGCAGGCGGCAGGCGCCATCGCATCGATCGATCTCCCCGCGCAACTCGCCCGACTCGACCAGGCGCCCACTTTGCGGGAGGTATCGGAATTGGATCAAACGCTTTGTCCGACGCTGACAATGGCGCTGCAAGCCGTCGCCCAGCAACCCTCCTCCTCCCGGAAGCCAGGAGAGGCAGAGCGCCTGGCCGAATGGCTGCGTTGCCTGCGGGAGGCCAGCAGTCGCGCCCGCCAGCGCATCCTCACTCTGGATGCCCTGGCCCGGCAAAGCGCCGAGTTGGCCGAGATGGACTTTACCTTCCTGTTCGACCCTGCGCGCGAGCTATTCTCCATCGGCTACAACGTCACCGAACGCCGCGGCGACGCCAGCTTCTATGATTTGCTGGCTTCCGAGGCGCGCCTTTGCAGCTACGTCGCCATCGCTCAGGGGCAGGTTTCGCAGGACCACTGGTTTTCGCTGGGCCGGCTGCTCGTCGCTTTGCGGGGCGACCCCCTGCTGGCGTCATGGAGCGGGTCGATGTTCGAGTATTTGATGCCGCTGCTGGTTATGCCCAATTATGAAAACACCTTGCTCGATCGAACGTACAAAGGGGCCGTCCGGCAGCAAATCAAGTATGGCCAATTGCGCGGCGTTCCCTGGGGTATTTCCGAGTCCGGCTACAACCGGACCGATGTGCATCTGAATTATCAATACCGCGCCTTCGGCGTGCCGGGCCTGGGTTTGAAGCGGGGCCTGGTCGAGGATCTGGTGATTGCCCCTTATGCCACGGCGATGGCGCTGATGGTGGCCCCCGGGGAGGCGTGCGACAATCTCGAACTGCTCGCCGCGCAGGGGCGCGCGGGACTCTACGGGTTTTACGAGGCGGTGGATTATACTCCGTCGCGGCTGCCCCCCGGCCAGGCCAGCGCCACCATCCGCTCGTTCATGGCACATCATCAAGCCATGAGCCTGCTCGCCCTGGCCTACCGGTTGCTGGACCGCCCCATGCAGCGCCGCTTCCTGTCGTGCCCGGCTTTCAGGGCGGCGGACTTGCTCCTGCAGGAGCGCGTCCCCAACACCACCGCCAAGGTGCTTTCCGAAGAGTATGAATTGGTCAAGTCGCGGCAGTTTGGGGCGGACGGCGAGAGTCTCATGCGCGTCTTCACCAGTCCCAACCTGCACGCGCCGGAAGTTCACCTCTTATCCAACGGCCGCTACCATGTCATGGTGAGCGATGCCGGCGGCGGCTACAGCCGCTGGCGGGATCTTGCCGTCACGCGCTGGCGCGAGGATCCCACGCGTGATTGCTGGGGCACATTTATCTATGTGCGCGACCTGGCCACCGACGAATTCTGGTCCGCCGCCCAGCAGCCATGCGGGTGCGCCACCAAGCGATGCGAAGCCATTTTCACGCAAGCCCGCGCCGAGTTTCGCCAGCACCAGGCCGGGCTGGAAATTCACACCGAAATCTGCGTCTCGCCCGAAGACGACGTCGAGTTGCGCCGCGTCACTCTCACCAACCATTCGCACGCTTCGCGCGTCATTGAGCTGACCAGCTACGCCGAAATCGTGCTCGCGGCGCCGGCGGCGGACGCTTCCCACCCGGCCTTCAGCAATCTGTTCGTGCAAACCGAGTTTGTGCGCGCACACCCGGCCGTGCTGTGCACCCGCCGCCCCCGCTCCGAGGAAGAGAAGCCGCCCTGGCTGTTGAACTTCATCGTGGGGCAGGGTGGCCAGCAGGGCGAAGTCTCCTGTGAAACCGACCGCGCGCGCTTCATCGGGCGAGGCCGGAATCTCGCGGCGCCCGCCGCGCTGCAAACCATTGCACCGTTGTCCAACACCACTGGTTCCGTTCTGGATCCCATCAGCTCACTGCGACGCGTGGTCATAATAGCCCCCCACGAAACCGCTCGCATCGATCTGGTGATGGGAATGGCGGATAGCCGGGACGCAGCGCTGGCGCTGGTAGAGAAGTATTACAACCCGCGCATGGCCGACCGGGCGCTGGACCTCGCATGGACCCACAGCCAGGTCACCCTGCGCCACCTCAACGCGTCCGAAGCCGATGCCCAGCTTTTTGCCCGGCTGGCGAGTCCCCTGGTTTACGCCAACTCAGCCCAGCGGGCCACTCCCGGGGTGTTGCTCAATAACCGGCGCGGCCCAAGCGGACTTTGGGGCTATGGCATCTCCGGCGACCGGCCGATCGTCCTGCTCCGCATGAGCGACCCGGCCAGAATCGATCTCGTTCAGCAGCTCCTCCAGGCGCACGCCTACTGGCGGATGAAAGGGCTCCCGGTAGACCTGGTGATTCTAAACGAGGACGTTTCCGTGTATCGCCAGCCATTGCAGGATCAAATCCTCAGCTTGATTGCTTCGGGAATTGAAGACCAGATGCTGGACAAGCCGGGGGGCATCTTTGTCCGGCGCCTGGAACAGGTCTCGAGCGAAGACCGGGTGCTGCTCCAATCCGTCGCGCGACTGGTGGTGGTGGATGAAAACGGAACGCTGACCGAACAACTGGAACGCCCCGGTTTCCCGGAGCCGAGCCTGCCCTTGCTCGCGCCGGTGCGCTCCGCTCGGCGTGATGCAGCGGAACCGCTCCCGCAGCGGGACCTGGTATTTAATAATGGGCTGGGCGGTTTCACCCCCGACGGACGCGAGTATGTCATTACGCTTGCAGCGGACCAGGTAACTCCCGCCCCCTGGGTGAACGTGCTGGCCAACCCCTATTTCGGCACGCTCGTCTCGGAGAGCGGCAGCGCCTACACCTGGGTCGAGAATTGCCATGAATTTCGCCTGACGCCCTGGAGCAATGATCCCGTTACCGACACCACCGGTGAAGCCTTCTACGTCCGGGATGAGCAGTCAGGACAATTCTGGTCCCCCACCCCGCTGCCGGCGCGCGGCGCGGCGCCCTACGTGATCCGTCACGGCTTTGGCTATTCCGTGTTCGAGCATACCGAGCACGGCATCGCCTCCGAACTGACCGTCTTTGTGGCCATGGATGCGCCGGTGAAGTTCGCCGTCCTGAAACTGCGCAACGTCTCGGGACGGCCGCGCCACCTGTCGGTCACCGGATACTGGGAATGGGTGCTGGGCGACTTGCGTCACAAGAGTTTGCTGCACGTTCAGACTGAGGTGGACCCCAAGACCGGGGCCCTGCTGGCGCGCAATCCTTTCAATACCGAGTTCGCCGAGCGCATTGCCTTCGTGGATGTGAGCGATCCCTTGCACACCTTCACAGGTGATCGAAAAGAGTTTCTCGGCCGCAACGGCAGCCTGTCCAGTCCGGCGGCGCTCAAGCGGACTCGACTTTCCGGAAGAGCCGGCGCCGGGCTGGACCCGTGCGCCGCAGTGCAGGTGACTCTTGATTTGTCCGCCGGGCAGCAGCTGGAAACGACCTTTCGCCTCGGGGTGGGGCGGAGCGTCGCCGACGTGCAAACCCTGGTCCGCCGCTTCCGTTCGGCTGAGGCCATGCGTGGCGCCCTCGAAGGAGTCTGGGAATACTGGAAGCGGACGCTCGGCGCCGTGCACGTCGAAACTCCCGATCCCTCCGTAAACGTCATGGCCAACGGCTGGCTTCTGTATCAGACGCTGAGCGGCCGCCTGTGGGCTCGCACCGGGTTCTATCAATCCGGCGGGGCGTTCGGTTTTCGCGACCAGTTGCAGGATGTGATGGCGCTGGTGCATGCCCAGCCGGCCCTCACCCGCCAGCATCTCCTGCGCGCCGCCGCGCATCAGTTTCGCGAAGGCGACGTGCAGCATTGGTGGCATCCCCCCAACAGCCGCGGCGTGCGCACGCATTGCTCCGACGACTACCTGTGGCTGCCTTACGCCACCTGCCGCTACGTCGAGTGCGTCGCGGACACCGGCGTGCTCGACGAGTCCATCCCGTTTCTCGAAGGCCGCCCCCTGAAGCCGGAGGAGGATTCGTATTATGACTTGCCCAATCGCTCCGAAGCGTCGGCGACGCTGTATCAGCACTGCGTCTGCGCCATCGAACGCGGTCTTAAATTCGGCCGGCATGGCCTCCCGCTCATGGGCGGCGGGGACTGGAACGACGGGATGGACCTCGTCGGCCACGAAGGGCGCGGCGAAAGTGTCTGGCTGGCATTTTTCCTATACGACGTGCTGACCCGATTTGTTGAATTGGCCCGCCGGCGGAACGACCCGGTCTTCGCCGAGCGGTGCCGGGCCCAGGCCGATCAACTGCAGCAGAACATCGAGCAGCACGCCTGGGACGGCGAGTGGTATCGGCGCGCGTACTTCGACAACGGAGAACCCCTGGGCTCCCGCACCAATCCGGAATGCCAGATTGATTCCCTGCCGCAAAGCTGGTCGGTTCTCAGCCGCGCCGGCAATCCCGAGCGTGCCCGCCAGGCCATGCAAGCCGTGGACGCGCGCCTCGTTCGCCGCGACGCCGGGCTCATCCGGTTGTTCGATCCCCCGTTCGACTTGTCCTCCCTCAATCCGGGCTACATCAAAGGCTACTTCCCCGGCGTGCGGGAGAATGGCAGCCAGTACACTCATGGCGCCATTTGGACCACGATGGCCTTTGCGCAGATGGGAGATACCGACCGGGCCTGGGAACTGTTCGCCTTGCTCAATCCTGTCCACCACAGCGCCACGCCTGAGCAAGTCGCCACCTACAAAGTCGAGCCCTACGTCGTGGCCGCCGACGTCTATGGCGTCGCGCCGCATACCGGCCGTGGCGGTTGGACCTGGTACACCGGGTCCGCCGGTTGGATGTATCGGCTATTGGTTGAAACCCTGCTCGGCGTGAATCTGGAAGGCGATCAACTGCGATTGACACCCAGCTTGCCGGGGACCTGGAGCGCGTTCACCTTGCACTATCGCTATCGACAAACCCTCTATCACATTCGCATCAGCCGGCACGACGGCGCTGCTTCCGGCCACCGACGCCTAACTCTCGACGGGCAGGAGCTTGCGGGCGGGAGCATCCCCTTGCTGGATGACCAGCGTGATCATTCGGTGGAACTTGAGGTGCAGTAGATTAACCCCGGGTGCGGTTTCGCCTTAAGCCCTTCTTTTGAAGGAAACCGGGTTTGGCTGTGTTCCCGGTCCGCCGGGGCAACTCGCGCGCGGTCGCGCCGCGCAGGCTCAACCTGGCGCTCATGGAGATATTCGCGTTCAGCGAGCGCGAGATTGGGCAATTCGCCTTGGCCCGCAACGCCACATCGACAAACTCACACTGTGCCACCCCTGGAACGGCGGCCACCACTTCCAGGTGAATCTGGGTCAGCGTCCAGCCGGCGGCGATGTTCTCCAGGGTGACGGTAGCCTTGGTATCAATTTGGCGCGGGCGATAGCCTGCCGTCCCCAGTTCCGTGGCCAGCGTCATTGAGAAGCTGCCCGCATGAGCCGCCGCAATCAGCTCCGGCGGACTCGTGCCGCTCCGCGTGCCGACGCCGCCCGAGGCGTAAGCTTCACTGCGCAGGGCGTCGCTGGGCGTGTTAAGGACTCCTGTGCCGCGGCGGGCGCCGCCCCGCCAGACGGCTGATGCCTGCTGCGTAAATGGTTTCATCCGCGGAACATTCGTCGTTCGGCCGGGGCGGCGCCAATACTTAGAACCAATGCCGGCGATGCCTTTAAGCTATGCGCCGGCAAAGGAAGCTCTGCGCGGTTGCCAACGCGATGAATGCTGTTAAGCTTCCCTCAGCCTATGGAATTGCGTCATCTGCGGTATTTTGTGGCGGTGGCGGAAGACTTGAGCTTCACCAAAGCCGCAGCGAAGCTGCATTTAGCCCAACCCTCGCTCACGCGCCAAATCCACAACCTGGAAGAGGAAATCGGGGTGCGCCTGCTCAACCGTTCCAAGAGCCAGGTGGCCTTGACCGAGGAGGGCCGCTCTTTTCTGGTGGACGCCCGCCGCATTTTGGCCCTGGCGACGGAGAGCGTGCTGGCGGTACAGCGGCTCAGCCGGGGCGAGACCGGCCAGCTGAACATCGCGTATCTGTCCAATTCCGACTTCGAGTTGCTCCCCGCCACACTCGGGGCCTTCCGCCAAGCCTTCCCTCACATTGCGCTCAACCTCTTCGACATGGCCCCCGCGGAGCAGTTCCGCGCCCTTGAAACGCGCAAGATCGATCTGGGCTTCGTGGGCCTGCATCCCCCGGCAGTCACGGGGCGGCTGCGATGGGAATGCATTGCCCGCCATCGAACGGTCGTGGTGCTGCCGGCCCGGCATCCGCTGGGCCGGAAACCCCAGGTAAACCTCCGCGAGCTGAAAACGATGTTCTTTGTCGGCATGTCCGAGAGGACGCATCCCGGGTTTCGCAGTTGGCTCAGCGAGACGTGCCAGCAGGCGGGATTCACCCCGCGAATCCTGCAGGACGCCGAGCTGGAACCCGCCCTCATGACTTTTGTCGCCGAAGGCCTGGGGGTCTCGCTGGCGCGTGAGCACATCAATAAGCTGCCCCACCCGGGAGTGATCTTCCGGCCCCTGGCGCCATCGGTCAAAAGCGACTACTGCATTGCCTGGAACCGGGATAACGATTCCCGGGCCTTGCAGCAGTACGTCGAGATCGTCAAAGGCCTCGCTGCGCGCGCCCGCTGAGCCGCTCCGTCGCGCGAGGGCGCTTCTGCTTTCGGGCGGCAACGCTCAACAGCCAATGGCGGCTCGGCGCCCGGCCGCTGGATGGGGGAGGTTCCATTACCAGGCTGGTCTAATAGCTCCAAGCTATTACCCAGATACGAACAAAGCATTGGCTCCGCTTCATTGAAATCGCCAAGTTTAACCGGCTGAAAGCCCAACTGCGGACATGCCTTAGCGAGAGCCAGACTTATGAATTAGAAAACGTTAGCGGGTTTGTGGATTGACCATCGGGAGGCCGTCATCGTGCTGATGTCGGAGAAGGGGCAGCAGACAAAGCGGGTTAAATCCTATGTGGAGAAGCAGCTCCGGCGCTCTGGCCGTTCGCCCGCCAGCGCTCCGTTTGAGTCGCAGCTCGTCCCGGCGGATGATTCCCGGGAGCGGGGCTACGCGGGGCACCTTGCGAATTACTACGATGAAGTCATCTCCTGCCTCCGCCCGGCCAAGTCGCTGCTGCTCTTTGGCCCCGGCGAGGCCAAGGGCGAGCTGCGGAAGCGCATTGAGGGCG
>Ga0114951_10005419_pt1 | contig 11787 bp, 7 predicted proteins | sample AM7aDNAmetaG_FD_88677 | JGI IMG/M metagenome (GOLD analysis project Ga0114951, IMG submission 88677) | Freshwater microbial communities from Finland to study Microbial Dark Matter (Phase II) - AM7a DNA metaG | ecosystem: Environmental > Aquatic > Freshwater > Lake | place: Finland: Lake Alinen... | reverse complement strand
CGGACGGGGTAATTATCGGCAGCGAAATTATTAAGAAAATAAAAGAAAATCAGGGAAAAGCTTATCTTGTTAAGAGAGTGCTGGATTTAGTAAAATCTTTAAAAAAGGGTTTATAAATGCCGGAAGAAGATATAATAGAAAAGTTGAATAAAGAACTCAAAGAAACCCGGGCGCAGCTTTCGGCTATGCACAATTTCGTAGGCATCCAGGACCTGAAAATCTCAATTTTTCAATCTTTCGGGAAAATAACGGCAAATTATTTTGACCTTGATAAGATGCTCGATAATATCATGGAAATGATAATCAAGACCATGAAGGTAGAAGCCGGTTCTATTTTACTCTTAAATCCGGATACGGAGCTTCTTGAATTTAAAGTAGTCAAGGGAGTACGAAGTCCTGAGCTTAAAAAATGTAAACTGGGAAAAGGTGAGGGAGTTGTCGCTTTTGTGGCCGAGACAGGTAAAGCTCTTGTTGTCCCGGACGCGCATAATAACAAAAACTACAGAAAAGAACAACCCGGAAATATTAAATATCCCGCGGAAAATATTCTTTGTGTGCCTTTAAAGATAAACAACAAAGTGATTGGAGTGATAGAGCTGATCAATAAGATGGCAAATAAAAATTTCATAAAAGAAGATTTGGATCTTCTGGAATCTCTCGCCGGCCAAATCTGCCTGGTAATTCAAAATGCTCAACTTATAGAGGAATCCAAAGAGAAAATAGAAGAACTCTCTACCCTTATTTCTGTTTCCACCATCATTAATTCGACACTGGATCTTAAAATTCTTTTAAACGAAGTAATGGATGTTACCGCCAAACTGCTGCGGGCGGAAACCAGTGCCATCTTTCTTATAGATAATGAAAAAAAAGAACTTGTTTTCGAAGTGGTTACCGGTAAATTCAGGGAAAATGCTGCGAATACCGTCCGTATTCCTATGTCTGAGAGTATTGCGGGCTGGGTGGCCCGGACAGGCCAATCTCTGCTTGTGCCTGATGTTGCCAAGGATGCGCGTTTCTATAACCGGAGCGAGGCGATAGCAAATTTTGAAACAAAATCAATTTTAGGCGTTCCGCTTAGAGTAAAAGACAAGTTGATCGGGGTCATCGAGGTGGTGAATAAGTTTGACGGTGCTTCATTTTTGCCGTACGAGATGAAACTTCTCGAAGCGCTCGCCGATCAGTCCGCGGTTGCGATTGATAACGCCGTGGTACATAAAGAATTTCAGGAGTTTTTTCTGGATACAACCACAGCTCTGGCCCGGGCAATTGAATCAAAAGATTCTTTTACCGGAGGACATATAGACAGAATAGAGCATTATAGTGTGGCTATCGCCGCTGAATTAAAGCTTTCAAATGAAGCAATCGAACAAATCCGCTGGGCCGCTCTCTTTCATGATATCGGAAAAATAGATGTAAGCGAGAACATTCTGCAAAAAACGGGTAAACTGAGTGATTTTGAATATGAAGAAGTAAAACGGCATCCGCAGATAGGAGCGGATATTTTAAAACCCATAAAACAATTTAAACAGATAATTCCCGGAATACTTCACCACCAGGAACGGTGGGACGGGAATGGCTATCCGAATAAATTAAAAGGCGAAGAAATATCTTTAGACGGGCGGATTATCGGGGTTGCCGATACCTTTGATGCTATGACTTCCGACCGTCCTTACAGAAAGGGTATTGCGCGGGATACCGCCATAGAAGAGATTAAAAAATGTTCAGGTTCCCAGTTTGATCCTGCGGTGGTAAAGGCTTTTGTTTCAGCCTGTAAAAAGGGCAATATCAAAACAGAGGCAGAACTAAAAGCGGCACCGGCTAAAGAAACCGCAACTTCTCAAAAGCAGTTAAAAGAAAAAAAGAAAAGCGGGAAGTAATGATACACTCTGAGTTTGTCCATCTGCATAACCATACGGAATACAGCCTGTTAGACGGTGCCTCCAAAATAAAACCCCTGCTGCAGGCCGCAGTGAAATTAAAAATGCCCGCACTGGCTATTACCGACCACGGTAATATGTTCGGAGCTGTTGATTTTTTCTTTGCCGCTTTGAAAGCCGGGATTAAGCCCATAATCGGTTGTGAAGTTTATATCGCCCCGGGTTCCCGCCTGGATAAAAATACCTCCCACACCGAGAGTTCTCATCATATGCTCCTGCTTTGCAAAGACCAGGAAGGGTACAAGAATCTGGTCAAGCTTGTTTCCGCCGCCTATATGACCGGATTTTACTATAAGCCGCGCATAGATAAAGATATTCTTGTGGAACATTCTAAAGGCTTGATTTGCCTGTCCGCCTGTCTTAAAGGTGAAATACCGAGTCTGATTCTTAAAGGACAGATGAATGAGGCACGGGAGAAAATAGAAAATTACAAAGAACTGTTCGGAGAGGGGAATTTTTATCTGGAACTTCAAGACCATAAAATACAGGAACAATACAAAGTAAATGAAGAATTGTTAAAATTATCCAAAGAACTTAATGTGCCCGTAGTCGCAACCAATGACTGCCATTATATTCAAAAACAGCATTCCAAACTCCACGACATCCTGCTTTGCATTCAAACCAAAAGTAAACTCGACGATATTGACCGTATGCGTTTCACCGGCAATGAGTTTTATCTGAAAAGCGAAGAAGAGATGCGCAAGATATTTGAGTTTGTCCCCGAAGCCATAAAAAACACTCTGGTAATTGCAGAAAAATGTAACTATACCATGGATGAAAAAGCGAAGCTTATTTTGCCTGACTACGAGGTGCCGGAAAATTATACGCTTGAGAGCTATCTGGACGCGCTTACAATGGAAGGTATGAAAAAGCGTTACGGAGAAAATCCCGGAGAAAATATTGTAAAAAGAACCGGCTATGAGCTGGAGGTAATAAAGAAATCAAATTTTGCCGGTTATTTTTTAATTGTCTGGGATTTTATTAAGTATGCAAAAGATAACGGTATTTATGTCGGGGCCGGGAGAGGTTCAGCCGCGGGTTCCATCGTGGCTTATTGTCTTTACATAACAGAAACAGACCCCATTAAATATAATCTGCTTTTTGAAAGATTTTTAAACCCGGAGCGCATAAGCCCGCCGGATATAGATATTGACTTTGAGGATACCAGGCGGGAAGAACTGCTGACTTATGTTAAGAATAAATACGGCAAAGAAAATGTTTCCCAGATAATAACTTTTATGACCCTTAAGCGGAAAGCAGCAGTTAAAGCCGTCGGCCGGGCGCTTAATATTCCTTTTCAGGATGTTAACAAAGTATCCAAGATGATTCCTTCGGTTATAACAAAAGAAGAAGGCAAGGATGACCCCTCGTTATTGGAAATAGTAAAGAAAATCAAAGAACTTGAAGAGTGGATGCACCGTGATGAAAAAATTAAAAGTATGATTGATTATGCAAATGATATTGAGGGTTTAAAAAGCGATGTTTCGACCCACGCGGCCGGTGTGGTGATTGCCAAAACAGCCCTGGTTAATTATGTGCCGCTTTATAAAGAGCCGGGCGAGGATGAAATTCTTACGCAATTTGAGAAAAGTTGTGTCGAAAAAATAGGACTTTTGAAGATGGATTTTCTCGGTTTAAAAACTTTGACGGTGATCAAGAATTGCATAGAAAATATAAAAAAAGAAAGGGGTTTGGTAATAGATCCTAATAACCTGCCTCTTGAGGATAAAAAAGCTTTTCAGATATTATGTGAAGCCAAGTCTGCCGGAATATTTCAGCTTGAAAGCGCGGGGATGAAAGATTTGCTGCGCAAAATGAAGCCGCAGACCATAGATGATATAATTGCGCTTATAGCGCTTTATCGTCCGGGACCTATGGATTGGATCGATGATTTTGTTAAAAGAAAACACGGTTTGGTGCCTATAAAATATCAGCATCCCGATCTTGAAGTGATTCTAAAAGAAACCTACGGGATTATGCTCTATCAGGAGCAGGTAATGCAGGCGGCCGTTAAACTTGCGGACTTTACTATGGGTCAGGCCGATATTCTTAGAAAAGCGATGTCAAAGAAAGATGAAGAAGCTATGGAAAAACAGCGCCAGTTATTTACCAAAGGAGCGGTGGCTAGAAAGATTCCGCTGGCTAAAGCAGAAAAAATTTTTGACGAAATAGCCAAGTTCGCCGGTTATGGTTTTAATAAATCGCATTCGGCCTCCTATGCAATTGTTTCTTTCCAGACCGCCTATCTTAAGGCAAATTTCCCTCTAGAATATTACGCCGCCCTACTCACTTCCGAAGTCAACAACGCCGAGAAGGTCGGAATTTATGTAGATGAAATAAGAAAGAGCGGTTTTGATCTGCAACCGCCGGATATAAACCTGTGTCAGACCAAGTTCACCGTACATGAAAACAAAATATATTTTGCTTTATCGGCAATAAAAAATGTAGGCGGCGGGGCAGCGGATTCTTTCATTAAAGAACGGGAGAAAAACGGTGCTTTTAAATCCCTGCAGGACTTCTGTAACCGGGTGGATTTGCGCATAGCCAATAAAGAGGTAGTTGAAAGCCTGATACTTAGCGGTTCTTTCGATTGCTTTGGTTTGAAGCGCTTAAAGCTTTCCCGAATGGCCGAAGACGCGGTATTTAGCGCTCAGAAAAACCAGGAAATACAGGAAAGCGGACAGGATTTCTTATTTGAGAATATGTCTGAGCAAATGCAAAAAATCTACCCCGACGAGGAATATCCTGAAGACCGGCTCTTAAGTTTTGAAAAGAAGCTTCTGGGCATCTATCTTTCAGGGCATCCGCTGGTAAAATATGAAGAGCAGATGAAAAGATTTGTTTCAAACAACATATTAAGTTTACGGGAAGCAAAAGACGGTAGCACCGTTACACTGGGCGGAATAATAAACCGGTTGGACCTTAAAACTACAAAAAAGAACGAGAGAATGGCCATCTTAACTCTTGAAGACCTTGGTGGAGTTGTGGAAGTCGTAGTTTTTCCAAAATTATTTGAAAGGGTCAATAGATATCTGGCAGAAGAAGCTCTTGTTATTGTCAAAGGCCGGCTGGATTTTGAGGACGGCAGTGCGGAGAATACGGAAGAAAAGGGCACACCAAAAATAATAGCCGAAGATATCCTTTTATTGGAAGATGCTCAGGGGCGTTTATACAAAAAAGCCCATATAAAAATAATAACTTTGGGGTTGGAAGACAGTGTCCTGGATGGTCTCAGGAAGAATCTGACGCTATATGACGGCAAAGGTTCTTGTCAGGTGTTTTTACATTTCTTTAAGAATACCGAGCAACTGGAAGATATTCTTGAAACGCCTATCAAGATATCTCCGAACCCCGAACTTATTGGCTACATAGAAAGCAACTTTGGCGAAGGCAGTATATGGTTTTCAGAATAAACTTAAAGTCTATCCTCCAAAGAGACTGGCCCTCCTGTGGCGGGTAGTGCTTTAAAGAGTTACGGACGACAAATTTCTAATATAATAGGGAAAGTCGAATTTTAAGAACAAAACACTAAATTCTAAACAAGCACTAAGGTCAAAGCACTAATAACTAAACAAAGAATTCATATGATTCCACCGATTTTGTTTAGGATTTAGAATTTAGATCTTAGTGATTGTTTAAATGGGGGGATTATGATTACAAAGGCTAAGATAAGTGATGCAAAAGAGATTCAGAAGATTATTAATGTTCATGCGGCGGAAGGAAAGATGCTGCAGCGGTCCATTTTAGAAATTTACGAGACAATAAGAGATTTTTATGTTTTTAAAAAGAAAGGCAAAGTCATCGGCGTAACCGCTTTATCTATCTGCTGGGAAGATCTTGCTGAAATAAGATCGGTGGCCGTGCTTAAAAGCGAATCCGGAAAAGGCGTCGCTGATAAACTCTTGAAGGCCTGTTTTAGAGAAGCAGGGAAACTTGGGATTAAAAAGGTTTTTGTTTTAACCTATATACCTGCGTATTTCAAAAAATACGGTTTTAATGTCGTTGATAAATCAACACTTCCGCACAAGATTTGGAAGGATTGTGTTAAGTGTTCGAAGTTTCCGGATTGCGGCGAAACACCGATGGTCAAGATAATATAATTTCAAATTCTAAGATCAAAGCACTAAATTCTAAACAAAAGCGTTGAGTTTATATATTTTTAAAGATTTTGTTTATAATTTAGAATTTTGTCATTAGTCATTGCTTTTAAGAGGGGGTTTTTATGAAAATACTTGTTATAGGTTCCGGCGGCCGCGAGCATGCCATAGTTTGGACATTAAAAAAGAGTGAAAAAGTTTCCAAGATATTCTGTGCGCCGGGGAATCCCGGCATAGCCGAAATAGCGGAATGTGTTAATCTTAAAGTAGAGGATATTCCGGGACTTCTTGTTTTTGCCAGACAGGAGAAAATTGATATTACTGTCGTCGGTCCGGAAATTCCGCTCTCGCTGGGAATAGTGAATATTTTCACGGAAGCAGGCTTAAAGATTTTCGGACCCTGCCGAGAAGCGGCTTATCTTGAAGGAAGTAAATCATTTGCTAAAGATTTTATGCGTAAGTGTGGTATTCCCACGGCAAAATACGAAATATTTTATGATAAAGATGAAGCGATAAAATATGTTAAAAAGCAGGGAGCGCCTATTGTAATTAAGGCGGACGGCCTTGCTGCAGGAAAAGGCGTCATAGTAGCAATGGAGACGGAAGAAGCTGTTATTGCTCTGGAAGAGATTATGGGAAATAAAATATTCGGCGCCGCCGGCACTAAAGTAGTGATTGAAGAGTTTTTGGAAGGGGAAGAAGCTACTTTGCTTTGCTTTGTTGACGGAAAATATTCTATTCCTATGGTTTCCTCACAAGACCACAAAAGAGTGTTTGATAATGATTCAGGGCCAAATACCGGAGGAATGGGCGCTTATTCACCTGCGCCTGTATTGAATAAAGTTATTGAAAATGCTATAATTAACAAGATTTTATATCCGACGGTCCTTGGAATGCATGCTTTAAGCAAACCCTATAAAGGAGTTTTGTATCTCGGGTTAATAATGACCAAGCATGGGCCAAAGGTTATAGAATATAATGCTCGTTTTGGAGACCCGGAAACACAGGTTGTTTTACCAAGGCTAAAAACAGATTTTGTTGATATTATACTTGCAACAATTGAAGGAAACCTGGATAAGCTCTTAGTGGAATGGGATTCTAAACCTACGGTTTGTGTTGCCATGACCTCAAAAGGATATCCCGGAAAATATGAAAATGGGAAGGAAATAACGGGCATAAAAGAAGCCGAGAACTTGGGCGATGTTGTAGTTTTTCACGCCGGGACCGCTATCAAGGACGGAAAGCTTGTGACTAACGGTGGCCGGGTTTTTGGTGTAACAGCAACGGGAAAAAATCTTAAAGAAGCCGTTGATAAAGCGTATAAAGCAGTTTCTTTAATAAAATTTGAAGGCGCCCACTACAGAAAAGATATTGCGAAGAGGGCTTTCAATCGCTGATGCGGATTGCTAATTACTGATTGCTTATAACTAATTGTGGGGCTGTTTCACAGTTGTGTTATATTAAATTAGATGCAGACGGATCTTTCATCCGTCGCACTAAATATCAGTAATAAGCAATCAGTTATTAGTTATTATAATTCCGGGAGGTTTTTTAATGCAAATACCTGAATACAGATTAACAAGAGAGGCATTTGGTGAAACGGTTGTGCGGCTTGGGGCTACAAATAAAAACATTGTAGTTTTGGATGCTGACCTTGCTAAATCAACAATGACGGCAAAATTCGGTAAAGCGTATCCTGACAGATTTTTTGATATGGGAATAGCGGAACAGGATATGATATCAACTGCGGCCGGACTGGCTACGACAGGGAAAATTCCGTTTTGCGCAACTTATGGTGTTTTTTTACCGGGTAGATGCTGGGATCAGATTAGAATATCAGTCTGTTATGCTAACACTAATGTAAAATTAGCGGCTGCTCACGGCGGAGTTTCTGTCGGTGCTGACGGGGCGACCCATCAGGCGCTGGAAGATGTAGCTATGATGCGCTGCCTTCCTAATATTAAAATAATAATGCCCTGCGATGCGGTGGAAATGGAAAAAGCCGTAGAGGCTGCTGTTAATACCTATGGGCCTTTTATGCTGCGCTTTGGCCGCGAAAAAGTTCCGGTACTGACAAAGAAAGAAGATAAATTTGAAGTAGGCAAAGCGCTTGTTTTAGCCGAAGGCAGCGATGTTACCCTGATCGGCGGCGGCGGGCTTATACTTTTTGAGTGCCTGGTTGCGGCGGAAGAACTCGCAAAAGAAGGAATCTCCTGCAGAATTATTAACATGGCAACTATTAAACCGTTAGACAAGGATGCGATAATAAAAGCCTGCAAAGAAACCGGGGCGATAGTAACCTGCGAAGAACATCAGGTTATGGGTGGTATGGGCAGTGCTATAGCAGAAGTTGTCGTTGCAAACAGCCCGGTTCCTATGGAATTTATCGGGGTGCAGGACCGGTTCGGTGAATCCGGAACTCCGAAAGAACTTTTTGAAGAATTCGGTCTTTCCGCAAAATTCATAGCACAGGCCGTGAGAAAAGTTTTGAAAAGGAAAAAATAACTGCAGAAGTTGAAAATTTAACCAAAAGGGCTTTTATAGTGCATAAAGTTATGGCGGAGCTTATCATGAAAAGAAGTTTTGTAGTTTTCGTCTGTTTGATAATGAGTAACCTTTTATTTGCCGTTCCCCCGGCTCCCGGGGTGAGTAGTCAAGGTATGCCCAAAGACAGTGTTAAGAAAATTCTTACTGTCAAAGAAATGAAAGCCCTGGGTTATTCATCAGAACAAATTAATAAGGTAATAAATTTAAATGATGCAAAAGGTGTAAAAAAACTCGCCGTTGTTTTTGTTGAGTTCACTGATGTAAGGTTTGCTGAAAACACAAGTGCAACTGTCGGATCAATACAGACATATGTTTCCAATGTAAATATTGCACCCGGGACAAAGATCTCAACTGAAACCGGTTTACTTAGTAATATGATTAAGTATATTTCTGAATGCTCCTACAATAACATGACGCTGGAAGTATATCCTTTCACAAATTCCGGGATTGGCTATCCTCTTAGTAACACTGCCTCTACATACGGGGCTTCGCAGGAAGCAAATGTTGTAAACGGACAATTATTTCGTGACGCCGTTGCGGCCGTAAATACCAGCGGCGCTACGGTAACCAATACCATTTATGATGCCTTGATGGTTGTTCATGCAGGTATCGGCGAAGAGTCCGGCGGAGTATCCAATGATATCTGGTCGGTTTTCGTCGGCTGGGCTTCGGGTGGGTCTGCAGGCGGTTTTTTTGAAGGTGAAACTGTGCCTGCTATGGAAAAAAGCGATCTTTCGCCTTTCGGCGTTCTCTGCCATGAATTTGGTCATCAACTCGGTTTACCGGACCTTTACAATACAAATTCCGGGACTTCTAATGTCGGGAAATGGGACCTGATGGATTACGGCGCCTGGGTCGGCAGCCCGCAGGGTAGTCAGCCGCCTCATATGTCGAGCTGGTGCAAAACTCTGCTTAAATGGCTTACTCCGGTTTCTCATACAAATTCTTCAACAATAACCTTAAATTCTTTCAAAGATCTTACCGCCAACTGTGTAAAGGTCCCTGTCCTGGGCAGTACTACGGAATACTTTCTTTTTGAATACAGACAACAGGCGGGCTTTGATATTGCTTTACCCGGACAAGGAGTACTTGTCTGGCATATAGACGACACAAAGGCCACCTCCACACAGCTTTCCAGCAATATTATTAATAACGGTTCTCCTCTTGCGGTGGCGCTTATCGAAAAAGATAAAGGCGGAAATGCCGGCTCCTCTAAAGGTGAGTCTACGGATCCCTTTAACGCTGCGGCCGATATGTTAGCTTCTCCTCAAAGTGACAGTTATTCCAATGGCCCTAGTTATATTACTCTCTATGAGTTTTCAGGTGCCGGAACCGGGTTCATGACGGCCAAGTTATTTTCTATACCTGCAACCACAAGCCTGGTGGCAAAAAAGGCCATAAATTATCCTAATCCCGTAAAAAATGTTTTAAGCACAACAATCAGGGTTAATTTCTCCAGGCCTTTTACCACGGCAACCCTCCGTATCTACACGATAGCCGGAGAGTTTTTATTTGAAAAAGCACTGGCACAAACAGACCTGAATCCTACTGTTTCTGACGCCGCGGCTGAATGGGTTTATGAGTATAAATGGGATTTAAAGAACTCAGACGGTGCAAATGTGGCCAGTGGAATCTATCTGTACAACATAGTCGCGGAAGTAAACTCCCAGAGAGAATCCAAGACCGGTAAACTAGCAATTATACGGTAAGTGTTTTAGAAATTGCTGATTACTAAAAACTAATCAGGTTGTTTAAAAAGTTCAGAGGAATTATATATGAATTTAAAATATACGGCGGCCAGAGGGACTAAAGATGTTTTGCCTGAAGCCGCGGCCAAGTGGCGCTATATAAAAAATATAGCCAGACAGGTTTTTAATACTTTTGGCTACGAAGAAATAATTACTCCGATGTTTGAACCTACAGAGCTTTTTACACGCGGCATCGGGGAAACTTCAGACATTGTCACTAAAGAAATGTATAACTTTACCGATAAGAAGGGAAGAAATTTGACACTTCGGCCCGAAGGTACGGCCGGGGTGGTGCGGGCTTACCTCGAAAACAGGCTATACACTTTGCCGATGCCATTAAAACTATTCTATACGGGTTCAATGTTCAGATATGAACGGCCTCAGGCCGGCAGATTCAGAGAGCATTTTCAGGTAGGCGTAGAGGTTTTTGGCTCAAAAAGTGCTTATCTTGACGCCGAAGTAATTGCAACAGTGGTAACTATTTTTACAAAACTGGGCTTATCCGGTCTGACCACGCAGCTTAACTCTATTGGCTGCAAAGAATGCCGGCCCGCTTATACTGCATTTCTCCGCGATTATTTTACGAAAAATTCCGCCGGCCTTTGCGAGAATTGCAAAGTGCGGGCAGAAAAAAATCCTTTGCGCATACTGGATTGCAAGGAAGATAACTGTAAGAAAACGGCGGGAGGCGGGAATTTGCCGGGCATGTCCGCATATCTTTGCAACAGTTGTAAAACACATTTTGAAGAATTACAAAAAGGGCTTAAGCTCCTGGGTATTAATTATAAGATTAATGAATCTCTGGTCCGGGGCTTTGACTACTACACCGGGACGGTTTTTGAAGTGCATTCCGAAAAACTCGGCGCGCAGACGGCAATTATGGGCGGCGGGAGATACAATGACCTTGTGGAAGAATTTGGCGGGGATAAAACTCCCGCGGTAGGTTTTGGTTTTGGAATGGAACGGCTGGTTTCGGTAATAGACGCGCTCGGTATAAAATTACCTTTGGAAAACACATTGGATTATTTTATTGTTCATCTGGGTCCGGAAGCTTTTAAAAAAGCCCTCGAACTGGCCGCCGTCCTGAGAAAAAACGGTAAAAACGTACGGTTGGTTTATGAAGAAAAAAATATTAAAGGGCAAATAAAAACGGCAGACCAGCTAAAAGCAAAGAAAGTTATCATCATAGGCGAAAATGAATTGAAAGACGGGGTTGTAATGCTTAAAGATATGACCGACGGCTCGCAAAAACGGGTCAGTTATGAAAATTTGATTCAGGGGTAGGGGGAATAGATGCTTAGGTCTAATTATTGCGGTGAAGTAAATTTAAAACATTTGGGGCAGGAAGTTAATCTTTCAGGCTGGGTTAACACCTGGAGAGATCACGGCGGAGTTATTTTTATTGACCTCAGAGACCGGACCGGCGTTGTTCAGCTGGTTTTTAATCCGACAACAAAT
>Ga0114951_10005417_pt1 | contig 11793 bp, 5 predicted proteins | sample AM7aDNAmetaG_FD_88677 | JGI IMG/M metagenome (GOLD analysis project Ga0114951, IMG submission 88677) | Freshwater microbial communities from Finland to study Microbial Dark Matter (Phase II) - AM7a DNA metaG | ecosystem: Environmental > Aquatic > Freshwater > Lake | place: Finland: Lake Alinen... | reverse complement strand
CGACGTACTCGGCGGCAACATTGAGTGGTCCGATGACCGCATCGAGGCAATCGTCGACACCCTGTACAATCTTGCGGTAATCGCCCAGGTGTTTTGTTGCATCCGCCCTGGTATCGAGTTTTCCTTCGACGGCAGCCTTTGCAAGCAGGTTGGCATCAGCGACGAGCCCGTTGATCGCGTCGATGCAGGCGTTTAAATTATTTTTAATGATATTGAAGTCCCCGTTGTACGGGTCAGTGATTTTAGCCGGGATTGCACCCCTGCTGATTTTTTCCACGTAGTCAGCTGCCACATTGAGCGGCCCGATAACTGAGTCGAGGCAGCTATTCACACCGACAACGATCTTCTTGTAGTCGCCCAGGTGTTTTGTTGCATCTGCCCGTGTTTCAAGTTTCCCTTCCACTGCAGCCTTTTCAAGCATGTGGGCATCAACGACAAGGGCGTTGATGTTGTCGATACAATTGTTTAAGTTATTTTTAATGATATTGAAGTCCCCGTTGTAGGGATCAGTGATCTTTGGCGGGATTGCACCATTGCTGATCTTTTCCACGTAGTCAGCTGCCACATTGAGCGGCCCGATAACTGAGTCGAGGCAGTTATTCACACCGACAACGATCTTTTTATAGTCGCCCTGGTGTTTGGTTGCATCTGCCCGGGTCTCAAGTTTCCCTTCGACGGCAGCCTTTTCGAGCATCCCTGCGTCAGCAACGAGACCGTTGATGGCGTCGATGCAGTTGTTTAAGTTGTTCTTGATCTCGTTGAAGTCCCCGTTGTACTTGTCGGTGATCTTCGATGGGATCTCACCCTTGCTGATGCGGTCAACGTACTCGGCCGCGACATTGAGTGGTCCGATGACAGCGTCGAGGGTTCTATTCACACCTTCAACGATCTTCCGGTAATCCCCCTGGTGTTTTGTCGCATCAGCGCGTGTATCGAGTTTTCCTTCGACGGCTGCCTTTGAGAGCATGTTGGCGTCGGTGGTCAATCCCCTGATTGCACCGAGGCATTGGACGAATGCGGGGACGAGCTTATCATTCTCTGAACGTCGTCCAATTTCTTTATACTCTTCATATTCGCTGAGATCGCCCTCACTGATTTTGATAATAGAGCTTGCGATATGATTGACCCGCTCCCGGACCAGGTTCACTCCAGCTGCTGCATCAGCGGCAAGCCCCTCGTAATGTCCCTCAATTTTTGTGGTGTGGTCATTTGCCGCCATCCTGGTAAGGACCGGCACGGCCTCCCCGAGAAAATTGTTCACATTGATAAACTGGGTTCTTATTTTATCTTGTGCATCAGAATCCCCGTTAAATGCATTCTGCAGCAGGATTTCCATCTCGTTTGTATTCACGGTAATCTCATCCCTTTTAGGTCCAATTGTCTCTTGTTCACGTTTCTGTTTCTTCATGTTCCGAGCTGTTCCGGGCCTCGGCCCTGGCCTTTTGGTCTCATTGGTTCGATCAGAATCTGCCATTTATATCATCACCCCTCGCACCAACCCCTGGGGTCTGGTGCACATCAAACCCAAAATAAACGTCTGGCATATTCTATACCACCTCACGGTCCATTGGGATGCTCGTTTTTTTGGCTGATTTATGAGAAGGATTACCGGGATTGGCAATCAGTCCGGAATCCTGGCTGGTACCGGGTAGTGTTCGGTGGTGATGTTCGCCAAGGAAATATGCAAAAATTACCATGCCTGCCGAAACGAGGAAGTGGAACATACTGACCCAGACCATCTCCTCCCGGAGAAGGAGGAATGCTGCCCAGAGAATTGCCACCAGACAGATAAGATAGAAGAAAAACCCGGTCCGTATTTTTATATTGTGGATAAACAGGAACATCCCGCTGCCGGCAGCAATAATAACCAGTGCAAAACTTAACCAGATCATCTCCTCCCGGACAAGGAGGAACGTCGCCCAGAGAATTGCAACAAGGCAGATAAGATAGAATAAAATCCATGTCCTGGGTGAGATATCCTCCCCTCCGGGGTCAGTACCCGTTCCATCCACAGGCGGAGCATTTATCGTGGCTCTGCTGACTTTTTTCCTGAGTCCCTTCCTGATTTTCCTCATATTCCCGTTCCTTATCGGATCCAAAAAGCTCAATTCAATCTCCCTCCTTAGCCGTGCAGGGGAATGATTTCGTCAACGGTTTACAGGTGCCCCCCCGCCATGAGATGTATGTAAAGATGAATAGACACCGTTTATCGATAAAGACACACATACGCTTCTCGTTAACGCACGGCACATGGAAAAGTTAAACAATATACAGCGGGTTATACCTGTAGTAATGGCAGTAAAAAAAATCCCTGGCGAGATTTCCAGTATTCGTGCGTTATTAGCAGAAAATCCGGAAGGACTAACGATAATAAGTATTTCTGAACTGCTTGGGATGAATCGCAATGCTGTCGCAAACAACTTAAAACTGCTCAGGATGCAGGGCAGGGTCGCCTTAAAACAGATCGGGCCTGCCAAAATCTATTGGCTTGCAAATAAATTACCCGTTGATGCGGTACTGAAACTCTCGAACAACGGGGTGATTGTATTTTCTAAAGGGGAGACGGTTGCGGATATGAATGAGACCTTCCGGGAATTCCTGCAGGTCACAACGCAGGACCTCGTTGGTAAAAACACCGGGCAACTGCCTTGTTTCCTCGGGGCACATCCTGAATTACCCCGGTTAATCCGGGAAGGCCTGAAAGGTAAAGAGAGCAGGATTCATGCAGAACTGGCACTCACCGATCGTTCCCAGCCATGCACCATCGCCATTCAACCGGTCTTTTTCGAGAGCGGGGACTCGGGTGTCGCCCTCATTGCCGACATTTCGGCGGGTACCAGGTATTCTAATCACACGGATGACGACAGGGATGACCCGCTGAGCGAACTGGACATGACAGAATACATCTGCAGGTTTACACCGGACGGCAAGTTCACCTATGTTAACCGGGCTTACAGTGACCTTCTGCACAAAGCCAAGGCAGATCTTATCGGTCATCGGTGGCGGCCAACGGTCCCTGAAAGCGAGTACCAAAAGATCAAAAAATGCTTAATTTCGCTGGACTCCGCCCATCCGGTAGCATCCCTGGAATTCAAAGTGGTCACGTCCCGTGGTGATTCCCGCTGGCAGCGGTGGAAATTTCGGATTTTACCTGGCCGGCATGAGCAGGCCGAAGAGTACATGGGTACCGGTAGTGACATTACAGAAATTAAAATAATCGAAGAACAGGTCAGGAAGGGTGCAGAAGAGAGGGAGGGCCTGGTACGGGAGCGTGAGGCAGAGGTCCATGACTTAAACCGTCAGATCTATGATGAGATCGCCAGCCATGAGAAAACCCATTTCCAGCTCCAGTTTACCCAGTTTGCAATGGATAAAGTCACGTATATGATTGCGTGGATCAATCGCGAAGGCCGGTTTGTGTACATGAACCGGGAAACCCAGGATGTGCTGGGTTACCGGTACCGCGATATGAGTACGAAAAAAATTCAGGACATCATTGGAGGGGCGTTCTCATTTCCGTGGGATGAGATCTGGGAGTCTATAAAACTGGACCGGAATTACACGTTAGAGACCGTAATGATGACACGAAAGGGGAATGAAGTCCCTGTCGAAATGGTCCTTAATTACCTTGAGTTCAAGGACAAACAGTACTGCTGCTGTTTTGCAAAAGACATCACCCGGCGCAAACAGGCGGAAGAGTCGCTCCGGGAGACCAATGAATATCTTAACAACCTGTTTGATTATGCCCATGCCCCGATCATCGTATGGGACCCTGCGTTTGTGATCACCCGGTTCAACCATGCGTTCGAGGAACTGACATCCAGGGTTGAGCAGGAAGTCATCGGGCAGCCGCTTCATATCCTGTTCCCGGAAGAAAGCAGGGAGACATCACTTATTCAGATCAAAAAGACCCTCCGGGGGGAACGGTGGGAGGCTGTTGAGATCCCGATCCTTGTCAAAGACGGCAGTATCCGGACTGTAATCTGGAATTCGGCAAACATCCGGGATACGAATGGCAGGATAATCTCGACAATCGCCCAGGGTGTTGACATCACAGAACGTAAACTGGCGGAAGAAGCCCTGCGGGAGAGCGAGAAGCGGTACCATACAATTTATGACCAGTCACCAATTGCCATTGAGCTGTATGATGCTGTTGGCACACTGTTGCACGTCAACCCGGCCTGCCTCAAACTGTTCGGCATCGAGGATATGCAGGCGGTCCAAAACTTCTCCCTTTTTGCTGACCCGAATATTAACAATGAACAAAAGGAGCAGCTGCGACGGGGAGAGCGTGTACAATACCAGGGACCATTTGATTTCGAAAAAGTAAAAAAATTGGCCCTCTATCCGACCAGACGGAAAGGGATCATCTGGCTGGATGTACTTATCACCCCGATCAAAAATCGTGCGGATTCAACCATGGGGTTTCTCGTGCAGGTCCAGGAATTCACCGACCGGAAAATAGCGGAAGTGGCTCTGCAGGAGAGTGAGTGGAACTTCCACGTCATATTTGATCGTCATGATTCTGTTATGCTCATGATCGAACCGGTAGGTGGAAAAATCCTCGACGCAAACCCGGCAGCGGAACGCTTCTACGGCAGGTCTAAAAAAGAGCTCTGTGCACAATCCATTGATGAAATCAATACCCTGCCTCCAGGAGAACTTGCAGCGATGCGGGCAAAGGTTGCACAGGGCGGGATCACCTCGTACACCTCACAGCACCGGCTTCAATCCGGGGACGTCCGGACTGTGGAAGTGCATTCCTCGCCGATTACGATGGGTGGAAAGACGGTTCTCTTCTCAATCATCCATGACATCACCGGCAGGAAACAGGTGGATGAGATGCATGGTGAACCCGGGTACTTATCACGGGCAGGGATGGGAAATTCGAAATTTGCGATCAACAAACCAATTTAACATTGTGTCCTCCGGTTCAAAGACAAGCATGAAGTCGTAAGGGTCTGGAACGAAAACCAATAAAACCAGCACCGCTTCTCCTTCCTTGTCATGAAGTAGTAGATGGTTGCAAATTATCCGGTATTACGTAAAGACCTTCCGTAAACTTATAGCATTGAAGATCAAAAGATATTAAAAGTGTTTGTAAGTTATTAGTGAATAAATCAGAAAATGTCAGGACGCTTGCATCTGAATACTAATGTTGAATTGGATACTGAACGCAAATACGGGAGTATGAATATGGGGACAATATTCATCAGCGGTGTACAGACAGAACTGGCATCTGAACGAAAAGCACTATATGATTTCATCAATGGTGAGACATTAATAAGGCAATTTTTCGATGTTTTCCTTTTCGAAGGACTCCCTGCCTGCGATCAGCGACCGGACAATACATATCCCGACTGGGTAGATAAATCCGAAATCTATGTAGGTATTTTTGGCAATGAATACGGGCGGGAAGAAACCAATGGCCTTTCACCCACTGAAATAGAATACACCAGGGCAACCTGTCTTGGAAAATACCGGATAGTTTTCGTGAAAGGTCAGGCTGACGATAAACGGCATCCTAAAATGCAGGTCCTTATTGAAAGATCGGAGAAAGAACTGATCCGGCGCCGGTTTACTGATACGTCGGATCTGATATCAAAGCTCTATGAAGCACTCATTGAGTATCTAATCAAAATAGGAAAGATACGACTAAAACCACTGGATGCTGCTGCATGTCCGGAGGCAACCATTGATGATATATCGCCGGAACGAGTATCCTGGTTCCTGCAGAAAGCAAGAGACGAACGTAACTATCCCCTTGCTGTCACAACGTCACCACCACATACCCTCACTCATCTGAACCTGCTGGATCACGGTCAGCCCACCTGCGGTGCAGTCCTTCTCTTTGGTAAGACCCCACAGCGTTTTTTCCCTGCATCCACGGTAAAATGCCTGCATTTTTATGGTATTATCATAGAAAAGCCGATTCCATCCTATCAGATCTATGGCGGTACGCTGTTCGAACAGGTAGATTGAGCGGTTGATTTTGTTATGTCCAACCTGGCACGATCCGTTATTGCCCGTAACGATCAACCGGCAAGTGAGGTCCGATCAGAAATTCCTTACAGGGTTGTTCGCGAAGCTATTGTAAATGCAGTGGCTCATCGCGATTATTCATCAAACGCCAGTGTACAGGTTACGGTCTTTGCAGACAGGGTTGAAATGAGGAATTCCGGGTCTCTTCCTTCTGGTCTGACACCTGATCGTCTGCGGACCCCTCATTCATCAATTCCCCGATATCCTTTGCTCTGCAATCCTCTTTATCTGACGCATTATATCGAACAGGCAGGGACAGGTACGCTCGATATGATCTCGCTCTCGAAATATGCTGATATTCCTGAACCTGACTTCGAGCAGCAGGGAAATGAATTCGTTGTCACACTCTGGCGCGACTGGCTGTCAGAGGCTTATCTTACCCGGCTCAACCTCAACGATCGGCAGATAAAAGTTATCGGATATCTGAAGAGCAAACACGAGATTTCCAACATTGAATACCGTAAACTTACTGATGCGTCCATAAAAACCGCTGGACGTGACCTTGAAGACCTGGTCCAGAAAGGTCTGCTGACCCTCAAAGGGAGGGGGAGGGGTGCCCATTACCTACTTCGTAAAATTTCACAGGACCAAAATACGATGAGAATGATAAAACGCCCCGATATAAACAGGACAAATGAGACATAAACAGGACATAAACAGGACAAATGAGACAAATGTGATATGAGCGAACCTATCATATCTCAAAAAACTCCAGGAGCGGTACGCAGAATTGTCAAGATGGATAGGAATCGTGCATGATGGGTGTGGGAATGAAGGTGTAGGAGGAGAAGAACACCGACACCCCAGGCATCGACCGAACGATACGGGATTATACAGAGGAACAGCTTGCACGCTCTTCGAAGAGTTCTCCCGGATTAAAGGGGATATTCAGGAACACCATATCCATGATGTCCGGGTGCATCGGGCCATTTCACTTTAATCCAGCACAACGGGGTCCATTCCCGTAAGAGAAGGCAACCATCAGGACCGTTGGGTCTGGTAATGGATGTGCGTCATGAACATACTCTTTCACGAAAAGTTCTAAATATATCTCATTTTGTTGTCAGCGAACGTCAAATAATGGTACAATTCACAGAAAAAAATCTAAAAAAATAGTTCTCAATCTGTCAACGGTAAAAAATATTGACATTCGGGTAGGTATTCGCTAGTCAGAATTGATCCATTTTCCAGGCAACTCTCGTGATCTCGAAATATCAAAAATGGCGATTTCGCGATGAAAAACGTGATACTTATGGAGGACGGAAAATTACAAGTCGGTAAATAAATTCAATTATTGCCGTGATCTAGCTAAATATCCCGTAAATAGCCTTATTTAGAAATAAAACTAAACGAGGTCATATGCGGGCGATTTAAACGGACAGGAGCGGAAGATATCATGCAGGATGGGGTAATGTTACCTGCTTCATAATAGTGTTGCGATAATTAGGGCCTATTTTCGATTGCTTTTCCCTGATTTCGGGATCTCGTGTTTCGGTATGCAGTGTACCCTGCCAATCACTCATATGAAAATACCCGTGCCGGGGTTGTTCCGGGTGACCTTATGTCCATGTCAGTAGTAAGGTAGAGTGTCACTCGCAAACTCTCTTCACAACCATTAAACCTGAATACCCCTATCATCAGGTACAAGTGCACAGGCTGGATGTACCTGTATCACGAAGATGCTTACCGTTGAAACGCTGGTTTTTTAGCTGGTTAACATGCCGGACGGCAATGAACGCATTGTCTGGTGCGCCGTTACCATTGAGACATGATTATCAGGCAGGATATCTGAATTGTGGAATACTATGCCAACAATACCCGTATCTGGTGAAATTATGGGGAAAACCAAAACGGACCCAGGCATCGATAACAAATCAGGTCAGGTCAGGTCAGGTCAGGTCAGGTCAGGTCATTGTCTTTATTGATGGAAATTTTCATACCTCCTGTCACTATCAGAGTAGTTCGCGAACCCGGCAAGATGAATAGAAAAGGTGGATAATGGCTGTGCGAAAGAAGGATCCTGAAGAGAAACACACGGAAACCCCGGGCAGCACCCGCTCTTTGAGAGATGATGCAGAGGGACAGCTCACACGCACCCCTAAAAATTCTTCTGATTTAAAGGAGAAGACTCCCGGACAACTCATCCACGAGCTCCAGGTACACCAGGTCGAGCTCGAGACCCAGGCTGATGAGCTCAGGCGTGCCCAACTTGCCCTGGAGGAGTCGCGGGACCAGTACGTTGACCTGTATGATTTTGCCCCGATCGGTTATCTGACGCTCACCGACAAGGCACTGATTACAGAGGTGAACCTCGCAGCCGCGATACTCCTTGGTGTTGATCGGAAAAAACTGGTCAATGACCGGTTCAGGAGATTCGTTGCTCAAAAAAATTTAGAACAATGGGACCAGAATTTTGTGAACGTTCTGCACCAGGAGGAAAAACAGGCCTTCACTCTTACGCTCAAACGGGGGGACGGCTCAGTGTTCCCTGCCCGCCTGGAAGGGGTCCTGGCCAGCAGCTGCGACGGGGCGACCACCATCCGATTAGCATTCAGTGACATTTCCGATATCTGGCAGATCGAGGCGCTCGCGGAGAGTGAGAAACGCCTCAAAAGTTACATTGAAAATGCACCGGATGGTGTTTTTATTGCCGACGAAACGGGCCGCTACCTCGAAGTAAATCCTGCTGCCTGCAGGATTACCGGGTACAAAAAGGAAGAACTGTTAGCGATGCATATACCGGACCTGCTGCCGCCCGAATCCTTTGATGCGGGTGCAAAGCATTTCAAAGAAGTGATCAAATCCGGCCAGGGATCTGGTGAACTACGGTTCAGGCATAAGGATGGCTCCCTGCGGTACTGGTCGGTTGACGCCGTCAGACTATCCCCTACCCGTTTTATAGGTTTTGTCAAAGACATCACCGTGCGCCTGCAGGCGGAAAAAGCGCTGCATGAGTCCCGTAAACAGCTCATTCAATCTGAAGAAGCACTCAGGATCCACCAGGTCGAGCTCGAGACACAGGCTGAAGAACTCCAAAAATCGCACCTTGCACTCGGGGAATCGCGGGACCAGTACCTCGACCTGTATGACTTTGCCCCACTTGGCTATCTCACGCTTACCGGCAAGGCACTGATTGCAGAGGTGAACCTCACCGGCGCGACACTCCTTGGTGTTGAGCGGAGCGACCTGTTAAAGGCACCATTCAGTAAATTTATCGCAGAAAAGGATTCCGGTGAGTGGTACCAGTATTTCAAGCGGATATTAACGCTGGAGGGTAAACAGGTCTGCACGCTCACGTTCAACCGTGGGGACGGCTCAATGTTCCCTGCCCGGCTTGAAGGGGTCAGGCTCACCAGTAGAGGTGGTTCAATCACCGTCCGTATCGCGATTATTGATATTACCGATATCCGGCAGTCAGAGGAAGCGTTGCGGAACAGCGAGGAGAAGTACCGCATCCTCATCGACAACAGCCATGATATCATCTACACGACGAACCTGGAGGGGATATTCACCTTCGTCTCCCCTAGTTGGACTACGCTCCTTGGTCACCCGGTAACCCAGGTGATAGGAAAACCATTCCAGCAATTTGTCCATCCAGATGATTTCCCGGCGTGCCTGCTCTTCATACAGCGTATGATCGAGACGGGTCAACAACAAACGGGCATCGATTACCGGGTACTGCATGCGGATGGTACCTGGCGCTGGCATCGTACCAATTCGGTCCCTTTACGCAACAAAGACGGCAGGATTGTTGGCGGCGAGGGTATCGCCAGTGACATTTCCGAACGCAGGCAGGCGGAAGAGAGACTGAAGCAATCGGAGTTCCTCCTCCGGTCCATGATCGAGAGCCCTCAATCGATCATTATCTTCTCGCTCGATCTGAACTTCCGGTACCTTGCGTTCAACACCCGGCACCAGGAGACAATGAAAGCGGTCTGGGGGAAAGACATCAGTCCCGGCATGAATATGCTGGACGTTATCGGGTCTGATAGTGACCGGAAGAAGGTAAAACAAAATTATGACCGGGCACTTCTGGGAGAACACTTCACGCTGACCGAAGAGTACGGGGATGATGTGCTGGGCCGGAAAGTCTGGGAAAATACATACAGCCCGATTTACGATGAGAAACACCAGGTAACCGGGTTCACGGTCTATGTTATCGACATCACCGACCGCAAACGGGCGGAGGTGGCGGTGCATGAAGCACAGATGAGAACAGAAACCATCCTTGAGGCTATTGCGGATACATTCTATTCGCTGGACGATCAGTGGCGGTTCTCCATGGTCAATCCCGCTGCTGAAAAAGCTCCTTTGGGAATGCCTGCCTCCGAATTGATCGGCAGGGTCATATGGGAGGTATACCCGGGGCTGGCAGGAACACGCATCTACCAGCATTACCTTGATGCAGCAAAAAACCATTCTTTAGAGCACTACGATGCACAGTCACCGCTGGACGGGCGCTGGTACGAGGTGTTCATGCAGGGACGGAAGGGTGGTGTCGATGTCTACATGCGTGATATCACCGATCGGAAGCAGGCAGAAGAGGCAGTAAGAGAGAGCGAGAACCGGTACCGCACGTTGTTTGAACAAAACTCCGACTCAATCTTTGTCGCCGACCCAAAAACCCTGATGATCACCGACTGCAACCGGAAAGCAGAACAAGTGACAGGCTATTCCCGTGCGGAGCTCCTCTTCCTGCAGGTTGATACCCTCCATCCCGAAGATGTCCGTACAGCGACCATGGAGAATTTTATGAAGATGAAAGAGGGGATGGACTCCAGCGTCGATTCCATCCTTTCCACCCGCGATGGAAAGAGGGTCCCGGTCCTCATCACCGGCGGCCCGGTAGTGGTAAACGGGCAGACACTCCTCCTCGGTTCGTTCCGGGATATGACCCGCCAGAAGCAGGCGGAAGACGCCCTTCGGCGGGTGAACCAGAAGCTCAATGTGCTCTCCCAACTGACACGGACAGAATTGACCAGCCAGATCTTCCTCCTGGATGGCTACGTTGAGATGGCCAAAAGCTACGCAACCGGGCAGGACCGCATCATTGAAGCGTTACAAAAAGGCGAAAAAGCGATCCGGTTACTCCGCGGGACCATTGCATATTCGAAGGATTACCAGGACATGGGTGTGACACCTCCGGTATGGCAGAATGTGAAGCGGACAATGTTGTTCGGGCTCTCACATCTGCCCATCAGCACCATTAATCATTCCCTTGAGACGGAAAACCTCGAAGTCTTTGCCGATCCATTGCTGGAAAAGGCATGCCAACGCCTTTTTGAGAACTCGCTCGCCCACGGGGGCCATGTCAGTCGGGTCCGGGTCTGGCACACGGTCACTTCCGATGGAGTAAGTCTAGCCTTTGAAGATGACGGTGTCGGCATCCCCGTGGAGATGAAGGAGCAGATCTTTTTGCATGATGAGGATACCCGTACTTCGGTGAGGGGCCTCTTCTTTATCCGGGAAATTCTCGATATCACGGGTATCACGATCACCGAGACCGGTGAACCGGGTAAGGGGCACGGTTCGAGATGGCGGTGCCGAACGGCATGTGGCGAATCACGGGGGGTAGTACTTGACGGCATCAAAGAAAAAGACTGCAACGGACGATATCACGGCGGGGAACTCCCGGATGCTGCGGGAAGATGCCGAGGAGCAACTTGCCCGTTCCCCGAAGCTCACTCCTGACTTCGAGAGGCAGACCCAAAAACAACTCATCCACGAACTCCAGGTACACCAGATCGAACT
>Ga0114951_10005416_pt1 | contig 11796 bp, 6 predicted proteins | sample AM7aDNAmetaG_FD_88677 | JGI IMG/M metagenome (GOLD analysis project Ga0114951, IMG submission 88677) | Freshwater microbial communities from Finland to study Microbial Dark Matter (Phase II) - AM7a DNA metaG | ecosystem: Environmental > Aquatic > Freshwater > Lake | place: Finland: Lake Alinen... | reverse complement strand
TGGGTGTTGATGTGTCCGCGCGATTATCTCAGCTCGTACATGAAGATCGGCGTCATGGGCGTGCTGGCCGTCGGCATTTTTGCTGCGCACCCGATATTGAAGATGCCGGCGACGACGATGTTTGTGAACGGCGGCGGCCCGGTGGTGCCGGGTAAACTCTGGCCGTTCGTGTGCATCGTGATCATGTGTGGCGCGTTGTCCGGGTTCCATGCGCTAGTGGCGTCGGGCACGACGCCGAAGATGATCAACCGCGAGAGCGACATCCGGCCCATCGGCTATGGGGCGATGATGATCGAGGGGTTCGTGGCGGTGACGGCATTGGTGGCTGCATGCGCGCTGGAGCCGGGTGACTACTTTGCGATCAACGTGACCCATGAGAAATATCCGTCTGTGGTACAGGCTGCGGCCCAACAGCAATGGGACATCGCACCGAAGGAACTGGCGATGCTGGAGAAGGGGACGGAGGAGAAACTGGCCGGGCGCATCGGCGGTGCGGTGACGCTGGCTGTCGGCATGGCGAAGATATTTGCGGACGTACCGGGACTGAAGAAGCTGATGTCGTACTGGTACCATTTTGTGATCATGTTCGAGGCGTTATTCATCCTGACGTTGCTGGAGACGGGAACGCGGGTGGGGAGGTTTGTCTTTCAGGAGACGGTGTCGCACTTCAGCGCGCGCGAAGGGCCGGTTGGGAAGCCGCACTGGATGATGAACATTGGGATGAGTGCCCTGACCTGTTTCGCGTGGGGGTTCCTGCTGTTCCACAGCGAACTTGGCACGCTGTGGCGGATGCTCGGCATCGCCAACCAGTTGCTGGCCACGATCGCACTGGCGGTCGGCACTTCCTGTCTGTTGAACACGGCGGCCAAGCGTAGCTACGCGCTCTGCACCCTCGTCCCACTGGTGTTCGTGGTCATCACCGTCTTTACCGCCGGCATCCAGAGCGCCACCGTCTGGTGGTTCGAAGCCGTCCGCGAGACCGGCGCGAAGGCACTCATGTTAAAGTTGACCTGTGGCATGTCCGTGTTGATGCTCGTGCTGACCGTCATCATCATTGTGGACTCCGTGCGCCACTGGTGGCGCATCCTGAACAAGGGACGAAACGGCGTGACGGAACGAGAAGTCGCCGACTTAGGGTAACGGACGATTCGGGCGGCGGGCGGGTTGCGTCTTTGCCGTAGGTGCGTTGGTCGGCGCAAGTGTTGGTGCTGGCGGCGTGGGTTCGTCCGGGACCTCATTGAACAACACTTGGCGCAGCCAGCGGATCAATACGCCCGATAATTCCTTCACGGCGCGGAGTTGTTCGGCGCCGTGCTGTTCGCCGCTGCAGGCGATCATCTCCTTGAAGTCGCGGGCATGGCCGCTCTGGCGCCGTGCGTCCAGCAGTCGCCGCGACGATTCGTACGCAAATGTGTCGCGGATCGACGCGACCACCCGCACCGGCATGCGTCGCAATTGCGGAAACACTTCGTCAATGCGAACGTCCTTGTAGGCGAGTCCGGGGCTGAGGAGGAGCAGCCCGGCCAGATCCTCGTGTTCCTTGGCGTAACGGACGGCGAGGTTCGCGCCGAGGCTGGCGCCGACCAGCACGATGCGTTTCTTGTCTATGTCCGGTTGTCCCTCCAGCCAGTCCACCGCTGTGTTGATGTCCAATAGCAGGTTCTGGAAATCGCGTTGCGTGAAGCTCTGGTAGTCCACGAGTTGCGGCCCGCGGGCGGTGATGCGGCGCGTGCTCTCGCCGTGGCCGCGGAAGTCGAAGCTCAACACGGCGATGCCGTTGTGCTGGAGCAGGAGCGGGAACGATCCCCACTCGTCGCGGCTCCCGCCGAGCGAGTGCAGTAACACGACTGCCGGCGCGGCGGTGGTGGCGTTGGCGGGATAGTAAGCTGCGGCGATGCCTACGTCGTCGGGAGTTTGCAGACGCAACACGCGCGCACGGTCGGCCGAGGCGGTGTGCGCGGCGAGGCACGCGGCGGCAAGCAGGAGAAAGCGCTTCATAAGCAATGCAACTTTAGCACAGCGATGGCGGTTGCAATAGTTCTTTCTTGGACTAAGCTGCCGGCAGAAGGAAATGAATATGAAATCAATGCTTGGATTACTGGCCGCTGTGATGCTGGCCACCGTTGCGATGGCGGCGGACAAACCGCAGACGAAATGCCCAATTCAGGGAGAAGAGATCAACAAGAAGGTGTTCGTGGACGCGAAAGGCTACCGCATCTACGCCTGTTGCAAGGGCTGCCTCGGCAAGATTAAAGCTGACCCCGACAAGGCCATCGCCACCATCAGGGCCAACGGCGAGGAGCCAGGAAAAGCGCCCGAGCCGAAAAAGTAGCCGCGTCAGTCCGCCAGTCGGAAATCAATCTGGCGCTTGAACACGTCCACGCGCTCGACCTTCACGCGGACACGGTCACCGGTCTTGATCACGCGGCGCGAGCGCTTGCCTGTGAGGTGGTCGCGGACGCTGTCGAAGTTATAGAAATCGTCCTGCAACGTCGAGACGTGCACCAGCCCCGACGCCAAACTCTCCGTCAACTCGACGAAAAAGCCGAAGTTGCGGATACGCGTCACCACAGCGTTCATCACGGCGAGCTTGCCGCCGGATAGTTGCTGCTGGAAATACTCCAGCCGCTTCAACTCCACGGAATCTTTCTCCGCCTCGTCCGCTGTCCGTTCGATGCGCGAGATCTGCTCGCAGACCTTGTCCAGTTCGGCCAGCGGTAGGACGTGGCGCCGGGCCAGCGTTCGATGTACCAGCAGGTCCGCGTACCGTCGAATCGGTGAGGTGAAATGGGTGTAGAACTTCTTCGACAGCCCGTAATGCCCGACCGGCTTCGGCGCGTACCGGGCCTGTTTCAACGAGCGCAGCAGCGCTAGGTGGATGGCGTACTCTTCCGTCTTGCCTTCCACTGCCGTCAGCAGCTTCTGCAGCTCCGAGCGGTGCGCCACGTCACCGACCTTGTAGCCGTAACTCTGTGCGTACTCGCGGAATTCCCGCAGCTTGTCGAGGTCCGGTTCCTCGTGGATGCGATAGACGCACGGCACTTGTGCGTGGCAGAGGTGGCGCGCGACCGCCTCGTTGGCTATGAGCATGAACTCTTCGATTAGTTGGTGCGAAATGTCGTTTACGACTTTCTCGATCCGCGACGGTTTACCGTGCTTGTCGAGCCGCACCTTGATCTCGGGGAAATCCAGATTCAACGCGCCGTGGGAGAACCGTTGCGCCCGCAGTTTCGCCGCCAGCCTCCACATCTTCTTCAGCTCGCGTGTCAACTCGTCGTGCCCGTCGTGTGACTGGAGGTGCGCGAACGCCTCCTTGTACGTCAGCCGGTGACGCGAGTGGATCACGCTCGTCGCGAACTCCACCTTGCGCACCGCCAGCTTAGGCGTAAACTCGACGAATACGCTCTGCGTCAGACGGTCCTCGCGCGGGCGAAGGCTGCATAAACCGTTGGAAAGCTTCTCCGGCAACATCGGTACGACCCGGTCCACCAGATAGACGCTGTTGCCGCGCGAGCGCGCCTCGCGGTCCAGGGCGCTGCCTGGCGTGACGTAATGCGACACGTCCGCGATGTGTACGCCGAGCCGCCACCCGCCGTCGTCGAGTTCATCCACGTTGACGGCATCGTCGAAATCTTTCGCGTCGTCGGGATCAATCGTGACGATAAACTTCCCACGCAAATCCATCCGGTCCGCCACGGGGATCGTTTCCGGATCCGGTCCACCTCCGCCAGCGTCTGCTCGGAAAACTTCGTCGGCAACCGGTACTTGCGGATGATGGCTAGGATGTCCACCCCCGGTGCGTCTGCCTTGCCGAGCACTTCGACGATGTTGCCTTCCGGGTTGACGTGGCGCGACGTCCACTCGGCGAGTTTCACCACGACTTTGTCGCCGACCTGTGCGCCGTGCGCCGGCTTGGTGTACACGTCGTGCAGGAACCGCGGATCATCGGGGATGACGTAATGGAAGTGGCGCGTCTTCTGAAGCGTGCCGACCACGGTGTCGTGCGCGCGTTCGAGGATGCGGATGACACGCCCCGCCGGTTTCGCGTCCGGCGCGGGGCGACGCTCGCGCTGAAGGCGTGCCAGCACTTTGTCGCCATGAAACGCCACGCCGGTGTCCTCTTCCGCGATGTAGATGTCGCACGCGTCTGCAGTTTCGGGAATGAGAAACGCAAATCCCTTTTCACTGAACACAATCCGCCCGGCGACAAGGTCGGCCTCCTGCGACAAAACAAACCGGTCCTTGCGCACGCGGGCGACTTCGCCCCGCTCGACCATCTCATCCAGCACACGTCGGAACTCGCGCCGTTGCGCCCCATTCAGGCGCAGCGCTACGGCCAAGTCGGCCCGCCGCAACGGATGATAGTCCGTCGCGCCGAGCCGCTTCAGGATCTGGGCGCGGATGTCCATCGGATGGCGCACATTAATACCATGTGCCTGTCCCAAGATGAAACAGAATCGCCTCCCAACAACCGCCGCCGTCGGTGGTTTATCGCTCGACTCTCGCAGGGTGTGACAGTATGAGATTATCAGTATGAACATCAACCGCAGGCTCCCTGTTCTTCTCGCTGCCGCCGCCCTCCTGGCTACCGCCGCGCATGCCCAAGATCCGCTGATTGACGGTTGGAACAATCCGCCGATACAGGCCCGTCTCCGTGCCTATTGGTTGTGGCTCAACGGTAACGTTACAGAGGAAGCCATCACTAGGGATCTCGAATGGATGAAACACATCGGCATGGGCGGCGGCCTCGTCTTCGACGCCGGCGGTGCGACCCAGGGCGGACACGCACCGGTGCCGGCGGGACCGTTGTTCGGCTCGAAGCCGTGGCGCGAACTTTTCGTGCACGCATTGCGTGAGGCCGATCGTCTCGGGCTTGAAATCGGCATGAACCTCCAGAGCGGCTGGAACCTCGGTGGCCCCATCGTCACACCCGACAAATCCGCCAAACTTATCACATGGTCCGAACTGACCGTCACCGGCCCGACCAACCTCGCCGTCGCGCTGCCGAAACCGAAAGCGCGAGAGGATTTTTACCGTGACACCTTCGTGCTGGCCTGCCGGAACAAAACTGGAACAAAACACCGGCCGATCCGCCAGCTCGCGCAGAAGGCAGCGTTCCACGAACTCGGTATGAGCGCCACCGATTGCTCGCCGTTGCTCGAAGCCGACCCGGCCACACCAGGCGAGGAAGACGCGCTCGCCAAGGACGTGCTCGACCTCACTGACAAACTCAACCGCGACGGCACGCTCCGCTGGAACGCGCCCGACGGCGACTGGGTGATCCTGCGATTCGGCTACACCAATAACGGAGCACACGTCTCGACCTCCAGCGGCAAATGGACCGGGCTAGTGCTCGATTACCTCGATGCCGACGCGTTACGCTGGTACTGGCATAAAGTCATTGATCCTATCATCGCCGACGCCGGGCCGCTCTGCGGCAAATCGTGGAAAATGGTCCAGACCGACAGTTGGGAGCTGGGCGGCGTCAACTGGACGGCAAAATTTGCCGACGAATTCCAGAAACGCCGTGGCTACGACATTCGTCCGTGGTTGCCGGTCATCGCGGGCCGGATCATCGAGAACCGCGAGGCGAGCAACCGGTTCCTCGCCGATTTTCGCCGAACCATCGCCGATTGCGTCGCCGACAACCACTACGGCACGATGGCCGCGCTGGCGCATGCGCACGGTCTCGGTATCCAACCTGAATCCGCCGGGCCGCACACGGCGTCGCTGGATGGGCTGATGTGTTACGGGCGCAGCGACTGGCCGATGAGCGAATTCTGGGTGCCATCGCCGCACCGTCCGACCGACCGCGCGCGGTTCTTCGTCAAACAGGCGTCGAGCGCAGCACACATTTACGGCAAGCCGGTCACGTGCGCCGAAGGGTTCACCTCGATCGGGCCGCAATGGAACGACATCCTCTGGTCATCGCAGAAGCCGAGCTTCGACCACGAGGCTTGCGCCGGGCTGAATCTCGTTTTCTGGCATGCGTTCACCTGCTCACCGAAGGAAATGGGATTACCGGGCCAGGAGTATTTTGCCGGGACGCATTTCAATCCGCAGATCACGTGGTCAAACCAAGCGCACGCATTTGTCAGCTACTTGAACCGGTGCCAGTTCCTGCTCCAGCAAGGCCAGTTCGTCGCCGACGCGCTCTACTACTACGGCAACCACGTCCCGAACATCGCGCGCCTCAAACAAGACGACCCGGCGAAAGTTCTACCGGAATACGACTATGACGTCGTCAACGAAGAAGTGTTGCTGCAAGCCAGCGTCAAAAACGGCCGGGTCACGCTGCCGAGCGGGATGAACTACGCCGTCCTTGTCCTGCCGAAGCCGGCACTGTCGAAAGCGGCCGCTCAAAAAGTCCAGGAGATTCAACAGTCCGGCGGCGTGATTTGTCAGACGGAACAAACGAAGGAAATATTCCGGCAGCGCGGCGTCCTGCCGGATGTCGAAGGGATCCCAGATTGGATTCATCGCCGCGCGGGCGCGGTGGATTTTTACTTCGTCAGCAACCAGAAACCGGTGCCGTTCAGCGGCAAATGCGTGTTCCGCGTGGCGGGAATAAAACCGGAACTTTGGGATCCGGTGTCCGGAAGACTGGAAAATGTTCCGGTGGTTGCGCAGGATACCCAACACACGACGATTTTGTTGGAGTTACCGGCATACGGTTCGGCCTTCATCGTGTTTGGCAAAACGGGTGCGCAGGAGCCACTGAAGCTGAAGCCGGCGATGGAACTCGACGGGCCTTGGCAGGTTTCGTTCGGAAAGAAAACGCTGACGTTTGAGAAGTTAGCGGATTGGGGAACGCGACCCGAGGTGCGGTTCTTCAGCGGCGCGGCGGAATATCGGAAGAAGTTCGAGGCACCGAAGTCGAGCGGTCGTTTGTTTCTGGAACTGGGAAGTCTTTCGATGTTGGCTGAGGTCCGGCTGAACGGAAAAGATCTCGGCGTGGTCTGGTGTCCGCCGTGGCGCGTGGACATTACCGACGTGGTACAAGCCAACAACGAGTTGGAAATCACCGTCGTCAACGGTTGGTGGAACCAACTGGTCGGCGACCCGAAACACGAACACACGAAGACGAATATTCGTCTGAAGACGGATGCGAAGCCACAGGTGTCGGGGTTGTTCGGTCCGGTGAAATTGTTGATGGAGGAATGATGCGACAAATCACTATCGGTATTCTTGTGTGGACTGCCGGTGTTGGCGGATTGCTGGCGGGCGAGCCGTCGTTCGATGTCGTCGAGCGCGAGTTCCGCGAACTGCCGATGGAGACGCGGCGATTGACGGGGCCGTTGTTTTGGTTGCACGGTGACGAGACGCCAGCACAACTCGAAGGCGAATTGCAGAAGGTCGCCGAGGGCGGCAATGGCTGTTTCACGGCTGAATCGCGGCCGCACAACGACTGGCTCGGGTCGAATTGGTTCCGCGATCTCGGCATCTGCCTCGCCACGGCGAAGAAACTCGACCTCAAGATGTGGATCTTCGACGAGAAATGGTGGCCGAGCCAGGGCATCGGCGGCAAAGTCCCGCCGCAGTACGCGGCGAAGAAGCTGGAGGCGGTCGCGGTGGAGGTCGAGGGGCCGCGCGAGTTCGCGGCGGACGATCACAGTGGCGACCGTTACATCGCAACGGTCGCGGGACGCGTGACGGCGGACGGCAAAATCGACGGTGCCGCGTTGCTCGATCTGAAACGGTTTATCCGCGCCGGTAAACTGCGGTGGAACGCGCCAGACGGGAAGTGGAAGGTCATGACGTTTACGCACAAGCAGGCAGCGGGGTTGGGGCAGGGCGGTGGCAAGCAGATCAGTGTGGACGGTGCAAGCAAGGATTGCGTGGATTGGTTCATCAAAACCGTTTACCAGTCACATTATGATCATTTCAAAGCTGACTTCGGTAAGACGATTCCCGGCTTCTTTTACGATGAGCCGGAAACGCGTGGCGACTGGGGCACGGAACTTAACCGCACGCTTGCCGCTTGGGGCGTGGATTGGAAGAAGGCGTACGTTGCCTACAAATTCGAGTTGGCCGGTGAGGAACAGACGGCAGCGCGGTTTCAATATCTTGACGCGTTTGCCGAGACGTGGGGACGGACGATGTACGGCGGATTGACGGAGTGGTGTCACCGGCACGGCGTATTATCGATGGGACATTTTATGGAGCATAAGAACTTATACGTGCACCCGGAGTTTTGCGCGGGCGACATGATGAGGCTACAACGCTACAGCGATATGGGTGCGCTTGATGCCGTGGGGAGGCAATTTGTCTGGGGTCAACGCGTATCGCAATGGTCCAATCCGGTCTGGTCCACGCCGAAGCTGGCCAGTTCGATCTCCCATGTGTTCGGTAAACGCGACGACCTGACAATGGTGGAAATCTTCGGTGCACGCGGCCAGGACATTTCGTACCCTGAAATGAAATGGTGGACCGACCACATGCACGTCTCGGGCGTCAATTTCCACATTCCCCACTCGTTCAACCCGCGGGCACCCTACGACCGCGATTGTCCGCCGTACTTCTACAACGGCGGCTTCGAGCCGCGCTGGCCGCTCTACCGCGTCTATGCCGATTACACCAGTCGCTTGAGCCTGATGCTCAGCGGTGGCCGGCACGTCTGCCCGGTCGCGCTGTTGTTTAACGGCAACATCCGCCAAGTCGGCAAGGTGCTCCCGCCCGAACCGGTGTCGGAGGCGTTGCAGGATGCGGCGTCTGATTGCGATTGGCTGCCATTCGACGTGTTTGAAAAACAGGCGAAACTTTCCGGTAAGGAAGTTCGACTCTACCAAGAGCGCTATCAGGTGTTGATCGTACCGGGAACGGAAGTCATTCCGTACGCGACGCTGGCGAAGGTGAAAGAGTTTGCCGACCGGGGCGGAATCGTGATTGGCCACGGTTTCACGCCGACGAAATCCGGGACGGTCGGCAAAACGGCTGCCGATATTGCCAAAATCAACGCCGGTATTTCATGGAAGTTGCTTCCCGAAGTGCCGACCGTTGCCGACATCAAGGCTGCCGGCATTCCGTCCGTCGTGGAAGTGCTCGAAGGTGATAACGGTGGCTGGCTCCACGTGCTACACCGCGTTAAAAACGACCGCGATGTCTTCTTCATCACGAACCAGAACCATCTCGGCGATGCGCGTAAATTCCGCTTCCGCATCCCCGCCGAAGGTTTACCGGAATGCTGGGACCCGATGCGCAACGAGATCAGCGCCATCGTCCACCGGCGTACCGGAAAAACGGTGGAGTTGGATTTGACCCTAGAACCGAACGAAAGCGTGCTGCTGGTGTTCCAACCGCAGAAGCGCGACTTACCGGTCCGCGGTGCGACCGGGAAAACAATCGTGCCTGTTGTCATGGATGCGTCGGTGCCGGTGGATAAGGATCCGGAAATTCCCTCGAAGCCGGGCCAGGTCACGCGCAGCCCGGTGCCGTCGAACGATTTCCACGGTCGCTGCAATCTGGCGTCGCAACCGGCTCGCGCCATCCTCGAACTCGATGATCTCGTGCCTGAAGCTGCCGCCCGCGTGATGGTCAATGGCGAGTACGTCGGAGGTTTCATCGGTAAACCGTTCCGTCTCGATGTGACAAAGCGTCTGAAATCCGGGGTGAATCGCATTGATATAGCTCCTTTTGCACCGAAAACAGCGCGGCTTGTGTGTGAACCGGCACAGTGAAATGGGTGGAACAGTCTTGACCTGAGAGTTGCTACGCAGTTACAAAAGTTGTCAGAGATGCGGATATCATTTGCATGTGGAAGTTGCGCGACCGTCCTCGAGGCTGATGCTCAGTCAACGGGGCATACGGTGGCGTGTCCGCGTTGCGGAACGGCGCTGAAGGTGCCAACGGTGCGGCCGGGGCCGGGGGTGACGATCGGCGGGTTTCGGATCAAGAAGCTGATCGCGCGCGGCGGGATGGGTGAGGTCTATCTGGCGGAACAACTCTCGCTGGGGCGTGACGTGGCGTTGAAGATTCTGCCTCAGCATTTCAAGTCGGATCCGGAGACGGTGCAACGATTTTTGGCGGAGGTGCGGACGGCGGCGAAGCTGTCGCACCCGAACTTGGTGACGGTGTACGAGGCGGGCCAGGACAACGGAATTTATTTCCTGGCGATGGGTTACATTGACGGGGAAACGCTTGACGAGCGGTTGGAGAAAAAGGGAGCGCTTTCGGAGGCGCAGGCGCTGGAGATCACGTACGAACTGGCGGGGGCGTTGTCGGCGGCGTGGCAATCGCACCGGTTGATCCACTGCGATGTGAAGCCGGGCAATATCATGGTGGACCGCAACGGGAAGCCGCACTTGATGGACATGGGACTGTCGAAGTTGTTGACGGAGTCGGCGACGACGGCGACGGCGGCGGAGGCGTTCGGGACGCCGAACTACGTCAGTCCCGAGCAATCGATGAACGAGCCGCATTTGGATTTCCGATCGGACATGTTCTCGCTCGGCATGACGTTGTACCACATGCTGACGGGCCGGTTGCCGTTCGATGCGCCGACGCCGGCGGAGACGTTGCACAAGCTGGACACGGAGACGCTGCTGGACCCGCGCTCGATTGTGACGGGGATCTCACCAAGCTGTGTGGTATTGCTGGAGCGGATGCTGGGTCGGAAACCGCTATCGCGCTATCCGGACTGGGCCGTATTTTTAAAGGACTGCAGCCGTGTCCGTAAGGGCGGCAAGCCGGCGCAGGCCGCGATGCCGCCGGGTGAGTCGGTGCTGGGCCGCACGACGGGACCAGCGACGGGAGTGTTACCACTGAAACGCGGGCCGCAACCGTCTACGCCGATGAAGCCAGAGCCGCGGAAACACTCATGGGTGGGACTCGTGGTCACGCTATTGATGGTAGCAGCGGTTGGCCTGGGAGGCTACATGTTCCGTGATCAGTTGATGAAATTGATCGAGGGACCGAAACCGCCGCCGGCAGAGATGACGCCGGACACGAACGCGCCGTCGGAAACCGACTTGAAGACGCCGCCGTCGCGCGTGACGAACGAACGTGACACGGCGTTGCAGAAGCAATTTCTTGCGGCGCAGCGTTATGAGAAGGAGCATCCGTTGGACTTCCTGACGATCATAAAACAGTACAAAGAGATTCAGGAAGATGGCGGTGCTACGGTGTGGGCGGACCGGGCTGCCATCGAGATCCAGCGGTGGGAGGCGACCCGCCAGCTCGCTCTGGACGAGGTGTACAAGCACTTGCAGTCGCAGGTGGACCGGCTTGTGGCGGATGGGAAACTGGTGGAGGCGATCGCGCTGTTGCGGAACTACAATGGACGGTTCCAGTATGCGACCAAGGTGGAACGCACGGCGCAGGCCGACAAGCTTCAAGAGCAATTGGATAGGGAGGGTGTGTTGGAGAAGGTCAAGCTGTTCCTTGCCGGTGTCGCCGATGAGTTGTTGCGGATGGATTTTGTGGAACTGAAACGAAAGCTCACCGCTGCGGAGATGGATGCGGTGTTGTCGGCATCGGTTGAGTGCCAGCCGGTCCGCGAGATGGCGTTGAAGGTCGCGGGGATGCAGGAAGCGGTGATGGAGTCATTTAAGCGCGAGATCGGTAAGACGGTGACCCTCGCCACGCGCAAGGGCGCCGATACGGGCGAGATCGCCGGTGTCAGCGGTGACGCGATCCAGTTGAAGAAACCGATCGTGATTGACGGCCATGCCGCCGGTTTTGTGGAGGAAAAATACCGTCTGGTGGACCTGACGGTGGACGAGTGGCTGCTGCGGCTCTCGGAGAACAGCGCTGAGCAGCAACTGATGCGAGGGCTGTTAACCTACCAGAACAGGAGTA
>Ga0114951_10005414_pt1 | contig 11800 bp, 5 predicted proteins | sample AM7aDNAmetaG_FD_88677 | JGI IMG/M metagenome (GOLD analysis project Ga0114951, IMG submission 88677) | Freshwater microbial communities from Finland to study Microbial Dark Matter (Phase II) - AM7a DNA metaG | ecosystem: Environmental > Aquatic > Freshwater > Lake | place: Finland: Lake Alinen... | reverse complement strand
GCCGGGTTTTCGATTGTCGGCGCGTTGGCCGAGTGCGCGCCGTTGCTCGTGCGGTTTGGCGGGCACGAGATGGCGGCGGGGCTGAGCGTGATGCCGGAAAATGTTCCGGTTTTGTTCCGGCAGCTCAACGAGATCGCGGCGCGAACGATTCCGGAGGCGTTACTGACGCCGTCGGTGGCGATTGATGCGGTGGTGCAGTTGTCGGAGCTGGACGCGGAGTTTTTCGAGGCGCTGGAGCAGTTTGAGCCATGCGGCTCGGAAAACCCGATGCCGACGTTCGCGGTGCGCAATGTCATGGTGCGCGGCGCGGTGCGGGTGCTGAAGGAGAAGCACCTGAAGTTCTCGGTGACCGATGGCGAAACGACGACAGGGGCAATATGGTTCGGCGCGGGCGATGTAAAGTTGCCGTCGGGCGAGATGGACGTGGCGTTCACGGCGTCGCTGGATGATTTCCGCGGCGAGCCGACGGTGCAGTTACGAGTGCGGGATATCGGATGCGGAGTCGTCTTGTAGGAGTGCCTAAGGTTGGACAAGCGCGAGGAGAAATTTATCAATGAAGTCGCGACGGACTTCGTCGGCCTACTGGTAGGGGTGAGACAGGAAGTGGGTTTCATTGGCGCGAAAGTCAACGGCCAGTTGCATGGTCTTTCTCCCATGCAGTGTCAAATTCAGTCGCCCTCATGGCGTGACCTGTAACCAAGTCGAAACGCTTCGACAATCCTTCGTTTCACTCAAAACGACCATAGCCAAGGAGCATGTTTTCACCTTTATCCCGAATATGTTCGGGACCACGGCGGACAAAACGGTTTTGTTCTGGACTCAGCTTGCGCTGGCGGTCATCTGGTGAAAGACGAGTTTGCCTTCGGCGACGGCAACCTCGATGGTCTCGGTTGGCTTGATGTTGCCGCGGAGAATCTCCTCGGCAATCGGGTCTTGGAGGTGTTTCTCGACGGCACGGCGCAACGGTCGGGCCCCAAACTGCGGGTCATAGCCTTTCTCGATGAGGAACTCGGTCGCACCAGGCGTGAGGATGATTTCGACGTCCCTGTATTTGAGGCGGCTTTTGACCTTGGCGACTTCGAGATGGACGATGTTCCCCATGTCGGCCCGGTTGAGGTTACGGAAGACGATGAGGTCGTCGAGCCGGTTCATGAACTCGGGCTTGAAGGCACGCTTGGCTTCTTCAAGCAACTTGCCCTTCATGTCCTCGTAGGTATGCTCTTCTTTCGACGAGGCAAACCCAAGGCCCGCGCCTTTGCGGACGACTTCGGCGCCGATGTTGGAGGTCATGATGATGACGGTGTTGCGGAAGTCCACTTTGCGTCCGAAGGAGTCGGTGAGATGGCCGTCTTCGAGAATCTGAAGAAGCATGTTCATCACGTCAGGATGCGCCTTCTCGATTTCGTCGAACAGGACGACGGAGTACGGATGGCGTCGGATCTTCTCGGTAAGCTGGCCGCCTTCGTCGTAGCCGACGTAGCCGGGGGGCGAACCGACGAGGCGAGAGACGTTGAACTTCTCCATGTACTCGCTCATGTCGAGCTGGATCAATGACTCGGTGTTGCCAAACATAAACTCGGCCAGCGCGCGGGCCATCAGCGTCTTGCCAACGCCGGTCGGGCCGAGGAAGACGAAAGAGCCAATCGGCCGGTTCGGGTCTTTGAGGTCAGCACGGCCGCGGCGCATCGCTTTGCTGATGGCGATGACGGCTTCGTCCTGGCCGATGATGGTCTTGCGGAGTTCTTCTTCCATGCGAAGAAGTTTCTCGGTGTCCTTCTGTTCCATCCGGTTGAGCGGGATGCCGGTCCACTTGGCGACGATATGGAGGATGTCGTCCTCGGTGATGACGATGGACTTGGCGTCACGCGTCTGTCGCCACTCGGCCATGACCGCTTCGAGCCGGTCGCGCGCTTGTTTCTCCTTATCACGGAGGCTGGCCGCCAACTCGAAGTCCTGCGCCTTGATAGCGGCCTCTTTTTGCTCTTTGAGCTTTTCGATCTCGCGTTCTTTGTCCTGCACATCCGGAGGACGCGTCAACGACTGGATGCGGGCGCGCGCGCCGGCTTCGTCCACGACGTCAATCGCCTTGTCGGGAAGGAATCGGCCGGTGATGTAACGGTCGGAAAGCCGCGAGGCGGCAGCAAGCGATTCATTGCTGAACTTGACCTTGTGGTGGTCTTCGTATTTGACGCGGAGGCCCTTCAGAATCTCGACGGTCTGTTCGACGGTCGGCGGCTCGACGATGACAGTCTGGAAACGCCGTTCGAGCGCGGCGTCCTTCTCGATGTACTTGCGGTATTCGGTTATCGTGGTCGCACCGACGACCTGCAATTCGCCGCGCGAGAGCGCGGGTTTGATAATATTGCTGGCGTCCATCGCGCCCTCGGCGCCGCCGGCGCCGACGATGGTGTGAAGTTCGTCCACGAACAGGATGACGTTCTTGGCGCGTTTGATCTCTTCCATGACGGCTTTGATGCGCTCCTCGAACTGTCCGCGGTACTTCGTGCCAGCGACCATCAACGCAAGGTCGAGCGTGATGACGTGACGGTCGTGGAGAATCTCCGGCACGTTGTTGTGGGCGATTTCCTGGGCGAGTCCCTCGACGATAGCAGTCTTACCGACACCGGCTTCGCCCAGCAACACGGGGTTGTTCTTCGTGCGCCGGCAGAGAATCTGGATGACGCGCTCGATCTCGTTCTTGCGTCCGACGACGGGGTCGAGTTCGTTCTTGCGGGCCAAGTCGGTCAGGTCGCGGCCAAACATGCGGAGCGCAGGCGCCTTGCCCTGCCCTTTCTGGGCGGGCTGGCCTTCGCCTTCCTCGACGCCGCCTTCGCTTGGGACAAAGTTCGGATCGAGTTCCTTGAGGACTTCGTTGCGGCAACGCTCGATGTCAATGTCAAGCGATTTCAAAATGCGTGCGCCGGCACCTTCGCCTTCGCGGAGCAACCCGAGCAGGATGTGTTCGGTACCGACGTAGTTGTGGTTAAGCTGCTTCGCCTCTTTCTGCGAGAGCGCAAGGACCTTCTTGACGCGGGGCGTGTAGGGGATGTTGCCCATCATCTTCGTCTCGGGGCCGGAGCCAATCTGTTTCTCGACTTCCATGCGGACGGTTTCGAGATCGAGGCCCATCTTCTGGAGAACGTTGACAGCAACGCCCTGCCCGAGTTTGATGAGGCCGAGCAACAGATGCTCGGTACCAACGTAGTTGTGGTTGAACCGGTCCGCTTCTTTGCGGGCCAAGGCGAGTACCTGCTGCGCTCGCGGCGTAAAGTTGCTCATTTCCATTTTCTTACCTCAAACTATTTTCGTCTGGCCGCCTGTGGGCGGTTCCACGCCGTCCTCGCGGGGCTGCGCTAAATCTTTCATCCGCCCGCGGATCAAGTCCGCGCGACACAAATCTCGTTCCTCGGCAGTGAGCTTGCGGTCCACGGCTTTCTGCACATGCGCCGGCTGAGTCAGGATAAACAACTCATCCATCACCCGCTGCGTGTCCGGCGGGAACAACCCCAAGTCCACTCCCATTCGTACCAGACTCAACAGATTCAATGCTTCCTTCGAACTCATCGTGCGCGCGTTGGTCAATATGCCGTACGCGCGACCAACCTGATCGTACACCAAACGCGGCTTCTTCTCAAGGAGGCTTAAACGGGCGTTCTCCTCGTGATCGAGGATCTGCAGCACGACCTTGTTGAGACGCTCGATGACTTCGCCTTCCCGCTCGCCAAGCGTGGTCTGGTTGGAAATCTGGAACACGTTGCCGAGCGCCTCGGTCCCTTCGCCGTAAAAGCCGCGCACGACCAAGCCGAGCTTGCTGACGGCTTGGATGACCTGGTTGATCTGGTCGCTGACCACCATCGCCGGCAGGTGCAACATCGCCGAGGCGCGCATGCCGGTGCCGACGTTGGTCGGGCACGCCGTCAGGTAGCCGAGACGCGGCGAGAAGGCGTAATCGAGCCGCTCCTCCAGTTCCGTGTCCACCTTGTCCAGCACTTTGAAGGCGGCCTTCAGTTGCAGGCCCGACTTCAACGCCTGCATCCGCAGATGGTCTTCCTCGTTGATCATCACCGCGAGCGTCTCGCCGTCGTTGATGACGACGCCGCTGCCGACATTGCGGGCCGCGTGTTCGCGGCTGATCAGGTGGCGCTCGACCAACACCTGTTTATCCAGCGCCGCCAGGTTGTCCATCGAGGTGCTGAAACACCGCTCCATCTCCGGCAGATGCTGCACCACCGGCAACATCGCCTCTAACGCCCGCTGGCGCTCCGGTTTCTTCGCCCAGCCGGGAAACGCGAACCCGCGCAGATTCCGCGCGAAACGGACCCGGCTCGACAGCACGATCTTGCGCTGCGGGCCTTCCGCCTCGACCCATTCCATCGGGCTTTTGAGAAATTCTTCGAGGTTCATGCGACCTTCAATTTCGCCTCCAGCGTCCGGATCTCGTCGCGGATGCCGGCGGCCTCTTCGTATTGCTCGCCACGGATGGCCTTTTGCAGATGCTCCGACAACTCTTGGATTCGATCGTTGATCACTAGTGTGTGCGCCGCCTTACCCGGCACCTTGCCGACATGACGGTCGCCCTTGTGCATCGCCTTTAACAGAGGCCCAAGCCCATCCTCAAACGCCACCCAGCAGTCCGCGCAACCGAACCGGCCGAGCTTCTTGAAATCCGCCTGCGTCATCCCGCAGGTCGGGCATTGCACTCCCGGCCCCTCCGCCTGCGCCTCTTCCGGTTGCGCTGCCGGCGCGAAACCGGCCAACAGCTCCGCCAGCGAAAACGCCGCCGAGTCCTGCACGCCCTTGGCCTTCGAGCAGCCCTCGCACATGTCCACCTTCAGAATCTTGCCTTCCACGATCTGGGTCAGGTGCACTGTCGCCTCGGTTTTTTTGCAGATGTCGCACAACATGATTTACTTCTTCCCTATCGGCGTTCCTTCCGACCGTGTCAACTTATGGAACTCCGCCATCAACTGCAACGTGACCGGCCCCGGCTTGCCGCCGCCAATGGGACGGCAGTCCACTGTAGCCACAGGGACGACCTCCGCCGCCGAGCCGGTGATGAAGCATTCGTCGGCCGTCATCAAATCATACCGGGTCAGGTGCGCCTCGCCGGCTGGGATGTTCAGCTTTGCGGCCAGCTCGAAAATCACGCCGCGCGTGATGCCAATCAACGCCCCATCACTGACCGGCGGCGTCTCGATCCGTCCACCGCGGACGACAAAGATGTTGTCGCCCGTGCACTCGGCGACGTTGCCCTGCGTGTTCAACATGATCGCCTCAATCGTCCCTGCGTGGATCGCCTCGATCTTGGCGAGGATGTTGTTGAGGTAGTTCAACGACTTAATGGCCGGGTTCACCGCGTTCGGATGATTCCGCTGCGTCGCCGCCGTGATCAGCTCAATCCCCTTACGATACACTTTGTCCGGATACAACGCGATCTTGTCGGCGATGATGAACACCGTCGGCTTCGCGCACGTGAACGGATTCAACCCCAAGTTCCCGACGCCGCGCGTCACGACCAGACGAATGTAGCCGTCGCGCACCTTGTTCATACGGCAGGACTCGCAGCAAGCCTTGACCAACTCCTCCTGCGTCATCGGAATCTTGAGCATGATTGCCTTGGCCGAGTCAAACAACCGGTCAAGATGCTCGTCAAGGCGAAAGATGCGCCCGTTGTACACACGGATGCCCTCGAACACGCCGTCGCCGTACAGCAACCCGTGATCGAAGACGGACACCTTCGCGTCCGCCTCCTTCACAAACCGACCATCTAGAAAAATCTTCATATGCAAGTCCTCATGTGCCGCAGCTATTTACCGCAGACCCCCGCTGCCTGCAAGAGTTCAATTAATACGCCAGCCACCTTCGACCTCATCGCAGTCATCTGCCGTTAAAACGTCACGTTCCAGTTTCCTTCCCGACACGCGGATAGAAAAGATTTTATCTGAAATTTACCGACTAACACAGCCACAGGGTTATCATACCCTGTCAGGGACACGCCTAGCGGCCAGAAACTAAGGCTGCCTCGGGGAACATCGAGATCCTGAACTTGGTGCAACCGTAGGGAACGAGGCGGATGGTTTCCGATGCGCCGCCCCTCACCGCCTCGCTGGGCAAGGCTTGGGCGTCTGTCGGTTTCCAGTCGAAGCCCCGGGCCGGTGCGGTCAATGTCAGAGGCGCGTTCAGCGGCCAGTCCCAATGCGCGGGCATCGGCTTGCGCTCCACCCGAATACCGGCACCCGCGCGGCACGCATCAATATCCAATGCGTACTGCCACTTGGCTGCCTTTGCGGGCGTGTTCGGATTCACATCGGGAATCGACAATGAGAACAACAGCGGGCCGTAGAGAACGCTGGCATAGGGCAGTCGCCGCGGTTGGAAGACGGACTCCGGCTCATAATCGTAATATTGGCGGTTGGCGGACGGAAACTCGGTCTCAAAACCGGAGACGACCCGCGGTTCCATCGGAAATCTCAACTCAATTGTGTCGCCGTCAGACCATATACGGACAATTTTTACGAAACCCTTGTCGTCAGACCTCACCCGTACCGGGACACCGTTAACCGCGATCTGCGCTCTTTTGCACCAACCGGGGATGCGGAGGTAAAGAGGGAAGGCCACATCCTTTTCCGTCGTCACTTTCATATGTATTGTCTCGTCAAACGGATAGTCTGTTCTCGTGGTCACTTTCACCGGCACCCGCGCACCCGCTAGAGCCGAAACCGTGCAAGGGCCATACAAGGTTGCCGCCAAACCGTTGTCGCGGGTGGCCATCCATGAGTGAATGATGTAGCTAGGGATGATGCGGTTGACGGCGCCCACGCAGCACAAGATCCAAGGGCGGCCGAGGGGGCTAAATGTGAGGCCGTCGTGCCATGCGCATTTCGGTGATTCATGCGGCAGCGAATCACTGCGGAGGCGGTTGGGCGACTGGTAGTAGCTCATGGTCTTGAAGTCGCGGGAAACCGGCCCAGGGCCGGCGTTGAAGAAGGCCCGCTCCATGCGGTCGCCCCAATCGCCATTGCCTTGGATACGATACATCCACGAACTGGTGTGGAGCATGGCCGTCACGTCGCAGGTTTCTGTCTTGCGGAAGGCGCCGATTCCAGAGGCATATTCTTCACCCGATGCCACGCCGTAGGGAAGCACATGATTGTCGTCCAGCCACTTCAATACGTTCAGAGTGGCCTGAAGCTGACGTGAGTCGCTGGTCCAAGGGTAAGTCAATGCCGGCAGACGGGCATTCTCATAGAGGATGACCATATGGCCGGGGGATATGATGCCCTTACTCCACTCCTCGATGTTCGTGACCACAGTGGGTTGGGATATAATCTTCAGCGCACGATCGAAAATCCGCCGGTCGCCGCTCATGGAATATGTCTCCAGCATCGCATCCAGATTGCATAAACCGTCCAAGTCATGAAAAGTGGTCTTGCCCATATTCGTCGGATAATCGGCGTACACTTTGACCAGCGCGTCGAGCACCCGATTGTCGCCGGTGCCCTGGTACAACCCCACGAGCGCGCGACCCATATGAGAATGCGCCCAACTGTTGAAGCCCTCCGGCTTGTAGCCTTTCTTCCAGTAGATGAACGACGTACCGAAATCGGCCTTATTGACGCCGTCAACAATCGGATCGAGCCGGCCGCGAATTTTCTTGATCAAAGCTTCGTCGTGCAGAACGAAGCCGAGCCTAAGCGCGCCATCAAGCCAATAGGCGCACTGTTCGATGGGCCAGCCGGTACCGTCGGGGGCAGCCTCGGTTGCCTTAATGGGCGCACCCTTCCAACCGTCGCGGAAAACTGCGCAATGCTCGTCGAGATGCCCGGAGATCCCGTCTCGCGCTGCCAAGGCCCAATCACGCAGCCAGCCCGCAGGCTCAACAGCGCCGGGCGGCAAAGGCAGAAAAACCGGCTTGATCTGCGGCTCACACACCCGTGCATAGTTGATTGACTGAACATCCGGCGCAGATTGTGAATCGGAAACCTCTTTGTTGGCCGTCCGTTCCACCGCGGGCCCGTAACTGTACACCCAGTAATGAAACTCGTTGATACCTTGCTCGGGATTGCAGGAATCCAGGTATTTCACCTTGACGGTGATCTGTTGTTTGCCGGCCGTCAATGAGGCAGGAATGAAATAGTCGGTATCCAGCCAGCCGGTCTGCGCCGGGGTGGCCAACTCACAGACATACCAGGGAAACTCACTCACTTTTTTGCCGTCCACCTGCACCTCGGCCACCTGACGGCGGCTCATGTGGCGGTTGCACCGGCGGCGGAGCAGGACGCCCTGATTCTTCGGATCGATCCGGACAGTAAAGCAACTGGAACCCTTGAACGCCCGCCCGTCATCCGTGATGGAGGGATGGTTTGGAGCCTGCTCGTAGGTGTCGTAGGCACAGGTCACGCTGCCGGTCCAAGTCGCTCCAGTAAGATTGTAGTGATGCGCCTTTTCGTCGCCTGCATTCCCAACGTCCAGACTGTCGCTCAGACTGAGATTGGCGATGCCGTCAGCCTTGTAATAATAAACGATGGAATCGGTTTTTTGCTCGAAGCGTTTGCCGCCGGCGTCGGAATGCTCGTAGGTGATCCGAATGTTCCTATTGAACAGGTAGGAATCGTTCATGTAGTAGCGATAGCCGCCTTGGAAGCCGTTGGGCATCCCGCCCCACAGCGCTTTCTGGTAGGCGTCGCCGCCCCAGCCCTGGTCATGGTCGTCCTCGGTCCCGCTGCCGTGAATCTGGGGCGTGAGGCTGTCGTCCATGTACACAAACTCATCCCCGTCCATGGCGTAGCCGTCGGAATCAAAGAAGATGCCGACCACCCTGCCCCAGCCCTGCTCCACCATGGCCGTGGAATAAGGCGCTCCCGGCAGCGAAACGTCCACGGTCCGCTTGGCGTGGAAATATCCGGTCCGTTCCCGGGAATAGCTCAGCGCGGCGACGGGCTTGTACTCGACGCGGGCGTTCAAGAGCGTAATGGGCGCGCCGCTGTGGTTGGTGAGCACGATCCGGGCGCTGGACCAGTACGGCATGGGCCAGTATGAATAAAGGCTCCGCGTCTTCGCGTCAAAACCCAGGAACAGGGATTGGAATTTTTTCGCGGGATAGCCCGAGCCGGCGGCGGCAAAAAAACTGCCCAGCGGCATCTCCACGGACGGGGTCGCCTGGTCGTCCCAATAGATGGCCAAGGTGGTCTTGAACAGGGTTTCGCGGGAGTACGGCTCGATTGCAAAGCGTAGGCTGGCGATGGAGCCCTGGCCTTTCAACTCAACAGCCGTAACGGATTCCCCGGCCGCGATTGTCAGGTTGGTCGAGACCACGACGTTGCCCGCCGTATCCTTGGGGTCAGTGCCAAGATTGTCCCATTGTTTCCGCACGAGCGGGCTGTCCAGTTTCTTGCCGGACCAAGATGCCACAGCGGTGCCGGTCGGATACTTGATTCCGGTGTACTGGAACCATTTGCAGTCATCCCGTGGTTGCGGCGTCATGATGATCGTCAGGCGCTTTTTGAAGGGAAATGGATAATACGAAATGGCAAACCGGTTTGCGTGATACGGCAGGGGGAAGTTGTCGAACAGGACCAGCGGCGGGGTGAATGGTGGGGAGTAGGTTTGATTCTTTCCGAAAAACTGGTCAAAAGTCATGTCCAGGCGCGGGACTTTTTCATCGTCGAAATAGTATTTGATCCGAGCCGTGGGATCGAGCGGGCCTTTGCAGGACATAGGGAACCAGACATTCATTTGCTGACGGTAGAGGCAACCGGGTCCCACTTCGTCGAAGATGACCCATTCGCCATTCTCCGCAGTGTAGCGGTTCCATGCCTCGTCGAGTTTTCCGTCCGCGTTCCCGCCGGAGGTGTCGTATGAATTGACCTGGCGGGTCATGGTGCCGTTGGGAGGAAGGCAGGGCAGATTTTCCGGATGCTCCATGGCGGCAAAACCGGTTCGGAAGGTTTCGGCGCTCGGGCCGGCCAGCGCGCTGGTCTCTTGTTTCGCGGCGGCAGCCCGTTTGTCCGGCGTCAGACGCTTGACCTCGTGCAAACACAGGCCATAACGACCGCCCGTCGGGTTGGTTTTGAGGTTCACACCGTTCCAGCCGGGGTTGAAATTCGCCGAATAACAAAGCCACAGAGTTTTTCCATCCGCGCTGATGAACTTGCTCGGGAAATTGAGAAAGTAGGCTTGTTCGCCAAAATCCTTCATGTAGGACACCATCTTCCACGGACCGGTGATGGCGTCGGACTCGAGGATGTAGGAGGTCATCTTGGCCACCGTCGGCCAGCCGTCAGTGACACACATCAGATACTTTTTGAGGCTGGGGACATAGGTGGCGGTGACGCAGCCCATGTGGTTATTCCAGTCGAGTAGAGGCTTGATTTTGGTGAAATCATTAGTCCATATCGGCTTTCTATTGGCATCGTGGCCGGCGAAAAATTCATAGGCCTTGATGTCGTTGATAGTTTCCGGCGATGGTGTGACACGGGCCAGATAAACCTGGTCAGCGGAAATCCAGCTCAAGTTGCCGTGCGCGAAACTTTTGTCAGGGCAATTGGTTGATACTTGAAACATCCCATTCGTTCCAGGCGTGAGGCAAGGGCGGGGCAGTGGATCGTTTTCTTCCGCACCCTGCGCGAGGAGGTATGCCTTGCCGTCCGGTGAATACTGCAAATTCTTCCCAAAATCCACGAAGTGCGGCGCGCCCATTTTAACCGGGCCGCCTGCTTGCCGCGGTTCCGGGAACAGCGGTTTTTCCGGCGAGAGGGGCGATGGCTCCCAGGTTTTGCCGTAGTCGCGCGATATTTGGAATCCCGGCATCGGCCCGAGCGTGGGCCACGCCCATGCGAAACCATTGTGTTTTAGCTGGCCACCAAGACAGGCGTTGAGGCAATAGGTGCCGTAATACCAGATACCGTTGTACACCAGCGAGCCGGCGGGATAACGTCCTCCGTATGGTAGCGCGCTGGCCAGCTTGGGCTTCGAGGTGTTCTTGATGGAAAGCTTGAGAGGATCATCGCCGATCATCACCGCGTGACCCGTATAGGCAGCGGCACCGTTCATCCAGCAGGACGCGCACTCAATCCCTTCCGTCTTCCCGTCCGTCCAGGGCGAATACAGGTTGTCATCGCTGGCCCAGAAAGGATACCAAGTGTCGCCGCATTGATAGTCGCTATGAAGGCCGGTAAAGGCAATACCTGTCAGGGTGGTTGACTTTGGAAATGGGCAACCCTCCGGAGCCATGGCTTTCCACACCAAATTGTTAGGGGCTGCGGGTTGCTTGTTGGCCGCTTGTCCGGACAGATTCATGGAAACAGCCAGCAAAACGAACAGGATGATGAAGGATTTTTTTATGGGATTTGAAAATCTCATCTAACGAGTGTGCCGATGGGCTTACCGAGGATGGCGCGCTGGATGTTACCGCGCTTAAAGAGATCGAACACGATAATCGGGATCTCGTTCTCCATGCAGAGGCTGAAGGCCGCGGCGTCCATCACGTTGAGACGGCCCTTCAAGGCATCCAGGTAGCTCAGACGCTCGTAACGTCTTGCCTTCGGGTCCTTCATTGGATCGGCGGTATACACGCCGTCCACCTTGGTTGCTTTCAACAACACGTCGGCATTGATCTCGCTGGCGCGCAGCGCGGCGGCGGTGTCGGTCGAGAAATACGGATTGCCCGTGCCGGCGCCGAAGATGACAACGCGGCCTTTTTCCAAGTGGCGCATCGCGCGACGGCGGATAAACGGCTCAGCCACGGAACGCATCTCGATGGCGGATTGGACGCGCGACGGCACGCCGGCGCGCTCCAGCG